>ERZ1673962.543-NODE-543-length-24920-cov-6.399075_pt1 | contig 24920 bp, 27 predicted proteins | sample MGYA00580188_ERZ1673962 | MGnify/ENA primary metagenome ERZ1673962 (study PRJEB41334, sample SAMN05608104) | rock metagenome | biome: terrestrial subsurface; feature: shale formation; material: shale | place: USA: Pennsylvania ... | reverse complement strand
GGCGATCCCCCTACTCTCAACGGCAATAGGAATCGCAGTTCACTTAGCGCTCACATCTCACGCGAGACGCTGCGCAAGTGGATGACCGACGATGGTCTATGGTTGTCGCGCAAGCAACGGCGTACATTTCATCAGCCCAGATCACGACGAGAATGCTATGGAGAACTGGTTCAAATCGACGGTTCTGAGCATCGGTGGTTTGAGGATCGCGCCGGTCCCTGTACCCTCCTCGTCTTCATTGATGACGCGACCAGCATGTTGATGGAACTGCGATTTGTTCAATCAGAAAGCACGTTCAGCTACTTCACCGCGCTGGAAAGCTACCTGCTCAAGCACGGTCGCCCTGTTGCGTTTTACAGTGACAAACACACGGTCTTCCGCGTGGCAAAACCCAATGAACATATGACCGGCATGACCCAGTTTGGTCGTGCTTTAGCTGAACTAAACGTAGAGATTCTTTGTGCAAACAGCTCACAAGCTAAGGGTCGCGTCGAGCGCGCAAACCGCACATTGCAAGATCATCTCGTCAAAGAAATGCGCCTTGCAGGCGTATCCTCGATGGAGGACGGGAACGCATTTCTCGAAGGTTTCATAGAGCGCTACAATGCTAGGTTTGCAAAGGCCCCTGCCAAGGCAAGCAACCTGCATCGCGCACTCAATATCGAGCCGGATCGATTGAGCGATGTGTTCTGTTTGCGTGACCAACGTCATGTCACCAAAGATCTGATGCTAAAGTACGACCGCAAACGCATCAAGCTGGAGGTCAATGAACTGACGCGCGGCCTCGTTGGCAAATACGTCGATGTCTATGAGTATGGTTGCGGCCGCATTCAAGTCCGCGCCAACGGCGTTGTCTTGCCCCATTCGATCCTCAACCCCGAACGCAAGATCACCCACGCGGCGATTACTGAGAACAAACGGCTCAGCGCTGTTTTGGAATATATAAAAACAGAACAGGACAAGGTGCCGCCAAAGGTGAAGGTCAAACCAATCAGCGCCAGAAATGGTTACGTGAAGACGGGGCGACGCCCACCTGGGGCACCGTCCAAGATGGAACCTTACTACGCCCGCAAGCGCGAAGAAAGAGGGGCCCGCAAAGCCAGCCAGGGCTGCGATATTTGAGGTCTCCGCCCTGCCAGGCTTTGCTCCCCTCAGCACCTCCGGTGACATTCCTGCTTTGCAGAACCAGTGACATTTCTGAATGGTGTTTACATGCCAACGCATGGCTACGCGCAAAGGTGGCCGTGATCGAAGAAGAGCTGGCGCGCCGGGATGAGCCATTTACGGAGAATGGGCGTCTCTCGTGCGCATAAAAAGCCACTCAAAGCGGCATCTTGGCTGGGGGCATGATATTTTCGCTCTCTCCCATAGGTGCCGCTCCTTTGGAAAAAGGCATTGACTCGCCCAGGACAACAAAATCTTTCCTATTGCCTTACGAAATGCGCAAGAAAATACCACCCGTCACGATTAGAAACAGCACTGCGACGTTCCAGACCCTTGACAGAATTCTGATTTTCTCTGACCAAATGGTGCCCAATCGGGTTTGAGTAGACAGACGGCTTTTCCAGCGAGGCATAATCGAGCCCGGCCAATCCTCAAAAGCAAAGCTGATCTAAACCGGTAAAATCGACGTTCTGCAGCAGTAAAAGGTGACAGGTAGCGGTGGCGGTCGAGAAAGAAGAAGCAATTGCAATTGCACGCCTATTGGATGTGAATAGCAAAAGAACCGTTGGGTGGGTCTACCAGTGGAACACATCCGAGCTGTCAATTCTCTGGCTCGATCCGAAACGCGCCGCCGATCATATCGAACCACCGCTTGACCCCAATACATTGGCAAAGGCGAAAACTGTGACCACAGATGCGGTCACCGATCTCCTTGAGACGCTTTCTCATGGCACCAAACTAACCCCAAAGTAGTCCCTCATGTGATCTGGCGGGAAATTTCTGCAGCCTTGTTGATCTTCCCACGATAATATACTATCGTTAGATAAAATGCTGACGTCAGAATCCACTGGAAACCAGACCATGCGCAAAGTTTTCACACACTTCACCTTTGCTGTCATCGTTGGAGCTGTTGCTCTCAGCGGATCCGCGAATAGAGCGTCAGCCCAAACCTATCCGATCGATTGCGCCATCCTTCTGTGCCTTTCTGGCGGTTGGCCTGCGTCAGCCCCCTGCGCCCGGGCTCGGGCTGAGTTCATCCGTCGGATCACGCCCTGGCCGGTCGAGCCGCCGCTGCAGATCTGGCGCTGCCCTATGGGGGCGTCCTTTGAACCGGACAGCGGGAATGACGCGGGTCTGCGCGTCTATGACATTCTGTTCGAAGGCAAGATCTCCCTGCCCCAGAGTGTTGCCGAAGGTCCGCAACGAGACGGCAGTTCACTCGGTCCCGCTGTGCACCATTTGGGAGAAACTGGACCACGACGATTAAATGACGGCCTCGCCCTGCAGCTTGTCCAAGGCCGCGCCGACATCGACATCAGCCGCCCGGAATTCAATTTCGTACGTTCCATCCGGGTTTTTGATGTGCGCTATGCGCGCCAGCATAAATCTGATCGTGACGGCGACTGCAATCGAAGCGCCCGAGTCGTTCTCGGCACCTACGGCATACAAGGTGATTTCACGTGGCAACCGTCGGCCCCGGCCGCCCTGCCCACAGCGCATGCCGGCCTCGAGAGATGGGGCGAGCACTGCCCCAACATCTACCACCGCTCTGTTTTCGTGGATTGGCGGGACTATGACGGCAATTACGGATTCGAACAGGTGAACTATTGAGACCAAAATGCCGAATCCGACATCGCAAGGGTAAACCTTTGAACATGGATCATGAGGGCGCTGAGTCTATTCGTGTCCTATAGGTACTGGCATCATCTGGCCGCTGACACATTTCATTGCTATAGTTTCGGGGGCACCGCTTGGCGCACCCCAATTGCCCAAAACGCAAGTTGCTGTCTCAATAGGCCCAGTCCTACCGATGCTTGGGTACCCATCATGATTGCCCTTAAGGCAGCGACAGCGCCCTTAGATTCGATGATCCTGCTCGGTCGCGACTTCTGTAGCCGCGAGGAGCACCGCCGCGTCGATCTCCAGAGCCCGCGCAAGGACAATCAGTTCGACGACATCGACCCTTCTCTCACCGCTTTCCACACGAGCGACGAAGGATTGATGACATCTCAAGCGTAGAGCGAGGTCGGCCTGCGTCAGGCCAGCCGATTTTCTCGCCGCAATCAATGCGTCGCGCAGCGCCTCATGTCCCGAACTTCTGATTGTTTTTGCCACGTGTCACAAACCTCTTGTGACCGGGCTAATCTAGAAGATAGATTATCTAAAAAGTGGATATTTCGAGTTTTCATGACCTTAGCGCTGCGACACGATGGCTCTCAAGAAAAGCGGTTCACTGTCCGAGTGAAACCCCGCCACCCGCACGCCCTTAAGTCACTCGCCGACCGTCTCGAGGAATCGCCCGTAGTCCTGGCTCACCTCGCGCGCCTCTTCAAACGCCCGGGCGCGTTCTTCATCCAAGCACCGAAAGTAGCTTTGGATATCCCGGATGTAGAGCTCGATATCGCTGCGGATGATATCGGCATAGTCCCGAACGGCCTGTGGATCGCTCGGGACAAAGGGCCTGGATGGAGGAAGACAGGATGCGGCGACGGCATTGTCGGTCAAACACATCAGCACAAGTATAGTTTGCGCCCCGCGCGCTCGGCACAACCGGAGGTTACTCATTTCCCTTATTTTCTTGATCATATGCATGGGACCAGTCTATGCGTTGAATAAGCAAGAATCCGCTTGGCGCATCATAAATATATCTTGCGCGCCAATACTATATCATCGTAGCCTCAAGTGTCACCTCCTGATGCTTGGGTCTACGCCTAATTGGAGAACGTGATCCGGGTGATGGACCTAAATAAAGAAGCGCCGAATGTGGTCACCGAACCCAAATTCCGCGATCTGGTCGCCAGCGGCTATCGCGTGGAAGTCGTCTGCAAGGAAGACGCCTTCAAGAAAGGTCCCAACTGGCATGGGGTCTGGGTCTTGCGTGTGGTCAGTGATGACGGCGTCGAGAAACTCCTGGTCACGGCGCGCACCCGAACATCCCGCAACGACATCAAAATCCGCGAGATCAAGACTGTCACGGGCGTCATCTCCTTCCTGCAAGGCATCGGCTTCTCCCATGCCGACATCCCGCTCGAAGAGGGCAAGCGAACGGTCCACAAACTCTCCAGCGAAGAGATGGCTGCAGGCCGGGCTTAGCGGCCTTTTTCTTTCTTTCCTGACGCTCCCTGCCAGTGCAGAGATGGTGTTGGTGATGGAAAGCGATGGCTCGCTGTCACCGTCACGCTCCCAGAACAGCTTCTCACGCACCTACAATGACGGGATCGGCCAAGGGTTGGCGACGGGCGGATTGCGGATCCTCGGCGAAGACGCAAACTCCGAGCCGGCCGAAGAGGTACGTGTCGCAGCCCTTGCGCCGCGCCCGCCCGTACCCCGCCCTGACATCCTTGCGGCCATTGACGAGGTCGGTCTGCGCTATGCGGGTCATCGTGGTCTTCGTGCCGCCGACATCACGGTCACCAACTGGCTGAACCTCTTCCGCGCCAATATCGAGATTGAGAGTGCGTACAACCCGCGTGCTGTCTCCCATGTCGGTGCGATCGGTCTCGGGCAGCTCATGCCAGACACGGCCCGTGTCCTTGGCGTCGATCCGAACAACTGGCAACAGAACCTCGACGGTTCGGCGCGCTATCTCGCGCTGATGCTGGCGGAGTTCGGCGACGCGCGTCTGGCGCTTGCCGCCTATAATGCCGGACCCGACGCTGTGCGCGCACATTCCGGCATCCCCCCGTTTACTGAAACCCAAAACCACGTCCAGCGGGTGCTGGCCGTCTTCACCCGGCTGGAAGGAGCATCCTCATGAAGACAACACCTCACGTCCTGATCGCATTCGCCACGTTACTGGTATGCGTTGCTGAACCGGCAATGGCGCAGAGCATCGATCTCTCCCCAATTCAGGATCTGCTGCAGGGGATCGTAGATGCGTTGACCGGGCCCTTGGGCGTCGTCATCGCCACGCTCGCCGTGCTCGGCGTCTTCCTCAGCTGGTTCTTCAACATCATCGACCTGCGCCAGGCGCTCTGGGTGCTTGTCGGCATCGCCGGCGTTGCCGCAGCCCCAACAATTGTCGCTGCCGTCTTCGGCGCCTGAGGAGACCAGCCCTTGGCAGAACGATCGCCCCTTTTCCTGGGTCTTGTGCGTCCGCCGAAGCTCTTCGGCCTGCCGATCATGTATGCCATGGTTTGGCTCTTCGGCTCGGTGCTGCTGTTCGTCTGGACCCAGCATATCATCGTGCTCGGCGTGGCGGCCGTGCTCTATCCGGTGCTCTGGAAGGCGGCGGATTGGGATCCTCGCTTCATCGACGTGATGATGACGGCGCTGCAGGAAACCCCACCGACACGTAACCGGGGCATCCACGGGGGCGATAGTTATGCCCCGTGATGAGACCCTGGATGCCCGCACCCTCATGCCGGACTGGTATGCCCGCGAAAAACGCCTCGCGCATATGCTGCCATACGTCAGTCTGGTCGATGATCAGACGGTGCGCACGCGGGCCAACGAGCTGTTCCAATGCGTCCGGCTCAGCGGTGTGAACAGCTACACGACGGATGACACTTATCTCGACAAGGTGACGGCGCTATTTGCCCGGATCATCGCACAGCTCGGGCCAGAGTTCAGCTACTATGTCCACAAGGTTTCAAAGTCGATCACGCCGGATTTGCTCCCGGTCCGGGGTGACGGTTTCGCGGCAGCGGTGGATGATGCCTGGCGTTCAAAACTGGGCTCTGCAGGCCTGCGCGACAAGACGCTAACGCTGACCATCATCCACCGCCCGCCGGCCAAGAGCTTTCTGGGGTTTGTGAACCGTTCTGCGCCGGAGCGGTTCAAGGCAGAAACCGAAAAACGGGTGCGTCGCCTGAAAGAGGCCGTTGGCGTGTTCACCTCCGGTCTGGCAGAGCTGAAACCCCGCATTCTCTCCGCCGCATCCGGCGAACTCATCGGGTTTCTGGGTGCCCTCAACACGGGGCGCGAACTGCCGCTCTACCCGGCCAATCGCTACGGATTTCTGGCCTACAACGTCGCCAACACCCGCGTGACCTTTCTCGCGGATCATTTCGAGCTCTCAGACGGCGTCGTCGGTCACCGTTTCGGCAAGAGCTTTACCATCGGCGAATATTCCGAACAGACGACCTGCACCATGTTTGACATGCTAAACCTGCCGGTCGACATGATCGTGACCCACTCGTTCACACCAATCAATTCGAACCTGATGGCGGGCCGGATCAAGCGGGCGAGGCGTCAGATGCAGGCCTCGCAAGATGCCGCCCTCTCGCTCCTCGAGGCGCTGGACATCGCCCATGATGATCTGGAGGCCAAACGCCAAAGCTTTGGCGAACACCACATGGTCGTCACCGTGTTCTGCGACAGCCTTGATGAGCTGCAAACCCTCGGGGCCGAGATCGTCAACGCAGCGGCCGCCGAAGGCGTCAAAATGATCGGCGAACGCATGGCCGCCAAAACCCATTATCTGAGCCAGCATCCGGGCAATCAGCCCAAACGGGTGCGCGCCAGTGCTGTCACCAATCGCAACTTTGCCGATTTCGCGGCCCTGCATCGCACGCAACTCGGCAAAGACAAGCACCAACTGCCTTGGGGTCAGGAAATCACCCTGCTCCCGACACCCGAGCAAAGCGCGTATCGCTTCTCCTACCACGAGCAAGGGTCCCCTGAAAAAGAACCCACCGGCGGTCATACCCTGATCCTTGGGCGACCCGGGTCCGGCAAATCCGTCCTCTCAGCCTTTTTGATGACGCAGGCGAGACGCGTCGGTGCGCGTGTCTTTGTCTTGGATTATCGCCTTGGCATGGAGATGGCGGTGCGGGCCAATGGCGGGCGTTACGCAGCGATCAATGCCGGACAGGCGACGGGCCTGAACCCGCTGTGGACCGAAATCGATAAGCGCGGGACCGCTTGGCTCTCTGACTGGCTCGCCGCGCTGCTCTACCGGTCCGACAAACCCCTCACACCGGCACAGGCCAACCGCATCCAAGAGGTGGTCCGCCAGAACGCCAGCGCCGCCAGCCCGCAACTTCGCAACTGGAAGGACTTCGCCTCGCTCTTCGTTTCCACCGATGATGATGGAGACCTGCACCAGCGGTTGCTCGAATGGACCGAGGACGGTCGCTACGGCTGGATCTTTGGGCAAAACCTTGAGGACACCTTCTCCCTCGAAGGCGATGTCGTGGGGTTTGATCTCACCGGCATTCTCGACTCTGAGTCTGAGAAAGAACGTATGGCGGTGCTCTCCTATCTCTTTCGCCGCATTGAACGTGAGATCGAGGACCGACGACCCACAATCATCGTCATCGACGAAGCCTGGAAGGCACTCGACAACGCCTATTTCGCTGAGCGCCTTTCAAACTGGCTGGTGACTGCCCGCAAGCAAAACACCGTCGCGGTGATGATGACACAATATGCCAGCCAGCTTGAGCGCACACGCACCGGTAAGACCATCATTGAGGCGGTGCCCACACAAATTCTCTTGCCGAACATCCGGGCGCAGCCTGGCGACTATGCGATGCTGAACCTGTTTGAGAAAGAGCTCGACGTGCTCCTCAACACCGGCAGCGACAGCCGCCTGGCCCTCATCCGTGACGATACCGGCTCCGTTGTCGTCGATGCCGATCTCTCGGCGCTCGGGGATTATCTCACCATCCTAGGCGGCATGGACAAGGGCGAGGCCTTGGTCGGCGCCGATTATCGCACCCGCCCCGATTTTTGGAGACGCTCATGACACGTTTTCTTATCCTCATCACCATGCTCGGCGTCCTGTCCGCCTGTGAGCAATATCGCGAACCCCAAGCCAACTGCTTTAATTTTGCATCACGCGGAACCAGCTCCCCCGACTGCATATTTATGACCCTTTCTGAGTCCGACCCACTGGACGAGGACGATGAATAGGTTCGTTGTGGTCATATTGTCTCTGGCAGTGACTGTCGGTCACGCGGCCGCACAAGGTGTTCCCGTCAATGACAACGGGCTGACCCTGCGCGATCTCATCGAGACTGGTGATCGCGAGTCTGATCTGGCCGTCCAGCGGGAATCGCTGACGGTCGAAGAACTCTTGAGTGAGATCGAGCAGGAACAACTTGCCGTGTTGCGCAATATTCTCGACGCGCAGACCAGTTTTGGCGGTCAGGGCCTGCCCGACATGATCTCAGGTCTTGAAACCGGCAGTGGCGATCCCGAACGCTCTGTCGCCGCCGTCTACGGCACAAGCGATGTCGACCCCAATCCCGGCGGTGCGGGCATGTTCGGCGATGCGGCGGAAAATATCGAGCAGTTGATCATCCGCGTCGCTCAAGCGACTCAGGGACGGCCCGGCGTCGGGCGCGCGGGGCTCTCGGTCGTGCAGTGGCGCGCGCTCCTACAGGCGCTGATCTGGCAGGAAAGCCGCTTTACCATCGGGGCCCGCTCTTCTGTAGGCGCATTCGGCCTTACACAGATCATGCCCGAAACGGCAAGTGATCTCGGCATCAACCCGGAATATTACGACAGTCCGTATCTCCAAGTGGAAGGCGGCGCACAATATCTCGCGGCCCAGCTCAACACCTTTGATGGCAATATCGTCAACGCGCTGGCCGCCTATAATGCCGGACCGGGCCGCGTGTTTGAATACGGCGGCGTGCCGCCGTTCAAGGAAACCCAGCACTACGTGCAGGTCATCCCCGAGCGCTACAATCTCTATCTCGCCCGCATCGGCGGCATCGAAGCGCTCGGCACGATTGATCCCGCGCTCATGGCCAACGCCAACCTCTCGTTTGCCGGTTTTAGCGCGGCCTTCTACGGCAACAACGCGCCCGCCGCGATCCGGCAGTCTGCCTTGCGGATACAGGACATCGTCACCCGGATCGGCAGCACCGAAGATATCCAAGAGAGCATGGCGCTCAACACCTACGCCCGCGCCGAGCTCGTGCGCCTCATGGCCGCGCGTATCCGGCTGAAAGCCGTCAGAACAAAGCCCCTGAGTGCGGCCCAACTCGCACAGGCCACCGCCCGCATGGCCGAGGCAGAATATATGAATTTCACAATGGAGGATATGGAGTGATGCAACGAGCCAGAATGTCTGCGCAGTGGATGCGCTCAACCGCCCTTGTCGGTGCGGTGGCCCTTGGTAGCCAATTCATCATCGTTGATACAGCTCAGGCCCAAGGCGTGCCGGTCGTCGACACGCAAAACATCGCCCAAAACATCCAACAGCTCCGGCAGATGATCGAAGACGAGATTCTGCAAAACGAACAGCTGGCGCAGCTCCGCGAACAACTTACCACCCTCACAAACCAACTTGGCGAATTGCAAAGGACCTATGAGGCACTGACGCGCCTCGCAGAACTCCCCGAAATCATCCAGACCGAGATGGAAGACGAGCTGAACGGACTTCTCGATCAGGAATTCGGCGACATCCAGGCCACCATCGAAGCGATCAAAACTGGAGATTTTTCCGGCCTGTCGGGATCCGGTGCCGGTGAAATCGAAACCCAGATGGACCGGGTGCTGGCCGATCTCGGCTTTGACGAAGACACGCTCAGCGAAATGGCAAACAGCGGCAACGCTGGTGCCAACCGTGTGGCCACCCAAGCCACCACCGGCGCACTGGTCTCGGCCACAGCCCAGAACAGCTATGACGATGCGGGCCAATCGCTGGAGCGCGTCGACCGGCTGGTTGGTCTGATCGACGACATGGATGAACTCAAGGAAAGCGTCGATCTCAACACCCGCGTCACGGCCGAGCTTGCCATAGCTCTTGCCGCCATGTGGCAACTTGAAGCCGTGCAGACTGTCGGCGATGGCACCAGCGGCGTCATTGATGCCGCCACCCTCGCCGAAGAACAACGCTTCATGGAGTTTACCCTTCCCGAGCTTCGGGCAGAGTAAGGAGCAGGGTGCGTTGGACGAAGAAACCGCCATTATGGAAGAGGAACTCGTTTACGGCGCTTTGCGTCGGGAACGGCTCTGGCAGCGCCTCGGGCTCTTGGGGCTGATCTTCGGCATTCTTGGCTGTCTCAGTGCGGCAGCCGTCGCGATCCTCGATGTCGACCCTCCTCCCGTGGTCGTCCCTTACGATCCGGCGACCGGCTTTGCACTCCCCGAGGCCTCGGTCGGCGCGACCACGGTCACCGAGAACCGCGCCATCATCGAGGCAGAGGTCTTCCGCTACGTGACCGACCGCGAGGTCTACAACCAGCTCGACAACGACCTGCGCATCCGTAGCGTGTTGCGGCGATCTGACGGGGCCGCGCAGGCCTCCTTGCGCCAGATCTGGAACTCGGCTAATGCGGATTATCCGCCGACCGTCTACGGGCCCAATGCGCGGCTGGATGTCGAGATCCTCAGCATCAACCTGATCAGCAACAGCCGCGCAACTGTGCGTCTCAGGAAACGTCTGACCTCGATCAATGGCGTTCAGGCGGGTTTGTTCACCGCCACGTTGCTCTTTGCCTTCCGCCCAGAACAAAGCCGCTCCATCGACCAGGTCTGGACCAACCCTTTTGGCTTCACCGTGATCGAATATGCGATCCGTTCGGATAGATTGGAGAACTGATGCGTTTCTGGAATTTATATAAAGGAAACATGTTGGCGATGTCGCGAGAGCGCTTGAGCCACGGCGGTATTGGCAACGCACTTAATTCCAGAACTGCATGTGCGCGTCTCCTAGCCGTCTTGTGCTTTTCGCTCGCGGCCGAATTGGTGGTCGCCGAAGCGATCCCGCGCAGCGGCTCCAATGACCAGCGCGTGCGGATCGCCACCTATCAAGACGAGCAGGTCTATCGCCTCAACGTCTCGCTCTCCCATGTCACGACCATTGAGTTTGGCGAAGGAGAAAGCATCCGCTCGATCCTCGCTGGTGACACCGAAGGCTTTGAGATCGATGGCGTGCCCGGCGGTCGCGCCTTCGCCATCAAGCCCGTCGCGCGCGGCGTACACACCAATGTGACGGTCTATACAAACCGACGGAGTTACTATTTCAACGTCACAGAAGTCTCGAGCCCGACCTTCTATGTCGTGCAATTCCGCTACCCTCAGGACAATCGCCGCCCGGCCAATGCCATCGCGCGCGGCGCCCCAAACACCAATTACGGAGCCAGCGCGCGGACCGCGTTCACACCGACCCGGGTCTGGGATGACGGGACCTTCACCTATTTTGCCTTCGCGCAAAACGCCCCGATCCCGGCCATCTTCCGCCACGCAAATGGGCGCGAGCGCACGGTCAACACAGGTGCTGTCGAGGACGGTGTCATCCGTGTCTCTGGCGTCAACCCTCAGTGGGTTCTCAGACTTGGTGACGCGGTGGTCTGCATCGAAGCGGTCCCGCCGCAGGGGGCCAGTTCATGAGCGATAATTCAAACCCCGATCTGGAAAAGCGTCTGGCCGCACTCGAACAAGGGAACCCCAGACATGGTCCCGGCGCAAAACGGCGCTCGCCGCTCCTCGCCCTTCTGATTATGGGTCTTATCCTCGTCGGCGGCGCAGTTCTCTATCTCTTCTCAGGACCCGAGGAAGAGATCGCCCTGCCGACGGCCACGCCCGACGAATTCCAAAGCGAAGGCGAAGGTTTTGGCGAGATCGAACCCTTCGTGCCGCCCCCTGCCCCGGATCCGGAAATCGTCCGCGTCACGCCTGAGCCGACCGAGCCCAATGCGGAACTGCTCGCACAGCTGGACGCGCTGCAGGCCCAGATCGAGGAGCTGAAGAACGCACCCGAGCCTGTTGTCGAAGACGACACCGCGGCAGCCGAGGCCATCGGTGCATTGACCGCACAGATCGCCGCGCTGCAGGAGGCCTCGGAGAACGCGCAGGGGCAGTTTCAGGAAGACCTCGCGGCCCGCGACCGAGAATTGGAACAGTTGCGCTTGGATCTCGAGTTGATCGAGCTTGAGGCCAATGCAACAAGTCCCGCCCTGCTCGGGCCCACCGAAGACGAGCTGCGCAGCGGGGAGGCAGAACGCCTGGCGCGCGAAGAAGAAGCACGACGCATGGCGGAGCTTCAGCGCCGTGCCGCAGAAGAGCGCGCCTTCCAGGAGCGCCGGATCGCCTCTCCCACCATTGCCTTTGGCGGAGGCGCGAGTGCGGGTGAGACCGAACTGTCCGAGCGCAACTTCGGCGACGTGACGGATTTTGTGCTGAACGGCGCCTTGCCAACAACCGTCACCCAGGCCGAGGTGATCGCCAATCCCTCAAACACCGTCATCCAAGGCACGATGATTCAGGCGGTGATGGAGACAGCGCTCGACAGCTCTCTGCCCGGCCAGACCCGCGCGATGATTTCAGAAGATGTGTTCAGCTATGACGGCGCACGGCTGCTGATCCCGCGTGGATCGCGCCTGATCGGTCGCTATCGCTCAGGCGGCGAAATTGCGCAGCGCCGCGTGACCATCGCCTGGGACCGGATCATTCTACCCGACAATCAAACCGTCCAGATCAGCGCCTTCGGCGGCGACGCGTTGGGACGCTCTGGTGTCACCGGCTTTGTCGACACGCGGTTTGACGAGCGTTTCGGCTCTGCCGCGCTGATCTCCATCATTTCGGCCGCCCCAAGCGCGGCTTCTGCACAAGTGGATGACGAGACCACGGCGGACGTCCTCGAAGATCTGGGCGACAATCTCGCGGATGCCACCGACTCCGTCATCGGCGAATACCTCTCCATCGGGCCCGTCATCTATGTCGATCAGGGCGCGCGGGTGACCGTCATGGTTGATCGTGATCTGGAGATATTCTGAGGATGACGCTCTCTTACCTTCAAACCTCACTCGACAAGCTGACCGACGCCGCGCGCGACGATGTGATCGAGATCTGCATCAACCCGGATGGATCTTGCTGGGGAGAATTCCAGGGGGACCATTTCATGCGGATGCTGGACCAACGGCTGAGCGTCACCGATGTGCGCGATCTCGGCAATCAGATCGCCTCAAGCGCCAGCACCACGATGAGCAAGGACAAACCTATTGTCTCGGTCTCGATCAGCTATCGGGATCGACCGATCCGAGCGCAGGTCGTGACGCCGCCAGCCGTGCTCACGGGCATGTCGATCTCGCTGCGGTTTTTCTCAAGCCTGCCGCTGGAGAAGATCGAACTGCGCTATCTCTATGGCAAGGAACGCAAGCTGGAGGAATTGCGCCAAGAAAAGAACCGCGCCCTGCGCCAAGTCGTGGCCACCGGCAACATCAATGATGCCATCCGCTTCTGTGTCGAGAACAAGCTCAACATGATCGTCTCAGGCGGCACATCAACCGGCAAGACCGTCGCCGCCCGGAAAATCCTGTCCTATGTCAGTGATGAGGAGCGGATCGTCACCATCGAAGAGGCCGCTGAACTGCTCCCCGCCCAGCCGAATGCCGTCACCCTTATCGCCAACCGGGACGCGGAGTTCCAGACCGCCGATGTGCTTTTGACCGCGACCCTGCGCATGCGGCCCGACCGGATCATCCTCGGAGAGGTGCGCGGTAAGGAGGCCATGACGTTCCTCGAGGCGATCAATACCGGCCATGGCGGCTCGATGACCACGCTTCATGCGGAAACCCCGCAGCTTGCTGTGCAGCGGCTCGCCATCGCAGCGCTCAAGACCGAGATCCCGATGACTTATGCCGACATGGTCCAATACATCGAAAGCTCCATCGATGTAATAATTCAAGCTGGCCGCGAAGACGGCGCGCGCGGCATCACCGAATTCTATTTCCCCGGAACCGATTTGCATGGAGGTGCTGCCGCATGAAGGCCTTTGAATACGACATCCTGTTTTTTGAGGTGAAGAGGCGAAAAGACTATGACGAGATGCGCCGGATTCTGAACGAATACGGGGCGAAGGGCTGGGAGATCATCACCGTCGAACCAGGCGACCAAGGTTACACAACATTCTTGAAGCGCAAGCTGGAAACCCGGCAACCCGAGATCGCGACATGAGACGCGCCGCTTTGTTCATATCGATGATGGGCGCGTGCTTTGCGACAGGCGTTTTTGCGGAGCGCAATCTGATCCCGACGCTCGACAACCAGCCTGATGTCTGTCCGGAGCAGCCTGCCGAACCCGTTTGGATGCAAGCGATTGACGTTCGCGAGTCCTACAAGCGGCAGCTGGTGCAACAGATCTATCGCGCGCAGAGCATGCAACGCATCGTGGATACCCAGAACTGTGACTGCTTGACGCGCTACCCGCCTTGGGACGCGGCAGAGACAGTCTTCAACGAGAGTTTCGCGGCAGCGGAATATTGGGACGTGGTCGAGGCCACATCGGATTATCGACGATTGGCGAATGAGCTCCGTCTGGAAGCGATGCCAATCTGCGAAGCTGCCGGGAATTGGTGATGAGAGACCTGATATGAGCGTCGTCACATACTTCGTCGAAACCTCACAAGGCTATCTCGATTCATCCGCTGAGACCCAATTCGGGGCCGTTGCAGCGACGGTCGGGACCATGCTTGTTCTTGGAACCACGCTCGTGGTCATTCTTGTTGGCATCAACATGATCTATCAGTATCGCGCCATGGACGGACGCACTGCCTTCTGGCTTGCGGTGAAAGTCGGGCTCATAGGTATCTTTGCGACCAACTGGGCACAATTCAACGCCCTCTCGTCGGCCATCCTGAGCGGCATCGACAGTATTGCCGGATCACTTGTCGCCTCGGTCGGCGGTGGGTCGCCGGGGCCATCTGGGACGTTCGCAGAAGAGTTTGATGACCTGATCGCGTCGCTTGGAGAGTATTTGAACGCCGCCGGGTCGGAACTGAATTGGATGGCAGGTGCGTTGCTGGACACGCTTGGGGTCTTGCTGTTGTCGATCCTCGGCGGGCTCGCCGCCTTCATCGTCGTCGCGTCCCGCCTCATGATTGCACTCTTGATTGGCATGGCGCCGGTGATGATTTTCCTCACGCTGTTCGAAGTCACGAAGGACTATTTTGCCCGATGGCTGTCGGCGCTGATCTCATTCGCGATGTATCCGATCGTGGTTGCGGGCGTGTTTGCAACGATCACTGGGGTTTCGCGCGCGCTGTTGGCCGAGCTTGGGGATCCAGAGGGTGCATCGAATATCGGTGCACTGATCCCGTTCTTTATGATGGTCCTTATGGCCAAGGGCTTCTTGTTCGCAACGCCATTCATCGTCCGCACCATTTCCGGCAACATCATGATGCCTGCGTTGTCAGCGGGGTTTGGCGGAAGCTACGCCTTTGCAAGGGGCGTCGTAGGCAGCCAGCAGGTGTACAATCGCTACGCCATCGGAGGTGCAACCGGGGCCGAATATGCGGCGCTGAGGGCGAGGCAGTTTCTCGGCGTGCAGTCCCTTCCCGCGCGCCCGAATTCTGGAGGAGGCGCTACGCCAAGCCCGGCCAATAACTCTTCCGGAACCGGTTCGAAAATGCTGGCGCAGCTTGCACGCCTTGGTCGGCTGGGGCGACGTTGAGCCAAGATCTGAGTGACCATCCAGGCGCTACGGGTCCCGCAGATGCCGCGGCACGTCCATGGATTGATGAAGAACCCGGACGACAAAGATTGCACTCTCGCCTATTTCATAAAACACCACATGCCGCCCAGTGATCAATCGACGGGCACCCTTCAAGAGGTCCGAACAGTCGGTGCCCATCCGTGGGTTGTCGACCAAACCATTCAGAGTGCGGTTGATGTCGTCAAGATATGTGTCCGCTTGTTCAGGGCCCCACTTTTGGAAAGTCTCGGACCAAATTTCGATAAGGTCAGTCCTCGCGGCTTCACTCAGCCGGATTTCATGCATCATTTGCGCCAGACTGGACACGCGCCTGGCGTTTGATCTCGTTCATATCGAGCACGCCCGCGTCGCCCGACTGTTTGCCCTCCATCAAGGCGACCCGAAGTCGCGCACGCTGACCTTCCTGTTCTTCCATCAGGCGCAAGGACGCTCGGATCAACTCGCTTGTGGACCCGTAGCGGCCTTCTTTCATCATCAGCGCGATAAACTCGTCCCAATGCGGCCCGAGCGTGACACTTGTGCTTGCCATGGCAATCTCCAAAATACGCATAGATAGGATATATGAATATTCATGGCACTTCAACCTACGGATTCCGGCGCGTTCGACGTAATTCCAATAAACCTGAAATGCCCCGCCGATCAGCCTGCGCTTAGCCTTGTTGTGGGATCACCTGTGTCCACTTGGCCTGACATCTCTCCCTCCAACCGCGCAAGATCTTTCAACGCGTCCTGTACCTGACCCAGCTCGACTTCACTCGGCGCTTCGACCTCAAGATCAGCACCGTCGTCAAAAGCCATCTCGAACTGGCGCTGATCCTCCGCGAAGACTGCGGCGCGGACACGCCGGGTCGCTTTGGCTGGACCGGGGTTGATGGGGAAGTTCCCACCGGGTTCCGTAATTCCCATCCTGGCCTCAAAATCGCGTTCCGACAGACCTGACCCTCGCGGGGCCGCGGGCATAGCCCTCACGCTCAACGGCAATTCACCCATCGGCCCGACTGGCCCTTTTGGAAACGGCATCTCCCCCTCTTGCGCCGCATGGATGCCCTTGAAGAACGGATCCTCGTAATACACGACCCGTTTCGCCCGAACCGGCATCTGCGCGTCGACCACGACGACGATCTCATCCAGCGGCAGTCGCCGCGCTTCGTCCTCCGGCAAAAGCGCCGTTTCCTCAGTCCGCTCAGACTGGCTGCGCCCTTCAAAAGGGTTCTTCCCGACCGAGCGGGATCGCGTGACCACCGTCTTCGTCGTCTTTCCGACCGCTTTGCTCAACTCCTCGATGGTCTTTTCGTCCGAGGGGGTGAGGTAGAGCTTCACGCCTGCATTGCCCTGCAACGCACGCCGGGTGTTCTCACCGTAGATTTCATCGATGGCGGGGATGGTCTGGGTGACCACGGCCAGATGCCCGCGATAGTGGCGCAGCACCTCGATGCTTTCGGCCACGATCGGCATCTTGCCCAAGCGGTTGAACTCATCGAGCATGATCATGACGGGCCAGGGCTCATCAGGCCCCGGCTCCTTGTCCTGCAGCGCCGAGAGCAGATCAGAGAAGAACAGCCGGATCAGCGGCGCCAAGGGTTTCACCATGAGCGGCTGCACAACCAGATAGACGCTGAAGGGTTTCTTTCGGATCGTCCGGAAGTCAAAATCCGATACCTTTGTGGCGTCATCAATCGCCGGGTTCTGCCATTGATCCAATCCTGATGTCATGAGAAGCGAGACATAGGAGGTCAACGTGTCGTTGTTGGTGGAGGCCAGCCGCATGAAGATCAGTTTGGCTGCCGCATTATCGACCTCGTGGCAGCGTGCGAGATATTCCTTCTGTTTGTTCCCGCCTGAGGCGGAAATGCGGTAGATTTCACCCAAAGTGGGTCTGCGCCGTTGAAAGGCCAGAAGGCCGGCCGCCACAAAAAGATCAATCCCGCCTTTCAGCAGGCCTTGAACGCGGTCATTGTCATTTTGCAGGAAGAGCGTCGCGAGGAGTTGCAACTCCATCTGTTGCCGCGCCGGGTCCTCAAGCTCGAAGATACGCAAGAGTGGGTTGTAGCGATGGGTCCGCTTGGTCTCCCAATCCGTAGGGGCGAAGCGAAACACCTCGTCCCCCTGCGCTGCTCTGTGCCGGGCCGTGGCCTCATAGCATTCGCCCTTCACATCGAGCGTCACCGCCGATCCCTGCCAGGTCAGCAGGTTCGGGATCACGAACCCGGTGGTCTTGCCGCGCCCGGTCGGAGCCACGATCAATGCGTGCGGGAAGGTTTTTGAGCACAGGAACGGCGTGCGGGACTTTGGCTTGCCGAGCTTGCCGATCACAAAGCCGGTCCCCGGTTTGCCGTAGAACCCGTTGCGCTGCATTTCGCGCCGTGTTTGCCAATGGGTGTACCCAAAGCGCGTCAGCGCCGAACCGGACATCGCGAGGCTCATCATCAGGCCTGCGACCCCTGCCCCGCCGATGATCAGGTTGATCAGGCGGAAGTCATCGGGCCGGATATCGCGGATCGCGAGGTAATTATCCACGATGTAGAAGAAATCGATCTCCGCCTGAAACCCCAGATCCTTGAAGGTCAGAACGGCTGAGGCCAGCACGTAGCCAATCGCGATGGCAACCAGCGTGACCAGAACCACGCCGAGAGCGAGACGACCCTTTCCCATGGACCCGCTCAATGGGTCTCTCCCCGCTCGGTGTCTCCGTCCACCAGATCGGCGCGGTTCAACTCGTATTCCCGGTCCGCGATTTCCTCAACCACGGCGCGCGTCGCCTCGCTATTGGCCGTCGCAGCGTCGGATTGCAGGTAGTGCTTGGCCGCGTAAAGCCGGTCGAGTCGATCCTCGAGCTGACCTTTCAGAACGTCAGCATCCCCGTCACGCAAACGTTCGATCTGCGCCTCATCCAATTCCCGTTCAACCTCTTCGCGATAGCTCAGCCGCCGGTCTGTATCCGCAAAAGGGGAGGACAGATTGCCCGCACGTTCATGTTTGATGACGCGCTGGATGTCATCATCCTCAACCCGCAGGTTTTGGGGTCCAGCCCCATAGTCCCGCAAAAGGCTCGACAATCCGTCGCGTTCTGATTTCAGTCCTTCATAGTCTATCTCGGTGATGACTTTGTCGCCTTCACTGCCGATCACCTGCGCGTCTTGGTAAGCCGACAAACGATCCGAATAGGCGCGTTCAATATCGCGGGACATGCGATCACCGTATTGATCGATCGTATCTTGAATCAAAACCTCCGCACGGCGGGCTTCAGTCGCATCCAACCGCCCCGCCCTAAGATCATCATTCAATTCTCGAACAGCCGAACTCAGATCAACGCCACTCCCCTCATGCGGACGGTCATTTTTGAGAAGACCGCGCTCGACGATGACAGGCTCGAAGCGTGTAAACGCGTTCGGTTCTTTATCGAACTGATCAGTCACTCCGCGCGAGATCTCCGCAACAATGGATCGATTGTCAGTATCAGCATCGCGGCGAACCCCGTTGAGGACCTCCGTGTCTTTCACCTCGACCACCGCCGCGTAGGTCGCGCCAAGCCCGCGCGCGAGATGTGTCGGCATGTCCGGATACCGCGCGCGGAAATCAGACGCAACGGCATCTGCGACTGATGTCCGAACGTCGCGTCCCGCCATTACCCGGTCCACGTCTTCTGCAATCTTCCCGGCCCTGATCGCATCGGTGATGTGCTCCCTAAACGGTTCTGACCGGTCGATGACATCGCCGGGCGTTGCGAGCAGTTCCGGGTGCGTTTCAAGATAGGCGCGCTGCTCGACCTCAATGCGGCGTTCCGCCCTGGCAGTCACCTGCCATGCCCGCTCGTCGACTTGCGGTTCAGTCAAACCCTCTGCGCGCATCTCCTGCCGGATCGTCCCTTCCATCTCTCGCGCCGCCTCGGGATCATAGTGAACCCGTTCCAACACGGTCTCCTCTTCCACGACACCGTCCTCGCGCAAGACCCCTGCCCGCTCCAACGCGACCCCGAGCTGCACATGGGCCCGGTTGAGCACCTCACGGGCTGTCTCCAGATCATCGCGGCGCTCGAGGTTGAGGCCATCATTCTCCGCCACGCGCTGCAGATCATCTGCAATCCACTGCCGCTCGAGGGCTGCATTCTGCGCGCCCACCTCCATCCGTGCGACCACCACCGATGAGCTGATCCCGGTCCCCCGCAATGCGGTGTCGACCTGCGCCCTGACCTCGGGATCGCGCAGCCGCTCGAGCCCATGCGGCTCGATATTGGCCTCAGAATAGACCCCGCCCTCCGAAGGTTTCTCGGTCAGCGTTATGGACCGCAATCCAAAGGGCTGCATATGCGCCAGCCGCGCCTGGATACCGTTGAGGCTTTTCTCAAGCCGTGGGCGCTCGGCCTCGGGCTTCTCAGAAATCATGCCCTGGATGCGCTCGACCTGATCGGCGTAGCGGGCTCTCAAATCCTCGAATGATTGATCTTCTGCCATATAGACGCCTCCTTGCAGATTCAGTTTGCCGCCCTTCGCCAGAAGCTCACCGGCGCGGAACAGCGCATCAGAAATATCCTCGCGGTTCTCAGAGGACGCCTCGACAGCGAGTGAGTGGTAGACGATCCGCGTATTCGCGATCTCAGCGAGGGCCTGGTCCAGGTCAGCCCCGACCCGCGCGCGCGGTTCCGGCATCCGGCCCTCCTCCTTGGCCGCATAGATCTCGCGGGTGCGCGGCGGATAATGGACTTCGCCGCGGTCAATCCGCCTTGTGGCCTCGAGCCGCACGCCGAACTTCTCGGCCTCCTCGACCATGGCGAGGCGAAAATCGTCATAGTTAAACCGATGATCGCGGCCCAAATAGAAGAACTCGCCCTCCTGAGAACGGCGGTTCAAGACTATATGCGCGTGCGGGTGATTCCGGTCCTCATGAACTGCGATGATATAGTCAAAATGCCCCTCATCACTCTGGAAGAACCGCTCAGCCACGTTGGCGGTGATATCGCGCACATCCTCTCCGCCTGTGCCGATCGGATAGGACATCAGCATATGCGTGGTCTGCCCGAGCTTGGGCTTGAACCCGGCACTCCAGCGCTTGGTGAAGCGCTCGGTGAGGTCCTTGATCTCCTTCGCCTCCAGCTTCGATTTCCCGTCCAGAAACCCGCTGCTGTCGACGATATGGGTGGATTTGGTGGTGAGATAATCGAGCTGGTTGGCAAGCTGCGATTTGGTATGCGTGCCCCCGCTGCGGATCGCCTTGAACACCGCCGCCCGATGCCCCGCCGCGGCGCGCACGAGCTGCTTTTTCCGCGACGCTTGCAGCCCCTGCATCGAGCCCCTGACGCGGCTCCATCCATCCCGGAACACTTCGCCGGTCACATCATGGACGGCATCATTCAGCCGCATGAGCAAACTCCCTCAAGGCGGCCGTCGCTTCCAGCCGCATCGCGTCGCGCCGACGGCGCACCAGCAGGTCAATCTCGTCAGCGGAATCGAGGATAAACCTGGCCAAACCGCGTATCTGCGCAAGGCGCAACTCAGAGAACTCCAAAGCCGCGCCACCACTGACCCCCTGCCCCGTCCGATTGGCCTTCTGCATCTGCTTGGCGATCTGCGCGACCCCATTGCCGACCTCATTCAGAGAGGCCCGGTAGCGGAGCATCTCAGCGGCCAGTTTAACATCTGGAACAAAGGTTCCCCCCGCCGCTTGGATGAGCCGTCTGAGCCCTTCCGTGCGGGTCTCAATGCCCGCCGCCGTCAGCGCCCTATCGAGGGCCGCAAATTCCTCAGGGGTCAGCTTCACTGTCACCGCAGACGTTGCCACACCCGTGTCCCGCTGGCGGTCTTTATCGGCCTTCAGCGTGTAGCGCACCGCACGGGCAGTCACACCAAACCGTTCAGCCAGCTTTGACGTCGAAACACCTTCCGCGCTCTCGCGGACGATCTCCATCTTCTCGGCTTCGGATAGTCTTTTCGCCCGGGACATGCGGAAGAAAGCCCCCCTATTTCCTGCCACCTTCATTCAAGGTCGCACTCATCATACGATGCTATATCAAACGGTCAATACTATATTTACGTTAATGACCTGATGCGACCTTGAATTCCGTTTCACTCCGAGCGCCAATAGGCGCGAGGCCGCGGCCCGAAGGGGCGCAAAAAGACCCCTCTCCGGCAGAACTCCGGTCCGACGTCTTCATGCCCGCGCCGGAGGTTCAGACCGAACACGCATGTGTTCGGACGGAAACGAGGGGCGGCGCAGATCTCACCGACGGGGCTGGCAGGCAGGGTCAAGGGCGGCCAGATTTGGCCCGCCAAATCTCTGCCGGAAAAACTGGCGGGCGCAGCCCGGCTGTTATTCCGGATGGCCCCCTTGAGGCTGGCTGGCAGATCTGTCGCGGTCCTTCATCTGAATCCACGCCAGGACCGCATGCGGTCCTGGCCTTTTGGCTGCGACCCCACCGAAGGCGGCGTCGCGGCCTTCGCGCAGCGGTCCCGGGAGCCGGGAAAGGGCCGCGCAGAACGCGGCCCAATCCTCGGGGAGGATTTTACTCCTGAGGTTCCTTGGCGCTTGGCGGGAACATCACCAGCTCCTGGACCGCGACGGGGAAGTCGAGCTTGAGGCTAAAGAACTCCGAGCCATCCCCGTTACGGGTGTTGCGGAACATGGCTCCGACGCGTTGGAAACGGGTGCGCACCTCACCTTCGTTATCGGTGTATTTGACGGGAACGGTGGCGACGAAGTGGTTGGTCATTTGAGTCTCTCCTTTTTGCGATGGGGATTTTTTGGCGCGGGGGCTTAGGACCGGTCGCAAGCGCAAATGCGGAGGGTCCGCGCGCATCACGCGTGGAAACCGTATTTGTGCTTGCCGGAGCCAAGCTGCGGGAACGATCGGTCCGCCCCCGTGCGATCCACATCAATGAGCAAAAAGAAGAGGCTCAAATGTGCGCGCCCACATTGAAGTCGCCACGGGCCTTGTTCATCACACATGAGACAAAGGTCAGGTTCGCTTTGATGCAACGTGTCGGTGAAACGATCCGTCGCGCCCAATGATCAGGGCGAGGTTTCCCAGTCTCGGGCGAAGATAAATGTCTCGGTGTTGAGATGGCTTTGATGTTACCGGCACCAGGCTTGAGGACGTGGAGGACAGCTTGTCCGACTTGGCGTTCTGCAGTGCAGGACGGCCTCCATGTCTCAGGCGCGTTAAACCGACGGCACCATGATTTGGCGTTGCGCTTTACGCAGGGCACGGCGAGGTCCGGAGATCGCACGCGTTACGGAGATCGGACGGGATCTCGCCTGAACGGATCTGGAACTCCGCTTTGGCTCAGGTCTAGATGTGCTGTTGTCAGCTGTTGTTGAAGTCTGGCCCGGTTTCTCACGTTCCAGTTTCAAGACTTTATGCAGGCTGGCATACTGGGCCTTACTCAGACGCGTCTCAGTCCCATGCCGCTGAAACCGTTCGTCCGTGTTTTTGAGAAACGACACTTCCCAATCACTGGCCAGCCCGGACCGCAAGCGCGCATCAATGCGCGATTGAATCTCTTTGGTGCGGTCGGGGGAAAAGGGCATCGACGAAAAAACCTGCGCGGGTGTGAAGCTGCGCAACACATGTCTTTTGCAGCACGGGCACAATAAACTGGAATTACATTAAGATACCATCCCGCCATTCCCGAAGCGGGATTGGCGGGATGGCAATCACCACGGCTCTGGAGACCTGCGGCTGGAGTTCACTGCGACGCCCCTGGCGTTCGTCCGCACCGCTTGAGAACGAGAAAAGGGCCGCCCGAAGGCGACCCTCTCGCGTTCACGCATCAGCTGTCTTCTTCGCCGGATCAGCGACCCGCATGACCGTCAGACCTTTTGCTTCCGCCTTCTGCCCGAGGTTCAGCGCAACCCCGTTGCCGCCGAAGAGCACAACCCCGGTCGCGGCGAACTTGTCGTCGAGCATCTCGTCGTTGCATTTGAACGGAGCCGCCCGCCCATGTGCAGACCAACGCGGATCGAAGCGGGCTTGCGCAACGCCGCGCGCGCGGGCCCATCGGGCCGCGACCATCTCCGCCCCGTGCTTGCCGCCCTTGTGACAGAGAAAGATGTCCTGGTTGCGGTTTTGCTTGATGCGGTCGCGAACCTTGTCGAGCGTGTTAAAGATGACATCGATATCCGTCCAGTCGGTCGCACCCGAGACGATCAAGGGAACCCCCTCGACCTTCGACATCGCGGCCGTCTCGCGATCATGCTGCTCGAGGAGTTTCTTCGCCTCGAAGACGGCCCCGGTCTCCTGCGCGCGAGCATTGGCGCGCGATCCCGCGGCCGGGATGAAAGCATGGCCGGTCTCGATCTCGTAGCATTCCGCCGCGGCCTCGCTCATCACCTCGATGGCACCGACGATCTCGCGCAACTGCAGGAAGCGCGCCTGCGCCTCTTCCAGGGCGGTCTCGGCAATCTCTGATCCGTCGTGGCTCTTTGCCAGCGCTCCGATCTTGTCCGCGGTGCGATCGACCTCCTTGCCGAGTGCCACCTTGCGGCGCTGTAGGATTGTCGCCAGACCGTGGGCGAGTGGTTCAATCTCGGCCTCAAGGCCGGTGCCCCGCAACTGCCCGAGCAAGGTCTCGAAGGTTTCGCGGATGAGGCTGTCCTTTAGGATGTCGTCTTCCGGGATCGGCAGGTCTGCGTCCTTCTCCGTCAGGCCAAAAAGTTCGATGGTCTCGTAGGTGTTCGCTTGATCGTAAGCCATGTTCTTATCTCCAGATATTGGGTTCGACCACCACGTGAGTGTGGTGGCATGGCCGAATGTCTGGTTCTCCGAATCTGCACGGGTCAGGGACGGCGCAGCCGCCGGCTTGCCGGGCGCAAAAGTTTTCCGCGCGCAGCACCTGATGCACGCGCGCGCTCACGCACGGGACCGCCCCATGCCACAGGCTCCGCCCTCGCCGAAAAGTTTTGCGATCCTTGACGCGGGCTGATTTGGGGGCCATCCGGAGGATATGCTTCCGCGCTCATGTGTGTGTGTTTTGACGCTAGGTTTGACCGACACGAGCAGGCAAACGGTGGGGCCTGACACGCAGGCGGGCGCAGCGGCGGGATCGTTTTGCCCCGCAAAACAGACCGGAGCGAAGACCGCAGGCGTGGCAGAGACCCGCCGTGCTCGCGAGACGGGCAAACCGGGATGCTAGGTGCCGCGCCGCGGTGAGGACGCATGTCCGAATGCGCGATCGGCCAATGGACGATATCTCTCCTGCGACACGCGAAGCCGAGCGGGGGAGGCCGTAAGGCTTGGATCAGCGTCGATGATCAAGTGATGCCGCTAACGACGCCACATAGTTCAGAAAACGAAGGCGATGCCCGCAAGTTTTTGTAGAAGGGGCGTATTTTGTTGAAAAACTCTTGTTGATTTGACGGTTCATGGCTGATTCAAT
>ERZ1673962.542-NODE-542-length-24926-cov-3.891963_pt1 | contig 24926 bp, 20 predicted proteins | sample MGYA00580188_ERZ1673962 | MGnify/ENA primary metagenome ERZ1673962 (study PRJEB41334, sample SAMN05608104) | rock metagenome | biome: terrestrial subsurface; feature: shale formation; material: shale | place: USA: Pennsylvania ... | reverse complement strand
AGGAATGACCCCGGTTCGCCTTGCCATGTTTATAGGGCACCATGCGAACCAATTGATCGCCCTGCATCTCCGCCTTAAAGCTACAGCCAACGCCACAATAGGCACAGGTGGTGACAACGGAGCGGTCCGGCGTACCCAGTTCAATGACGGATTTTTCCTGTAAGGTCGCGGTTGGGCAGGCCTGAACACAGGCGCCACAGGACACGCAATCGGAGGCCATGAAATTTTCCGCCCCGACCGCAACGCGGCTGTCAAAGCCGCGCCCTTCGATGGTCAGGGCAAATGTCCCCTGAACCTCTTCGCAGGCCCGCACACAGCGGTTGCAGACGATACATTTGGAGGCGTCATAGGTGAAATACGGGTTGCTGTCGTCCTTTGGCAGCCATTCGAGATTGGCCGCGCCTGAGGTGTCGCGCGCTTCGAAATGGTTGGCCAGTGGCGCGCTTTCCGGCGCTTTATAGCGCACATCGCGCAGGCCCACGGCCCCGGCCATATCCTGCAATTCGCAATCGTTGTTGGCGGCACAGGTCAGGCAATCGAGCGGGTGATCCGAGATGTAAAGCTCCATCACCCCCTTACGCAGCTTGCGCAGTTTCGGGGTCTGAGTGTGGACCGTCATCCCGGCGTGAACCGGTGTGGTGCACGACGCGGGTGTGCCGCGACGCCCTTCGATTTCGACCGCGCAAAGACGGCAGGAGCCAAAGGCCTCAAGACTGTCGGTGGCGCAAAGTTTCGGCACTTGGATGCCCAGTTCGGAGGCCGCGCGCATCACCGATGTGCCCGCAGGCACGGTGATCTCCATACCGTCGATGGTCAAAGTGACCGGCGCGCCGGTGGCGGCGGGGGTGCCACGATCCGTCTCATCCTGAATGCCATTGCCCCACGCGTCATTCTGTCCGGGGATGATGAAATCTTTCATTCTGCGGCCTCCTTTTGCGGGGCGAAATCTTCGGGGAAATGTCGCAGTGCCGACATCACCGGAAAGGGCGTGAACCCGCCCAAGGCGCACAGCGAGCCATCGGTCATCACCTCGCAAAGATCGGTGAGCAATTCGATTGCGCCTGTGTCGCCTTCGGCAATTCGGTCAATCGTCTCAACACCGCGCACCGCACCGATCCGGCAGGGCGTGCATTTGCCACAGCTTTCCACCGCACAAAATTCCATCGCAAACCGTGCCATCGACAACATGTCGGCGCTGTCATCAAACACCACAATCCCGGCATGACCGATGAGCGCCTTTTGCCCGTCGAATTCTTCATAGCCAAAGGGCGTGTCAAACTGATCCGGGTGCAGATAGGCCCCCAAAGGTCCGCCAACTTGCACCGCTTTGACAGGCCGCCCAGTGGCGGTGCCGCCCGCGACTGTGTTGACCAATTCGCCCAACGGCATGCCGAAAGCGGTCTCAAACAGGCCACCAAATTTCACATTTCCTGCAATCTGGATCGGCATCGTGCCTTTTGAGCGCCCCAGACCGAAGCTCGCGTAATGCTCCGCGCCCTTGGCAAAGATCACTGGCACAGTCGCCAGAGAAATTACGTTGTTCACCACAGTGGGGCGACCGAGGAACCCCTCCAACGCGGGCAAAGGCGGCTTGGCGCGGACCACGCCGCGTTTGCCTTCGAGCGAGTTGAGCAACGAGGTCTCTTCGCCGCACACATAGGCTCCAGCCCCGGTGCGGACCTCCATGTCAAACGCCTTGCCCGACCCCAGAATGTCCACGCCCAAAACGCCCGCGGCGCGCGCAATCTCGACCGCACGGGACATGACGGCGATGGCGTCCGGGTATTCGGAGCGAATGTAGATATAACCTTTGGTGGCGCCACAGCCGATCCCGGCGATGGTCATGCCTTCGATCAAGGTGAACGGGTCGCCTTCCATGATCATCCGGTCGGCAAAGGTGCCGCTGTCGCCTTCGTCGGCGTTGCAGACGATGTATTTTTGCGGCGCATGGGCCAAACGCACGGTGTCCCATTTGATCCCGGTCGGAAAGCCCGCGCCGCCACGTCCGCGCAGACCGGAGAGTTTGACCTCATCAATGATTGCGTCTTGCGACATGGCAATCGCACGTTTGAGACCTTCAAGCCCCCCATGGGCCTCATAATCCGCGATGGAAAGCGGATCGGTGAGGCCGCAGCGAACAAAGGTCAGGCGGGTTTGGCGGGCGAAAAACGGGATGTCTTCAACCGAGCCATGCGTGTCAACGCGACCGTCCAAAAGCGCGCCCACATCGGTGGGGGCAATCGGACCATAGGCCTGACGCACGCCGTCTTTCTCAATCTCAACAAGCGGTTCAAGCCAGATCATGCCGCGCGTGCCATTGCGAATAATCTCGACCTCAAGGCCGCGCTTTTGCGCCTCGGCAGCCAACACCCCGGCCACGTCATCGGCACCCAGCGCCTTGGCGGCGCTGTCCATGGGGACATAGATTTTCATGCACCGACCTCCGCCAAAACCGTATCCAAACGCGCGTCACTCACCCGACCGATCACCTTGCCGTCCACCATCGCGGCGGGAGCGCAGGCACAAAGGCCAAGACAATAGACCGGTTCAACGGTGACCGCGCCATTGGCGGTGGTGCCGTGCCACTCCAGACCCAGTTTTTTCAACAACCGATCCGCCATGGCCGTCGCGCCCATCGCCTGACAGGCCTCGGCACGGCAGATTTTCAACACATGTTTGCCCGACGGGCGGGCGCGAAAATCATGGTAAAACGACAGCACGCCTTTGAGTTCGGCGCGGGTGATGTTCAGCGCGGCACAAAGCGGCGCGTAAGCGCTCTCGGGGACATAACCATAGGCCTCTTGCAGCGCGTGCAGCATTGGCAAGAGCGGGCCTTCGAGCGCCAAAAACGGGCGGATCACCGCCTCAATTTCGGATGCATCAGGCGGCGTCAGATCGGACTGGGCTGGCATTGGGGTGCGCATGGCTGGCCTCTTTGGTCATTTCCACCACAAGACCCGAGCGACACACAAAAGGTCAATATCGCTATTCCGTTAACTGATAGAAATTTCCTATCAAACCGCCCCCGTTTCCGCCCGCATCCGCCGCGCCTCGGCCAACAGCGCCTCGATCACTGGTGTGTGGGGCGCGCGCTGCGGCACGACGAGGCCAACAGTATGGCTCTCCCGTCCCTCTGTGCCGCTCATCGGCACCAAGGACAGCCCCTTGCCCTCGGCCAAAAACCGCGCGATGTCATCGGGCAGGACCGTGATCCACTCCCCCGCTGCAACATTGGCGATCAGGGCAAGGATCGAGTTGGATTCGATTTGCGCTTCGGGGGCGATGCCCGCGCGCATGAAGGCCTGGTTGATGATCCGGCGGTTTTGCATGTCCGGTGTCATCAGCGCCAGTTTTTGCCCATTCAGCTCACCCCAGTCCACTTCTGTACGGCAGGCAAAGGGCGATGTCTTGGCGCAAACCAGCACCAGGCGCTCCTGCCCCAAGGCCTCGGTTTCGACCCGGCCCATCGGTTCGTTGTCCAGATAAGACAGGCCCGCGTCGATCTCGAAATTCTCCAACATTGCCAAAATATCCCGCGAGGGGCGCGACAGGATGACAAAGCGCACTTTCGGGTGTTTGCGACTGACCGCATCGGCCAATTTGGCAACCAGGTTCAGCGCCGTTGGGATCACCGCAATGCGAAGCTGACCGGACAGGCCATGCCGGGTCGAGCGCATTTCCTCGCGCAACTGTCGCGCGTCGCCCGTGATCCGCCGCGCCCAATCCAAGGCCCGCGTGCCCTCCGGTGTCAACCCGCCATAGCGCGAACCGCGAAAGATCAGTTGCACCCCCAGTTGATCCTCCAACTGCTTGATCCCCGCCGAGAGCGTCGGTTGGGTGATGCCGAGGCTCACGGCGGCGCGGCCAAAATGATGTTCGCGCGCCACCGCGATAAACATGTCGAGCTTGTCCAGCATGATAGAAATTTCCAATCACTTTGCTATAAAGTGATGGAAAACACCCCATTAGACAATGAAAATCCCAAGACAAAATCCCGAGACCATGAAAATCCCTCAGCTTGACCGCGCGTGTCAGGAATCAGGCCATGGGTTTACCAATCCGGTGGCGAAACCGGGGGTGCCTCCGGGGTTTGGCTTTGACGTCAAAGCCACGGCACGCAGTTGGCGGGCGATGGTGGATTTTCGGACCAACGTGCTGCGCTCACGAAACCGCGCTACTGAATCTCGATCATCTTGCGCTCATATTGCGCCTGATCGGATGTGCCATCGTCAAAGATCACGTTCACCGACACGGTTTGCACCGATCCCGGCGCGAACATCACCAAAATACTGTCGAGGCTCTCGGCCTTCAGAGCGTTCGGTTGCGCGGTATCACCGTAACAAGGCTCGGCCTTGAACGGCACCATGTCACCACCATTGACCGCATAAAAAATCTCGCTCACCCCACAACGCCACGACAAAAGATTGGTGAAATACAAAAGGTCTTGGCCGTCATAGGTGCGCACGGCGACCCATTGCGGTTTGGTCGCTTGCAAAATCGGCTTAACTTCCGCCGCTGTGGTGAAATTTTCAGCCATTGCGGGGGTGTGGGCCCCAAAGGTGGCCGCGAAAAGCAGAAGAGTGGCGATGACGGGCCTCATGGAAACAATCCTTTTGCAAACAAGGGAATTAGCACCTTTTGATACACAACGAACCACCTTATACTCCAACGAACAGGTGTCCTCCCGATCAGATCAAAGTAGTGCGTATGACCAGTAAGCCTCAAAATCCCGTTCCGTTCAATATTATCGTCGTCGGCCAGAACGGTCGCTTGATGTATGAGGCTCTGCTGTTCGCGGCCTCTTTGCGTGCCTCAGACCCGGAGTTCAAAGGTCGGCTGTTCATCGCCGAACCGCAACCGGGCGTGCTTTGGAATGGCGATCCGCGGATGAAACAATCCGATGCGCTGGAGGCGTTCAAACGCCTTGATGCGGAGATCCTGCCGTTTGAATCGCGCCATTTCGGCCAGGCCTACCCCTATGGCAATAAAATCGAGGCGCTGTTTGCCCTGCCCAAGGGCGAGCCTTTCGTGTTCTTTGACAGTGACACGCTGATCACCGGGCCAGTTTCCGAAGTGCCGTTCGATTTTGACCGTCCCTGCGCCAGTCAAAAGGTCGAAGGCACCTGGCCGCAAATCGAACTCTACGGGCCGGGTTATGGCGAGATTTGGAAATCGCTCTATGACAAATTCGGGCTGGAGTTTGAAACCACGCTCGATCTCGATCAACCGGACGAATATTGGCGCCGCTACCTCTATTTCAACGCGGGCTTTTTCTTTTACAAATGCCCGCATGAATTTGGTCAGCGGTTCTTGGACTACGCCCTCGCCATCCGCGATGATCCGCCCCAAGCCGCAGCGCTTCAGACCTTTGATCCTTGGCTCGATCAGGTGGCCTTGCCCTTGGTGATCCATTCCTTTGGCGGTGCGCGCACCACCTTGCCGGAGAACACTCTGGATGGCGCGATCTCGTGTCATTACCGCACTTTTCCGCTGCTGTTTGCCCGCGAAAGCGAGCATGCCGTCGAGGTGCTGCGCGAGGTGTCTTCGCCCAACTGGATCAAAAAGGTGCTCAAAGAATATGAGCCGATCAAACGCTTGGTCTATCAACCGAAAGGCGAAAAAATCCGCGCCATGTTTGATCGCGACCATTTGCCCCGGCGCGAACAGATGATCCGCAATCAAATCAAAAAAGCCGGGCTTTGGATGCGCTAAGGCGGGTGTGCCCCGGCAGCGCTGAGGCACGGTCCTCCCGGCGGGGCGGCAAGAGTTCGCCCGCCGCAGTACCACAACCAAATCCGGGGTCGGTTTCGCTTTGCACCATCCAAAAGCTGCGTTAGGGTGCCTCTCGAACCGCGTCAAACCGAGCCAGTCCCCGGAAATGAAACCGAATTTTGCCCTCAACCTAAGCCATGATGGCATCGTTCTGTTGCACCGCGCCTCCGCCGGGTGGCATCATATGGGCGAGGTCGCGCTGGATGCCCCCGACATGGCCAAAGAGCTGGCCGATCTGCGACGCACCGCCACTGCGGTCTCGACGGCCGGACTGGCCACCAAACTGGTCATTCCGAACAGTCAAATCCTTTATCGCAGCCTGCCCGATCCCGGAGGCTCAGACAGGGCGCGCGAGACCGCTATTCGCGCTTCGCTTGAGGGGGCGACCCCCTATGCCCTGACCGATTTGGTTTGGGATTGGGTGGTGACATCCGGCACCATCCAAGTCGCGGTTGTCGCCAAGGAAACCCTTGAAGAAGCAGAAGCTTTCGCCACGGAGCATCGGTTCAACCCGGTGTCTTTTGTCGCTCTACCCGAGGCTGAAACCTATCTGGGCGAGCCGTTTTTTGGCCGTGCCAAAGCCGCCGACGATTTGGTCGGAGCAAAGACACGAATTGAACCGGACGTTGAGGCGATTACGATTTTGGCGCATCGCGAGGTGGAGCCTGCGCCCATTCCCGAACCAGTTCATGCCCCTGCGCCCGAACCCGCAGCGATTGCCGATGTAGACCAGGGCCAGACGACTGAAAAGGCGGCTGATGTTGCTCCCAAACAGGCAGAGCAGATCGAAACACCTGCCCCGCGACAGGAACCGGAGCCCGCGTTCAAGCCCGAGGACGGGAGGGCGTCCGACAGGCTTGAGGCCAATTTTCTTACGCCCGAAGCGCAAGAGCCAAAGGTCAACCCGACTGATACGCCAGACGCACCAGATGACTCCAATGCCGCGACACCCGAAGCGCCCTCTTCGTTTCAATCCCGTCGCGTTTTGACCACCGCACCGGCGGACGATCCTGAGACCCTGTCGGGTGTGCCGCGCGTGTCGGCCCAGCCGTCGCGGGTCCTGGCCGATGTGCGCAAATCCCCCGAGGTCACATCCGCGCCGTTCCCCAACATGGCGGCCCCTGCCTCCGTGCCGCAAACGCCCGCCGATCCCGCGCCGCAAGAGCATCAGCATATCGCGGTGCATGTGCCTGTGACCTCGGGCGACCTGCCTTTGGCCCCGGACGACAGCGCGCCCAAACCCAAACCGATCAAGCCGCGCAAAACCGGACCTTTGCCGGAACCGCCGCCCATGCCCGCGCCCTTGCCTGTACAAACGCGACCGTCCCCCGCGTCACTCTCCGACAAGCCCAGCAAAGCGGCCGCGACCCTTGGTAAGCTCAAAACCCTCTCGGTGCGCGCCGCGCAAAAGGCCAAACCTGCTGTCACAAAGGCCAAAACCGAGCTTGCGAAACCCGCAAAGAAAAGCACCAAAGGTTTTAGCACCGCCGATATCATCACTGCACCTGTCGCTCAGAACGGCGTTGACGACACGGCGATGAGGCCGCTCTCAGATCGCGCTGCGGGTCTCGACTCGGTTGACAACACCCGTGATGAAGCCGAGGCAATGACCGTCTTCGGCGCCCGCCGCCGCAACCGCGAGACCGCGCGCAAACCGCGTCGCCTTGGGTTGATCCTGACCGGGGCGTTGGTGGCGTTGCTCTTACTGGTCGGTTTGATTGCCGGGCTTTTGCCGTCGTCTGAGCCCCCTGAGACGCCCACCGAGACCAGTGCCACGGAGTCTCTTCCCGACGACGAGCCAACTGTACCGAATACGGTTCTGGCCGATGCCGCCCCCGTGTCCGACGCGGATCTGGCGGTCGAAACCGATGCGGCTGATGAAGAGGCGGAATTGACGCCTGAGCTGTTGGAAGAGGCCACCCGCCCCGCCCCGCTTGGCACCGAGACGGAGACCACCGAAGCCGATCTGGCGGACCTCACGGCCGATTATGCCGCGACTGGCATTTGGCCGCTGGCCCCCGATGCGGGGGATGGCGCGGTTGTGGAAGACAGCGTGGATGACGTCTACGTCGCCTCGATCGACCCCGGCATCCAATCGCAAGATGCGGGGGCTTTGGTCGATGTGGCCCGCCATCAGGGTGATGTGGCCCCGCGCGCGGCCCCCACGCCTGCGCCTTTTGGCACACGCTATGACTATGATGATGCCGGGTTTATCCGCGCCACCCCCGAGGGAACGGTGACACCGGATGGCACGGTGGTTTATGCCGGACGGCCCGCGATTGTCCCCGGCGCCCGTCCGGGCAGCGCGGTGAATGAGGCGGTGGAAACCGCACTCAATCCGGCCCCTGTGGCGGCGGATGATCCGGTGCGTTTGGCGCTTGCCGAATTCCGCCCCAAACTGCGGCCCGAGGCCTTGGTTGAGAGCAATGAAAAGGCCAATCTGGGCGGCATCACCCGCGCCCAACTGGGTGGGTTCCGGCCAAAATTCCGCCCGGCTTCCGCTCAGGAACAAGCCGCCCAAGAGGCGATTGTGGCCGGGGCCAACGCCCCCGCACCGACCGCGCCGGTCGTGGTTGCCTCTTTGATCCCGAAAGAGCGCCCGAAAGATTTCTCCAAACTCGCCGCTGCAGCCGCGGCCGCAGCGGCGGCTGCAGCCATTGCCACCGATGAGGGCACAACGAAAACCTCCGCTGCCTCGACAGTCACGGCGCGTGTGCCCGACAGCAAAATCCCATCCAGTGCCCCCACCACCGTGGCACGCGCCGCGACGGTGAAAAATGCGATCAACCTGCGCGCCTTGAACCTGATGGGCGTCTATGGGTCGAGTTCGGATCGCCGCGCGCTTGTGCGTCTGCCATCTGGGCGCTTTGCCAAGGTCAAGATCGGCGACAAGATCGACGGCGGACGGGTGCAATCCATTGGCTCTGACTCTCTGACCTATGTGAAAAACGGCCGCTCCATCACGCTTGAGGTCGCGGGCTAAAGCACACAGCGCCGCTTGCCCGATTGCAGGCCTTTGGCGACGCTGCGGTGGTTTTGCATGCCCTTAGCGCAACAATCTTTTGGAAAATAGCCGCGTGCTCTTGTCGTGTGCGCGCAGGTCTATACCTCTTAGATCAAACAGATACCCCAGATCGGAGTCCCCGGATGCAAGGCATGTTGGCCCAAGCCGTCATTTACCTCGCTGCCATTGTCGTCGCCGTGCCTTTGGCACGCAGGCTCGGGCTGGGGTCTGTGTTGGGCTATTTGATTGCCGGGATGATGATTGGGCCAGTGCTTGGGTTGGTGCAGCATTCGCAGAGCACCGATCTGATGCATTTCGCCGAATTTGGCGTGGTGATGATGTTGTTTCTCATCGGGCTTGAGCTTGACCCGCGCGCCCTTTGGGAGATGCGCAATCGGTTGATTGGGCTGGGCGGGTTGCAAATCGTCGCCACCGGCGCCGCAATCACCGGGGCTTCGGTCTGGGCCGGGCTGGACTGGCAAACGGGGCTGGCGCTTGGGATGATCTTGTCACTGTCCTCAACCGCCGTGGTGCTTCAGACCCTCTCTGAAAAGAAGTTGATCCATACAGGCGGTGGGCGCGCGGCGTTTTCCGTGCTTTTGACCCAAGACATCGCGGTGATCCCGATGTTGGCGCTGATGCCGCTTTTGGCCACGGGATCGCGCCTGACCATCAACCCCGACGGCTCAATCAGCCGTCCATCGGATTTGGCGAAAGTGGCCAGTGAACATAGTGTGTCTTTGGTCGAAGGCCTGCCCGCATGGGGTGTCACCCTGGTGACTTTGGGTGCGGTTGCGGCGATCATATTGGCCGGGGTCTTTCTGACCCGTCCGGTGTTTCGCTACATCCACGCCGCCAATATGCGCGAGATTTATACCGCAGTGGCCCTGCTCATCGTCATCGGCATTGCATTGTTGATGAGCTCCGTCGGCCTTTCCCCCGCCCTCGGCACATTTCTGGCCGGTGTCGTCCTGGCCAACTCCGAGTTTCGCCATGAATTGGAAAGCTCGATCGAGCCGTTCAAAGGCCTGCTTTTGGGGCTGTTTTTCATCGCCGTTGGTGCCGGCATCAACTTTACGGTGCTGTTTCGCGATCCGATTTTGATCATCGGGCTGACCGTGGTGTTGATGGTGTCAAAGGGGCTGATCCTGTTTGCCATCGGGCGAATTTTTGCATTGCGCAAACGGGCGCAATGGCTTTTTGCCCTCTCTCTGGCGCAGGCCGGGGAATTTGGCATGGTCTTGACCACCTTCGCCCTGCAACAGCATGTCTTATCAACCTATTTGGCCGAACGCGTGTTGCTGGTCATTGCGCTGTCTTTGATGTTCACGCCGCTGTTTTTCATGCTGCATGATGCTCTGCGTCAAAAATTGGCCGACCGGGTCGAGGATCAGCCCGCCGACAAGATCGACGAACAACATTCCATCATCATCGCCGGGATCGGGCGGTTTGGTCAGGTGGTGAACCGCTTGGTGCAGGCCTCAGGCTTTCACACCACGGTGCTGGATCACGATCTGAAGACCATTCAACTGATGCGCAAATTTGGCTTTAAGGGCTTCTTTGGCGACCCGACCCGCCCCGAGCTTTTGCATGCGGCAGGGCTTGAGACGGCAAAGATTTTGGTGGTGGCGCTCGATGATCAAAAAGCGGCGGTGCATTTGGTCGCCTATGCCCGCAAACAGCGGCCCGATCTGTTCATCATCGCCCGTGCTCGCGACCGCATCCATGTCTATGAATTATACCAAGCCGGGGCCGATAAAATCGTGCGCGAAATGTTCGACAGTTCCCTGCGCGCGGGCCGCTATGTCTTGGAACAGATGGGATTCTCCGAATACGACGCCTCGGTCACCGAACAGGCCTATTACCAACATGACCGCGAGGCGTTGCGGATCATGGCACAGCTTTGGGACCCGAATATTCCGACAGCGGAGAACACCGCCTATATCGAACGCTCGCGCAGTTTGGCCACCGATTTTGAGGCGGAATTGATTGCGCTTTTGGAAAAGAAGCGTGCGGAAATTAAGGACAAAAGCAAAGAGCCTAAAGCGTCACGCCTTTAACCTGAGACAGGGGAAAGGCGTGACGCTGCCAGACATATCCATGGTGTGGGCGTTCTGCCATAAACCCATGAGTCAGGTTTTTGGCGCAACGCTTTAAAGCAAGCGCGTCGCCAAACCACGCGCGCGTGACACCCGACGCGCCGTTTACCCCGCCGACACGCCGGCCTCGGCAAAGGTCGCCATGCCCGACAGGCATTCGACCGCGCCTTTGACCAGAGGGATGACCAAGCCCGCACCCGAGCCTTCGCCAAGGCGCAGACCCAGCGACACCAACGGCTCTTTGTCGATCGCCTCGAGGACGGCGCGATGGGCCGCTTCGGCGGACTGATGTCCGGCGATGCAATGGTCCAAAGCCCCCGGCACCGCCTTTTCAAGACAGGCCGCCGCCACACAGCAAATGAACCCGTCCAAAATCACCGGAATGCGCAAGGCCCGCGCCCGCGCAATCGCGCCCGCCATCGCCGCCACTTCACGCCCGCCTAAACTCGCAAGGATCGCAAGCGGGGCTTTGCCCCCATGCAGGGCCACGCCCGCCGCACAGACCTCTTTTTTGATCTTGAGCCCGGCGTCATCCACGCCCGTGCCGCGCCCGACCCAATCGGCCGCAAGCCCACCAAACAAAGCATGGGCCATCGCCGCCGCCGAGGTGGTGTTGCCGATGCCCATTTCGCCGACGACTAAAAGATCGGCCTTTGGATCGACCGCGTCCCAGCCGGTTTTGAGGGCGCACACGCAGTCCGCCTCAGACATCGCCACGGTCTCGGTGAAGTCCCCGGTGGGACGGTCCAGCTCAAGCGCATGCACAGACATCGATGCGCCTGCGTTGCGCGCCAATTGGTTGATCGCGGCTCCGCCCTGTTGGAAATTCGCGACCATTTGCACGGTCACCTCGACCGGAAAGGCCGACACGCCGCGCGCGGTGACGCCGTGATTTCCGGCAAAAATCGCCACTTGTGGCTTTTCAATCCGGGGCCGGCCCTCGCCGCGCCAGGCCGCGTACCAAATGCCGATCTCTTCCAAACGGCCAAGGCTGCCGGCGGGTTTGGTCAGTTGCGCATTGCGCGCGGTCGCTGCGGCTTGCGCCTCCATATCCGGGCCGGGGGCCTGTTTCAGAATCCGTTCAAATCCGGCAAGATCGGAAAAAGCCATGTACCGCACTCCCTCATTGTTTTGTCTGGGCATTGTCTTTGTCTGGCATTGTATTCGTGTCGCTGGGGTTTTATCCCGAGAGTCAGACCAAGGACAGGACCGATTTGCCGCAAAGGAGACGTCCATGACCAAAGCCGACACACCACGTTTTACACCGCGTTTTAAACCACGGGCCGAGGACATCGCCACCAGCCTCGCGATCCTGACGCGCATCCCGGTCAAGACCGGGTTCAGCCGCACGGCACAGGCGGCATGGGCCTTTCCTGTGGCGGGGCTTGCCGTCGGGCTTGTGCCCGGTGCCGTGGCAACGATTGCGGGCTGGTTCGAGTTGGGCGCGGGGTTGATTGCCGGGTTCACCATGGCCGCGGCGGTGATCGTCACCGGCGCGATGCACGAAGACGGGCTGGCCGATTGCGCCGATGGGTTTTGGGGCGGCTGGGAACGACTTAAGCGCCTTGAGATCATGCATGACAGCCGTATCGGCACCTACGGGGTTTTGGCGCTTGGCTTGGCCTTGCTGTTGCGGTTCTCGGCGCTCTCGGTCTTGGCGCATGAGGATGTGATCGTCACAGCGCTCATCGCCTCCGCCGTGCTGTCGCGCGCCTCCCTGCCCTATGTGATGCTGCTGTTGCCCCATGCCCGCACCGATGGGCTTTCGGTGCAAACCGGACGTCCGCCACGCGATGCGGCGAGCCTTGGGGCCATGGTGGCTTTGGTGCTGTCAGGGATTGTGGTCGGCTTTGTTCCGACCGTGATTGCGGCCTCGGCCATCGTGCTGACCAGCTTTGTCGCCGCCAAAATCGCGCAGTCCAAAATCGGCGGGCAAACCGGCGATGTTTTGGGCGCAACCCAAGTTTTGTGCGAGATCGCGGCGCTCACGGTGTTTACGGCGCTGGCTTAACAACCGCTTCAAACGAAAACCGCCGCAAGGTCTCCCTTACGGCGGTCATCATGTCTACATCACAGCCGAGATCAGGCGGCGGCCACGCGGCCGACGAGCACGTCAGAGATTTTCTTTTGCGCTTCGGTCTCATCCGAGCCGGACACGGCCGCGAATTCGCGGGTCAGGCGGTCGAGGGCGGCTTCATAAAGCTGACGCTCAGAGTAGCTTTGCTCACGCTGGTCGTCGGTGCGGTGCAGGTCGCGGACCACTTCGGCGATGGCGATCAGGTCGCCGGAGTTGATTTTTTGCTCATACTCCTGCGCCCGGCGGGACCACATGGCGCGTTTGACCTTGGCCTTGCCTTTGAGCGTGCGCATGGCTTCGTTGACCACATCGGGCGAGCTGAGCGAGCGCATACCCACTTCGGTCGCTTTGTTGGTCGGAACGCGCAACGTCATCTTGTCCTTTTCAAAGGAGATGACGAAAAGTTCGAGGGACATGCCCGCGATTTCCTGTTCTTCGATCGACACGATCTGACCCACGCCATGGGCGGGGTAAACAACGAAATCACTGGGGCGGAAGTCTAATTTTCTGGTCTTGCTCATTTGCAGTCTTTTTCCTCGCAGGAACCTTTTAGGCACATCATCGGGCGCTTATCCTCGGCGCGGGTCTCGCATTGCCTCACCCAATCCGGCACACACAAAAGCCTAAGATCGGGAACCATCTGGCCCCGAGGGAGCTTTTAGGTCTAAATTTGGCGCGAAAAACCCAATCCCCTGAAAAGCAAGCTTAGGGGGTTGAGGTTGATATGCCCTGATGTGGTTTGATCAATATAGCACAAAAATAGGGCCAAAGAAAGCGTAGCGCGCAGCCCGGGCCGGATATCCCCCCGGTTTTCAGGCCCTTACCCCCTGTTTTTAAGGGGTTACGCCGGGGCAAGAGATGCAAATGGGCCCGAAACCGGACCCATTTCAAACGCGAATCACTTGTGGTCCCTGACGGGGTGCCACAGCGCGAAGAGGGTCTGTGGCTTAGGAACCTTCGCCCGGCGCCTCAGAGAAATATTTCTCCATCTTGCCGCTTTCGCCGTCTTTTTCTTCATAGCCCGGCAGCGGGTCTTTTTTCGCCAAAATGACCGGCCAGGCTTCGGAGTATTTGCGGTTGAACTCGACCCATTTCTCCATGTCCGGCTCCGTGTCCGGGCGGATCGCATCGGCGGGGCATTCCGGTTCGCAAACGCCACAGTCAATGCATTCATCCGGGTGGATCACCAACATGTTTTCGCCCTCGTAGAAACAATCCACAGGGCATACCTCGACACAGTCGGTGTATTTGCAGGCGATACAGTTCTCGATAACGACGTAGGTCATGTCGGCACATCCAAATCTAAAGTCCCGACCCAATTAGCCGGATGGGGCGCATCATTCAAGCCAGTCAGGGCGAGAAAGGAGGCCGGTGCGACGATCTTTCTTTGTCGGACGCCCTTTTCCCTCAAATTTCGGTGCAGGCGGAACATAATCCTTATCGCCGGGCACATGGGCCACTGGCGGGCTGAGGTCTTCGTAAAGCGCTTGGGCTTCGGGCGCCGGTCCACGCCGGGTGCCACAGGCGACCAATTTGACGACACGGATGTGATTGCCCTGCGCAAAGGTCAAAACGTCCCCTGCCCCAACGGCGGTGGCGGCTTTCGACACTTTGTTTGCGTTGACCCGCACATGGCCGCCAGTGACGATCTTGGCGGCTATGCTGCGGGTTTTGAAAAAGCGGGCATACCAAAGCCACTTATCGAGGCGAAGGCTGTCCCGCTTTTCCATCATAGGCGCACCGTAGACATTGGGGCCTCTTACTTTTTGTCTTTCAAACCCATTAGCGCTGCGGCGAAGGGGTTGTCCATGTCGATCGGCTTTTCCTTGCGCGGCGGGCGGGCGGAGAAGCTTTGTGGCTTGTTGCCGTCTTTGCCTTTGCCCCCATCACGACCACCATCACGGCGCGGTTTGCCGCCTTTACCCTCGGGTTTTCCATGCGGCTTGCCACCGGATTTTTTGCCCTGCGGACGCTCGCCGCCTTGGCGTTCGCCAGCTTGACGATCCCCGCCCTGACGATTTTGGCCCCGGTTGCCGCCACGGTTTCCACCGCGATTGCCGCCCCAGGTGAAGGTCACAAAGCCCTCCATCTCAGGGCTTTCCATCTCAACGGGCGTTTCAACATCGGCATCACTCACGGCCTCGGCCGCGCTTGGCTCCGCATCGGCAGTGACCGCCGCCTCTGGCGCAGCGGCTACGGCGTCTTCCGCCACAGGCGTTTCAGCGACGGTATCCGCAACGGGCGCATCTGTCGCTTCCGGCGCGGCAGCTTCAGTGGCTTCTGCATCTGGGGCTTCTGTAACAGGAGCCGCCACAACGGCTTTGACCTTGGGGCGTTCGCCTTTTTCGGCCTTATAGCCCAGACCGACCATAAGATCGGCGAATTGCTCCAATGTCATGCCAGTGATCGACAGCATGTCGGGGTTGGCCTCAAAGCCGCCCCGGCTGTCTTGTCCACGCAGCAAATCGGCCAGACGTTCCAACATGTCGATGCGGATCGCACGGGCCCCGGCCAAACGGTAGCCAGATGTGGTGTAGTAGCCCTCGGGCGCATCCGCAACGGCGGGAATGGTCACCAGACCTGCGGGCGGGCTGTCAGGGAATTCGTCGAATTTCGCGTTCAACGCCCAAAGCAAAAGCCGCAACCGGGTCGGTGCAGGTTTCAACAGCAAAGGCAGGAAGATCGTGAACTGACCAAAGCGCACACCATGTTTGCGCAGCGCGCCACGGGCATCTTGGTCCAGGTCCTTGACCTCGATCGCCACCTGATCACGCGGGATCACGCCATAGCTTTCGCCCAAACGGAAGGCAAAGCCACGCGCCAGCCCGGTCAGGGTCTCGTCACGGGTCAGGTTCAACAGCGGTTCAAACAGGGTCGCGATTTTGCGGTCGATGAAATGCTGCAACCGGCGTTGGACCTTTTCAGCCACATCCGTGCTTGCGCCCTCGGCGACAAATGCCACCGCGCGCGGTTTCAAAATGTCATCGCCCGCAACCAGTTTGCCCACGGCATGTTCGCCCCACATCAGGCCACCTTGGTCGGTGAAATCCATCTCTGTGTCCGGCGCATTATAGAACCGGTCGGCACGCAGGCTAAATTCCGGTGCCAATGCGGCCAACGCGGCTTGTGCCAACGTCTTTGCCTCATCCGGCGTTGCGGATTTGTCCTGAATAAACTGGAACCCTTCAAGACGGCCGATGAACTCGCCCTCAACCGTCACTTCACCCTTGTCGTTCACGTCGGCCACAAGGCCCTCCTTCTGTTTGAGCCGCCGAAGGAGCACACTCGTCCGCCGGTCCACAAATCTCTGCGTCAGTGCACCATGGAGCGCATCCGACAAACGGTCTTCTACAGCGCGAGTCTCGCCGCGCCAATGGCTTTCGTCATCAACCCAGTTTTCGCGTTGAGCAACATAGGTCCAAGTCCGAATATAGGCGAGTCTTTTGGATAAAGTGTCGATATTGCCCTGCGTGTGGTCAATGCGTTTGATCTGCTGGGCCAGCCAATCGTCGGGAACCCGCCCATATTCGTGCAAAAATTCATAAATCCGCTCAAGCAAGGTGGTGTGTTCGCCGTGACTGATTCCGCGAAAATCGGGGATTCGGCACACGTCCCACAACAGTCTCACATCGCGCCCGGTGCGCACCCGCGGCCGCACCGATTTGAGATCGGACAGCGTTTTGAGCGACAAAAGATCATCGGCATCACGCGCGCGCACCAAAGCGGGATCGGTCGGCATTTTTTCGAGCGACTGAATGAGGGCATCGACAGAGCCGAATTCAAGCCGTGAATTGCGCCAATTGAGCTTTTTAATCGGGGTGAATCGGTGTTCTTCGATGGCGAGGATCACCTCTTCGTCAAACGGCTCCGCCTCGCCCGTCACGCCAAATGTGCCATCGGTTTGATAGCGCCCGGCCCGGCCCGCGATCTGGGCCAACTCATTGGGGGCGAGATGTCGCATTCGACGACCATCGAATTTAATCGTGGAAGAAAACGCCACATGGGTGACGTCCAAATTCAACCCCATGCCAATCGCATCGGTGGCGACCAGATAATCGACGTCGCCGTTTTGATACATCTCGACCTGGGCGTTGCGTGTCCGCGGGCTCAGCGCCCCCATCACCACCGCCGCACCGCCTTTTTGACGACGCAGCAGCTCGGCAATGGCATAGACGTCATCGACGGAGAATCCGACGATGGCGGCGCGCGCGGGCATGCGGCTGATCTTTTTCGAACCAGAATAGGTGAGCCGAGAGAATCGATCCCGATGCATGAACTGCGCCTTGGGCACCAGATTGGCAATCACCGAGCGCATCGAATCGCTGCCCATAAACAGCGTCTCATGCAGGCCGCGCGCGTTCAAAAGCCGGTCGGTGAACACATGACCGCGCTCGGGATCGGCACACAGTTGAATTTCATCAACGGCCAGAAAATCCGCGCCCATGCCCGTCGGCATCGCCTCAACGGTACAGACCCAATATTGCGCCCGCGCCGGGACAATCCGCTCTTCGCCCGTCACCAACGCCACCACGGACGGGCCGCGCCGCGCAACGATCTTGTCATAGACTTCCCGCGCCAAAAGCCGCAACGGCAGGCCGATCACGCCAGTGCGATAGGCCAGCATGCGTTCAATCGCATAGTGGGTTTTGCCTGTGTTGGTGGGCCCGAGCACCGCGGTGATGCGCCCCCCCGTCCCCATCGCGCCGCTCATCGCTTTGGTCTTTCTGTTTGGCCCCATTGGGCGTCTGTGTCAGGGATGTTTAAAGCGCTGCGCCGCCAAGCGCCAGTTCCAGAGCGGCAATGCGTGCGCTGAGCCCCTCCATCTGAGGATGGATCTCGCGGATTTTATACAGCACCTCCAACGCTGCCGCCTCGTCCCCGGTTTCCTCCAAAATCACCGCCAGTCCTGAAAGCGCGCCAAAATGGCGGGGCTCACGGGTCAGCACCGTACCGATGTCTTTGAGCGCCGGACCATATAGCCCCGCCATGAAATAGGCGGTGGCACGGGCGTTATAGGCCTCAGGAAACGCAGGCGCATGATCGACAAGCGCGGTCAAATGACCGATTGCGCTGGAAAAATCGCCGGCCTGAGTGGCCGCACGGCCCCGCTCCAACAATAAATCCATCGCATCTGATCCAGAGCGTGACATTTCAATGACGATGTCCTGTTCGATCCGGCCCGCCTCATAGGGATCGGCCTGCGACAATTGGTCGAACAGATCACCCAGGCGCACCGCATCCGCCGCGAAAGCGGCCGAACTGGTGCAAAAAACAACGATCCCGACAAAAAACAGCCCGGACGCAACGGCACATTTGAGAAACTGTCGTAATGCTTTCATAACAGTTGGGATTGTAGCTTTCTGGCGCGCGTGGTCAAAGTCACAAATCCGCGTTCACACAAAACGCGCCATAATATTTTCGGAGGAAGACCAAATGAGCGACGTCATCACCAAAGCGGTAGAGGCTCTGAATGAAAAAATGGGCGGTGGTTTCGACGCCGGCGTGGCGAAATTCGTCATCGAAGGCGAAGGCGCGATTGTCGTCGACGCCGAGGGCGCGCGCGCCTCTGACGATGTGGCCGACGTGACCCTGACCGCCAATCTCGAAACCTTTCAAGGTATGATCGAGGGCGATGTGAACCCGACCGCCGCATTCATGCAGGGCAAATTGTCCGTCGATGGCGACATGGGTCTGGCGATGCAACTCGGCTCCGTGCTGTCGTAAGTGCGATGACGGAAACCGCCCCCTATTTCGCAGATTTGGCCGAAGGGCCTGAGGGTGGATCGGCCTATTGGCTGACCACATTGGATGGGGTGCGAATCCGTGCCGCGCTTTGGCCCTATCAGGGGGATGGGACGTGCAAAGGCACGGTGTTCATCCTGCCGGGGCGGACCGAATGCATTGAAAAATATGGGCGCGGTGCGGCGGATTTGGCCGCCCGCGGCTTTGCCTCTTTGGCGATTGATTGGCGCGGTCAGGGCATTGCCGACCGGCTTTTGGCGGATCGCAACATCGGCCATGTCGGCTCCTTCCCGGATTATCAGAAAGACCTCGACGCGGTGATCACCTTGGCAGAGGCAAAAGCCATGCCAAAACCGTGGTTTATCCTCGGGCATTCGATGGGCGGGGCGATTGGATTGCGCGCGCTGATGGAGGGCAAGCCCTTTCTGGCCGCCGGATTTTCCGCGCCGATGTGGGGCATCGGCCTGACCCCGATCCAAAAGGCCATGGTGCGCTTTCTCTCGCCGGTGATGCATGCGCTTGGCCTGCAAAACCGCCGTGCACCGGGCACGAAAGCCCAGACCTATATGCTCTGGCACCCGTTTGAGGACAATCTTTTGACCTCCGACGCCGAGACGTACCGCTATATGACCGACCAAATCATCGCCCAGCCCGATCTAGGCCTTGGCGGGCCCTCGACTCATTGGGTGAGCGAAGCGATTGCGGAAAACGATTGGGCCCGCGAGCAACCGCTGCCGGATGTGCCTGTGCTGTGTTTCTTGGGCACGGATGAGAAAATCGTCAACACCGCTGCGGTCAAAGACCTGGTTGCGCGCTGGCCGTCCTGTGAGTTGGTGCCGGTGCCCCATGGCCGCCACGAGATTCCAATGGAGACCCCGGCGTCGCGCGCCCTGTTTTATGACCGTCTGGCCGCAGTTTTTACCGCTCAAAGCGCCTGATCCTTTGCATCGCGGCGCAGGAATGCCTATCTCTGTGTCACAGATACAAAACGGAGAGACGCAATGCGGTTCACGCAGCCCCAATTCGCCCAAAACATGGTTTTCGACGCCAATCCCACCGGAGGTGACGCGGCCTTTGGAGACTTGCCGGAATGGGACCTGACCGATCTCTACCCCGCCCCCGACGCCCCCGAGGTCAAACGCGACCTCGATTGGATCGAAGAGGCCTGCCTGTCCTTTGCCCGCGATTATGAGGGCAAACTGGCCGATCTCGACGGTGCGGGCATGTATGAGTGCATCCTGCGCAATGAGCGGATTTCGCAGGTCGCCGGGCGTTTGGGATCGTTCGCCGGGCTTTTGTATTACCAAAACACCGTCGACAGTGAGCGCGCGACGTTCTTTTCCGACATTCAGGACAAGTTGACGACCTACACCGCGCCAATGGTGTTTTTCTCGCTTGAAGTGAACCGCATCCCCGACGAGACGATTGAGGCGATGCTGACCCATGAGGGCCTGTCGCGCTATCGCCCGATCTTTGAGCGGATGCGCAAAATGCGCCCGCACCAGCTTTCCGATGAGTTGGAGCGCTATGAGCACGATATGTCGATTGTCGGTGCCTCCGCGTGGAACAAACTGTTTGACGAAACCATCGCCGATCTGAAATTTACCGTGGAGGGCAAGGAGCTTGGGCTTGAGGCCACATCAACCCTGATGATGGATCAAAACCGCGACAAACGTGAGGCGGCAGCCCGCGAAATGGCCCGTGTCTTGGGCCAGAACATCAAGATTTTCTCTCGTGTTCACAACACCTTGGCCAAAATGGGCGAGGTCGAGGATCGCTGGCGCGGGATGCCGACGCCGCAAACCGGGCGGCACCTGTCCAACGATGTCGAACCCGAGGTCGTGCAAGCGCTGCGTGACGCCGTGGTCGCCGCCTATCCGAAACTGTCGCACCGCTATTACGAGTTGAAGCGCGGTTGGTTGGGCTATGACAAATTGCAGGTCTGGGACCGCAACGCGCCGCTGCCGATGGAAGAAACCCGCGTGGTCGATTGGGACAGCGCACGCGCCATGGTGATGGACGCCTATGCCGGGTTTGATCCCAAAATGGCCGAGATCGCCAAGCCGTTTTTTGAGTGCGGCTGGATTGATGCGGGTGTGAAACCGGGCAAGGCACCGGGGGCTTTTGCCCATCCGACCGTCACCGATGCACATCCCTATGTGATGCTCAATTACCTTGGAAAACAACGCGATGTCATGACATTGGCGCATGAATTGGGCCATGGCGTGCATCAGGTTCTGGCCGCCGAGCAAGGCGAGCTTTTGGCCGACACGCCGCTGACCTTGGCGGAAACCGCCTCGGTCTTTGGTGAAATGTTGACCTTTCAAAAACTGTTGGCCGACACCACCAACCCGGCACAACGCAAGGTGCTTTTGGCCGGAAAAGTCGAGGACATGATCAACACGGTCGTGCGCCAAATCGCCTTTTACGATTTCGAATGCAAACTCCACGAGGCGCGCAAAGGCGGCGAATTGACCCCGGAGGCGATCGGCCAACTTTGGATGTCGGTGCAGGGTGAATCCTTGGGCCCGGCGTTTGACTTCATGGACGGGTACGACACCTTCTGGGCCTATGTGCCACATTTCGTCCACTCGCCGTTCTACGTCTACGCCTATGCCTTCGGTGACGGCTTGGTCAACGCGCTCTACGCCGCCTATCAAGAATCCCCCGAGGGCTTTCAGGACAAGTATTTCGACATGCTCAAAGCGGGCGGATCGAAGCACCATTCCGAGCTGTTGAAACCCTTTGGTCTTGACGCCTCTGATCCCAAATTCTGGGACAAGGGCCTGTCGATGATCTCAGGCTTTATTGATGAATTGGAAGCGATGGAGTAACCGCCGCCACTCCACGAAAAAGCCCCCGGCCAGATGGCGCGGGGGCTTTTTATGTTTGATCTCAAGAGGTTTAAGTCAATCCAACTCGGACCAAGGCCACGGTTTTTCCTCGGAATCGGCGGTGATGTAGCGCGTCGCTTTGGCAAACCAGATGCCAACATCGGTGCCAAATCCGGCGATGCGCGCGTTTGGTTTTTTACCCGTGGTTAAAAGCACAATCGCCTGAAGCACCGCCAAGAACCCGATGATGGTCGAAGCAAAGCTCATCATCATCCAGATCAGCACTGAAAACAGAATGCGCGCGCCCATGTTTTCCTGGACCTCTTCCAACCGTTTGGGCGCGGACGAGGACATGTTGGGCATGACGTGATCAAATTCATGCGGGTCGGCCATGGGTGATTCCTTTATGTTTCACCGGACAGTTTACAGGGTTTGGTCGAAGACAAAAATCGCTTCGCACCAGCACGGGACAAACAGTCTATAAAAGAGGCACAAACTGACGCGAGGTTTCGCTTGGCCCTGCCCCCTGCCCAGCCCTAGGCTCGCGCAAACGGGAGGATTTCAAATGATCAAGTGGATTGGACGTGGGTTTGCTGTGCTGCTGGTCGCAGGCGCAATTGTGTTTTTCGGGGTGCTCCCCGGCATCGTTGAAAAGGGTCAAAACCCGGTGGTGGCGCATGACCCCTACCCGATCTCGCCCAAAGCACAGGCCCTGCATGACAGTCTGATCATCGGTGATTTGCACACCGACAGCCTGATGTGGAACCGCAATCTATTGAAGCGCGGTGATCGCGGTCAGGTCGATTTTCCGCGTCTGCGTGAGGGCAATGTGGCGGTGCAGGTGCTCACCACGGTGACCAAAAGCCCGGCAGGGCAGAATTATGACCACAATTCAACGGATGCGCGCGACAACATCACCTTGCTCGCTATGGCGGAGATGTGGCCGATCAAAAGCTGGTTCGACCTGACCGAACGCGGGCTTTACATGGCCGACAGGTTGGAGGGCTACGCCGAACAAGCCCCTGATCAGGTCCATATGATCCTGACCAAAGAGGATTTGGACGCCGTTCTGGAGGCCCATGCGGGCGGCTCCAAGGTGGTTGGCACCCTGCTTGGCTCCGAAGGCGGGCATGTGCTTGAGGGCGAGATCGAAAATCTGGATCGGATCTATGACGCCGGATTTCGCCTGATGGGTCTGACGCATTTCTTTGACAACGCGCTGGGTGGCTCGCTGCATGGCGAGGGCAACGCCGGGCTGACCCCGTTTGGCCGCGAGGTGGTGTCGCAGATGATGGACAAGCATATGATCATTGATCTCGCCCACGCCTCGCCCCAAATGGCGCAGGATGTTTTGGCGATGGTCGCGGATCAAAACATCCCCGTGATTGTATCGCATTCCGGCATCCATTCCCATTGCGCGGTCAAACGCAATTTCGAGGACGATCTGATGCGCGCCATTGCGGCGACGGGCGGAGTGATTGGCATTGGCTATTGGGAGGATGTGACCTGTGACGCCACGCCCCAAGGCATCGCGCGGGCGATCAAAGCCGGGATTGGCGTGGTGGGGATTGATCACATCGCACTGGGATCAGATTTTGACGGCGCGGTGGAGACCCAATTTGACGTCTCAGAATTGGCGGCGGTGACGCAGGCGCTGATGAATGAGGGCTTGAGTGATGCAGACATCGCGGCGGTCATGGGTGGCAATATGATGCGGGTGCTCGGGCAGGTTTTGCCGCAGTAAGCCGCGTTTACCGCAGTACTCCGCGCCAAAGCAACATCACCCCAAAACAAACACGGGCGCCCAAACGGGCGCCCATCACATATATACCTCCCCAGATCCTCCCTGATATCGCACGAAGGGCATCCCACGCGGATCATCCTCTCCTGATCGCAGCCCGGTTTCCCTCCAGAATCCCGGACCGCCTCACATGTCGGGCGGATCGCCTGTGTCGTCTTGGCCAGAACCTTGGGACAGTCTCATGTCACCCTCCTTTCCTTGCCTTTCCAACATCTTAACTATAGCGCGAGTCGCCTCGCTTAGCCTTGATCCGCATCAAATACCGCATCAATCACCGCTTGCGTGCCGCGCGCATTCTCCAAACTCCAAGGGTAGTCCGCCCCATCGCGCGCAGAGCGCACAAAATTCTCAACCTGAACAACATACTGCCGCACGGTCGGGAAGGTCTCGATCCGGGTGATGCCATTGGCGGTGCGAATCTGCAGCTCCGCGCTGCCATAGGTGCCGGCATTAAACGGCGTTTTGACGGTGATCACGCCTGTGCGGCCATGAAACCGCACCTCTTGGAATGGCGACATCCGCATGGAGACATAGGCGCTATAGTCAAAGCCCGCAAAGCGCGCGGTGAAGGCGGAGGTCACATCGACACCGTTCTCATAGGTGATGTTGGCGGAGGTGATCGCCTCAGGCTCTTGCCCCGTGGCAAAGCGCACCGATCCGATCGCATAAACGCCAATGTCGCCCATCGCGCCACCGCCTGTACCGGGCTTGTTGCGGATGTTGTCGAGGTCCGGGTTGTCAAAGGAAAACGCCACATCGACACGGATCAAATCGCCGATCTCGCCCGCAGCCAACATCTCTTTCACCCGCGCCCATTGCGGATGATGCACGATCATGAACGCCTCCGCCGCCAGCAACCCGGTTTCATCGCGTTTGGCGATCAGCGCGTCGATCTCGGCGGCTTTCATCGCAATCGGCTTTTCACAAAGTACATGTTTGCCCGCCGCAAGCGCCTTGAGGCTCCATTCGACATGCATGTGGTTGGGCAGAGGAATGTAGACCGCGTCGATTTCGTCAGAGGCGAGCATGGCATCGTAGTCAGTGAAGACCTTAAGCCCCGGACAAAACGCCTGAAACGGCGCGGCTTTGGCCATGGAGGAGGTGGCAAGGGCTGTGAATTCCGCGCCCTCAGCCTCATGAATCGCCCGCGCCATGTGGTTGAGCGCAAATTGCGCCCCGCCCAAAACGCCAAACCGGATTGGATTGCTCATGTCTCTCTCCCTTATGCGATGTTAGCGCGATCATGACGCAAACCAACGCAAAGAAAAAGGGGCAGCCTTGGCCACCCCTTTTCATCTCTTCAATTGTGACCCTGCGCGAGGATCAGGCGTCTTCGCTGACCCCGGTTTCCATACCTGCCTTAGTCGCCAACTCGCGCATCCGGTTTTGCAGCTTTTCAAAGGCGCGCACTTCGATTTGACGAATGCGTTCGCGCGACACGTCATAGCGGCCCGACAGTTCCTCAAGCGTCACCGGCTGATCCTCAAGGCGGCGTTGCATCAGGATGTCTTTTTCGCGCTCATTGAGCACATCCATCGCCTGAACCAAGAGCGCACGACGGCTTTCCAACTCGTCCCGTGCCTCATAATCGGCGGCG
>ERZ1673962.541-NODE-541-length-25041-cov-170.713319_pt1 | contig 25041 bp, 23 predicted proteins | sample MGYA00580188_ERZ1673962 | MGnify/ENA primary metagenome ERZ1673962 (study PRJEB41334, sample SAMN05608104) | rock metagenome | biome: terrestrial subsurface; feature: shale formation; material: shale | place: USA: Pennsylvania ... | reverse complement strand
AGTCGGGGCGTTTGCTTTGGGCCAGCTTCAGTCAGAAAGTTTTCACACAGTCTGCGAAGGCGGCGTTTTCGTTGGTGCGAATCAGCGATTGCGTGTCAGCAATGCCGGCTTCTCACCGCGTGGGCGTGTAGGGAGCTGATCAAGCTGATCGAGGCTGGGCAAACGATCGATCTTCGACTCCTTGTGAATGATCACCGGCTGCTTTTCCTTTGGCTTGACTGCAGCTTCCTGACGAGCGCCACCGTCGCTATCGATCCGGCGACCTTCATTCTTGCGCCTTGGCTGGCCGCCACGAGTGGCCTGGCCTTGACCCTGGCGCTTGCCTTTGCCTGGATTGGCGCTGCCTGAGGGGGCGGCTGCGCCGCGAGGGCCTGCCGCAGCCCGTGGCTGGGCGCTGCTGCCCGGCTGAGCCGGGGCGCCGGGGCGACGTCCGCGACCTGGTTTGCCCTGATAGGGGCTTACGTAATCGACCCGATTACCGAAGTTGTCCAGCTCGTCATCAAGAAAGACTTCCGGATCACGGTCGCTGGGCAGGCGCGGTGGACGGCTGACCGGTGCAGCGGCGTCCTGTGCGGTTGGGCTTTGAGCCGAGGCTTTCGGCTTGTTTCGAGTGCGGCGATTGCGCTCGCGTTCTTTCGGTTCGCTACTCGCTTCCGTGGCCTTGGCAGCACGCGGCTTGCGCTCGCTGTTGCGCGGCGGGCGTGGTTGGCGAGGTTCGCGGACTTCGGGTTTCTCCGCTTCAACAGTGCTGGCATCGAAGCCCATCAGGTCGCCATCCGGGATTCGCTGCCGGGTCATGCGCTCGATGCCCTTGAGCAGTTTTTCCTCGTCGGGCGCGACCAGCGAGATCGCTTCACCGCTGCGTCCGGCACGACCGGTACGGCCGATACGGTGCACGTAATCTTCCTCGACGTTGGGCAGTTCGAAGTTGACCACATGGGGCAGCTGATCGATATCCAGGCCGCGTGCGGCGATATCGGTAGCGACCAGAATGCGTACCTGGTTGGCCTTGAAGTCGGCCAGTGCCTTGGTGCGAGCGTTCTGGCTCTTGTTGCCATGAATGGCGACAGCCGGCAGGCCGTGCTTGTCGAGATACTCGGCCAGACGGTTGGCGCCATGCTTGGTACGGGTGAAGACCAGTACCTGTTCCCAGGCGCCCTGGGTGATCAGGTGCGCCAGCAATGCACGCTTGTGCGAGGCCTGCAGGCGGAACACGCGCTGCTCGATACGCTCGACCGTGGTGTTCGGTGGTGTCACTTCAATGCGTTCCGGCTCATGCAACAGCTTGCCGGCCAGATCGGTGATGTCTTTCGAGAAGGTGGCCGAGAACAGCAGGTTCTGGCGCTTGGTCGGCAGCTTGGCCAGGACCTTCTTGACGTCGTGGATGAAGCCCATGTCGAGCATGCGGTCGGCTTCGTCGAGAACCAGGATTTCCACGTGGGAAAGATCGATGGCCTTCTGGTTGGCCAGGTCGAGCAGTCGGCCGGGGCAGGCAACCAGTACGTCAACGCCCTTGGCCAGCGCCTGGACCTGCGGGTTCATGCCGACGCCGCCGAAGATCACTGCGCTTTTGAACGGCAGATCGCGGGCGTAGAGCTTGAAACTGTCATGGACCTGGGCGGCGAGTTCGCGCGTCGGTGTCAGCACCAGTACCCGCGGCTGGCGCGGACCGTGGCGATGTTCGCGGTCGGGGTGACCGCCCGGGAACAGAATTTCCAGTACGGGGAGGGCGAAGCCACCGGTTTTACCGGTTCCCGTCTGTGCGGCGACCATCAGGTCGCGACCCTGCAACACGGCGGGAATGGCACGTTGTTGCACGGGGGTAGGCTGGGTGTAACCGGCGGCCTCGACGGCACCGGCCAAAGCCTCGGAGAGACCGAGGGAAGCAAAGGACATGAGTAATCCTGTCTTGTATAGGGCGAGGCCCTGGGATGGTCATGCCTGGCTTGAATCGCAACTGGCGTGCGATCCCGTCCGGTCCTGCCGCATTGGGGTGCTGGCATCCGGGCGTAAGCCTGGCGGAAGTGCGGAGTATAACAGAGCTTGTCGACACCGCATTGGTGGGACAGTGTGTCAGTTCGCAGGTTCATTGACCAGCCCCCTGTTTTTTCAGGGAGCTGGATCAGGGTGCAGCGAATCAGCGGGCCAGCTTGAGGTTTTCCCAGACCGCCAGGCTCGGCTCGGCCTGGTTGAGGGTGTAGAAGTGCAGTCCCGGCGCGCCGCCGGCAAGCAGTTTTTCGCACATGTCACTGATCACCTGGGTGCCGAAAGCCTGGATGCTGTCCATGTCATCGCCATAGGCTTCCAGCTGCTTGCGCACCCAGCGCGGGATTTCCGCGCCGCAGGCGTCGGAGAAGCGCGCCAGCTTGCTGTAGTTGGTGATCGGCATGATGCCCGGCACGATCGGCGTCTCCACGCCCAGCTTGCGCACACGCTCGACAAAGTAGAAGTAGCAGTCGGCGTTGAAGAAGTACTGGGTAATGGCACTGTCGGCACCGGCGCGTGCCTTGCGCACGAAGTTGGTCAGATCGTCCTCGAAATTGCGTGCCTGCGGATGCATTTCCGGATAGGCAGCGACTTCGATATGGAAATGGTCACCGGTTTCGCTGCGAATGAATTCCACCAGCTCGTTGGCATAGCGCAGCTCGCCGCTGGCCATGCCCATGCCGGATGGCAGGTCACCGCGCAGCGCGACGATACGGCGGATGCCGGCGTCCTTGTAGGTATTCAGCAGCTCACGCAGCTCGCTCTTGCTGTCGCCGACGCAGGACAAGTGTGGTGCTGTGGGCACCTTGATGTCGCCGTCGAGCTGCAGCACGGTGTTCAGGGTGCGATCCCGAGTCGATCCTCCTGCGCCATAGGTGCAGGAGAAAAAATCCGGCTTGTATTCGGCCAGCCGCCCTGCGGTGACCAGCAGTTTTTCGTGCCCGGCGTCGGTCTTGGTGGGAAAGAACTCGAAGCTGATTGAAGGGCGATTCGCAGAAGTCATCAGTAATTCCTTTGACGGCTCAGGCGCAGGGTGGAAAGGGCATGGCCGTTTTCCACCCTGCGGCGATCAGTAGCGGTAGCTATCCGGCTTGAATGGTCCTTCGACCGCCACGCCGATGTATTCGGCCTGTTTCGCTGTCAGCTGGGTGATGACCCCGCCGAAGCCCTTGACCATTTCCAGTGCCACTTCTTCGTCGAGCTTCTTGGGCAGCACCTCGACGGTCAGGCGCTCGGCTTTCTGTGCTGCCGACAGCTCGGCAAATTTCTGTTCGAAGAGGAAGATCTGCGCCAGCACCTGGTTGGCGAAGGAGCCATCCATGATCCGGCTCGGGTGGCCGGTGGCGTTGCCCAGGTTCACCAGGCGACCTTCGGCCAGCAGGATCAGGTAGTCGTCGTTGGTCGGGTCGACGGTCTTGCCGGTGCGGTGGATCTTGTGCACCTGCGGCTTGACCTCTTCCCAGCCCCAGTTGGCGCGCATGAAGGCGGTGTCGATCTCATTGTCGAAGTGGCCGATGTTGCACACCACGGCGCGCTTCTTCAGCGCCTTGAGCATGCCTGCGTCGCAGACGTTGGCATTGCCTGTGGTGGTGACGATCAGGTCGATCTTGCCCAGCAGGGCCGCGTCGATACAGGCGTCGGTGCCGTCATTGATGCCGTTGTTGTAGGGCGAGACCAGCTCGAAACCGTCCATGCAGGCCTGCATGGCGCAGATCGGGTCGATTTCCGAAATCTTGACGATCATGCCTTCCTGGCGCAGCGACTGAGCCGAACCCTTGCCGACGTCGCCGTAGCCGATCACCAGCGCCTGCTTGCCCGACAACAGGTGGTCGGTGCCGCGCTTGATGGCGTCGTTGAGGCTGTGACGGCAGCCATACTTGTTGTCGTTCTTGCTCTTGGTGACGGCGTCGTTGACATTGATCGCCGGGACCTTGAGGGTGCCGGCCTTGAGCATGTCGAGCAGACGGTGCACGCCGGTGGTGGTTTCCTCGGTGATGCCGTGGACGTTTTCCAGCACCTGCGGATACTTGTCGTGCAGGATCTGGGTCAGGTCACCGCCGTCGTCCAGCACCATGTTGGTGTCCCATGGCTGACCGTCCTTGAGGATGGTCTGCTCAATACACCACTCGTATTCTTCTTCGGTCTCGCCCTTCCAGGCGAATACCGGGATGCCTGCAGCGGCGATGGCGGCGGCGGCCTGATCCTGGGTGGAGAAGATGTTGCAGCTTGACCAGCGCACTTCGGCACCGAGGGCGATCAATGTCTCGATCAGCACCGCAGTCTGGATGGTCATGTGAATGCAGCCGAGGATTTTCGCGCCCTTGAGCGGCTGCTCGGCGGCGTATTTCTTGCGCAGGCCCATCAGCGCGGGCATTTCCGATTCGGCAATGATGATTTCGCGGCGGCCCCAGGCGGCCAGGGAAATATCGGCGACCTTGAAGTCGGTGAAACCGGCAGGCGTCATGACAGCACTCATTGAAGAGTCTCCATTCGTTTTGTGCGAATGGGCGCCGTTGATGCGTATGGTTAACGCCCTGTCCGAGCCTGACAGGTGTGCTCCGGATCAGGAGCAGCCTGCTGCAGCGCCCCTCGGACAGGTGGCGGGCACGACCGAACAGTGTCGGTGGTGTGAAGCGCGGCGATTATAACTGCGCCGCCGGCTGCGGCCAATCCCGCCCGGAAGATCCGCAGTCGAACTTGAGTGCTGCAGAGGCGGTCAACCGCACAGCTTCGGTGAACTCCGCCGGGCGCCCATACAGGAGCTTCCAGGATGACTCTGTTGCGTTCCGTTCTGCTTGCCATCGTCGCGGCGTCAAGCCTGCCGGCGGCGGCCAATTCCTGCTACGTGACCGCTGAAACCTCCGGCGCTGTTCCGCCACCCGTGGTGACCGAGAAATGCTTCGAGTACCAGGGCATGGATGATGACGCCATCGACTGGGTGTGCCAGGACAACGAGGCAGTCAAGAACTCCCGTCGTGAAATACGTGACAGCTGTCCATCCGGCCATTTCGGCATCTGCACGGCGGCCATCACGCCGGAAACCCTGGCCAACGAACGCGCCACAGGCAGTCAGGCGACAGACACGCCCGGTCCCACGACCGTTCCCCGAGAGGCCCGTATTCTGACGTATCACTACGAATCGACCGACCGCGCCCAGGCCAGGATCGATTGCGAAAGCGCGGGTGGTGAGTGGTCTCAGTGAGGCTGCGCAACATGTGGCGACATCCTCGGGTGAGTGTCCGGGGTTGGTGAATCCAGCGGCAGAAGGGATAATCGCCGGCTTTCGTATTGCCAGGTGATGGAACCATGAAACTGATGCCGTTGAGTATGTCGCTGGTCGCTTTGCTGGCGCTGGCGGGCTGTGACCGCATCGACCCCGATTCGCCACTGGGCAAGCGCAAGGCTATCTATCAGGCGATGCTCGATACCAAGGAAGACCTCGGCGGTATGCTGCGGGGGCGCCTGCCGTTCGATTCGCAAGCGTTCGTCACCGGAGCGGCCCGGCTTGACGAGTTGTCACGTCAGCCCTGGCAACATTATCCCGAGGCCAGGGAAGCGCAGAGCGATGCGCGAGACGAGGTCTGGCAGCGGCAGGAACGCTTCAACGAGATGGCGCGTGAGCTGGAAACCCATACCGCTGCGCTGGTGGCTGTGACCACAGCTGCAGAGCCAACGCCCGAGGGTGTGGCGCCGGCCCTGCAGCGGGTCGAGGATGCCTGTGAAGCCTGTCACAAGGAGTTTCGCGCCTACTGACCGCCAGGCAGGGATGCGAGCTTTTCCCGTGTTCTGGCCAGCTGGTTGCGGCGCAATTCGATCAGTTGGGCATTGCCTGTGGCCAGTGCCTCGCGTAGCAGCGTCTCGCGGCGTTCAATCTGGCGCAGGGTCTGTTGATGCTCAACCTGGCCCGGACGCAAGGTGACCAGCCCGCGGCAGAGCTCCTGCAATTCGGCATCAAGCCGGTTCTGCAGCAGCCTGTCGCCCTGCAGCCGTGCCTGCTGCAACTGCTCACGCAATGACTGGCGCTGTTCGTTACATGCCGTGTCGGACTCGGCAGCCATTGCCTGCAGGGGGCCTGTGGCAGCACAAGCTAAAATCAGAGCTGTCGGCCAATGCCTGAATGACATGCCTCGTCTCCATGGTTGTTGTCTGATTTCTATCGACCGCAGCCTTGGCTGAAAGTCCCTCAGAAGCCAGATACCCCCGCCAGGCGCAGACGCTCGCGCAGGGGCTGCAGCTGCTCTGCGCCGAAAAAAGCCTGCAGCTGGCGCGCCCGTGTCGGTCCGATGCCAGGTTCGGTTTGCCATTGGGCTGCACTGCGTGTTGCCAGGGTGCGCCAGTCGGTGCCGGCGTCGAACTCTAGGTTGGCCGGCAGGCCGAGGGCTTGCAGCCATTGCGCCAGCGGCCTGCTGCGTGCCTGAGCGAAGCTGTCTGCTATGGCCTCGGCTCGCGTCTTGCCTATGCCGGCGACCTGCTGCAATGCCGCGGCGTCCAGTTTCAGCCAGGCGAGCAGATCAGGCAGCAGGCCGGCGTCCAGCAGCGCCTGCCAGCTTCCGGCACCGATGCCGGGCAGGTCGAGACCCTGCTTGCCGCTCAGCCAGGTCAGGCGCGCGAGGAACTGTTGTTCACAACCAGGTGCAGGCTTCCAGCAGCTGTGCGGATGATAGTGCCGTGGATCGGGTGCAGTCACCGCGGGGCGCTCGCTGGCGCGCCAGACCACAGTGCCCAGCTTGGGGATGGTCTGGCCGGCAAGCACGACGGACACCTGGTCGCCGGGGCGAACGTCCAGCGCCTGCCAGCGTTTGAGTAAGCCCAGGCTGAGCGTGCGGATGCGGCGGTCGTCCAGTTGCACCGGTTCGAGCTGCAGCAGCGGTGTGATCCGGCCGCTGCGACCGATGCGAAAGTCCACGGCGCGCACCTGCGCCAGCGCACTGCGCAGCGGATATTTCCAGGCAGCTGCCCAGTGCGGTTCGGCTTGCCAGCGTTCGGCGGGTGGTCTGCGGCTCTGGCGCAGCACCACGCCGTCGCTGGCGAAGGGCAGTGGCTGGCGATACCAGTGGTTGCGCCAGTGGTGGGCCTGATCGAAGTCCGCCAGGGGCAGGGTGAAGCGCTGGCTGTCGGCAAAACCCAGGGCCGACAGGCGTTCCAGTCGGGCCTGCATGGCCTGTGGGCCGTTGGGCCAGTCCCAGACGAACAGGCCGATAGCCGCCGCAGTGTGGGCGTCGAGCCGGTTTCTCGCCATGGCGCCAGCGACCCGGCTGCGTGCGCCGCTGCCACCGGCTTTGGCTTGCACATGGCCTTCCATGCGCCAGTAAAGCTCGCCCTGCAGAATCATTTCGCCGTTTTCCGCCAGCCGTTGCGCAATCGCCGGCAGCTGTCTGGCGCCGCTCGTCCAGTCCTGACCGCTGGCACCGTCGCCGCGGCTGATGACCTGTTGCAGCAGGCCATCGCGATAGACCAGGGTGACGGCTACGCCATCGACCTTGGGTTGAATCCACAGGTCGCTGCGCCGTTCGATCCAGTCGCGAACGGCGGCTTCGTCAGCGAGCTTGCCCAGGCCTGTCTGTCGGAAGGGATGGCTCAGAGGGCCGGCAGCATTGGCCAGCGGATCGGCCTCGGGAAAGCGTTGCGCGGGAAAGCAGCGCTGCCACTGATGCAGGCGCGCGCGGCTCTGGTCGTAGATTTCATCATCCACCAGCGACAGGCCGCGCCGATGATAGGCCTCATTCCAGAGGCTCAGTTGCTGCTGCAGGTTGAGGATTTCCTGCTGCGCCTGAGTGGCGCCCCAGTCGGGGCAGGCGGCCAGGCAGAAGGGTGAAACGAGGCACAGCAACAGTGCAATCGAGGTTTTCATGCTGAGCGTCCTTGCTCCGGTAGTGGGTGCCTTGGCGGCGAGACCGCGGCGCAGCCATTGTCTCTCCGTTCATGCCCGTCGACTGTGCGTCAGCGCATATCAAACAGTTCCTGATGGAAGTCCTCGGGCGCCAGACCGTGTTGCTGCAGATCCTTGCGCAGGTCACGGGCGAAGCCCGTTGGGCCGCAGAACCAGATGTCGCAGTCCTGCCAGTGTGGCGCCAGCTGTCGCAGGCGTTCGGGCGTCAGGCGTCCGTCCTGGCTGGCCACCAGCACATGCAGACGTACGCTGGCCTGCTCGGCCAGTCGCCGGATGCGCTCGATGAAGCCGCAGTCTGGTGCGCTGGTGCTGTAGAACAGATCGACGTTGGTCTCTTTGCCGCTGTCGGCCATCGCCTGCAGTTGACCGATAAAAGGCGCGATGCCAATGCCGCCGGCCACCCAGATCTGCCCTGGCTTGCCGCTGCAGAAGTCGAAGCAGCCATAGGGACCTTCGACCTTGACCGGATCACCCAGGTGCAGGGTTTGTGGCAGGGTGCTGGTGTAGTCGCCGAGGCCCTTGATGGAAAATGCCAGCTTGCCGTCATTGCGCCACGCCGAGGACAGGCTGAAGGGATGCGGGCCTTCCTTGCTGTCGAAGGTGACAAAGGCGAACTGCCCGGCCTTGTGTCCCGGCCAGGCGCCATCCAGCATGATCTCGACCCGCAGAACGTGGTTGTCGTGGTGATGGGTCAGGCTTTCGATACGACCGACCACCTGATGCTTGCGGCCGATGCGGCGTGTCAGGGAAATAAAGGCGGCTACGCTGCCCGCGACCATCATGATGATCAGCACCACGCCCAGCGGCGAACCCCAGTAGGCCGGCGGCGTCAGTACCACCGAATGCAGCACGAATGCCAGATAGAGCAGTGCCAGCCAGCGGTGGGTCTTGAAAAACCAGCGGTAGGGGAAACGCTTGATCAGCGCCAGCGCGAGCAGGATCGCCGCCGCATAAAACGCCCATTCGCCGATATCCTCGGCGGTTCCGCGAAAGCCGTGCAGCAGGCCGAAAAAGCCATCGAGCTCCTGGCCGGCACCGCCGCGCCTGGGCTTTTGCAGCCAGCCAAAGCCGACCAGCCATTTCGGTATCTGCCCCCAGGCCCAGTGAAAGGTGCCGATTACCAGTGCGCTGATGCCCAGCCATTTGTGCAGCCGGTAGGTCTTGTCGAGGCCGTCGAAGAAGCGCTCGAAGCGGCCCGGTCGTGCGGCCAGCACCATCGCCGCGCTCATCAAGCCGATGGCCAGTACGCCGCTGTAATCCACCAGCATCTTGCGAATCGGCCAGAAGTTGTAACGCGGCAGCAGGAAATCATCGACCAGCAGCCACAACAGTGTCAGGCCGACGAGCAGTGCCACGAAGGTGAGCTTTATCTGCTTCATTACAGGCAGGCCTCCCTTGTGCGCCGGCACAAACGCCGGCTTTCGTTCAGCATGCCTGCAGTCTCGGGAGCAGGCCATGATCGCGGTCAGCTGTAGCGAAATGGCCCGTATGAAAGCCGAGCGCTCTTTGCCTATACAATCCTGCTTCGATTCCCTGGAGAGACGATCCCGTGCAGCCTGTGATCAGCATCGAACAGCTGAGCAAAACCTACGCATCCGGCCATCCGGCGCTGAAAAACATCGACCTGCAGATCCGCAAGGGCGAGATTTTTGCCCTGCTCGGGCCCAACGGCGCCGGCAAGACCACACTGATCAGCATCATCTGCGGCATCGTCAATCCGGGCGGCGGGCGGGTGCTGGTCGATGGCCATGACATCGTCCGCGACTACCGTGCCGCACGCTCGAAGATCGGCCTGGTACCGCAGGAGCTGTACAACGAAGGCTTCGAGAGCGTTTGGGCGACGGTACGATTTTCCCGCGGGCTGTTCGGCAAGAAACCCGATGATGCGCATCTGGAAAAAGTCCTTCGCGACCTTTCGCTGTGGGACAAACGCGATGCGCGCATCCTCGACCTGTCCGGCGGCATGAAACGCCGGGTGATGATCGCCAAGGCGCTGTCCCATGAGCCGTCGATTCTGTTTCTCGATGAGCCGACCGCCGGCGTCGATGTCGAACTGCGCCGCGATATGTGGGAGATGGTGCGCGGTCTGCGAGAGAGCGGGGTGACCATTATCCTCACCACCCACTACATCGAAGAAGCCGAGGAAATGGCCGACCGCATCGGTGTGATCCGCAAGGGCGAGATCATTCTGGTGGAAGACAAGGACGTGCTCATGCACAAGCTCGGCAAGAAGCAGCTCACGCTGATCCTCCAGCGCCCGCTGGACGCACTGCCGGCTGAGCTTGAGACTTTCCAGCTGGAGCTGTCGACCGATGGCACGCAGCTGGTCTACACCTTCGACGCCCAGCATGAGCACACCGGTATCGCTGAGCTGCTCAAGTGCCTGGGTGAGCGGGGTATCGACTTCAAGGATCTGCAGTCGAGCCAGAGCTCGCTGGAAGAGATTTTCGTCAGTCTGGTAAAGGGCAGCCGCACATGAATTTCCACGCGATCCGCGCCATCTATCTGTTCGAGCTGGCCCGCACCTGGCGCACCCTGTTGCAGAGTATCGCCACACCGGTGATTTCCACGTCGCTGTATTTCGTCGTGTTCGGTTCGGCCATCGGCGCACGCATGGAAGCCATGCACGGCATTCCCTACGCCGCCTTCATCATTCCCGGCCTGATCATGATGGCGCTGCTCACCGAGAGCATTTCCAACGCCTCGTTCGGCATCTATATGCCGCGCTACTCGGGGACCATTTACGAGGTGCTGTCGGCGCCGGTGTCCTATGTGGAGATCGTCATCGGCTACGTCGGTGCGGCGGCGACCAAGTCGATCATCCTGGGTGTGATCATCCTCATCACCGCGCGGCTGTTCGTCGATTATGAAATCCAGCACCCGCTGGTGATGGCGCTGTTCCTGGTGCTGACGGCAGTCACCTTCTGCCTGTTCGGCTTCATCATCGGTATCTGGGCCGATGGCTGGGAGAAATTGCAGATCGTGCCCTCGCTGATCGTGATGCCGCTGGCCTTCCTCGGCGGCAGCTTCTACTCCATCGAGATGCTGCCGCCGCTGTGGCAGAAGATCACCCTGTTCAATCCGGTGGTGTACCTGATCAGTGGCTTCCGCTGGAGCTTCTACGGGGTGTCGGACATTGGCGTCGGCATCAGCCTGGCGATGATTCTCGGCTTTCTTGTGCTGTGCCTGGGACTGGTCTGGTGGATTTTCAAAACGGGTTATCGGCTGAAGAACTAGCGGCGAGCGGTAGGTGAAAGCGTGTATTCCGTTCGGAGTTACCATGATCCGTAAGGGATACCGTGTTTTTCGATATAGGCTTTGGATGTTTCTGACAGGAAGTAATACTCGCCATCGGATTGCCCGCCATACGGCCCCTTGGGTTCGATTTCCGCCTGGGCGTGCAGGATTTCGATGTGCTCGCCGCAGGTGCTCGTGACCCAGCCCCTGACCACACCGCCCGGGGCGAGGCCCAACGCCACGGCATAACGGTATTCACTGAGTGGGCAGGGTGGATCGAGCCGCTCGCTCATCAGTTGCCGGGCGCGTTCGGGAATCTCCAGGATCACCCGGTAGGTTTGGGGTTCTACCAGGGACTGCCAGCGCACGTAGATACGCTTGGGTAGGTCGGCGCCATTGACGTGGCGGCCCTTCCCCCAGGTCTTTCTCCAGCCTATGGCATTGCCTGTTCCGTCAGTGGGCAAGTGTACAGAGACGGTGCCGGCGCCTACGTGGAAGAGTTTATGTCCGCGAATATCTTCAACATCGGCAGTTTCCACCCAGACTTCCATGTGATCAGGTGCGAGAAAACCCAGGCGCCAGTATTTGTAGGGCAGGCTGCCAGGGTTTCTTTCGGCGCTGGCGCAGCCGCCGAGCAGCAGGACAGCAAGAATGAGCGATAGGGCGCGTGTGGTCTTGGTTCCTTGCATGCTCACCATGATCCGTAAGGGATACCGTGCTTTTCGATATAGGCTTTGGAGGTTTCCGAAAGGAAGTAATACTCGCCATCGGATTGCCCGCCATACGGCCCCTTAGGCTCGATTTCCGCCTGGGCGCGCAGGATTTCGATGGGCCCGCCGCAGGTGCTCATGACCCAACCTCTGACTACACCGCCGGGTGCGAGACCCAAAGTGAGGGCATAACGGTAGTCACTGGCTGGGCAGGGTGGATCGAGCCGCTCGCTCATCAGTTGCCGGGCGCGTTCGGGGATATCGAGGATCACCCGGTAGGTTTGGGGCTCGGCCAGGGATTGCCAGCGTACATAGATGCGTTTGGGTAGGTCGGCGCCGTTGACGTGGCGCCCCGCGCCCCAGCCAAGATTGCTGCGCCAGCCAGTGGCGTTCCCGCTGCCATCGGAGAGTATGGCGATTGACGCTGTGCCTCCGCCCATCCGATAGAAGAGGTTGCCATGTATATCCTCCACATCGGCGGTTTCCACCCAGACCTCCATATAGTCCGGCGCCAGAAAGCCCAGGCGCCAGTATTTGTAGGGCAGGCTGCCAGGGTTTCTTTCGGCCCCGGCGCAGCCGTTGAGTAGCAGGAGGAGCAGGGCGAGCATTGCCGTTCTCATCGTTTTTTCTCCAGGGGCCTATCGATGTGGCGCATTCGTTCGCGCTCGGTCGGGGCATTGATAAAGACCACGTCAAGCACGCTGCCGCCCCGCCCGGAGGCGGCATTCCAGTTGGCCGACAGATGGATATAGCGCTGGCGCAGCAGGCGTTCCTCTTCCGCATCCAATGCGCCGCTGCCGTTTCTGGCCCAGGTCAGCAGCTTGTCATTGATGAGCATGAGTTCTTCTGGAAGCGCTAGAGCAGGATCTTTTTCCTGAATGCGGTTGAAGGGAACGCCTGCTTCCATTGCCAGCGTATGCATGATCCGCAGGTACACCCGCGAAAGATGCCCATAAACCCTGCGCTCCAGATAGGGGGCCGCCAGCACGTATTTCATCTGGTCGCCGCGTTCGCCGCTGAAGGGTGTGAAGTATTCCCAGATATCCGTACCCAGCCGTGCCGTGCGGTCCTGTGGGTCGAGCAGGTCGGCCTGGCGGGCATGCTCGGTGTCCTGCTGCGCATGCTGGTAGGCCGGGGTTCGGTACGGGAGGGTATTCCGGCTGACCCAGTTGCTGCGCGGACGCATCAGGTAGAGCCGCTCGCTGGCCAGTGGCTGGTAGCCGCCGCCCAGATCCGAGTGGGCGCCGGGCAGAACGATTTCACGGTGCGGCGGGGAGACCTGGTTGAGGGCGAAATTGCGCCGGTATTCGTCACGGGCAACCAGATGCACCACTTGGCGGGCCGCGTCGGGTGCGAGGTAGAGATCGATACCGCCGTTGACGCCATCACTGGGATCGCCCCAGTCGTCCCAGCCGCCGATTGCGGCGACGGTATCGAACAGGCCGATAAAGTTGATGGCAACGTCGTTTCGCCAGTCGAAGCCGGCTGCCAGGCCGAGCTTGCCTGCACGGCGCAAGTCACCCAACGGTCCCTGTTCACGCCGGAGCACCTGATTGGCGAAATGTCGGGCCGCCGCCGCGCCACGGCTGAAACCGAAGATATCCAGTTCCAGCCTGGCCGGTGTGGCGTTGGGGTTTTCTTCTTGGAAAGTGTCCAGAGCTTGCGCGACAAGCATCATGCCTTCTTCGACCTTGGCCAGCACACCCGTCGCGCCGCGACCGAAGGCCTGACCGGGAAACAGGGTGTCCGGTTTGCCGGTGGTCGTACCGATACCAGTGACATAGACGCGGAAAATGCTGGGAGCTCCTACTTCCTTTGGTATTGGCTCATCGCGGTACAACTCATACAACCGCCAGATATTGCTCACATCGTTGGCATAGCTGCTGTCCGGGTCAAGGTGATGCGCTTCGCAGCGCTGAACCATGGCCTGGGCTTCCTGCTCGCCGATGCCGAGCGCCGGTGCGCGGCACTGGGCGCCGATGGCGCTGTTGCCGGCGTTGTTGCCGGTGCCGTCGAAGAACACGCCGATGCGCAGGGTCACGGCCTGGCGGGCGGTCAGTTCTTCCTCCTCGTCTTCTTCTTCCAGCCCGTACGGAGCGGGATCGCCGGGCTCTTCCTGCCAAGCGCGGGCATCGGCGAATGAAGACTGCGGTGGCAGTGCCGGTGCGATGGGGGTCAGGGCGGCAGGTGCGGTGTTGCCCAGTGGTGCGGGCGGGGTGAAGGGCGCCGGCGTATGCGTATTGCCGATGATGACGGTGCCGGAGCCGCCGATGACCACATCGCCGTGATCGCCCAGGCTACCCAGCGTGGCCACCGGTCTGCCATTGATCAGTACATTGGAGATGAGGTTGCCCGACAGCGCGCTGCCACAGCCGGTGGTGTCGCCTGCGCGAGCTGCGGGCAGGCCGTCGAAGAGGACGTCGGGCGAGCCGCTGACGATGGCATTGTCGCCATGCCCGGTCTTCGGGCAGGTGGTGGGGTCGCCAACGCGGGCGGCAGGTTTGCCGGACATGGCCAATTTCCTTATCGGTATGCGAGCCGGCACCTTGCCGCAGGGGCTATGGCGAGCGCAAACGCTGCGCCGCACTTTTACGGACGGGTTCGCGAACTTGGCGCCGGTTGAGCCAGAACTTGCACAGTACAGCGAATGCAAAAAAGCCCCGCGCAACGTCCGCTGGCGGGGCTTTTCCTGTAGCTTGCCGCTACCTTTACAGCCCGGCTGCTGCGCGCAGGTCATCGGCCCTGTCGGTCTTTTCCCAGGTGAAGGTGGTGAATGTGTCGTCGCCGACGGTCTTCTGCTGCGGGGTGCGGCCGAAGTGACCGTACGCTGCAGTGTCCTGGTACATCGGGTGCAGCAGGTCGAGCATCTTGGTGATGGCGTACGGACGCAGGTCGAAAACCTCACGCACCAGCTTGATGATGGTCTCTTCGGCGACTTTGTTGGTACCAAAGGTGTTGATCGAGATCGAGGTCGGTTGCGCCACGCCGATGGCGTAGGAGACCTGGATTTCGCAGCGTTCGGCCAGGCCGGCGGCAACGATGTTCTTGGCCACGTAACGACCGGCGTAGGCAGCCGAGCGGTCGACCTTGGATGGATCCTTGCCGGAGAACGCGCCGCCGCCGTGACGGGCCATGCCGCCGTAGCTGTCGACGATGATCTTGCGTCCGGTCAGGCCGCAGTCGCCCACTGGGCCGCCGATCACGAACTTGCCGGTCGGGTTGATGTGGAACTGGGTGTCCTTGTGCAGCAGTTCGGCTGGCAGCACGTGCTTGACGATCAGCTCCATCACCGCTTCTTTCAGATCGGACTGGCTGATCTCCGGGTTGTGCTGGGTCGACAGCACTACCGCGTCGATGCCCACCACCTTGCCGGCGTCGTAACGGCAGGTGACCTGGGATTTGGCGTCCGGGCGCAGCCACGGCAGCAGGCCGGATTTGCGCGCTTCGGCCTGACGCTCAACCAAACGGTGGCTGAACACGATCGGAGCAGGCATCAGCACTTCGGTTTCGTTGCTGGCGTAGCCGAACATCAGGCCCTGGTCACCGGCGCCCTGGTCTTCCGGCTTGGCGCGGTCAACGCCCTGGTTGATGTCCGGGGACTGCTTGCCAATGATGTTGATGATGCCGCAGGTAGCGCCGTCGAAGCCGACGTCACTGGAGGTGTAGCCGATGTCGCAAATCACTTTGCGGGTGATTTCTTCCAGGTCGACCCAGGCGTCGGTGGTGATTTCACCGGAGACGATGGCAACACCGGTCTTGACCATGGTTTCGCAAGCCACACGGGCGAGCTTGTCCTTGGCGATGATTGCGTCCAGCACCGCATCGGAGATCTGGTCGGCGATCTTGTCCGGGTGCCCTTCGGACACGGACTCGGAGGTGAAAATCGAGTATTCGCTCATCTATCGGTTTCCTGTTACCGGAGGGTGAGTCGGTTGTCAGCAGGCCGGGAGAAATGCCGGGCCTGGATCTGAAAACCGTTCTTCAAGCCAATGTAGAGACTCTCGCCAGGCGTGAGCCCCGCCGCATCGGCCCAGTGGGCCAGATCGTCCTGTTCAAAGCCCAGCCAGAGATCGCCGCAGGCCTCCCTGGCCCAGCTCTGGTTATGGCTGCACAGCTCGGTGATCAGCAGGCTACCGCCTGCCTTCACCAGCCGCGCCAGTTGTTTCATTGCCTCGCCCGGTGCCGCCAGATGGTGCAGCACCATGTTCAGCACCACGCAATCGGCTGCCGGGCAGTCGTCGTGCAGGGCATCGGCAAGCTTCAGTTCGACGTTGCCCAGCCCTTCCCGTTCACAGCGGTTGTGTGCCAGCTCCAGCATCGCCGGGCTGTTGTCCAGCGCCACCACGCGGGCGAAGCGCCGTGCCAGTTCGGGCAGAAAGCTGCCGTCGCCGGGGCCGACTTCCAGTGCCGTGGCATTGGCATCCAGATTCAGCGCATCGAGCAGCGCCAGCACGCTGTCGCGGTACTGCGGCAGGCCGGCGATCAGATCCTGGCGCGCCTGGAAGCTACCGGCCATGCGCGCGAAGAAATCTTCGCTGGCGGCGCTGCGTTGGGCGTGTACCGCTGCAATCCGGGCCTGTACATCGACTGGCAAAACCAGTTGATCGACTTCCTCCAGCAGCGCGGCATGCAAGGTGCCGCCGAGGCTTTCGCCTTGCGGCAGGGCGCGGCGATAGAAGATCGCATTGCCCTCGCGGCGCGTTGCCAGCAGCCCGGCCTGGGCCAGCACCTTGAGGTGATGGCTGATGCCGGACTGGCCGGTGGCGAAAATCTGTGCCAGCTCCAGCACGCCAAAGGAGTCGCTCGCCAGCGCTCGCAACACCTTCAGGCGCAACACATCACCGCCGGCCTTGCACAGGGCGGCGAGTTGGTCGCTGTCATCGGGTGAAATCCGGGAAATGCGCAGGCTCATGGCGGCGCAGTCTAGTCGCTGACTATTCGCCCAGCAACGGCAATATCAAAATATTTTGATATTGGACAAGAGGCCGCTCAGCTCATAAGGCTGGAAATGCCCATGGCGCAGGACGCCAGCCCGAGGCCCAGCAGGCAGACGTTGGGCAAGATATGCAGCAGTTGCTGCATGCTTTGGCTGCCGCTGAGACGCCGCGACAGCAGGCTGTAGGCCAGCAGTATGCTCACGTCGATAGCCGCCCAGATGGCAATCAGCGTCGCCGCCTGGGGCGCAAAGGGTTGTGTGGGCAGGATGAAGGCGGGCAGGAAGGCGAGAAAGAACAGAATGTCCTTGGGGTTCGACAGGCCCACGATCAGGGCTCGCCAGAAGTAGTGCGCGTCTCTGCGCTGCCCTGGCGCAGTTTCTTCAGCGCCGCACAGGCCGTTCGCTCCGAGCCAGATCAGGTAAAGCCCGCCGAGTACCTGACCCCATTCGAGAATGAACGGCTGCAGGCCCAGGGCCAGGTGGATCAGCAGCAGTGCGCCGACCAGCAAAACCAGCGCTGAGATCACGCCGCCGAGAATGGTCCACAGCGGCCAGTGCTGCCGGGCGTCGGCCACCACCAGCGCCACCACCGGGCCGGGCGAGGCGATCAGCACGGCGACTGCGGCGGCGAAGCCGAGGTAGGTGGAGGTCATGACTTGCAAGGCTCGCTGGGCATGGCATTCTCTCCTGAGTTTTACGTATGGTGGATTCAGGGCGCTGGTGCTCGGTCCTGGCGCCGCTGCGGCGGCAAAGTCGAATGAGTTCGGCCCTGCAGGTCAGGTTTTCATAACCGTAGGACCGAACTTGTTCGGCCTTGTAGGCAAGAACCGCATGAAGTATTGAAAAAGAGGCCCACGCCTGGAAAACGGAAAAAACAATCGGAAAGGATGAGTTTTACTCATGACGATGCTGGCGCCACGCTTACCCCCGCTGTATGCACTGCGCGCCTTCGAGGTGGCGGCACGGCTAGGGTCATTCACGCAGGCGGCGCATAGCTTGTGCATCACCCAAAGCGCCGTGAGCCGTCACGTCAAAACGCTGGAGGAGAATCTCGGTTGTCAGCTGTTCGAGCGATGCGGCTCGCGGCTGGCGCTGACCGATGCCGGGCGGCGATTGGCGCAAGAGCTCAAGACGGGGTTTCGCATCCTTGAAAACGCGTGTGCTGCGATCAGTCGCCGGTCGGGTGAGCTCCGGCTCAAGGCGCCGTCGACGCTGACCATGCGCTGGCTGCTGGAAACCCTGGAGAACTTTCATCTGGCTCAGCCGCAAAGCCGGGTGCAGCTCACCAGCGTCTGGATGGATCTGGATACAGTGGACTTCCACAGTGAGCCTTTCGACTGCGCAATCCTGCTGGGCAACGGCGATTTTTCAGCCGACTGGCAGCGGCTCAAGCTGTTCGATGAATGGCTGGTGCCGGTCTGTGCGCCGGCGCTTTGTGATGACAGGCCCTGGACGCCGCAGCAGTTGGCCGATGCCGAGCTGATCCAGCCGTCGCGCGACTGCCGCGACTGGCGGCGCTGGCTGCAGCGGACAGGGTTTGCCGATGCCGTCGTCTGGCAGCGGGGTATTCTGTTCGACAGCCTGGAACTGGGGATTGGCGCGGCGATCCAGGGGCGCGGGGTGTCGGTGGCCGATCTGGCACTGGTAAGCGCCGAGTTGCGGCGAGGTACGCTGGTGCTGCCGTTCGAGCAGGCGGTGCGTACCGGCGACAGCTACTATCTGGTCTGGCCTGCCGGTGGCGACGAACCGGCGGCACTGAAACGTTTACGTGAGTATCTTCCCCGGCACTTGCCGGAGATGTCCGATCAGCAGGTCAGTCTTCTGGACTGACGGCTGAGCGATCGGCCAAAACCATTCAGTCATTGCCCCGCCGTCGCCACTGGGGGAAAATGCCGGCCTTTCCGTGATAGCCCCCGCAGGAGATTCAGCGATGCCCAGCCGTCGTGAGCGAGCCAATGCCATTCGTGCCCTCAGCATGGATGCCGTGCAGAAAGCCAACAGCGGCCATCCCGGTGCCCCGATGGGCATGGCGGACATCGCCGAAGTGCTTTGGCGCGACCACCTCAAGCACAGCCCGACCAACCCGCAGTGGGCCGACCGTGACCGCTTCGTGCTGTCCAACGGCCACGGCTCGATGCTGATCTACTCGCTGCTGCACCTGACCGGCTACGACCTGTCCATCGATGATTTGAAGAACTTCCGCCAGTTGCACAGCAAGACGCCTGGCCATCCCGAATTGGGCTATACCCCTGGCGTCGAGACCACGACTGGCCCGCTGGGTCAGGGCATCGCCAACGCCGTGGGCTTCGCCCTGGCGGAAAAAATCATGGCCGCGCAGTTCAACCGTCCCGGGCATAGCATCGTCGATCACAACACCTACGTGTTCCTCGGTGATGGCTGCATGATGGAAGGTATTTCCCACGAAGTCTGCTCGCTGGCCGGCACGCTGGGCCTGAACAAGCTCACCGCCTTCTATGACGACAACGGCATTTCCATTGATGGCGAAGTGCATGGCTGGTTCACCGACGACACCCCGCGCCGCTTCGAGGCGTACGGTTGGCAGGTGATCCGCAATGTCGACGGCCATGACGCCGACGAAATCCAGATAGCCATCGACACCGCCCGCAAGAGCGACCGTCCGACGCTGATCTGCTGCAAGACCATCATCGGCTTCGGCTCGCCGAACAAGCAGGGCAAGGAAGACTCCCACGGCGCTGCCCTGGGTGACGCCGAGATCGCGCTGACCCGTGAGGCGCTGGGCTGGAAGCACGGCCCGTTCGAGATTCCCGCCGAAATCTACGCCGGGTGGGACGCCAAGCAGAAGGGCGCCGATGCCGAGAACGAGTGGAACAAGCGCTTCGCCGCCTATGAAGCCGAATTCCCGGGTCTGGCATCCGAGTTCAAGCGACGCATGGCTGGCGAGCTACCGGCGGACTTCGCCGAGAAAGCGTCCGAGTACATCCGCGAAGTTGCCACCAAGGGCGAGACCATTGCCAGCCGCAAGGCCAGCCAGAACTGCCTGAATGCCTTCGGCCCGTTGCTGCCCGAGCTGCTCGGTGGTTCGGCCGACCTCGCCGGCTCCAACCTGACCCTGTGGAAGGGCTGCAAGCCGGTGGTCGCCGAGGATGCCTCGGGCAACTACATGTACTACGGCGTGCGCGAATTCGGCATGAGCGCCATCATGAATGGCGTCGCCCTGCACGGCGGCCTGATCCCCTACGGCGCGACCTTCCTGATGTTCATGGAGTACGCACGCAACGCCGTGCGCATGTCGGCGCTGATGAAACTGCGGGTGCTCTATGTGTTCACCCACGACTCCATCGGGCTCGGCGAAGACGGCCCGACTCACCAGCCGATCGAACAGCTGACCAGCCTGCGCACCACGCCGAACCTGGACACCTGGCGTCCGGCCGATACGGTCGAATCCGCGGTGGCCTGGAAGCACGCAGTCGAGCGCAAGGACGGTCCGAGTGCGCTGATCTTCTCGCGCCAGAACCTGCCGTTCCATGTGCGCGACAACGAGACCGAAGCGGCCATCGCCCGCGGCGGCTACATCCTGAAGAACTGCGCAGGCGAGCCGGAGCTGATCCTCATTGCCACCGGTTCGGAAGTCAGCCTGGCGGTTGAGGCTGCAGACCAGCTGACTGCCCAGGGCCGCAAGGTACGTGTGGTCTCCATGCCCTGCACCAGCGTGTTCGACGCACAGGACGCCGCCTGGAAGCAGCACGTGCTGCCGGTGGAAGTCGGTGCGCGCATCGCCATCGAGGCGGCGCATGCGGACTACTGGTACAAGTACGTCGGTCTCGACGGTCGCATCATCGGCATGACCACCTACGGCGAATCGGCTCCGGCTGGCCAGTTGTTCGAGGAGTTCGGCTTTACCGTCGAAAACGTGCTGGCAGTCGCTGAAGAGCTTCTGGAAGACTGATCGCGACGATTCGGTGGATGACTTCGGTCATCCATCCTACGTAACTCCCATTCTTCGCAGGGTGGAAACGCATAGCGATTTTCCACCGACAGGATCGACGAATCCGATGGCCATCGCCCGTCCCTATCGCATCGCCCTCAACGGCTATGGCCGTATCGGTCGCTGCGTGCTGCGCGCGTTTTACGAGCGCGGTGCGGATTTCGATTTCCAGATTGTCGCGCTCAACGATCTGGCCGACATGCCCAGCCTGGAATACCTGACCCGCTTCGACTCCACCCATGGCCGCTTTCCCGGCGAGGTTGGCGTGGACGGTGATTGCCTGCATATCAATGGCGACTGCGTGAAGGTGCTGCGAGAGTCGACACCGGAAGCCATCGACTGGCGCGCGCTGGGCGTTGATCTGGTGCTGGAGTGTTCCGGTGCCTACAACACCCGCGCCGGTGGTCAGCGCTTTCTCGATGCCGGCGTGCCGCGGGTGCTGTTTTCCCAGCCGATGAGCGGTGCCGCCGATGTCGACGCCACCGTCGTGATGGGCATCAACCATGAACAGCTGAGCGGTGAGGAGCGGCTGGTATCCAACGCATCCTGCACCACCAACTGTGGCGTGCCGCTGCTCAAGCTGCTCAACGAGGCGGTGGGCATCGAGTACGCCTCCATCACCACCATTCATTCGGCGATGAACGATCAGCCGGTGATCGACGCCTACCACCACGACGACTTGCGCCGCACGCGCTCGGCCTTCCAGTCGGTGATTCCGGTCTCCACCGGGCTGGCGCGCGGCATCGAGCGTCTGTTGCCGGAACTCTCCGGGCGGATTCAGGCCAAAGCCGTGCGAGTGCCGACGGTGAACGTGTCCTGTCTGGATATCACCCTGCAGACATCGCGCGATACCGATGCACGGGCGATCAACCGGGTGCTGCGCGCCGCTGCCGAATCCGGGCCGCTGAAGGGTCTGCTGGCTTACACCGAGTTGCCCCATGCCAGTTGCGACTTCAATCACGACCCGCATTCGGCCATCGTCGATGGCAGCCTGACCCGCGTCTCCGGCCCGCGATTGGTGAATCTTCTGGCCTGGTTCGACAACGAATGGGGCTTTGCCAACCGCATGCTGGATGTCACCGATCATTATTTGCGCGTGGCTCACCGCGCTTGAATTGCCGTTCTTGAACTTAAGGAAGATCCCATGACCGTTTTGAAGATGACCGACCTCGACCTGCAGGGTAAGCGCGTGCTGATTCGCGAGGATCTCAACGTGCCGGTGAAGGATGGCGCGGTGAAGAGCGATGCACGCATTCTGGCTTCGCTGCCGACCATCAGGCTGGCGCTGGAAAAGGGCGCGGCGGTGCTGGTCTGCTCGCACCTGGGCCGCCCGGAAGAGGGTGTCTACAGCGAGGAAGACAGCCTCAAGCCGGTCGCCGACTACCTGTCCAAGGCGCTTGGCCGCGAAGTCCCGCTGGTCAAGGACTACCTCGAAGGCGTCCAGGTCCAGCCCGGTGAGCTGGTGCTGCTGGAGAACGTGCGCTTCAACAAGGGCGAGAAGAAGAACACCGACGAGCTGGCGCAGAAATACGCTGCGCTGTGCGATGTCTTCGTCATGGATGCCTTTGGCACCGCTCACCGCGCCCAGGGCTCGACCCATGGCGTGGCCAAGTTTGCCAAGGTCGCCTGCGCCGGCCCGCTGCTGGCAGCCGAGCTGGACGCCCTGGGCAAAGCGCTGAAGACCCCGGCCAAGCCAATGGTCGCCATCGTGGCTGGTTCCAAGGTGTCCACCAAGCTCGACGTGCTGACCTCCCTGGCGGACGTCTGCGATCAGCTCATCGTCGGTGGGGGTATCGCCAACACCTTCCTCGCCGCTGCCGGCTACAACGTCGGCAAGTCGCTGCATGAAGCGGACCTGCTGGATACCGCCAAGGCCATCGCCGCCAAGGTCTCGGTGCCGCTGCCGGTGGACGTGGTGGTCGCCAAGGAATTCGCCGAAACCGCCGAAGCCACGGTCAAGGCCGTTGCCGACGTGGCCGATGACGACATGATCCTGGATATCGGACCGAAGACCGCAGCCATGTTTAGCGAAATGCTCAAGGCCTCGCAGACCATTCTCTGGAACGGCCCGGTGGGTGTGTTCGAGTTCGATCAGTTCGGAAACGGCACCAAGGTGCTGGCTCAGGCCATCGCCCAGAGCCCGGCATTCTCGATAGCCGGTGGTGGTGACACCCTGGCGGCCATCGACAAGTACGGCGTGGCCGAGCAGATTTCCTATATTTCCACCGGTGGTGGCGCCTTCCTCGAGTTCGTCGAAGGCAAGGTGCTGCCGGCGGTCGAGGTGCTGGAGCAGCGCGCGAGCTGAGTTAGGCAGTCGAGGTGACCTCGACGCATTCGCCTGTCGGCGCCGGATCCACGGTGCCGGCAGTGCGCGGGGCAACCCAGGCGTCTCGCCGTGGTCTTTGTTCTATCTGGAACAAGGAAAGGGGATGCACCATGCGATATGCCGTTGTTGCTGTTTGCTGCCTGGGCCTGGCCGGTTGCGCCGGGAGTGCGCCGGATTCTGCCTGCCAGGTACTCGACCCGCCTGCCGCGATCGGGCCGACCGCCGAGCATGACCAGCGCCTGGAAATTCAGGCCAGTGGTGACCCGACCATCACGCAGGGTGGCTTGCAGGATTGCCCCTGAATGCCGTCTGCCAAGGAGAAGGAATGAACAAAGGCCTGTCCATGTTGATTGCGGCTTTGCTGCTCGGCGGCTGTGGCCACTGGCAATCCGGTCCGGATGCGCCATTCGTGCGCTGGAAATGCCAGAGTCAGCAGAACATCGCCTGGCGTTACACCGACGACAAGCGAACCGCGATCGACCTGAAAGTGGGTAATAGCGAGCGCATTCATACCCTCAGAAAGGAACCTGCCACGCGGGGCAGTTTCTATAGCGATGGCGTGATCGCCTTCCATGACAAGGGTAACGAGGCGCTGGTGTACCGCGTTGCCGACAACAAGGTGCTGGCTCATGGCTGCAGCGCGTCGCTCATCAGTATCTAGCGGGTAACGAGTACAGCTGCCCCGCCGATGCGGGGCATTGGATTGAAAACGCTGGCGGGACGCTGGCAATTGCCGCTCCCGCCTCTACAATGCCGCGCCCATGTGCGGCGCTTGAACAGCGTCAGCCACTGCGGCAGGCTCTACACGATCAAACGACCCAAACCGGGAGAAAGGAAACCATGGCACTCATCAGCATGCGCCAGATGCTCGACCACGCCGCCGAATTCGGCTACGGCGTGCCGGCCTTCAACGTCAACAACCTAGAGCAGATGCGCGCCATCATGGAAGCCGCCGACAAAACCGACTCCCCGGTGATCGTCCAGGCTTCCGCCGGTGCGCGCAAATATGCCGGTGCGCCATTCCTGCGTCACCTGATCCTGGCGGCGATCGAAGAATTCCCGCACATCCCGGTGTGCATGCACCAGGACCACGGCACCAGCCCGGATGTCTGCCAGCGCTCGATCCAGCTCGGCTTCTCCTCGGTGATGATGGACGGCTCGCTGCGTGAAGACGGCAAGACCCCTGCCGACTACGACTACAACGTCCGCGTGACCCAGCAGACCGTGGCCTTTGCCCATGCCTGCGGTGTATCCGTGGAAGGCGAACTGGGCTGCCTGGGCAGCCTGGAAACCGGCATGGCCGGTGAGGAAGACGGTGTTGGCGCCGAGGGCGTGCTGGATCACAGCCAGCTGCTGACCGATCCGGAAGAGGCCGCCGATTTCGTCGCCCGAACCAAGGTTGATGCGCTGGCTATCGCCATCGGCACCAGCCACGGTGCCTACAAGTTCACCAAGCCGCCGACCGGCGACACGCTGTCGATCCAGCGTATCAAGGAAATCCATGCGCGCATCCCCGATACCCATCTGGTGATGCACGGCTCTTCCTCGGTCCCGCAGGAATGGCTGGCGATCATCAACCAGTACGGTGGCGACATCAAGGAAACCTACGGCGTGCCGGTTGAGGAAATCGTCGAGGGCATCAAGTACGGTGTGCGCAAGGTCAACATCGACACCGACCTGCGCCTGGCCTCCACTGGCGCCATGCGTCGCCTGATGGCTACCAACCCGAGTGAGTTCGACCCGCGCAAGTTCTTCGGCGCTACCGTGACCGCCATGCGTGATATCTGCATTGCGCGCTACGAAGCCTTCGGCACTGCCGGCAACGCCTCGAAGATCAAACCGATCTCCCTGGAAGGCATGTTCCAGCGTTATGCCAGCGGCGAGCTGGACCCGAAGATCAACTGATTCTTTCGGTGCAAGAAAAGCCCGCGCAATCAGACTGTGTGAAAACCTAGCAGTCTGAGTGCAAGGTGAAGACAATGCCTCTAT
>ERZ1673962.538-NODE-538-length-25134-cov-3.886598_pt1 | contig 25134 bp, 22 predicted proteins | sample MGYA00580188_ERZ1673962 | MGnify/ENA primary metagenome ERZ1673962 (study PRJEB41334, sample SAMN05608104) | rock metagenome | biome: terrestrial subsurface; feature: shale formation; material: shale | place: USA: Pennsylvania ... | reverse complement strand
GTTGTGTTTGTCTTGACGGCCGTGGAGACGATGGATCGCGGCGATGTGGCCCCTGAGGCGGTGCGCCGGGCGGGCGGGGTGATCACCCGTTTTGGTCTGCCCCTGGACCCCGGCACGCGGTTTTTCGCGGGCGGGCTTGGGGCGGTGCCGATCTTGGGCTTGCCGGAATGCGCGCGCGGGTCTGCTCCGACCGGGGTGGATTGGCTGGTGGATCGGTTGCTGTGTGGCGTGAGCATCACCGATGATGACATCGCGCAGATGGGGGTTGGCGGACTGTTGTCGCCAGAGGTTTAAAGGGCAAAACTGGAGAGATAAAAGCGCAGAAAACGGCAGGTCGCGGTTGAATGCGCCTTAAAAACACCCACTGAGAGCGCAGGCGTGGCGCGGCGCACAAGGCCGTTATGCGTTTGCAGAAAATTGATACATATCACTTACAAGTGACCCTGCGCGGCGCAGTGTCACGGCCAAGCCGCGTCCACACCGTTTGATCCAGAAAGTAGGCACATGACCTTCCCGCTCTCAGATGTCGCCCTCACCACCCTTGCTCTGGCCGTGGCCGGGGCGTTGGGTTTGCTCTTTGGCAAACTTCAGGTCCGCAAGATCGGGTTGGGCATCGGTGGGGTGTTGTTTTCTGGCATTCTGGTCGGTCATTTCGCCGCGAAAGCCGGGATCACCTTTGACAGTGATGTCATGCATTTCGTGCGCGAATTGGGGCTGATCCTGTTTGTTTACACCATCGGCATTCAGGTCGGTCCAAGCTTTTTTGCCTCTTTCGCCAAATCCGGCCTGCGCTTTAACCTTGCCGCCATTGGCATCGTTTTAGGCGGGGTGGCGGTGACCTTGGCGATTTATGCGCTCACCGATCTGCCGCTTCCGGTCCTGATGGGGGTGATGTCGGGGGCTGTGACCAACACGCCGGGCCTGGGTGCGGCGCAACAGGCGCTTGGCGAATTGGGCCTGCCCGCCTCTGAGGTTGGCTTTGCCGGTATGGGCTATGCGATGGCATATCCTTTTGGAATTATTGGAATTTTGATTTCGATGTTTGCGGTGCGTTTCCTGTTTGGCATCACGATCGAACGCGAAGAAGAGGCCTATAAGCTGGAAACCAAAAGTGGTGAGGCGGCCTTGCCCGCGCTCAATCTTGAGGTGACCAATCAGAACCTTGACGGTGTCCGGCTGGGGGATGTGCCTGACCTGTTTGACCATGGGGTTGTCGCGTCGCGGATGAAATCAGGCGGTGAATTGATCGTGCCGACGCGCGACACCGTGCTGCATCTGGGCGACAGCCTGCATATGGTCGGCCCTGCCGAGAAATTGGCGGCGATGAAGCTGATCATGGGGCGTGAGATCGACACGCCGTTGACCACCAAGGGCACCAAGCTGACCTGGGCGCGCATCGTCGTGACCAAGGACAAAATCCTCGGCAAATCCTTGCGCGAACTGGCCCTTGTCGAAGCGCGTGGCGTGACCGTGTCACGGATCAACCGCGCAGGCGTCGAACTTCCGGCGCAGGCCTCGTCCTCGCTGGCCTTTGGCGATATTGTCACCGTTGTCGGGTCCAAACCCGATATTGATGCGGTGGCTTTGGAGCTGGGCAATGAACATGCGCGGTTGCAAGAGGTGCAATTCCCGGCGCTGTTTTTCGGCATCGCTTTGGGGGTGATTTTGGGGTCCATCCCGCTTGCTGTACCGGGCCTGTCGGCACCGCTGAAACTCGGGCTTGCGGGCGGGCCGTTGATGGCGGCGATTGTGTTGGGGCGGTTGGGCCATTGGGGACCGTTCACATGGTACATGCCGCCCGCCGCCAACCATGCGCTGCGCGAGTTTGGCATCGTGTTGTTTCTGGCCGTGGTCGGTATTGTCGCGGGGGATCGGTTCTTTGACACGCTGTTGCATGGCGACGGCATCGTGTGGATGGGCTATGGCATCCTCATCACGCTCCTGCCGCTGCTGATCGTTGGCGTCATCGCGCGGGTCTTTGGCAGGTTCAATTACCTCAGCCTCTGTGGCGTCTTGGCCGGGTCGATGACCGATCCGCCCGCCTTGGCCTTTGCCGTGTCGATGAGCAAAACCGGGGCGGCGTCAGTGGCCTATGTGTCGGTCTACCCGTTGGTGATGTTCCTGCGCATTTTGGCACCGCAGATCCTGATCTTGATCTTGGCGGGGGCAGGCGCGGGGGCGTTTTAACCCGCAACCTTTGGTTTTTGCGCAATAAAATCAATGAGGGCGGAGTGGCCGACATGGCCATGGCCCTCATTCACATGCATCTCAAAGGCACGATTTTCAATGATGTCATAGCCGTCAAAAGCTGTCGCCAACAGCGCCTCGGTGTACATATTCTCCACCTTGCCGGGGCCACCCGTGCCGTAGTCGACCTGTTTGGGCGTATAGCCGTGGATCATCACCCGGCCACCGGGGGCTAGGGTGTGATCGAATTGTTGAAACAACGCGGCGCGCGCTTCTGGTCCGATGAATTGAATGTAGATCGCCACAATCAGATCAAAAGGGCGGTCCCAATCCCAATCCTCGATCCCGGCTTGATGATAGTCCACCGCAACCCCGCGCGCCTGCGCCAGAGCGCGCGCTTTGGCCAAAGCGGGCGCGGAGGGGTCAAATGCCGTGACATCCAAACCCTGTTCGGCCAACCAGACCGAATTGCGGCCCTCGCCATCCGCGACGCAGAGCACGCGGGCCTTTTGGGGCAACTCCGCCAGATGACGCGGCAAAAACGCGGCGGGTTCGGTGCCAAATACATAATCCGGTCGGTCGTAACGCTGATCCCAAAAGCTCATGATACTTCTCAATCTCCATAAAAAATCCCCCGATGTTTTCACAGCGGGGGCTTCATCATTCACGTCAGACGCAACGCCTCACTTCGGCAGCGGGCCGATCATCATGACCATTTGGCGACCTTCAAGCTTTGGCATGCTTTCGATTTTGCCGATGGCTTTGGTGTCTTCTGCCACGCGTTCCAAAAGCACACGCCCCAAATCCTGGTGCGCCATTTCGCGGCCCCGGAAGCGCAACGTCACTTTGACCTTGTCGCCATTTTCAAGGAACTTGACGACATTGCGCATTTTGACTTCGTAGTCATGCACATCGGTGCCGGGACGGAATTTGACTTCCTTGATCTCGATGATCTTTTGCTTTTTGCGCGCTTCAGATTCACGTTTCTGCTGTTCATATTTGAACTTGCCGAAATCCATGATCTTACAAACCGGCGGTTCCGCGTTCGGCGAAATTTCCACGAGGTCAAGACCAGCCTCGATCGCCATTTCAAGTGCACGGGACGGTGTGACGACACCAACGTTTTCACCCTCAGCGCCGATCAGGCGGATTTCCGGCGACCGGATACGTTCGTTGATACGAGGTCCGGTGTCACGGGTCGGCGGGGCGTTATGCGGTCTGCGGGCTATGGTAAGCTCCTATAAGTCGTTATAATTCATGTCGCGCGAAAATAAGGCGAAACCTTGCCATATTCAAGCCAATATCGGCGTCTTCTTGCACAGAAGGCGACATGGGGCACCCATGGGGAAAAACCGGGGATCTGGCCCCTTTTCTTTGCACCAGTGTCATGTCATACGCCAATTATCCGGGAAACCATAATTCCCCGTTAATGGTGAGGACTACTCTATGACCAATCGTTTTGTAACCGGCGCGCTGATCACTGGCTTGGCCCTGTCTCTTGCAGCTTGTAAAGAAGAAGAGAAAGCGGCAGAAACCACGACCGAGAGCACCAGCTCCGTTGTTGAACAGGTCTCCGACGCCGCCTCTGACGCAGCCGAAGCAACCACCGAAGCCGCCTCTGACGCGGCTGATGCGGTGTCCGATGCGGCTGATGCCGCTGTCGACGCGGCCACCGACGCCGTTGATGCAGCCACTGACGCGGCCGAAGCCGCGGGCGAAGGCGCGGCAGACGCAGCCTCCGAAGCCGCAACCGCTGCGATGGATGCGGCTCAAAATGCAAAAGACATGGCGACCGAAGCCGCAGAAGGCGCCAAAGATATGGCAACGGATGCTGTTGAAGGCGCGAAAGATATGGTTGCCGGTGGCACGGACGAAGCCGCCGAGGCCGCCGCAGATGCCGCAGACACTGCCGCAGATGCCGTTGACACGGCAAATGAGGCGGCCGCCGATGCGGTTGAATCCGCCGCAGACACAGCAGAGGCCGCTGGCGATGCTGTTGAAACCGCGACCGACGACATGGCGTCCCCTGAGGCGCTGACCGTTGAGGGCTTCGATCTCGAAAAAGCCAAAGCTCTGGTCAACGAATCGTCGCTTGACGCAACAGCCAAAGCCACCATCACCACGGCGATGACTCAAGCGCAAAACAACCCGGAATTGCTTGGCGCAATTTTGGAAAAAGCGCGCACGCTGCTTGGCATGTAAGCCAGACGTGATCTGATCACAGGGCCGCGCAGGGGAGACCTTGCGCGGCTTTTTTATGTCCGCTTTCTGGGGCATGCCCATGAAAAAGCCCGCGCTCATCTCTGAGGCGGGCTTTCGCATTTGAACGCCATGGCGTGGATCAGTCGACAAAAGCCTTTTCGACCACATATTCCTTCGGCTCGGAATTGGCGCCTTCGCGCAGGCCAAAGCCATCAAGGATTTTCATGATGTCTTTGTTGAACGCCAGGTTGCCACAGACCATGCCACGGTCATTTTCCGGGCAGAGCGGCGGGATACCGAGGTCTTCGAACACTTTTCCAGAGGCCAGATTGTCGGTGACGCGGCCCATGTGATGAAACGCTTCGCGCGTCGTCGTCGGGTAGTAGCGCAGCTTGCCGTCTTCGATCTCGGAGAGGATTTCGTCAGATTTGATATGCCCGACAAGCTGGCGACCATATTCCAACTCAGACACCTCGCGGCAGGTGTGCATCAAGATGACTTCTTCAAATTTTTCATAGACTTCCGGTTCGCGCATCAAGGACGCAAAAGGCGCAATCCCGGTGCCCGTGGCGAACATCCACAACCGTTTTCCGGGCAAAAGCGCGTCCACAACGAGGGTGCCAACGGGTTTCGGGCGCAGGATGATCTCATCGCCGGGCTGGATATGTTGTAAGCGCGACGTCAGCGGACCGTCTTGCACCTTGATCGAATAGAATTCCAATTCCTCATCCCAAGACGGCGAGGCGATGGAATAGGCGCGCAGCAGCGGCTTTTGTTTGCCGGTCTTCGGGTCAGGGTCGTTCATCAGCCCGATCATCACGAATTCGCCGGAGCGGAACCGCAGCGTTTGAGGCCGCTCAACCTTAAAGGAGAACAGGCGGCCGTTCCAATGTTTGACCTCGGTCACCTTGGCGGCGTCGGGCAGGGTGGGAACGGCTTTGGCTTTTACGTCGGCCGCGGCTTGGGGCGCTGCGGTATGGGTCGCGGATGTGTCTGTCACTGGTGTGTCTGCCACTTGCATTTGCTCGGTCATGTCTGTCTCTCGCACCGTCTTAACGGATATGGTGGATGTCTCTTTGATCCACATCAGATGAACGGGGCGAAACTCAGCCCCCTTTTGGCCCTTTACGCCCGTCCACGCAAGCGCGTCTGGTAATCGCCAGCCTGCCAATCGGCGCGGGCCAGCCATTGCGCCTCGTCTTGGCGGGCGGCCAGATCGTCGGAAATCGCCACCTCGTCAAAGCCCGCGCGCCGTGCCATGGCGTATTGATCGGCAATCACGTGGCCCGCTGCGCGCAACCGTCCGGTAAAGCCTTTGAGCCGCAACAGCCGGGCAAGCGTAAAGCCGCGCCCGTCTGAAAAGCTTGGAAAATCAATGCGGATCGCCTCCGCCCCGGCATATTGCGCGAGGGTCTCAGGGGCTGTGTCGGAGGCCAGATCAAGCCAGTCCCCGGTGAAATCCTCGGCGACAAAGCCGCTGTCTTGGACGAGTTGCGTCATGCTGCATCTCCTTTAAGCGGCACGCGCACGAATTTTCCGTCCACGAAATGGATCCCGCATTCTGTTTTCTCTTCATCGCGCCAGCGCCCGGCGCGCGGATCTTCGCCCTCTTTGACTGGTGATGTGCAGGGCGCACAGCCAATCGAAGGATAGCCTTTTGCCACCAAGGGGTGACGCGGCAGGCGGTTGTTGATCATGTAATCCTGCAAATCGCTTGGCGCCCAATAGGCCAGAGGATTGATTTTGATCCGCGTGTCCAACTCGTTTTCAAAGAAATCGAGGCTCGCGCGCGTGGCGCCCTGAAAGCGTTTGCGCCCGGTGATCCACGCGTCAAATCCCCCCAACGCCTCTTGCAGCGGTTGGGTTTTGCGCAGATCACAGCAGGCGTCCTTGTCGCTTTGATGCAGGATGCCTTCGGGATCATGGGCGTCCAATTTGGCCCGCGACGGCCGAATGCGCCGCACATCGCGCAGATCGAGCCGGTCGATCAGGTCGAGTTGGTAATCGATGGTCTCCTGAAACAACATTTCTGTGTCGATGAACACCACCGGCGTGTCCGGTTTCATCACCGAAATCATGTGCAACAACACCACCGACTCGGCACCAAAAGATGACACAAGCGCAATCCGCCCCAGTTCACGATCCCGCAGCGCCAGTTCCAACACTGACGTTGCCGAATGGTGCTTGTAGCGCGCGTTCAGGCGGTCGACGCGGGTGTCCACCGTGCCGAATTCCTGTTTCAAAAGCGTGGCCTCATGCGGCATTGGCTTTTTCCTCTTTGGCCGGATAGAGCGCTGCTTTGAACGGGGCCAGCCCGAGACGACGGTAGGCGGCAAGGAAGGTTTCCTCAGGCCCATCGCGCAGATCGAGATAGCACAGCAAAATGCGCTCAATCGCCGGTACGATTTCATCATAGGCAAAACCCGGCCCCGTGCGATCCCCGATCACCAAGTCTTCGGTGCCGTCGCCGCCCAGCGTGATCTGATAATTCTCAACACCGGCGCGGTCCAATCCAAGGATGCCGATATGGCCAACATGGTGGTGACCACAGGCGTTGATGCAGCCGGAGATTTTGATTTTGAGCGCACCGATGTCATGTTCGAGTTTCAGCTCTTCAAACCGGGTGGCGATGCCTTGGGCCACCGGGATCGCGCGCGCCGTAGCCAGCGCGCAATAATCCATGCCGGGGCAGGCGATGATGTCGCTCACCAGACCCACGTTGGCTGTCGCCAGATCAACCGTTTTGAGGGCTGCGTGCAGGGCGGGCAGGTTGGATTTGTGAACATGCGGCAGGATGACGTTTTGCTCATGCGAAATGCGCAGCTCGTCATGGGCGTAATCCCGCGTGATCTGCGCCAAGGCACGCATTTGATCCGCCGTGGCATCCCCCGGCGTTTGGCCGGGCTTTTTCAACGACACGGTGACGATGGCGTAACCGTCGGCCTTATGCGCGGCCAAATTGGTGTCAGCCCAAGCGCGAAACACCGGATCGGCACTGTAGGCGCGGGTATAGGCCTCAATCGGTTTGTCGGCGAAAATCGGCGGCACAAAATGCCCCTCAATCTCACGCAGCATCTCCATATCGACGCCGTCAAAGGTCGGTTTGATTGCGGCAAAGCGCTCTTCAACCCGAGCGCGGATGTCGTCAATCCCGTGTTCATGCACGGTGATTTTGATCCGGGCTTTGTATTTGTTGTCGCGTCGGCCCAAGAGGTTCCACACCGACACGGTGGCCTCCAGATAGGGCAGGAGATCATCAAAGGTGACAAACTCTTTCAACGTTTTCCCCACCATCGGCGTGCGGCCAAGCCCGCCACCGACGATGATCTCCGCCCCCAATACGCCGCCCTGACGTTTGAGCACCAGACCGACATCATGGGCGCGCACCACGGCGCGATCCGCCGCAGCACCCGTCACGGCGACTTTGAATTTGCGCGGCAGGAATTGGAATTCCGGGTGATCGGTGGACCATTGGCGAATGAGTTCGGCCACAGGGCGCGGGTCAGTGACCTCATCGGCAGCAGCCCCGGCGAAATGGTCGGCGGTGACATTGCGGATGGTGTTGCCCGAGGTCTGGATCGCGTGCATTTCAACATCCGCCAGATCCGACAGGATCGCAGGCACATCCGGCAATTTCGGCCAGTTGTATTGGATGTTTTGACGGGTGGTGAAATGGCCGTAGCCGCGATCATATTTTTCCGCGATATGGGCGAGTTGGTCCATTTGATTGGGGTTCAACGTCCCATAAGGGATCGCCACGCGCAGCATATAGGCGTGAAGTTGCAGATACAGCCCGTTCATCAGGCGCAGCGGGCGGAATTCCTCCTCGGAGAGGCTTCCGTCAATCCGCCGGGCGACCTGTGCGGAGAATTGTGCCACACGGTTGCGCACGAAGCTTTCGTCAAAATCGTTGTACTTATACATTTGCCCGCGCTCCTGTTTCTTGCTTGCCGTGGGGGTAGTTCGAGGGGCCTGTGCGGCGGAACTCTTCGCGAAAATGGGTCGGCTCCGGGCCATGTTTGCCCTCTGCCGCATCCGTCAGATAGGCCCCCACGACCATCCCGTCCTTTTGCGCCACGGCCAAAAGCGCCTCCGCACGCGCAGCGTCAAAGATCAATGCCGCCTCATGGAGGTCGCGCACCCAGGTGCTGCTCTCAGAGAGGTAAATCACATCCCCTTGCAAGAGTGCGTTGGCGGTGATGACTTTGGGCGTGAACGGGCGCGACATGGGACATTCCTTGCGAGACGGGTGGCGAGGGCATTGGTTTCGGCTTGCGATTTCTGTCTCTATATTTAGAACATTGTCCTAAGTTTATGCTATGGTGCGACGTCAATAAGGATGTTTGTTCCAATATGAGACCCGCGCCGGGTCGTCATTCCAAGATTGAGAGGAAAACCGAAATGCCAGTCCAACTCGACGCGATGGATCGGAAAATCCTGAGCGAACTGCAACAGGATGCCAGCCAATCTTTGGACGAAATTGCCCGAAAAGTCGGCTCGTCGAAGACGCCGGTGTGGAATCGCATCCGCAAAATGCGCGAAGGCGGCGTCATCGGCCAACAGACCGTGATCCTTGACCCGGAGAGTCTTGGGCTTGAGGCCTGTTTCTTTGTGCTGGTCAAAACCAACGCCCATGAAGCCGGGTGGCAGGAGACGTTTTTACAGGTGCTCAAACGCCGCCCGGAGGTCCTGGAGGCGCATCGTTTGGCGGGGGAGATTGATTACATCCTCAAGGTCCGGGTGAAAAACGCCAAGGCCTATGATGAGTTCTATCAGGCATTGATCCAAGAGGTCTCGATCTACAACGTCACGGCGCTCTTATCGATGGAAGAGATCAAATCGACGACCGAGTTGCCGCTCTGACGTCTTTACCGTGGCTTAAATACTCAAACGTTGCCCGCATGAGTATTTAAGCCACGGTAAAGACGTTCAGCGATTGCCAGAGTTTGTGAACATCCCGGCATCCTCGGCCGCTTTGCGCAGGGCATTGGATTTGTTGACGGTTTCCTGATATTCGCCCTCGGGGTCTGAATCATAGACCACGCCACCGCCCGCTTGGATATAAAGCTTTTCGTCCTTCAAGACGGCCGTGCGCAGCGCGATGCACATGTCCATGTCGCCACCTGCGGAAAAGTATCCCACGCCGCCGCCATAGACGCCGCGTTTTTCCGGTTCCAACTCGTCGATGATCTCCATGGCGCGCACTTTGGGCGCGCCGGAGACGGTGCCTGCGGGCAGGCCCGCCAAGAGGGCGGAGAGCGCATCTTCGTCCTCGCGCAACTCGCCCACGACGTTGGAGACAATGTGCATGACGTGGGAATAGCGTTCGATGATGAACTCTTCGGTCGGACGCACCGTGCCGATTTTCGACACTTTGCCGGTGTCATTACGCCCCAAATCCAGCAGCATCAAATGCTCGGCCAGTTCTTTTTGATCCGAGAGCAAATCAAGCTCCAGCGCCTTGTCTTCTTCGGGTGTCGCGCCGCGTTTGCGGGTGCCCGCGATCGGTCGGATTGTGACCTCGCCGTCAAAGACGCGGACCAGAATCTCGGGCGAGGCGCCGATGATTTGAAAGCCGCCGAAGTTGAAAAAGAACATGAAAGGCGAGGGGTTGGTGCGGCGCAACGAGCGGTAAAGCGAGAAGGGCGGCAGCGGGAAATCCTGGGTCCAGCGCTGCGCGGGCACGACTTGAAAAATGTCACCGGCAGTGATGTAGTCTTTCGCCTTTTCAACGGCTTGTTTGTAGCCCTCATGGGTGAAATTCGACACCGGAGCGGGGGCTGCAAAGCTTTCGCCCAGATCGTGGCTGGTCTCAGACGGCGCACGTTCGAGATCGCGCAGCGCATCCATCACCCGTTCGGCGGCCTGCGCATAGGCGGCTTTGGCGGATTGGCCTGTGCCGACCCAAGCGGGTGACACCACGGTGACCTCGCCTTTGACCCCGTCCAACACGGCCACCACAGAGGGGCGCATCAACACCGCATCGGGCAGGCCGATCGGGTCGGGGTTCACATTGGGCAGATGTTCGACCAGACGGATCATGTCATAGCCGAGATAGCCGAAAAGACCGGCTGCGGAGGCCGGAAGTTCGGCGGGCATGTCGATTTTGCTCTCCGCGATCAGCGCCCGCAGCGAGGCCAGAGGATCGAGGTCCGACGTGGTGTAGCTGTCGGGGTCAAAGCGCGCATTGCGGTTGAGGGCGGCGGTCGTGCCATCGCATTTCCAGATCAGATCGGGTTTCAAGCCGATGATGGAATAGCGCCCGCGCACCTCGCCGCCGGTGACTGATTCAAGGATGAAACTGTCGGTGCGCGCGCCCGCGAGTTTGAGCATGATCGACACGGGCGTGTCGAGATCGGCGGCCACTTTGGCGTACACCACCTGATTGAGCCCGGCGTCATAGGCGGCCTCAAATGTGGAGAAGGCGGGGATAAGCGTGGCCATGTCTGTCGTCTTTCTCGTCTGTCTGCCCGCCGTCTTAGGATCAAACGGCGCTTATTGAATTTGGCTGTGCACTGCGGTCAGGGCGGGTTCATTGACGGTCACGCCGTCGCGCAGGCGCAGCGCATTGGAGAAGGCGGCAATCACGTCTTGCGCCGCGCCTTGGGCGGCGGAGGTGATGTAGCCATCGGCAATGGCACTGTTTTCGTCCGTTTTGGCGGGGGCATCGACCTTGTCGATTTTGGCAATGACAACACGGCCTTGGCCGGGAATCAAGGTGGTGCCGCCAAGCGTCAGACCGGGGGCAAACACCGCGTCGATAAAGCCTGCGGGCATGGAGGCGATGTTGCCCTGACGGGTGATCGCTTCAAAGCTCTCGGACTCCAGACCCAGTTCGGTGATCGGGGTGCCCGCCGCCACATCGGTTTCAAGCGCTTCGGCGCGGGTGGTCAAAAGCGTCGAGATGGCATCGCGCTCCCAATCGGCAGAGACCTGATCACGGACCTCGTCGAGCGGACGCACAGCGGAGGGGACAATCGCGTCCAGACGCATGGCAAACACGCCACCATCGCCCAGTTCCATGATCGCCGGGTAGTCGTCGGGGCTCAGCGTTGCAACCGCGTCTTTGAAGGCGGTATAGGCGGCAATCCCGCCTTCGCTTTCGGGGGTCCAATCCATCGTGCCCAGCTCCATCTGCGTGGCCTCGGCCAGATCTTCAAGCGTCATGCCCCCGGCCAGATCATTGTCAAAGGTTTCGATCTGATCGGCAATCAGGCGCGCCGCCGCGTCTGCGGCCATTTCCACCGCCAGATCATCGCGCGCCTCTTCAAAGGAAATCTCGGTCCCGGCCAAGGTGCCGTTGACCCGGTACAATGCCGGACCCAGATCGGACATCACGGGGCCGACAACGCCGGTGCCCTCAAGGGCAAACACGGCGGTGGCGGCGGCCGAGGACAGATCATCGGCGGATACATCGCCCATATCGACGTCGATCAAATCAAGGCCACGGGTGGTGACTTCGTCCTCAAAGGAGGTTTCACCCGCAGTGATGCGCTCAGCTGCGGCTTTGGCGTCGTCCTCTGAGCCAAAGACCAAACGCTCGACAAGGCGGCGTTCGGGTTGGACATAGGAGGTGATGTTGTCGTTATAGAGCTTGCGCAGGGCGGTCTCATCCAGCTCCACCTCATCGGTCAGCATCGCAGGCGTCAACCACGCATAGGTGACTTTGCGGGCCTCGGGTGCAGTATAGGCGTCCGGGTGGGCGTCATACCACGCTTGGATGTCGGCATCAGAGGCAATCGGTGTGCCGGTTTCAAGGTCAGCAACCGTGAGGGTCGCGACCGAAATGGTGCGCCGTTCGCCAAGCCAATCGACCACGACCTGACCGTAGGAGGGCGGCATGGTGATGCCCGTGGCCAAAGCGCCGGTGAGAATGGCGCGGGCCGCATCTTTGCGCAGGCCTGCCTCGAAGGTTTTGCCATCGAGATTGTTGCGCGCCAGCATGTCTTTGTAGGTTTCGGTGCTGAATGTGCCGTCAAACCCTTTGAACGCATCCATTGCCAAAAGTTCCCGGCGCACCGCATCATCTCCGACCGAAATGCCGATTTTCGCGGTCTCATTGTCAAGCGCGGCCTGATCCAACAATTGGCCCAACACTTGTTGCGACAAACCAAAAGACAGGGCCTGCTGCACAGTGATGTCTTGGCCGGTCTGGCTTTCGATTGCGCGAATTTGGCTTTGCAGCGCATTGGCATAGGCGGTGGGCGTGATGTCCTCATCGCCAACACGGGCCACACGGGTGACGCCGCCGCCGAAATTTGCGGTGCCAAATCCACCCAAGCCGATGATCAGAAGACCCAAAATCCCCCAAACCACCATTTTCGTGCCAGATTGCTTACCGGTGCCCTTGCCGTGCGCCATATGCCTTTTTCTCCCTTAAAGGTTGGCAAAGTGTCTAGGCGCTCGCGACAGGCTTCGCAAGCCGGATCACAATGAAATTTACCGTCGATTAGGGCGCAATTTGGGCCAGTCTTGTGAAAAGGTCGTGAATGCCGCCACGGTCGATATTGGCGAAGGCGATGCGCAATTGGCGTTCGGCGCGCGCGTCGCCTTCGGGCATGAAGGTGGCACCGGGCAGCAACAGGATCGACGCGTGTTTGACCAGCCAAGGCGCAAGCTCAGAGGACGGCATCGCAAACGGGTGTTCGACATAGGCGAAAAAGGCGCCACATCCCAAGAGGTTCCAGCCCTTCGCCGCAAGCGTCGGGAAGCCTTCGTAAATCGCGGCGCGGCGGTCGAGAATCTCGGCGCGTTCACCCGCGACCCATTGGCTGAGGTTCTGCATGCCCCAAAGCGCTGCACGCTGGCCGATTTGATTGGGGCAAATCGCGACGGTGTCGAGGTATTTTTCGACCTGAGTCAGGCGGTCTGGTGAGGCAATCAGCGCGCCAACGCGGTGGCCGGTCAGGCGAAAGGCTTTGGAGAAAGAATAGAGATGCACCAAAGTGTCGTGCCAATCGGGTTGGCGGAACAGGTGATGCGGCACCTCTGAGCGGCTGTCAAAATCGCGATAGGTCTCATCGAGCACCAAAGATATGCGATGTTCGCGGGCGAGGGCGTAGAATTTGGTCAGCAACTCGGCCGGGTATTCGACGCCGCCGGGATTGTTGGGGGTGATCAACACGATGGCGCGGGTGCGCGGGGTGATCAGCCGGGCAGCAGCCTCCAAATCCGGCAAAAGGTCGTCGCCTGTGGCCAGGGGCACGGCATGGACCCCAGACATATCGCACCACATTTTATGGTTGAAATACCATGGCGTTGGCAGGATGACCTCATCGCCCGGCGCCGCGATGGTCGACATGACGGCGGTGAAGGCCTGATTGCAGCCGGAGGTGATGGCGACCTCGGAGGGCCCAATCTGGGCGTGATAGGCGGCGGACCATTGGCTGGCGATCTCGGAGCGCAGCGCCGGCAGGCCCAAGACGGGCCCGTAAATATGCGCCTCAATATCCTCAACCGCCATCCTCGCGATCTCCTGGCGCAGCGCCAACGGGGGGGCGGCGATGGGGGCGGCTTGCGAGACGTTGATCAGCGGGCGATCTGCGGGAAAGCTGACGCCCTCGACCCACTCTTTGGCTGCAATGATCGGCGAACGAAAGGTGCGGGCCATGGCGGCGGCAAGGGGCAGGGGAAGGGGCATCGCGGTTTATCCTGAGTGAGGGGTGTCAGCCCGCCAAAGCTAGGCAGGTTCCAAAGGCACTGCAATTGCAGAAACGCTCACACATGGGTGACCGCGCGGGGGACGCGCGCAGTGAGGTGTTATTTTTATGATCCCAAATGCGCCAAGGTGCTGAAAAAGAAGGATTTCACCAAGGCGTGATCCATAGAATGGCGGGTTTTCATCCGCTGTTAACCAAATCACCCTTTTGAGTGTTTCAATGGAGGCAGAGAGCCCGCAGAGAGCCCCATGTGAAGAAGCACATGAATAAGGCGGTAACGTCAGGGGCCGAATGAGGTCGATGTCGAGAAGGTGAGGTTTGCCCTATGGAGCAGATGAAAAATCAGGCGCTGATTGTGGATTTGAAAGCGGCGCTTTTGACCGCTCGGGAGGGCGAAGCGGTGCAGGCCGAGGCGATGACGGATCGCATCCGCGAGCGGTCCTATGAGGTTGATCTGCGGTTGGCGGGCTATATGATCGCTCCGCCTGTGGCGCGATTGACGGGGTTTTGCGCAGCATGGACTTTGATAACAGCGTCGCGTTCGCCTTGCATGAGATCGAAAAGCTGGAGCGTTTGGTACAACAGCTTTCACCTCAGCCCTACGCCGCGTGAGTGTGACCTAAGCGTTAAAGCGTTCTGCCATAAACCTGAATCACCGGGTTTATGGCAAAACGCCCACACCATGGATACGTCCGGCAGCGTCTCACCTTTGCCCTGTCTCAGGTTAATGGCGTGACGCTTTAGTCCCGCCCGCGGTAAGGTTGAACGTATTGCAGAGCCATATCCCACGGGAAGAAAATCCATGTGTCTTGCGACACTTCGGTGATGAATGTGTCGACCTGTGGCCGCCCTGCGGGTTTGGCGTAAACGGTGGCGAACTGTGCGTTCGGATAGAGTTCGCGCACCAGCTTTAGGGTTTTGCCACTGTCCACCAGATCGTCGATGATCAAAATCCCGGTGCCATCGCCCATGATATCCTTGTCGGGGGCTTTCAACACCACCGCTTCGGATTGGTCTTGGTGATCGTAGGATTTGACCGAGATCGTGTCGACCGTGCGAATGTCCAATTCGCGTGCGATGATCATCGCCGGAGCCATGCCGCCACGGGTGATTGCCACAACGGCACGCCATGCACCATCGTCCGGCCCCTTGCCATCCAGCCGCCACGCCAGCGCCCGGCTGTCGCGATGGATCTGGTCCCAGCTGATGTGAAACCCTTTTTCATGCGGCAAACGATCGGACATTTCAAAATCCTTTGATGAGGACGGTGTTGATGGGGTCGTGTTCAAGTTGGCGTCTTTTTTGCCGCGAAAATCGCGCCACCACAATCTCTTACAGCGGGGTTTCTTAAAAAACTGCGAAAAAGATCGGGGAATCCTGTCGTCATATACCCGGGTGTAATGCGAAACGGAGGCCGAAGCCCCCGTTTTACCATCTGTCTTTATGTCGGCGGATTAGCCTTTGGTGATGTCCGGCGCGTCCACCGCCTTCATCCCAACCACATGATAGCCGGCATCAACGTGGTGGGTTTCGCCGGTGACGCCCGAAGACAGGTCCGACAAGAGGTAAAGCGCGGAGCCGCCGACATCATCAATGGTCACATTGCGGCGCAGCGGCGAATTGTATTCGTTCCACTTCATAATGTAGCGGAAATCGCCAATGCCCGAGGCGGCCAGCGTTTTGATCGGCCCGGCGGAGATCGAATTGACCCGGATGCCGTCTTTGCCCAAATCTTCGGCCAGATAGCGCACGGAGGCCTCAAGCGCGGCCTTGGCGACGCCCATGACGTTGTAATGCGGCATCACGCGCTCGGCGCCGTAATAGGTCATGGTCAACATCGACCCGCCATCCACCATCAGTTTCGCGGCGCGTTGGGCCACGGCGGTGAAGGAATAGACGGAAATGTCCATGGTCAGGTTGAAATTGGCGCGGGTGGTGTCGACGTAGCGGCCGCGCAATTCGGCTTTGTCGGAAAAGCCAATGGCGTGGACGATGAAATCCATCTTGCCCCATTTCGCCTCGATGGCGGCAAACAACGCATCAACCGAGGCTTCGTCCGAAACATCGCATTCGACGACGAAATCCGAGCCCAACCGTTCAGCCAGCGGGTCGACTCGCTTTTTCAACTGTTCGCCTTGATAGGAAAAGCACAGCTCGGCGCCATGGTCCGCCAAGGCTTGTGCGATGCCCCAGGCGATCGACTTGTCATTGGCAAGCCCCATGATCAGGCCCCGCTTTCCATCCATCAGTTTGGTCATATTTGGCCCTCACCTGTATAGAATTCATGTTGGAAAGTGCTTTAGGGCTTTTGCGCAAACCTAGCAAGTCTGGGGGGAGTAAATTCGTGACGCGGCGTCCAAATCTGCCCAAGATGATTCAGGGTATGTTTTGGTGCGCCTTGTTGTGCCGCTCACAAAGGGCTATCCACGAGGCAAACAGGAGGTGAGCCATGGTGTCGCGTAAAGGTATTTTTGCAGGGGACGATCCGTTCGAGATTGCCCGCCAATGGCTCAAATCGGCTGAGGCAACAGAGGTCAATGACCCCAATGCCATCGCCTTGGCCACGGTCGATTCCGATGGGTTGCCGAATGCACGCATGGTGTTGCTCAAAGACATCGCGGATGATGCGTTCGTGTTTTTCACCAATTATGAAAGCGCCAAGGGCCAGGAAATCGAGAGTTCTGGCAAGGCCGCTTTTGTCATGCATTGGAAAAGTTTGCGTCGACAAGTTCGTGTGCGCGGCCTGGTGACACGCGAAAGTGACGCCGCCTCTGACGCCTATTATTCATCGCGGGCCTTGGGGTCGCGGATCGGGGCTTGGGCGTCAAAACAGTCGCGGCCTCTGGCGTCCAAAACGGCGCTGATGGAAGCGGTGGCCAAAGAGGGGCTGAAACACGGGCCAAATCCGAAACGTCCCCCGTTTTGGGGCGGTTACCGGATCACCCCGCTTGAAATCGAGTTTTGGGCCGATGGCGAGTTTCGCCTTCACGACCGATTTAAATGGACCCGTGCGACTGTGACGGAGGCTTGGACGATTGAGCGTCTAAATCCCTGATAAAACGGCGGGTTGACCTAACGGCAATCATGCAATTGATCAAAAAGACAGGTCAAGCAGGTCTTGAACCTTTGTCTTCTTTGACGCAGGGTCTGCCGCAGGGATGAGGGGCGAAAGCCCCGCTAATTGCGGGTTGGTGCGTAGGCGCCGCCCCTTTTGAGTGTGGAAATATGAACGATACAGGCTTGGAAAAGGTTGTATCGGGCCATGTCAAATGGTTCGATCCAACGCGTGGTTTTGGTTTTGTGGTCTCCGACGAAGGTGGCCCTGATATTTTGTTGCACGCAAATGTATTGCGCAATTTCGGCCAAAGTTCAGTTGCAGATGCCGCCTTGATCCGCTTGTCGGTGCAAGAAACCGATCGTGGGGTTCAGGCGATTGAGGTTTTGGGGATTGAACCCCCGGTTCAGTCCGATGGCCCGATGCTGGAAGATCTCGAACAGGTGGACGGGGGCGGACTTGATCTGCCGTTGGAACCGGCGCGGGTGAAATGGTTTGATAAGGGCAAGGGTTTTGGCTTTGCCAATGTGTTTGGTCGCCCCGAAGATGTGTTCGTGCATATCGAGGTGCTGCGCCGCTCTGGTCTTGCCGATCTGATGCCCGGTGAGGCCATTGGCCTTCGGGTGATCGAGGGGCGGCGGGGCCGCATGGCGGCGCATGTGACGGCCTGGGATCATGCAGTGGAAGAGGCGCATGCAGAGACATTGGACAGTGATTCCTAATCAATGTGCGACCTTATCTAAGGTTGCGGTGTGCCTTTGTGTGATGGCGCTTTCGGGTGCGGCACAGGCGCAGGCGACACCTGCTTCTTCCTCTCAGGCCTGTCGTATGGATGAGGTGGTTTTATCCGGTCCCTCGGTTTCGGCGCGCTTTAGCGTCGAGCTGGCCGATGATGCTGGCGAGCGTGCGCTGGGCTTGATGAACCGGCCTGAGATGGCGCAGTCTCACGGTATGCTCTTTGTGTATGACACACCGGGTCCCGTGGCGTTTTGGATGGCCAATACGCTGATCCCTCTGGATATGATCTTTGTTGATCGTCGGGGCGTGATCACAAAGGTGCATGAGCGCGCCGTGCCGTTGGATCGCACGCCGATCTCAGGTGGAAACGCGGTCTTTGCTGTGCTTGAGATCAATGGCGGGCTGGCTGGCGCGATGGGGATCTCGGTGGGGGATGTTTTGCGTCATCCGGCCTTTGGGCCAGAGGCCGCAGATCCCTGTGACTGAGTGCGGAATGAATAAAGGTTTCACTTTGCGCAGAAAACGTCTTTTCATCGGGCGCAGAGCAGGGTAGGAACCGCAGCACGGTCGGGGCGTGGCGCAGCCTGGTAGCGCACCTGTTTTGGGTACAGGGGGTCGGAAGTTCGAATCTTCTCGCCCCGACCATTTTTCTCAGAGAGACATCGCTCATTGCGGCGCTATTGCGGCATGAACGGTTTTGGTGAGAGTTTGGGGCGCATCTGCGCTCCTTTTTCGTTAAAGCGTCACGCCTTTAATCTGAGACTGGAAAGGCATGACGCTTTAGGTGCCCTTTGTTCATGCACCGTGTTCATGCGCCGCGCCTCTGCAACGGTTGTGGTCGATCTCTCCACCTTTGCATGATGTGCCGAGAAATTTGATTCGAATGCTGTCTGGCGGCGAAGTTTCAACCTAACGATGATTTGAGATGGGAAGTGACCCGTTAAAGCTGTATATTTCCCTTGAAATTCTCATGAATGACCTCTTTCTGCGCCTGCGAAGAGGTCGGGTGAGCACAATATGTTGTGTGCCGACCGTTTGGGGAAATTGCTCAGGCTGAGTGCGTCTGACTATTTTTTTTGCACCGGTCACTTATCCACAATTGCTCGCGCAATTGGTTAACGTATTTGGCGAAACCTATGGGAAACAAAGGAAAATTTATTAACGCCGGAATATTCGAATCGCGCCCGCCTGTGGGCAATTTTCGTCAACCGATTTTTTGGTTTACGAAGCCTTAAAATGACATTGACCTGAAGGGCAAACACGCTGCACATTGTGTGAGCTGGTTGACGGAACACTACATTTAGTTGTTGTCAGGCGGTGAGGGACAAGAGTCGCGGGGAAGAGATCCAACGAGTGACCGCCGGGGAACCGATCTGAAACAGGCGTTTTAGGTAGGGAATTGCGGATTATTTCGTTTGATCGACCACCAAGACCAGACCGAAGACATGAGAGACTCACCTGACAGACCGAACGCGATGCGCGGCTTCGGAGTGAGGAGAATTTTGCTCTGCGGTCGCGATGTCGCTCACTGGCTTAAACACAAGATGTAGATGGGCATGCGGCGGGCGATGAGTTGAGACATGCGGCGGATTTGAATCTGTGTTCGAAGCCACCGCGGATCTGAAAAACAACGGGCTTTGACGGGCTGAATCAGGTTGAGGCCTGATAAAATGAGGCGGGCATAAGATGAAAATCGAACGTAAATTCACCAAAGCAGGCCAAGACGCATATGCGGAGTTGGAATTCACCACCACCACCTCCGAGATTCGCAATCCGGACGGCACCGTGGTGTTTAAACTTGATGATTGTGAAATCCCGGCGCGGTGGTCGCAGGTGGCATCCGATGTCATCGCTCAAAAATATTTCCGCAAGGCCGGTGTCCCGGCCGCGTTGAAAAAAGTCCGTGAAAAGGGCGTTCCGTCGTTTTTGTGGCGCTCCGTTCCCGACGAAGAGGCGTTGGCGAAACTGCCTGAGGACGCGCGCTTTGGCGGCGAGACCTCGGCAAAACAAGTGTTCGACCGTCTGGCGGGGGCTTGGGCCTATTGGGGCTGGAAGGGTGGTTATTTCACCTCTGAGGACGACGCCCGCGCCTATTACGATGACATGCGCTTTACCTTGGCGGCGCAAATGGGCGCGCCGAACAGCCCGCAGTGGTTCAACACCGGTCTGCATTGGGCTTACGGCATCGACGGTCCGGGGCAGGGGCACTATTATGTCGATTATAAATCCGGGGAGCTGACCCGTTCGAGTTCCGCCTATGAGCACCCGCAGCCCCATGCCTGTTTCATCCAATCGGTGAAAGACGATTTGGTGTCTGATGGCGGCATCATGGACCTTTGGGTCCGCGAGGCGCGGTTGTTCAAATACGGCTCCGGCACGGGCACCAATTTCTCGTCCTTGCGCGCCGCCAACGAAGCGCTGTCGGGCGGTGGCAAATCCTCCGGTCTGATGGGGTTCCTCAAAATCGGTGACCGGGCCGCCGGTGCGATCAAATCGGGCGGCACCACGCGCCGTGCTGCAAAAATGGTGATCTGTGACATGGATCACCCGGATATCGAAGAATTCATCAACTGGAAGGTGATCGAAGAGCAAAAAGTGGCGTCCATCGTCGCAGGCTCCAAGATGCACGAACGTCAGTTGAACCAGATTTTTGATGCCATTGGCACATGGGATGGCAAAGAGGACGACGCGTTCGATCCGTCCATAAACGCAGCCCTGAAAGCGGCGATCAAATCCGCCAAACAGGTCTGCATCCCGGAAACCTACGTCAAGCGGGTGTTGGATTACGCGAAACAGGGTTATGCCTCGATCGAATTCCCGACCTATGACACCGATTGGGACTCCGAGGCCTACGCCTCTGTGTCGGGCCAAAACTCCAACAACTCCGTGCGCGTCACCGATGCGTTCCTCAAGGCCGTCAAAGACGACGCCGAATGGGAGCTGTTGCGCCGCACCGATGGCAAGGTCGCCAAGACCGTCAACGCTCGCGATCTGTGGCAAGACGTCGGTCACGCCGCATGGGCCTGTGCCGATCCGGGCATTCAGTTCCACGACACGATCAACGCCTGGCACACCTGCCCGGAAGACGGTCAAATCCGTGGTTCAAACCCCTGTTCCGAATATATGTTCCTCGATGACACGGCCTGTAACCTCGCCTCGATGAACTTGCTGACCTTCCTCAAAGACGGTCGTTTTGACGCCGAAGCCTATATGCATGCGACTCGGATCTGGACGCTGACGCTTGAGATTTCGGTGATGATGGCGCAGTTCCCGTCAAAAGAAATCGCGCAGCGCTCCTATGACTTCCGCACGCTGGGTCTTGGCTATGCCAACATCGGCGGGTTGTTGATGAACATGGGCTTTGGTTATGACTCGGACGAGGGCCGGGCATTGGCGGGCGCTTTGACCGCGATCATGACTGGCGTGTCCTATGCCACATCCGCCGAAATCGCCGGCGAATTGGGCGCGTTCTCGCGCTATGAGGCCAACCGCGACCACATGCTGCGCGTCATTCGCAACCACCGCACCGCCGCCTATGGCAAATCCACCGGCTACGAAGCCCTTGAGGTCAAACCGGTGGCATTGGATCATGCCCATTGCCCGGATGCGCATTTGGTCGAACTGGCCAAAACCGCATGGGATGAGGCGCTGAGCCTTGGCGAGAAAAACGGCTTTCGCAATGCACAGGTTTCCGTGATCGCGCCGACCGGCACCATCGGTTTGGTGATGGATTGCGACACCACCGGGATCGAGCCAGATTTCGCGCTGGTGAAATTCAAGAAACTCGCAGGCGGCGGCTATTTCAAAATCATCAACCGCTCGGTGCCTGCAGCACTGGAAAAACTCGGCTACCCCTCAAACGAGATCGAAGAGATTATCTCCTATGCGGTCGGCCATGGGTCCATCGGCAATGCGCCGGGGATCAACCACACCGCGCTGATCGGCCACGGCTTTGGCGCGGCTCAGATCGAGAAAATCGAAGCCGCGCTGCCCTCCGCCTTCGACATCCGCTTTGTGTTCAACCAATGGACGCTGGGCGAGGATTTCTGCACCGGAACTTTGGGCATTCCGAAGGCCAAGCTCAACGATCCGTCCTTTGATTTGCTGCGCTCCCTGGGCTTTACCAAGGCCGACATCGACGCCGCCAATGATCATGTTTGCGGCACGATGACGCTCGAAGGCGCGCCTTTCCTCAAAGAAGAGCACTATTCGGTGTTCGATTGCGCCAATGCCTGTGGCAAAAAGGGCAAGCGTTATCTGTCGGTCAACAGCCATATCACCATGATGGCCGCGGCACAGTCGTTTATCTCCGGCGCGATTTCCAAAACCATCAACATGCCGAACGACGCCACCATCGAGGATTGCCTGGCCTCCTATGAGTTGTCTTGGTCCTTGGGGGTGAAAGCCAATGCGCTTTACCGCGATGGCTCGAAACTGTCGCAGCCTCTGGCGAGCGCTTTGATCGACGATGATGACGAGGCCGAGGACATCCTCGCCACCGGCACGCCGCAGGAAAAAGCCGCCGTTCTGGCCGAGAAGATCGTTGAAAAGGTGATCATCAAAGAAGTGGCGAGGGGCCGTGAAAAACTTCCCAGCCGTCGCAAAGGTTACACCCAGAAATCGGTCGTCGGCGGGCATAAGGTCTATTTGCGCACCGGCGAATATCAGGATGGCACCCTGGGTGAGATTTTCATCGACATGCACAAAGAGGGTGCCGGTTTCCGGGCGATGATGAATAATTTCGCCATCGCGATCTCGGTCGGTTTGCAATATGGCGTGCCGCTCGAAGAGTTTGTCGATGCCTTCACCTTCACCAAATTCGAGCCCTCGGGCATGGTGCAGGGCAATGACTCGATCAAAAATGCCACGTCGATCCTGGATTACATCTTCCGCGAATTGGCCGTGTCCTATCTGGACCGCACCGATTTGGCCCATGTGAAACCGGCGGGTCATGCCTTTGACGATCTGGGGCGCGGCGAAGAAGAGGGCGTGGCGAATGTACAAAAGCCGTCTGAAGCGGCCTCTGCCAAATCCATCGAGGTGCTGAAACAAATCTCTTCGACGGGCTATCTGCGCAAACGGATGCCGCAGGAATTGATCGTGCTTCAGGGCGGGATGCAAAGCGGGATCGTGGCGCTTGATAGTTCGATTGACACGGAGGTCGCTTTGCAAACGCTGGTGACTGAGGTCAAACAAACCTCTGCCAAGGCGGATACGGCGCTGTCTTCTGGCTCGGTGTCGATGGACGCGCGCACCAAGGCGAAAATGCAGGGCTACGAGGGCGATCCCTGTGGCGAATGCGGCAACTACACCCTGGTGCGCAACGGCACCTGCATGAAATGCAACACCTGCGGCGGCACGTCGGGCTGTAGCTGAGGGGCATGAGACAGATGGATGTCCCTGGGGGGATAGTTCCTCCCGAATAGGGGGATAAATCCTCCGGTTCGGGGCAAAGTTTCTCCGGGGGTAAAAACAAGATAAGGATCGGCCGACAGTTTACGGCTTCGGGATCGGCCGGTCCCACGTTCACTAGTATAATGTAGACAGCGACGCCTGCTGCTGCCAACTTGTTCCCAAGACATGTCTCGGTGAACATATGAAGTTGCGAGAAAAGCGGCGTTATGACAGGGAAAGCAAAAATCCAACAAGGCTTGGGTGGCGTTCGGTTTGTGCTGGTATGGTCGAGCTTGAGTCCGGTTTTCCTTCTATGGGCAATCAGAGGGGTCGAGACGGTTCCGGATAAGATCTGGATCCCGGCCTGTACAGCGATCTTCCTGTTACCCACGATTCTACTCGTGATTTTTTTTCGGCGGGCCAAGCGGCATCAGAATGATAAGACGATCACTGTCCATTCGGCAAAAGACCAGAGGGAGCATTTGCTGACCTATCTATTCGCTATGCTTATCCCGCTTTTCGATGCCAACTTGGGTGGCTACCGCGACCTAACTGCGATTTTCGTAGCACTTCTTTTTGTGCTGTTCCTATTCTGGCATATGCGCCTTCACTACATGAACTTGTTTTTTGCCATGTGTGGGTACAGGATATTTACGGTGGAAGCAGTTTCCGGAACTGAGCAGACGGAGGGTGACCCACCGCGCCTGGTAACCTACGCTGTTCTGTCGAAGCGACACAGCTTAGTGTCGGGAAAACCTCTAAAAGGCTGGCGCCTAGGCGGAAATGTTATTGTGGACCAGGCTACCGATGATTGAAGACGAGTTCGATTTCCAGAATATCCAGAACGTTAATTTTGCCGTGGGGTTGCGGAGTAACGGCAATCGTTATTTTGTACCGACAGACGGCTCGATCAAGCAGGCGTTGAAAGAGGTCCTTGGCGCAACAGTTGCCGGTTTTGCGCAACTCGATGGCGATTGGGAACCCCACGACATCTCCGAGGACTATGGGGATCGGCGTCGGGTTTACGCGGCCCGAGACGCCGATTACCTGACAGACTTGGCCGTGATCTTCGATGCTGGCGATCTTGATGACCTTTCCAACGCTCATGAGCACGTGCCGGACATCGACCACTACTTCGGTGTTTTCCATGACGATCAGGGCCGGAAGGCGGTGGGAATAAAGAAAGGCACACAACTCAAGGGCACCCTTGGAGCCAGAAACAAGTTGATGCGCCTTTTAGCTGACGACACCCTAGAGATGATCGGGGATAACGTTCTCAAGCTGGACCGTGAGTTTGACGCTATCATCACTGATGGGCATGTTTTCATGCTAAAGGTGCGCTCAGTGGAGTATCTCGCGAACATCGTGGAGCATGTGGCAGGTGCCGCTGCACAAAAAGTGCAGCAAATCCACGATACGCTAGGCTTTCTGGACTTCAGTCGAATTCAGGCCGATATCGCCAAACATCCGAGAATGGCTAGAATGGCGGCGTCGATCGCTGCTCGAAACGACTTGGCACAAATCAGACAAGAGCGGGTTCAAGAGCAAGCTACGCATCACGGGATTGTCCTTAACAATGTTGGCGGGCGGCTTCAGTGCAGAAGGCAGGATGAGACCAAGCTCTTGGAAATTCTTGACGATCGCCGATATCAAACCGACCTAACGGCATCAGGTTCGGTCCCCTATCGCGCGACAGGGCGACAGAGGGTGACGACTTAGGTGCCGTAAGTTGATCACGTCTGCGATGGAGTCGAAGACATGTTCGCCGTCTCTTGGGAAACACGAGCTCTGTACGGCAGTGCTTAGCATGAGGGGTCACGCTAGAGTGTATGTTCGCAAACCACCATCCAACACGTGACGGTCCTCTCCGAAATCTTCAGCCGCGGCGTGAACAGGCAC
>ERZ1673962.532-NODE-532-length-25310-cov-4.185587_pt1 | contig 25310 bp, 24 predicted proteins | sample MGYA00580188_ERZ1673962 | MGnify/ENA primary metagenome ERZ1673962 (study PRJEB41334, sample SAMN05608104) | rock metagenome | biome: terrestrial subsurface; feature: shale formation; material: shale | place: USA: Pennsylvania ... | reverse complement strand
GGGCGCGATCTGGTACTGCGCGCTATCGGCTGGCACAACCGCGCCGCTCTGCCGACCGAAGCGGACCCCACTTCCCTGTTCTTCGCGCGCCTGCTGCGGGATGCCGATAAGCTCGATATATGGCGGGTGGTGACCGATTATTACCGCCAGGACAACCCCGTGCCCAACGCGGCCCTGGAAATGGGCCTGCCGGATACGCCCGCCATCTCCGATGTCGTGACGGCGGACCTGCTCGCCGGGCGCATCGTCGACATCAGGCAGGTGCAAAACCTCAACGATCTGAAGCTGTTACAGGTCGGCTGGGTGTTCGATCTGAATTTCCCTCCTTCTTATCGGCGCCTGCGCGACCAAGGCTATCTGGATATCATCCGGGCGTCTCTGCCCGGAACGGAAACCGTCAACAGGATCTTTGCCGCCGTGAACAAGGTGTTGGCCCGGGAAGGCACCGCAAAAACGCCCGTGGCCGAACTGCCGGATGAAAGCGACTCGGCATCGGAAAAGAACGGAGAATCGTGAAGCTGTGGACTTGATGGACTATAATACGCTTATTGATCGCTGTTTTATCGCCCCATCCGGCAGACAGTTTGCGTCGTTACGGCGTGACGCTGGACTTCCTGACGGAGCTTGCCCTGTATATGTCCGGTAATTTTTGACCGCAAGGATTCCCTATGCGACGTTTCGCCAATTTTTATATCGTCCTGTTCCTGATCGATGCCGGGCTTTCGCTTACCGACGAACTCCTGTCGGTGTTCGTCGCGCATCTGCCCGTTCTCTCCACGGTTCGTAACCTCGTCGCCTTTTTGGTGCTCGCTCTTTCCGTGGTGGTTTATTTTCTTCTTGGCATCGATCGGAGGCTGCCGAAGAGGGTTTTCCTGCCGCTGATCCTGTACGCTTTATGGGCTTCTCTGGCGTTTTGGCCGCTGGCGGGCATGCTACCCCGCGCATCCCAGGGACTGGTGGCTTCTGTCGGGCAGGTCGTCATCGGCGGCGTCGCTTTGATGATGCTGCGCAGCTCTTATGGGCGCAATCTGCTGCCCGAAAAGCTTTTTCGGCGACCGCTGTTCGGCTGGCGCAACACCCTGGTCTTTGCGGCGGTCAATCTGCTGCTGCTTCCCATGGTGTTGGTCTTTTCGTTGATGGCGATGGCCGGCAACTATCTCGACCGGCAGACTGCCGGTTTCATGCGGGTGAGTCCGGTCGGCATCTACACCTCCGAGCGCAGCTATCATGACGACGGCAAGGTGGTGCGCCTGGTGGCGATGATGCATATCGCCCGCGAGGGTTTTTATCAGGAACTGGTCGCCTCGCTGCCGGCGAAAGGGACGATCATTCTCGCCGAGGGGGTGTCGGACCGGGAACATCTGCTGAAGAGCCGCTTCCAGTACGGCAGACTGGCCGACCTGGTCGGCCTCAGTTCCCAGGAGACGATGCACCTTGACGGCAATCTGCTCGAACTGGACGACCTGGAGCCGGCGGGTGATCTCGAACGGGACGAGACCAAGCCGGATATCGTGCGGGCCGATGTGGATCTCAGCCGCTTCGATCCGCAGACGGTCGAGTTTATCAATGTTATCGCCCGTACCCTGCTCGGTGACAAGCCGCTGGCGCAGAGGCTTTCCGCTTACGCCGACTGGGCCAAGGTCCATGGTACTCCGGAGGTGTTTTCGGGCGTGATGGCCGATATTCTCTACAAACGCAATGCCGTGGTGATCGATGCCCTGAAGCGGAGTCTGGACAGCTACGATACCATCATCATTCCCTGGGGCGGGATGCACATGCCGGCCATCGAGGCAGCCGTACTGGAGCAGGGATTTGTCCCCGGTGGTAAAAAGGAGCGGCTGCTGTTCGCTTTCAGCTCCATCCCCTTTACCGCCTTGTGGCAGGAGGTGGGGGCACTCAATAGGGATAATGCGAATCATTAAAAACGGAGGACACCGTGAATTCAAGTACTCAACAACCTGCATGCAGATGGAAGATATTCCGTGTCGTGACTCTTCTGGCCGTCGTTCTTTTCCTTGGGGCCTGCACGGAAACCAAATGGCAGCAGGTGGGCCAGGTTCTCGATCAAATCAATAACGGTCCTCAGGCCGGCAGCGCCTTGTCGCTCAGTGAGATCAACGCCGGTCTCAAGGAGGCCTTGCGGGTCGGCACCGGCCGTGTGGTCGGTCAATTGGGGAAGACGGATGGTTTTAACGCCGACCCGGTTATCCGCATTCCTCTTCCGGACAAGCTCGCCGCGGCCCGGAACATGTTCGGCCAGGTCGGCCTGGGCGGCCTTTTCGATGATCTCGAGTTGCGCCTCAACCGGGCTGCGGAGGTTGCAACCCCAAAAGCCAAGGCGCTTTTTTGGCAGGCCATCCGTGAGATGACCATTCAGGATGTTCAAACCCTATTCAACGGTCCGGATGACGCCGCCACCCGATATTTCGAACGCAAGATGACTCCCGAATTGGCGGCTGCCATGCGTCCGGTGGTCGACCAGAGTCTCAGCGAGGTCGGCGCGGTGCGGGTATACAATCAGGCGGCAGCGCAGCTAAACGCCATCCCGTACGCTCCGGAGATCAAGGCCGATCTGACAGGCTATGTGGTCGAAAAGGGGATGGCCGGGATCTTTCACTACCTGGCGCAGGAAGAGGCCGCCATCCGCAAAAACCCCGCCAAACGGACGACCGAATTGTTGCAGCGGGTTTTCGGGGCGCGCTGATTTTGCAGGATAACGGGCGATCACAAGGATCGCCCCTGCAATACTGTCGGAATCCGGCCGTCGGGGCGAATCTCGTATTCGCCCTGTTCTATCGGGACCGCCGGATATGTGTTTGAATTTACGAAAATTTTTCTGATTGTAAGGTGGCGTGATGACCGATTCCATTCAACGACATCCCGATCGCCGTTCCATCCGATTGCAGGGGTACGATTATGCCCAGGCGGGGGCGTATTTCGTAACCATTTGTACCCATAATCGGGAATGTCTGTTCGGGGAGATTGTGGATGGTGAGGTGCGGTTGAATGCCATTGGTGAAATTGTAAGGGAGCAATGGCATGCTATTCCAGATCGATTTTCCGCAGTGGAATTGGACCAATTTGTGGTTATGCCGAACCATATCCACGGTATTTTCGTCATTGTAGGGGCACCCCTTGCGGGTGCCCATTCCGGTGGGGCAGCGCCCAGTAGGTATCATCCCGGTACCTCGAAAAATCGGGCGGCCGCAAGGGCCGCCCCTACGGTTGGGGATATAATCGGGGCATATAAATCACTGTGTGTTCATTATGGTTTGAAATGGGTTCAAAAGAATGCCCCGGACAGGATCCTGGGCAAACTGTGGCAGCGCAATTATTGGGAACACATTGTCCGCGACGAGTCGGAATGGGACCGCATCCGGGAATATATATGCAACAACCCGATGCAATGGGAATCGGATCAATTGAATCCCCGGAATGAAAAATACGTCACCACGGCGTCCTCGTCGAATATCATCCGCGAAATATCGTCCGAATATGGCCGTCGGGGCGAATCCGGTATTTGCCCGTTTACAGGTGTTTGTTATGGTGGAAACCCTTGGAAATCTGCATATCCGCCGATATGGCGATGCGGGGCCGATCGTGATCGTGCTGCACGGCGGGCCCGGCGCCCCCGGCAGTGCCGAACATCTGGCGCGTGGACTGGCGGACGGTTTTCGGGTCGTTGAACCGTGGCAGCGTGGTGCGGGCGGAGAGACGCCGCTGAGCGTGGCGCGGCATGTGGCCGATCTGCACGATCTGGTGCGGCGGTTGTGTGCCGAGGCGCCGCCGGCGCTGGTCGGGGAATCCTGGGGCGCCATGCTGGCTCTGGCTTATGCGGCCGAGTACCCGACCGAGGCCGGTCCCATCGTGCTGGTCGGGTGCGGGACCTTCGACCGGGTATCGCGGGCCCGTGGGGTCGGCATCCGCGAAGAACGGATCGCCCGCTATATTGCCGAACATCCGGAACATGCGGCGGATCTGGAGCTCTCGTTGGGGGAACGGATCATGAAATGGCACGAGATGACGGACAATTTCGCCCCTGTGCCGGTGGCGCGAAATCCGGAAAATCCGCCTTTCGATATGCAGGCGCACAAGGAGACCTGGCAGGACATGTTGCGCTGCCAGGATGTCGGTCTGTACCCGGAAAAATTTTCGGCCATCGTATCCCCCGTCCTGATGCTGCACGGTGATTACGATCCCCATCCGGGGGAAATGATCCGCGAAAGTCTGTTGCCGTATCTTCCCCAGTTGGAATATCGTCCGTTCGAACAGTGCGGTCATAAACCGGCCGTCGAAAGGCATGCCCGGCAGGCGTTTTTTGCCGTGATGCGTCGCTGGCTGTCAGCTCACCTTGAATGAATCTTCCGTGCAGAGGCATCGCGTCTGTATGAAAATCATCGGTATCGATCTGTCCGGACCGAGCAATACGGCCGACACGGTCTGCGTCATATGCGAAGCAGAGGGTACGGGGCTGCGGGTCGTCGATTGCGTATCCGGCGCCACCGACCAGGATGTCGTTGCGATCCTGGCCGCACTTGAACCGTGCCAAGCCGTGGCTATCGGACTGGATGCGCCCTTGTCCTACCAGCCCGGCGGGGGCGATCGGGCCTCGGACAAGGATCTGCGGCAGACGCTGGTCAGAGCCGGCCTGTCTTCCGCCAGCGTCATGACGCCGACCATGACCAGAATGGCCTACCTGACCCTAAGGGGCATGGGAGTGGCGCGCCTGATTGCCGCTATGGGCGGAAACCATGTGAGGGTGGCGGAGGTGCATCCGGGAGGTGCCATGGCTCTCGGCGGCGCACCGGTTGGTGCGGTGAGGAATTTTAAAACCGATGGCGAGGCGCGGAGGATTCTACTCGCCTGGCTCGCGGGGCAGGGGATGCATGGCGTCGCACGGCAGCATCCGTCCGACCACTATGTGGCCGCCTGTGCCTGCGCCCTGGCGACATGGAAGTGGGTTCGAGGTTGTTCGGCCTGGCTATGGCCGGCAAGGGTTCCTCATCATCCTTATGATTTTGCCTGCTGATTTGCAGGAGGGAAACAGAACGGTTTGCGGAGAATAGAGCGGGGCCGTCCGATTCAACGACCGGACGGCCCCAATTTGTGAAAGTTAGCGAATGGAGACAGGTTTGCAGACCAGCTCCGGGTTGTCTGCCGGGCGGCCGCAGGCGGAGCACTCGTAGCTGAGATGCTGGGCCATCGATTCGCAGATGCGGCCGTCGCGTTTTGGTTCGGAAACGCAGATTTCGGAACGGTCGTCTATAACTTCGGGTCGGCAGATGTGATTTTTGTCGTCTGAAACGACGCCGCAGCGAGCGCATGTATATCGAGAGAACATAATGGCTCTCCTTATGTTAAGGGTTAAAGGTAAAGATTACCAATCTGGTGATAATTGTAGCGCCAATTCGTCATGGATACAAGGTTGAAGGTTCGAGGCCCGAGATCCGAGGCAAACGGCATGAATCGATGATGCTGTCCGGCATAGGGGACCGTGCCGATAATCAGCACAGCGGCAGTTCCGGGCAGCTCTCGCACAACGTCAGTTCGTCAGGCTTGTGGATATGGGTCAATTGCTGTGCGGCGTCGCGCAAGGCGGTGCGCAGTCCCTCCTCGACGGTGGGGTGATAGAAGGGCATGGTCAGCAGCTCGTGCACCGTCATGTCACGGTGAATGGCCATTGCAAGCAGGTGGGCGAGATGTTCGGCTTCGGGAACCACCATCTCGCCGCCGAGGATGCGGGCATCGGCCTTGTCCACGTAGATGTGCAAAAGGCCGACGTTGCGGCCCTCGGCAATGGCGCGGGCCTGTTCGGTAAAGTCGGACCTGGCGATGATGATGTCGTCAGTGTCGAGCTTGTCGAGCGTCCGGCCTGCGGCGGCGACCTGCGGGTCGCTGAACACGATTTTGAGGCCGGTGCGGCGGCGGTATTTTTGTACCCCTGCTGCCGTAGCGTTTCTTCCGGCGATGAAGCCTTCGTCCTGTGCTTCATGAAGGATCGGCAGACAGCCGTTGGCATCGCCTGCGACAAAGACCGGAAGGTCGGCGATCTGCGCGGTGTACGGATCGTAGGGCGGCATTCCGCGCTCGTCCAGGGGGATCCCGAGGTTCTCCAGGCCGAGATTGTCCATGTTGGGGGTTACGCCGAGAGCGGCGATGACGGCATCGACCTCGATTTCATGAAAACCGTTGCGGATGCGCAGCGCGTTTTCGCCGGGGGCGATCTTCGCCTCATCGCCGACATAGAGGGAAAAGCGACTATCCAGTGATTCAATGGCGACGCGGTTGATCTCCGGATCACGGATGCCGCAGATATGCGGATTGCGGCCGAAGCCCGTGACTTCGATTCCAAGTCTGGCCAAGGCCTGACCCAATTCCATGCCGATGATGCCGAGACCGGCGACGGCAATGCGGCGGGGGAGGTCCTGTTGTTCGAAAAAATTGTCGGCGGTGAGGATCCGATCTGCGAATCCCCGCCATTCCCGGGGTATGGTGGGCCGCGACCCGGTCGCCAGAACGATGGCGGAACAGGCGATTTCCCGGTTGTTGACCAGCACGCGGTCCGGTCCGAGAAGGCGTGCGGCACCCGTTATCAGACGCTCCCCAGCCAGTTTACGGGTGACATCGACCATGCCGGAGGCGAAACGGTCGCGCAGGTGGCGCACATGCCGGAGTACGGCGGGGATATCGCTCGCCGGAGGGGCGGTGTTCACGAGGCCGGCTTCGGCAAGTCTGGCGGCGGCATGAAAGTCCTTGGCCACCTTGATCAAGGCTTTGGACGGCATGCATCCCACCCTGGCGCAGGTGGTGCCTAAAGGGCCGGGGTCGATGAGCAGATAGTCGTCGGTGGTCTTTTCGATCTGGCGTACGGCGGCAAGACCGGCGCTGCCGGCGCCGATGACGATGACGTCGACTTTTTCAGGCATGGAACCTCCTTGAAATACATGGGACGGTACTTATTGAAATATATGAATTGCCCCCCGAATGCAAGGAGCGTTTTACTTGGCATTTAACGAAGGTGCCCTATCGCGGCGTCTATGCCTCACGAAAACGCGCCAACAGCTTTTGGAAATCTTTTTCGTCGAGGATCCTGGTGTTCCGCTTCCTGGCGTCGTCCACTTTGCTTCCGGGGTTGGCGCCCACCACCAGATAATCGGTCTGCCCGCTGACGCTGGAGGTCGTTCGGGCGCCGAGATCCTGCACCGCCTGCTCGGCTTCGGTGCGGGTACAGCCGTCGAGGCTACCGGTAAAGACGAAAGTCTTGCCTTGCAGCGGCAGTTCGTTTTTTCCGGCCGGCATGGCGCGGACTTCGACGCCGACCTTGCGCAAATCGTCGAGGGCCCGGCGGTTTTCGCGGAAAAAACGCACCACGCTGCAAGCGATCTCGGGACCGACCCCGTCGATTCTCTGCAGCGCGTCTTCGCCAGCGGCGGCCAGTTTGTTCAGGGAGCGGAAATGCCGGGCCAGGACCTGGGCCATGCTCTGCCCCACATGGCGGATAGCCAGGGCATGCAGAAAGCGATCGAGCCGGGGGGTGCGGGCTGACTGGATCGCATCGTAAAGCTGGCGTGCGGATTTTTCCGCAAAGCCTTCAAGGTTTACCAGGTCCTGCGGTTGCAGACGGTACAGGTCGGCCAGGGAGGTGACCAGTTCGCGCTGCACCAGTTGCCGGGCGGTTTCCGTGCCGAGCTGATCGATGTCGAGGGCGTCGCGGGCGCCGTAATGGCGGATGCGTCCGCGGAGTTGGGCCTTGCAGGAAAGCCCTGCCGGACAGAGGACATAAGCGCCTTCTCGCACCACCTTGGCGCCGCAGGAAGGGCATTTTCCCGGCATGTGGAACTTGTGGGCATATTTGTTGGGGCGTTCGATGACTTTAACCACCTCGGGAATCACGTCGCCGGCGCGTTCGATGCGTACCTTGTCTCCCACGCGCAGGTCCTTGTGTCGCACTTCGCGTTCGTTATGCAAGGTGGCGCGGCTGACCGTCACACCGCCGACCTCCACCGGCTGCAGCAGCGCCACCGGCGTGAGCATGCCGCTGGTGCCGACCTGAACCACGATGTTTTCGATGACGGTAACCTCCCGTTTGGGCTCGAATTTCCAGGCCATTGCCCAGCGCGGCGAGCGGTGACGGGCACCGAGCTCTCTTTGCAGGGCGAGATCGTCGAGTTTGACCACGATGCCGTCGATTTCGTAGGGTAAGTCTCCGCGTTGGCGAATCAATTTCTGCCGATAATCGTTCAACTCCGAAAAAGCCGACAGTTTTCGGTTTAAAGGATTGGTTTTCAGCCCCCAGCGGTCAAAAGCTTCGAGTTCCTTCCAATGGCTGGAGAAGTCTTCGCCGTCGATGGCAAGAATGTCGTAGAAAAAGATATCCAAAGGCAGGCGGGAAACGATTTTCGATGCGAGTCGGCGCAGGGTGCCGGCGGCGGCATTGCGCGGGTTGGCATACGGCTCTTCACCGTCTTCGAGACGCTTGCGATTCAGTTCCTGAAAGGCTTTTTGGGGGAGGAACACTTCGCCGCGTACCGCCAGGGATGTCGGTGGTTTTTCGGTGCGCAGCCGCAGGGGCAGGGTGCGCACAGTCGCCAGGTTTTCCGAAATATCCTCCCCGACGTGGCCGTCACCGCGGGTGGCAGCGGTGTGGAAGATGCCGTTTTCGAACACCACTTCCACGGAGGCGCCGTCGAACTTGGGTTCCGCAACCCAGGTGAGGTCGGTTTGGCCGGTTTCGCGACGGACGAAATCGAAAAATTCTCTGAGCTTGCTTTCCTCCAACGCAGCGTTCAGGCTGAGCATCGGCGCCCGGTGTTCGAGACGCTGCAGACTGTCGGCAGGCGGGGCGCCGATCCGGCGCGTAGGAGAGTCGGCGGTCCGCAGCTCTGGCCAGGTCTCTTCAAGTCGGCGCAGGCGGTTGAAAAGCTTGTCGAAGGTGGAGTCCGAGATGACAGGATCGTTTTTCACATAGTAGCGATAGTTGTGGTGGGCAGACCCTCGCGCAGGGCTTCGGCTTCCTTCCGGGCCTCCTTTTCGGATAGCTCGTCGATGTCCTTGAAATCCGTTTTGGGGTTCTTTTTGAAGTCCATGGTGCCTGACGTTGGTTGCCGAAGTTTAGGTGGATGCTGTGCGATCAGGGATCGGGATGGCGGATCTTTATCTTTTCAGCAGTTTCTGCAGGTCGGCCACCTTGCGCGTGTTGATGACGTCGTCGCGCGACAGCCAGCCGCGGCGGGCCTGGTAGATGCCGTAGCGCATGTTTTTGAGTCCCCTGACATGGTGGGCGTCGGTACAGATGGCCAGTTTCAGGCCCATCTCCTTCGCCATGCGGCAATGGTGGTCGTTGAGGTCCAGGCGGTCGGGTTGCGCATTGAGTTCCAGAAAACAGCCCCTTTCCAGAGCCGCCCGCATGATCTTTTCCATGTCCACGGCGTAAGGTTCGCGTTGATTGATCAGCCGTCCGCTGGGGTGGGCGAGGATGTTGAAATGGCGATTGTCCATGGCCCGGATGATGCGCTCGGTCTGTTTGGCCGATGAAAGGTCGAACCGGGAGTGAACGGCGCCTACGGTGAAATCGAGCTTTTTAAGAACCGCATCCGGCAGATCGAGGGAGCCGTCTTCGAGGATGTCGACTTCGATGCCTTTGAAAATGCGAAACCCCGAGTAGCGGTCGGTGAGTCGGTCGATTTCCTCGATCTGTTCTTCCAGGCGTCGTCGGTCGAGCCCTCCGGCCACGGTGACGGCCTGGCTGTGCTCCGTGATTCCCAGGTAGCTGTAGCCCAACGAACGCGCTGCCTCGACCATGTCTGTCAGAGATGAACGGCCGTCGGTGGCTTCGGTATGGGCATGGAGATCCCCGCGGATATCGTCGGTAACGATGAGCCTGGGAAGCGAGCCTTCAAGCGCCGCTTCGATTTCACCGCGATTTTCCCTCAGGACCGGCTCGATGAAAGGCAGTTCCACGGTTGCGAACACTTCTTCTTCACTGGCTCCGGCAATGCGTTCTTTGTCTTCTGCGTCGTCTCGGAAAACGCCGTACTCGTTGATCTTGAGATTGTTTTTAGCGGCTATCCGGCGTACGGCGATATTGTGATCTCGAGAGCCGGTGAAATAATAAAGAGCAGCTCCGTAGCTGGCTTCGGGGACGACCCTCAGATCGACCTGCAGTCCGCCGCGCAGACGTATCGACGACCGGGTCTTGCCTTTGCTCAACACTTCGGCGACATCCTCGTAAGCGGTGAAGCGATCCATCACCGGACTGCCTTTTTTGCAGGTCGCCAAAATGTCCAGGTCGCCGACCGTTTCCCGGCGGCGCCGGAAACTCCCGGCGACCACCACCCGCTTGACGCCCTCGACCTGCCCCAGGTAGGCGCGCAAAGGTGTGGCTATCTGCTCCGCTTCGGCAAGGCGGATACGCGCCCCGTCCGTTGTACGACGTTCAATTTCCTTGAGAATGTTTTGTTCGAGCTTCTTGCCAAATCCCTTCAGGGAGCGGATCTTTTTTTTACGGGCTGCTTCGCCAAGGTCCTGGAGATTGTCGATGCCAAGCTTTTCGTGAAGGGCCGCGACGCGTTTCGGTCCCAGACCGGAAATCTGCAGCAGGTCGGTAAGGTTTTCCGGCGTGGTTTTTTCCATCTCCTTGAGCATCCGGAGATGGCCGGTTTCAACGATCTCGGCAATTTTGCCGGCCAGATCGTCGCCGATGCCGGGCAATTCCGTCAGGTCCCGGTTTTCGTCGAGCATGGAGGCTACGCTCTGCGTTTGATCCTTAATGGTTCTTGCCGCGTTGCGGTAGGCGCGGATGCGAAAAGGGTTGCCACCTTCGATTTCGAGCAGGTCGGCGACCTGTCTGAAAATCCTTGCGATGTCCGCATTATGAATCGGCATATGCTGTTCCGTTCGGGGCCAGGAGAAATTCCGCAAGGTTTCGATTGGGCAAGGAGGCTGCTTGGTTTTCGGACAACCTCGAGACTTCTTTCACTGTACAAAACCGGCCGATATTTGCAACGCCGGGACCGGTGCTTTTCCTTTACCGGTCATGGTGGTGCGAAAACTGTCGTTGGCGGGTAGAATGGTAGTAAACAGAAGGGTTTGCTTCCACAGGCAGACCGAACAAAGCGAAGGACGGCTATGGATTTTATGATCTGGCAACAATTCGGCATCGCCTTGGGATTGGGACTGCTGGTCGGTCTGCAGCGGGAGTGGGCAGAACCGAAGGCGGCGGGAATTCGCACCTTTGCCTTGATTACCGTGCTGGGCACCGTCTGTGCGCACCTGACCGCTCTGTTCGGTGGCATGATTCTGACCGGAGGGTTTGTCGCTCTCGGAGGGCTGATGATTCTGTCCAACCTGAGACGCGAACGATCCTCTGAAGCGCATCCCGGGCCGACCACCGAGGTCGCTGCGCTGTTGATGTTCGGTGTCGGAGCCATGCTGCAGAAGGGAATGGTAGCGGAGGCCGTGGTCATCGGCAGCGGCGTGGCCCTGCTGCTGCACTGGAAACAACCGTTGCACCATTTCGTCGAACGTATCGGAGCCACCGATATACGTGCCGTTTTCCGCATGGTTCTCATCGCCCTGGTGGTGCTGCCGCTGTTGCCGGACCACTCCTTCGGACCGTATGAAGTTTTGAATCCTTTCCGGATCTGGCTGATGGTGGTTCTGATTGTCGGCATCAGCATCACCAGTTACCTTATCTCCCGGTATGTCGGGGCGCGGTCCGGTTCGGTGATTAGCGGCATACTCGGGGGGCTCATATCGAGTACCGCGACGACCGTCAGCTATGCCCGCCGCTCGAGAAAGGCGCCAGACAGCGCCTCTTTGGCCGCCCTCGTGGTCATGATCGCCTCCACCATCGTTTTCGTCAGGGTCGGTTTTGAGGTCGCTGTGGTGGCTCCGGACATATTCTGGCAGATCTTTCCCCAGTTCGGTTTTATGGGCGGGTGGATGGCGCTTATCGCTTTTGGCGCCTATGTGTTATCGCGTCAGAAGCAGGCAAGGGCCCCGGAGCCGAAAGATCCGTCGAATCTGGCTGCCGCGGTAATTTTCGGCGGGCTGTATGCGCTGGTTTTGCTGGCTGTGGCGGCGGCCATTGGATATCTGGGACATGGCGGTCTTTATCTGGTGGCGGCGCTCTCCGGGTTGACGGATATGGACGCCATAACCCTTTCCACCGCCCAGTTGATTACGGCCGGCAAGCTAACCGTCCACACCGGCTGGCGTATGATGATGGTCGGTGCTTTGTCCAACATCATGTTCAAAGGCGTTGTCGTCGCCATCCTTGGCGCCCCGCAACTGCTTTTTCGCATCGCCCTGCTTTTCGGATGCTCCATGCTCGGTGGGGGGGTGTTGCTCTGGCTCTGGCCCTAGCTCTAGCCACAGCGTAAGCGAAGAATGCGATACCCGGCAGACAACATTTTATTGACACCCTTCGTCAAACATATCTCGTCGGTTGGGGGCGGCAGAGCCGCCCAAGCCACTGACGATCAGTCTGAGCCTCATGATTCTTGCCACTTGTTCCAGGTGTTGGCAGACTGTTGTTAAACAGCCCGTTAATGCCGACCTTGTTCACCTCTAATCCATTTTTAGCTTTTTTGTGCGCATATTCTTCTTCCCGATGCCAAGCTACTCCTCGTTGGATAAGGGCTGGCGGTAATCGTGGTCTTTCAAAAAACCGATCATCACCGATAGGTATATGGTGCATCCAGCCACCGCCGATTCTTTGAAATACAAACCACGTCCCTGCCGTGTCATCGGTGCTTCTTGATTGTGCAACGGCGATTTCATTGTCAAATATTTGAAGGCCCTGTAGGGGGGACAGGTCACGGAAATGCTGTTTTCGAGGTATGGAGCAAGGGGTACCAAGGGATGGCGAATGCAGCTTTTCCTGCCAGGTGGGAGGCTATCCGCACTGGACGTAAACCCCTGTCCTACAAAGGGCGCGCGTGCGTATGCCGACTCAGGGATCGCTCCATTGGGGCAAGCCGATCCGATCGTTTGTGCCTGTTTTATGCTGTTCAACCTCAAAGAGGTACGCCTTGTGCAGGGAAATTCGCAAAGCACGGCCGGTAGCGGCTGCGGCGATGCATGACATTTTTACGGTACTTTGGCTTATGGATTGGTCTCCGGCACATTCGATTCCCAAATAATGGTCGACAGCGGTAGTTCTTTCCATCCATAAAGTCAATTCTATTCCGAGTGTGGAGAGTTCCTTTGCAACGGCAATGGGTGTTCTCTGGCGCTTCAGTCCCTCCATGCCTGGATTCCGGAAGGGGTATCGTTTTATTGTCAAATTTGTGAAAATTATTAAAAAACTTGATATTATCTTATTTTGATTTAATGTACTCAGGGTAAACCGTACTGTAGGCACAGTATGTAGGAGGTTATGAGGATGGCTTGGTTGCATCAGTTGTATGTTTTTATGACAGCGCTGTTCATGGCGTTGATCATGGTTCCGGCCCTGCGACGATGGGCGATCGAAAAGCGGCAGTTTGACATCCCCGACGGGCGCAAGGTGCATGTTCGACCCAAACCGAGACTCGGCGGCGTTGCCATTTTTATCGCATTTTTATTTGCCATGCTGGTGTTCGACGAAATGGGGCAGCAGGTCAAAGGGATTCTGGCCGGTTCGCTGATCATGTTTGCAACCGGTCTGGTGGATGATCTCTATGGTATCTCCGCCAAAAAGAAATTTCTGGGTGAGATTTTCGGTTGTCTGGTTACCATTTTTGTCGGCCATCTCTATATAACCAATCTGGGAAATCTTTTCGGTACGGGCAATATAGTGATGCCGGAGTGGGTTGGCATTCCCTTTACGGTGTTTGCCATTGTCGGCGTCGTCAATGCGCTCAATCTGCTTGATGGTCTGGACGGGCTTGCCGGCGGATTCACCGCCGTAGCGCTGGGTGCCTTCGTGTTGCTGGGTTATCTTGACGGCAATGTTGCTGTCGTATCCATATCGGCAGCGCTTGTCGGAGGAGTATTCGGTTTTTTGCGTTTTAATGTGTATCCGGCACGTATCTTCATGGGTGATGCAGGCAGTCTTACCGTCGGGTTCGTTCTGGGGTTTCTTGCCGTAGCCCTCACCCAGGTGTCCGGTTCTACCGTACAGCCCGTCGTTCCGTTTATCATTCTCGGCCTGCCGATAATCGATACGGTGCGGGTTATGAGCGAGCGTTTGATCAAACGCGGCAACCCGTTCGCTCCGGACCGGTCCCACGTGCATCACCGGTTTCTCGATCTCGGTTTTCATCATCGTTTCACGGTTCTGATTATCCACGGTCTGACCCTTTTCTGGGCTATGATCGCTCTGTTGTTTTACAAACAACCGGGACACTTGCTGCTTTCCTCTTATATACTGCTTTCCGTTCTTTTTTATGCGGCTTTGCGGCTTTCTCTCAAATACAAACGTTATTTCCCCATTCTGAATCGCGATTCGGATCGCAGCCTTCGGGAATCCCGCATTTTTCTGACACTGGCGCGCTGGAACGATAAGGTTGACCCCGTACTGGCTTTTCTGCTGTTGATTTTTTTCGGCTGGACCGCTCTCAGTCCCCTCGATGTCGGGGCGCAGGTCTTCCGTATCTCACTGGTGTTGCTGCTCGTCAGTTGCGTGTCCTTTTTCATCTCTCGAAATTTGCGCAATCCCTTTCTGATGGCTCTGCTTTTCATCTCGGGGATGGTTATTGCTTTTCAGAGTGAGCAGTTCGGTCTTGGCGGTGTGGACCATTCGTTTTCGCAAGCGACATTCCGTAACCTGCTTTTCATCATAGGGGGCATGCTTGTCGCCTATAAAGTGACTTTCCATAACGGTACCGGGGTGCTGCGTCAGCCATCGATGGATTTTCTCCTGTTTGCCATGGCTCTGTCGCTGGCGATCCTGTCTCCCGAATTGAAACTTACCTATCGCCTGCACGAGGTTGTTCTCAAGGGCATAGTGCTGTTTGTTTCGTTCAAGATTCTCGCAGTTCATTCACGCCTGATGCTTCGATGGGTTTTCTGGGGAATTCACGGTCTGTTGCTGACCTTTGTACTGCGGGGAATGTGACCTCCTTTTTACTCTTTGCAACCCCTTAATTTCACTCATCTGTTGGTTGGAAAAAAAATTGCGGACGGCAAAACTTTTTTGTTGCATTGGGTTCGGCCATTTGTTATAAGTTGTCTCGCTTCGAGCCGAAGTGGTGGAATTGGTAGACACGCTAGGTTCAGGGTCTAGTGGCCGTAGGGCCGTGGGAGTTCGAGTCTCCCCTTCGGCACCAAAGAAATCAAAGGGTCAGCGATTCAGTCGCTGACCCTTTTCTTTTACCGGTGAACGTGATAATTCACATGCGTGTCTGCCTGGCATTTTTATTTACGTGTGGCTTTTGAGGAAATGACCTATGGATGAGCGTGAGGCGATTAAGAGCTGTCCTTTGTTTGCCGGGGTGACCGATCGTGATCTGGATGACCTGACACGTATTGCACGTCGTCTGGAATTCGCCAAAGGGCAGATGGTTTTTTCCGAAGGCGATAAGGCTACGGGGTTTTACGTTCCCATAGAGGGAAAGGTCAAAATTTACAAGATGTCTCCGGAAGGCCGTGAACGCATTATGCGTATCGCCCACCCAGGCAGGACTTTTGCCGAAGCTGCGATTTTCGATATCGGGATTTTTCCCGCTTATGCCCAGGCTATCGAGTCTTCCGTACTGCTGTTTTTTCCCAAACAGGCCATTTTGAATCTTCTGCATTGCAACGCGCAACTTGCCATTAACATGATCGGCGGCATCTCCCGCATTCTCCGTGAACTTATGGATGATATGGAATCCCTGACGTTCAAGGACGTGCCTTCGCGGCTGGCGCGATATCTGCTCGATCTGTCCGAAATGAAGCAGCGGGAGGTTCGCTTGCCTGTCTCCAAAGCGCAACTGGCCGCCAATCTGAATACTACCGGCGAGACCTTGTCCCGTTCGCTGCGCAAGATGTCCGATGACAATCTTATCGAAGTCCGCGGAAGGGTCATCGCGATACGCGATTTTCAGGGGCTGCTCGATCTGTCCGAGCGCTTTAAGGAATAGGTCGGATTATCTTGCTTGCGACTATTTTGGGAGGATGCGACATGGTGACGACGACAACCGATCTGATCGTACGTTATGCGGAAACGGATGCCCAGGGGGTGGTGCATCATGCCAATTATCTGGTCTGGTTCGAGGAAGCCCGCTCCGATTTCCTGCGACAGTTGGGACTGGCGTACAGCGACATGGAGCGAAACGGATTTTTCGTGGTCGTCTCCGAAGTAGGCGTCACCTATCGGTCCCCGGCTTTTTATGAAGACAGGATTTCCGTAGAGACCACTCTTGCCAAGGCTCGGAGACGTCTGTTGGAGTTTACCTATCGGATTCGCAACAGGGAGGGGAGGTTGCTGGTTGAGGGGCGGACACGGCATATCGTTGTCGGGCCTGACAAACGACCGGTTTCTTTGCCCAAGTCCCTGCTTGAGCAGCTCACGACTCCGCCTGCGTGAGATCGGAAAGCATTTTCTCAGGTCTGGAAAGGGGCATGCAGAAGCGGTGGTTGTGGACAATATTTTATTGACTTGATCTGATTCGCTTGGTATAAGATCGACCACATCGGGCGTTTAGCTCAGCGGGAGAGCACTGCCTTCACACGGCAGGGGCCACTGGTTCGATCCCAGTAACGCCCACCAGAATTTCAAGGGGTTAGGTCATAATGACTTAACCCCTTTTTTTGTAGTTGCACATTTTTAACAACTGCCGGACAGCGCATTGTAACGGCTTGTATAGCCGGGCATCGTCAACCGTCTCTGTTGGAGTCTCTGGCCTCAATAATCTCGGCGAACATACCGCCTTTTACCATTCCTTCTTCCAGTAGCCGCTTTGCTACCGCCTGAATTTGATGCCAGTTAGCCGCGACAAGGTCGTCGGCTTCTTTTAAAAGTGTCTTGAACTCACTGGTTGACATGGCTCCTGTAAGTCGGCAGATTTTGCGATGATCCGATCTGGAGGGTTTTTTCGAGGCACTCTGACAGAGGTGTTTTTCCGCTGCATGCCCGGCAAGCAAAACAAGTGCTGCATGTTTCGGGTTGCTCAATCCCGAGAAAAAATGGCAAAAGCCTTCTCTGCCATTGGATGAATGAATAGAAAGATCGGCAAATCGCTGCCCAAAGCGGTAGCCGATAACAGCATGACCGGCCTCGTGGTAGGCCACTATCTCTCTATCAATGCGATTCATTGGCGTCACTCCCTTGATTTAATAATACCCTGTCAGAACGAGAAACGGGCCTGTATATCGCTGTTTTTCGGGGAGGCGCATATGTGCAAACTCCGGACCGTGTTGAAGTTACGCCGATTCGACGCGGATTACAGATGATTAGGGCGAATCGGAATCCTGCGGTGAACAGATAGCGATCCGGATAGGTCTGTCCGTCGGTGATGGAGACCAGATTGGTGGGGATGTGTTCGGCGATCTTCACCTGTTTGGTTTCCACGATGGGCGGCGCAGCAACAGGGACAGTTCACGGTGGAGTTTCGGCATGGACGGCCCGAGTTCGTGCCACTGCTCATGCCCCTCGCGGAGGCGTTCGCCTGCTCCGGCGAATACAGATGCGCTACTCGAAAGACGCCCCAGGCCATCGGTCATTAGCGGGGTACCGGTATCATAAACGGTCATGCCCCGGCAGAGACCGGCGACTGCGATGCAGAGTGATGGACGGTGGGGCAAGGGAATGTTGTCTTGACGGGACTCTTCCAAATTGTTTTACAAAATGGATCGTAAAGTTGGATGCCGGAGGCGGCCTGCCTGTCGATTTTTACGTCCGGTTTTTCTGTCGAACCCATCCTCCAGCATCCATTTTTTTCCATATCCTTTTTCCGGAAACGGTGGGACCGCAAAGCTTTTCGTTACAAGAAAGAAACGATTGTTTTCAGGTTGCTTGTCGGCTACTGGATAGTGCAGACCTCCGGACGATAGGCCAGCAGGACCACATGCAGATCTTTTTCCAGCTTGCGTACCTTTTCCAGGTCTTCTTCGCGTAGCTGCTTGACCGCATTGCGGGGCTCGAGTGCCAGGATGCAGGCTCCCAGGTCCTTTTCCAGGCTGCGAATTTTGGCGACGGAGGATTCATCAAGATTGTTCGCTATTTTGTAACTCTCGGTGGCCATGATGAACTCCTTTTCTGCAAAAGTGGGAAGAGCTTCTTTAAGGTATAATTCCACGATAAATGCTGCCTTCAACTTTTGTCAACCATGCCTACCGAAATGTTGTATCCCGTTAAAAACCCCCTGGATCAAAGATCTAGAGGGTTCTGCTCGGAATGCTTATATTTTGTTCCGGTAAAAACCGAGTCGTTATCCAGGATGCTTTTATGGCCGGCGATAAAAACTTCGACCTTGCATCGTTTATGAGACTGTGTCGATGGCTTTTGAGAGGATTTCCAATCCCTTATCAAGCTCGGCATCGGTAATCGTCAGAGGCATCAGGGTGCGCAATACGCAACCGCTGGCGGTCATGACAAGCAGACCGCTTTCGCGGGCGGCGGCCAGAACCTTGCTGGCGATGTCTTTGGAGCCGCATCCTGTTTCAGGGTCAACGATATCGATGGCACACATGGCACCCAGACCACGAGGGTTTCGGACCTGGTCGTATGTCGTGGCGAGTTTTCTGAACACTGTCATGACTTTTGCGCCGATTTCCCTTGCTCGTTCGGGCAGTTTTTCTTCTTCCATGATGTCAAGAACGGCGTGCGCTGCGGCACATGCGACCGGATTGCCGCCGTAGGTGCCGCCGATGCCACCGATCTTTACCGAGTTCATGATTTCCTCGGGAGCGGTGACCGCACTGAGCGGCATGCCGGCTGCCAGGGATTTGGCCATGACCATCATGTCGGGCGTAAGGTGATAATGCTCGCTGGCGAAAAGCCTGCCGCAACGTCCGAAGCCCGACTGTACCTCGTCGGTTATAAGCAGGATGCCATGCTCTTTCGTCACTTTGCGCAACATGGAAAGAGCGGCGGGGTGGACCGGGTAGAAGCCGCCCTCGCCGAAAACCGGTTCCAGAATCACGCAGGCGACGTTCTCCGCTTCCGTGCGATAGGAAAAGAAGTCCTCAAGGGCTGCCTGAGCATCGGACTCAACGTCGCTGTAGGCGCGACCTGGCGGTTGCCCGAAGAATGGCTGCCATGGAAGGTGGTAGACCTCGGGTGCAAAGGGACCGAACCCTTCCGTATAGGGGCGCACCTTGCCGGTCAGAGTCATTCCCATCAAGGTACGGCCGTGAAAACCGCGTTCGAAGCTCACCACCGCCTGGCGACCGGTATGCGTCCGTGCGATCTTGACAGCGTTCTCGCACGCCTCGGCGCCGCTGTTGAAGAAGGCCGTCATGTTGGTTTCCGGGATGGGAACCAATTGATTCAGGCGCTCTGCGAGATGTACGTATTGGGTGTACATGGCGACGTGCCAGCAGGTGTGCAGGAACTGATCGGCCTGTTTTTTGACTGCGTCGACAACCTTGATGTGGTTATGGCCTACATTCGCACATCCGATGCCACCGCAAAAATCAATGTACTCTTTGCCTTCGACATCCCACAGCTTAGCTCCTTCGGCGCGGGCCACGAACACGGGGTTGACGTTAAAAGGCCCGCGCGGCACGGCTGCCTGGCGTCGTTCCATCAGAGTTTTATTCGTTACTTTTTCAAAAGGCATGCTGACATCCTTTCGATCCACTGCTTAAGCGTATGCTCCGTTACAAAGGAAATCATGACTCTAACTCGACCAATACGGCCATGCCTTGGCCTCCGCCAATGCAGAGGGAAGCCACGCCACGACGTACTCCTCGTTCGTGCATGGCATGGATCAGTGTCATGACCAGCCTTAACCCGGTCGCGCCGAAAGGGTGGCCAAGGGCGATGGCGCCGCCGTTGACATTCAACTTCTCGGACGGAATGGCGAGTTCCCTGTTGACCGCCAGGACCTGTCCGGCAAAGGCTTCGTTAATTTCAAAGAGATCGATCTCCTTGAGTTTCAGACCGCATGCATCGAGCAGCTTGGGTATCGCCAGTGCCGGGCCCATCCCCATGCGTTTCGGCTCCAGGGCGACTGTCGTTACTCCCGTTAACCAGCCGACGGGCGTGTAACCGGCCCGGAAACAGGCGTCTTTCGAACAGACCAGGGCTGCTGCGGCACCGTCGCTCAATGGCGAGGCATTCCCCGCTGTTACCCGGCCGTGCCTGCGAAAGGCCGGCCGAAGCTTTGCCAGGATTTCGAGGGATGTATCTTCACGGACCGATTCATCGTTTTCCAGGACCTCCGTTCGGCGTTTGTCGAGGCTGGGTACAGCCACAATCTCGCGCCTGAAAAAGCCGCGATTGCGGGCGGCGGCCGCTCGCATGTGGCTTTCCAGGGCGAAGGAATCCATCTCTTCGCGCACGATGCCGAACTCGTCAGCAAGAATTTCTGCGGTTTCGCCCATCGGCGGATCGCCGACTTCCTCGGTGGCCAGTTGGATCCTGAAAGGTTTGGGTTCGAAATAGGCATAAGGGCGCGTGGTCTTTTCCAGGAACCAGGGACAGCGGCTGGCGCTTTCGACGCCGCCCACCAGAATCTGCTTCGCCATTCCCGCGTTGAGTTTGGCGGCTGCGGTGGCCAAAGCTTCCATGCTTGAAGCACATTGGCGGTCTATGGTCATGGCGGGGAGGCTTATGGGTAATTGCGCTTCAAGCGCCGCGACGCGCGCGATATTGCCAATACCGTTGCGCACGCTCCCCACGATGATCTCGTCGACGTCGCCTTGGGTCTTTTCGATCACATGACGAATAACAGAGGCAAGCAATCGGTGAGCCTCATGCCCGGAGAGTGCGCCGCCAAGACGCCCGAAAGGGCTGCGCCGAGCATGGATTACAGCGACTGGTTCTTTAAGCATCATGTCAGGATCTTCTCCTTTTGATACCACACCAGCTTGCGATCAAAGAGGTCAAAACCTCCGCCACGCGTTGCATGGATTCTATGCTGACGTGCTCGTCCGCAGCGTGGATATTGCGTGCCAGCGGACCGTAGCATGTAGCCGGTATGCCGTAGTAAAGCTCGTAGAAACGCATGTCGGTGGTGCAGGTGGCTTTGAGTTCGACGGCCGGTCCTCCGCGCCAGAGTTCGTGGGCCTCTTGCAGGCTGCGCCCGAAATCGCCGTCAATATTGAAGCGGGCGCCTTCAGCCCGGAAGCCGATGTATTCAACCTGTGGGGGATTCTCTTTCAGCCAAGGATCTTTTGCCGCGACCTCGGCGATTCGCTCTTCGATCGTACGCATGAGATCGGTGCACTTTTCGCCGGGGAAGAGCCCGAAACGAAATCGCGTTACGCATTCACCCGCGACAGTGCTGGCCCAATCGCCGCCTTCGATGGTACCCACGTTCAGGTTGATGGGATGTTCGATATCGCGATAAGCTTCCGGTTTGTTGTGTTGCTGGTTAAACTCCTCTTCCAAGCTTCGCATGGCCTGAATGATCAGCCAGGATTTCTCGATCGCGTTAATGCCGTGACCTGCACCCAATACGTGCTGTGTCTGCCCCAGAACTCTCACCTGAAACCACATGACACCTACCTGGTGGGTCAGGATGGTCTCGCCGAAGGGTTCCGGAATTATGCAGGCATCGGTGAGGTAGCCGCGCTCGAGAATGGCGAGCGTTCCGTTGCCGGTGGCTTCTTCTTCGACCGGCGACTGGCAGATGATCTTCGAGGCCGGTTCGAGGCCGAGGTCCTGAAGTGCGGCCAGAGCCCAGAGATAGCTTAGCGTGCCGCCTTTCATGTCCCCCGAACCGCGCCCGTAGATCCACGTGCCGCTTTCTTTTTCGACGACACGGGGTTCAAAGGGATCGCTCGACCACAGCTTGACCGGTTCAGGGCTGACGACATCGATATGAGCGTTGAACGCCAGCGTGCGGCCCTGCGATGTGCCCGGATCGTGGACGGCAACAACGTTTTCTTTGCCTTCCAACGTCCAGTCTACCGGACTGAAACCGGGTAGATCTTTGATGCGCTCAAGCTTTATGGGTTCCATACGGGTCGCATATCCGAGATGGTCGAAGATGCCGGCGAGATAGCGCTGACCGTTTTCCTCCCGGCCAAGCAAGGTCGGATAACGTACCAGTTCGGTCAGGGTATTTATCACCCACTGTCTTCTGTCCCGAATGGCCTGGCGGATGGTGGCTTTGGGTGGAAGCTTCAAACCGATGTCTCCTTCCAGGGTTCAAGATCGTCGGCGACCTCCAGGTCTGCTGGGATGCTTTGAATAATGTCGTCGACCGAGAGGTCGGGATGGACACTCGCGAGCCTGAGCCGACCATCGTGTTTGCGGAATACGGCGCATTCGGTGATCAGCGTGTCTACGCAGCCCGGTGCCGTGAGGGGCAGTGTACAGGCAGGACAGAGCTTGGCTTTGCCGTATTTGTCGAAATGACGACTTAGCACCAGAACGTGCCGTGCCTTTTGCGCCAGTTCCATGGCTCCTCCCATGCCGGGAGTGAATTTTCCGGGAATTTTCCAGTTGGCGAGATCACCGTTTATCGCGACTTGAAAAGCCCCGAGGACGGCGAGGTCGAGGTGGCCGCCGCGCACAATACCGAAGGAGGTTGTGCTGTCAAAGCATGCAGCGCCGGGCAGCAGGCTTGTTGCGCGTCCCCCGGCATCGACGACGTCATTGTCCGGTGTGCCATCCTGAAGGGGAGCACCCATACCGACAAAGCCGTTCTCCGAATGGAAACTGACCTGGAGCCCTTTCGGCAAAAAGTTCGGCAAAAGCGTAGGCAGTCCTATCCCAAGGTTGACAAGCATACCGTCCTTAATCTCCAGGGCTGCGCGGCGGAGGATGATTGCTTCCTCCCGGCTGAAACGCGGTTTTTCTCCATGACTAGACATTATGCATCCTGTCGGGCGTGGGCACGTGGCTGCGCTTGCACAATAGCGTCGACGAGCACACCGGGGACATGCACGTTTTCCGGTGCGATAACTCCGATGTCGACAATTTCGCTGGCTTCCAGAATGGTGGTGCGGCAGGCATAGGCCATGGGCACGCACATGTTGCGATTCGAGCCGCGCCACCAGGCATTGCCTGCGAGATCAACAATATCGGCGCAGACCAGGGCAACGTCACCCCGAAGCGCATATTCGACAAGGTATGGTCGGCCGTTCAGGTTCAGGGTCTCGCGTCCTTCGGCCACTTCGGTTCCCAGGCCGATGTCGGAAAGGAAGGCCGGGATGCCCACGCCGCCGGCGCGGATGCGTTCTGCAAAAATACCTTGAGGAACAAGTTCGCACGCGATCTCGCCCCGGTTCATCCGATCGATAAAGTCGGGGTTGAGTCCGATGTGGGTCGCGATTAGTTTGTTTACCATGCCTTGTCTGAACAACAGGTCTATGCCGAGTCCCGGTTCGTTGGCGTCGTTCTTGATAAGAGTCAGATTCGAAAGGGTCTGCGGGTGACGGGCGATCTTCTCCAGCAGTGTGAAGGGCACGCCACCGCGGCCGAATCCGCCGATCATCCAGGTCTGACCAGTCTTGAGGTAGCGATCTATGACACCGTCAAGTTCAAAAACTTTACTTTTCATAGGCGCTATTCGTCCTTCCTTTTCGACTCCTGATCGCGTAGCTCGCAGGCCTTCCCCTTTGAAGGGGGATAGCCGGACTCCATGGCATCGGTTACGTTGGCGCCTTCAACCGGTTTGATTTTGTCGATTTCGCCGACGGCATAACCGGGCAGGTTTTTGGACACACGGTATCTCTTGATCGTTCTGTCTCTATACTGTTCTTCTTCCTTTCTAAGGTAACGGCAGAGGATCTCGGTCAGTTGCTCGAGCGTACGATCGAAACGCTCCATCAGGATGTCGATTTCGTCGCGCTGGATGGTCAGCGGCGGTGCAATAAGGATATGGTCGCCGGTCAAGCCGTAAAGGGAGCGTCGCGGATATAACAGCAGGTTGTTTTCACGCGCTATCTCGGTGGCTTCCAGGGCGACGTACCAGTTCGAGGGAAAGGGTGTGCGATGCTCGCGGTCACGTACGAATTCCACCCCTGCAAAAAGGCCGCGTCCCCGCACATCACCGATAATCGGATAGCGCGCCTTGAGTTCATGAAGGCGTTCGTGCATATACACGCCGTATTCTCCGGAACGCTCTACCAGTTTCTCGTCGAGAATAATGTTGATGGCTTCGAGGGCAATCGCCGACGATAGAGGATTGCCGGCGTAAGTGTGGCCATGCATGAACCCGCCGGACTCGAGAACGGGATCGACCAGGTAGTCGGCGGTCACAATTGCGCCGATGGGAGCGTATCCGCCGGACAGCCCTTTCGAAGTCGCAACGACATCCGGGGTGATATCCCAGTGCGCGTAACCGTAAAACGTTCCCGTTCGTCCGCAACCTGCCATTACATCGTCGATGAGCAGCAGGATATTGTTGTCGTGGCAGATGCGCTCGATTATGGGAAAATACTCGTCCGGGGGGACGGCGGCACCTGTTGTCGAACCGCCGATCGGCTCCGCGATAAAAGCCGCGATGTTATCTTCATCGTACATATGTATGGTTTTTTCCAGCTCCTGGGCACAGGCGATGCCGCATTTCGGATAGCTCAGATTCAGGGGACAGTGATAGCAAAATGGGGCCGGGACTTTCGGCGGCGTGCCCGTAAGGGGAACGAAGGGGATGTTCAACGGGGCATAGTCCGTCATCGCCAGTGCCCCCATGGTGGCTCCGTGATATGAGGGCCGGCAGGAAATGATCAAGTGTTTGCCCTTCTGGTCCACGCTCCACCAGTACTGGCGCGCGATTTTCATTGCCGTTTCAACGGCTTCGGATCCGGAGTTGACGAAAAAGACGCGATTCAATTCGGGCGGTGAAAGTTGCACCAGCAGTTTGGCCAGTTGATTGGCAGGTTCGTTGTCGAATTGTTTCCGATAGGTAAAGGCGATCTTTTTCAGCTGAGCGGCAATGGCTTCGTTCATGCGGCCATGGCGGTGACCAAGATTGGCAGCTACCGCTCCGCTGCAACCGTCCAGATATTCTTTGCCGTCGATGTCGTAAATATAGATCCCGTCGCCGTGACTGGCTGTCGGGAGTCGGCTTTTGTCCTGGTAGAAAAGGTAGGATTTGTTTAGACCGGGAATGCCCCCTCCCGATCCCGATGTTTTCGGCATGGTTGTGTTGCGGGAATAATCACTTGGACTGCGATGACCGATCTTCTTAAGTGACATGGCACTCCTGAAAAAGGCGGAACTACATCATCTTTATTCGCGTTTGCTGTTGGCAAACCGCGCTTTTGGCGTAGATTCAAAGGTG
>ERZ1673962.531-NODE-531-length-25320-cov-3.910350_pt1 | contig 25320 bp, 15 predicted proteins | sample MGYA00580188_ERZ1673962 | MGnify/ENA primary metagenome ERZ1673962 (study PRJEB41334, sample SAMN05608104) | rock metagenome | biome: terrestrial subsurface; feature: shale formation; material: shale | place: USA: Pennsylvania ... | reverse complement strand
CCCTGGCCGCCCGCCTCGACGGACTCCGGCACGCGGGAGGTCCGCGCTGTCGGACCCGTGTCCGGCGACGGCCCGAACCCTGGGGCCAACCCCTCGCTTGGCTGACGGAATCGTCCGATGAACGTCTCGCTCGACATCGATCCCTGGTCCGCCACGCGGCTCGCACTCCAGGCGACCTTCTTCCTGACCCTGTCCCTGCTGGTCAAGCAACTGTTCGATCTGCGCAACGCCGCACGGCTCAAGCATCTGGGCCGACCCAAGGGAGCCTTTCGCACTCCCATGACCGGACTCATGGCGCTCTTCGGCGCCGTGCTGCTCTATCAGGCGACCTGGCAACTGACCGGACTCTATCGCCCCCAGTTCGTCGCCTTCATGCAGTCGCACGATCGACGCGAGTTCAATCCGGCCCACTGGATCCAGCGCGGACGTCTGCTCGACCGGCGCGGCGAGGTACTGGCCGAGAGCCTCGAACGTGAGGGCCGGGTCCAACGCCACTATCCCGACGGCCCCGTCTTCGCGCCCGTGGTCGGTTACACCCATCCGCGCTTCGGGGCGAGCGGGATGGAGGCCGTGGTCAGCCGCCAGCTCGATGGCGGCGACCCCAACAGCCTCAAGGATCTCGGCGAGTTGGGGCGCCGGATCCTCGGTGGCGACAAGCGGCCACGCGGGCGGGATGTGGTCTTGACCATCGACGCCGAGCTGCAACGTCTGGCGGTCGAACGGCTCGGTGCGCGGCGTGGCGCAGTGGTGATGCTCGATCCGCGCGACGGCGCGGTGCGCGTCCTGGCGAGCGTACCGGCCCATGATCCTAACCGGATCGACGCCGAACTCTTCAGCGGATCGGACCCGGCCACCCCGCTGCTCAACCGCGCAACCCAGGGACTCTATCCGCCGGGGTCGACCTTCAAGATCGCGGTGGCGGCGCTGGCGCTGGAACGCGGTTTCAACGGCACCCTGGCCTGTCCGGGCGATGGTTTCACCACCGCATCGCACTATCGCAAGATCCGCGATCACGAGTACTACAGCGCACGCCGTACCGGCCATGTATGGGAGGGCTACGGACGCCTGGGGCTGGAGCGCGCCCTGGCGGTCTCCTCCAACGTCTTCTTCGCCCAACTCGGCGTGCTCCAGGGACGCGACGCCTTTCAGGAACTGACCGAGCGGCTCGGATTCAATGGCCAGATCCTGCTGCACCAGAGCACGTATGGCCGTTTTGCGATGCGCACCGGGCACTGGCCCGCACTCGCCGCCAACGATCAATATGGCCTGGCACAGGCCGCTATCGGTCAGGGACGCCTCCTGGTCAGTCCGGCCTACATGGCGCTGCTGACCGGCGCCCTGGCCAATCAGGGTGTGGCGGTCCGGCCGCGCCTGATCGCCACCGCTCGGCCCGAGGTGCTCGCTCGCTTCATGCACCCGGACGTGGCCAACCGCCTCGCCGCCATGCTGCGGCGTGTCGTCACCGAGGGCACGGCGCGTGCGATCGACATCCCCGAACTGGCGATCGCCGGCAAGACCGGCACCGCCGAGAATCCTCAGGGCGACGCGCACAGTTGGTTCGTCGGCTTCGCGCCCGCCGAGCGACCGGCGCTGGCCGTGGCCGTGCTGGTCGAGCATGGCGGCTATGGCTCGGCGACCGCCGCCCCCATCGCCCGCGACCTGCTACAGCGCGCGCATGCGCTGGGATTGATGCCGTCGGCCTCCAAGCCCTGAGCGACAGACGAGCCGTGTCGAACCGAACCATGAAGCCCCGCCAACGCCCCGACATGAACACGCATCCCTTCGTCCAGGCCTGGTCACGGCGCTGGCCGGAGCGGCGCTTGCTGTGGCTGAGCGTGCTCGGGATCGGCATCGGCTTCGGGATGATGCTCGGATCCGGCTATGCCGAGGGACGCGCTTTCGCGCTGACCGATCCGCTGCCCTGGACGCTCTATGCCGGCACCCTGGTCGTGCTGCATCTGACGCTGGTGTCGGTGCGCTTCCAGGGCGATCAGATCCTGATCGGCGCCCTGGCCTTCCTGGCCGGTTTCGGATTGCTGGCGCAAGTGCGGCTCGGAACGTTCGATGTCGCCAATCCGCTCGATCCGGGTCTCTATCTGGTGCCGGCCGGAATCGTGCTGATGCTGCTGGTGGCGATCGGCCTGAGTCATGGCCGTTATGCGCGGCTCACCGAAGGGCACTGGCTCTGGGTCTGGGCCGCCGGGTCACTGGTACTGGTCGCCGTCGTGCTCCTGTTCGGCCAGCGTTATCGCGGCGCGGTCTATGGTGTCGGACTGGTGACGCCGACCGAACTGCTCAAAGTGACCGTGGTGGTGTTCCTGGCCGGATTCATCGATCGCCATGCCAAACGGTTGGCCAACTGGGGCAAGGGCTTTCCGCTTCCGCCCATGCGTCATCTGTGGCCGCTGCTGCTGTTCTGTATGGGACTGTCGGCCTTGCTGCTCACCCAGCGCGATCTGGGGATGGTCGTCATCCTGAGCGTCGCGCTGCTGGTCATGCTCTTCTTCGGCACGGGGCGCACGGCCTATCTGGTGCTGGGCGGCGTGCTGGCGGCTCTCGCCGGGGCGCTGCTCCTGACCGTCTTCAGTCACGGCCAGCGCCGTCTCGCCGCCTGGCTCGATCCCTTCCAGGATCCGACCGGCAACAGTTGGCAGATCCTCCAGGGACTCTCGGGGATGTATTCGGGCGGACTCTGGGGAGAAGGTTTCGGTGCGGGCAATCCGGAATATACGCCGATCGCCCAGTCGGATTTCATCTATGCGGTGATCGGCGAAGAGCTGGGCTTCGTCGGCGCCGTACTGCTGGTCTTGGTGTTCCTGGTGCTGTTCGGTCGCGGACTGACGATCGCCGACCAGACGCGCCAGGGATTCGGGCGGCTCCTGTGCCTGGGGCTGACCACGGAACTCGCCACCCAGACCCTGTTGAATCTGGGCGGCGTCACCAAGTCCATCCCCCTGACCGGGGTGACGCTGCCCTTCGTCAGCCACGGCGGGAGCAGTCTGATGACGAGCTTCGTCATGCTCGGTCTGATCCTGGCCGTGTCCGATGGGATGCCGACCAGGCGCCGCACGCCCAAGCCGCCGCGACCGCCATCGGACTGAGCGCTGGGTCAGTCGGCCTCGACGTAGTAGATCCAGGCGTCCTGATCGACCTGGAGATCGATGAGGCTGCCGTTACGCACATCGAGATGGACGTAGATCGGCTCACCGGCCTGGACCATGAGGCCGTAGCCGGATGGGAAGGTGATGGTGGTGTTGGTGATGTTGGAGCCGACATAGGTGCTGCCCGAGGTCGCAGCATAGTCGACCAGTCCGGGTCCGGCGTATTTCGCACGGAAGATGCAGCCTCTGGAATCGTCCCCGGAGCACTGATACATCTCGGGCCGGGTGCTCACCTCGATGTCGGCATAGAGGTCGATATCGGCCTGCTCGGCGACCGAGACGGCGAGGATGGCGATGGCTTTCTTCGGCGTCCAGGAGCCGGCGCGATCCGTGTGGCAGGTCTCGCCGCGCTTGCACAGGCCGGTGGTGGCCTTGATGACCGCCACGCTCAGGGGTTCGATGTCATCGGCGCGCAGCGTGGTGGCTGGAGCCAGCGCGCCCAGGAGGATAGCGGCAATCAGTGGGCGCGCACGTGTGGCAGTCAGGGACATGGTCGATCCTTATGGAGTTGGAGCGGAAACGGGCGAGGCGCCGAGCTTCACCCGGATGGAATGGCGGCCGGGACCGGCGGGCAGCACGGCAAGCGCCGCACCCGACCGGATAGTCAGAGGCTTGTCGTCGAGGCTGGCCGCGATGACGACCCCGCCGCCGTCGCCATTATCCACCTGGATCTCACATTCGGTCACGCCGTCCGGCAGACGGTAACGGAGCCGAAAGCCCGGCCAGCTCGCCGGGATGCAGGGCCGGACAACCAGCTCGCGCCCGTTCTCGATCCGCAGCCCCAGGACGGATTCGAGCGCGACCCGATACCACCAGCCCGCCGAACCCGTATACCAGCTCCAGCCGCCGCGCCCGACATGCGGCGGTTCGCCATAGACGTCGGCGGCCACCACATAGGGTTCGAGCCGGTAGCGCCGGACGTCTGCGGATGTGCCGGTATGGCTGACCGGACTGAGCCGCGCCAGCCAGGGTGCGGCCTGTTCGTGCCGCCCCAGTTCGGCCATGGCCGCGACCGCCCAGCAGGCGGCATGGGTGTACTGGCCGCCGTTCTCGCGCACACCGGCGACATAGCCCTTGATGTAACCGGGATCGTGCGGGGTGTCGACGAAGGGCGGTGTCAGCAACCGGATCAGCCGATCCGGCTCGCTGGCCAGATGGCGTTTCAGACTATCCAGCGCCTGCTCGGCGCGCGCGCGCGGCACCGCGCCTGAGAGTGCCGCCCAGGCCTGCGCCAGGGCGTCGATGCGGCATTCCGCGTCGGCCGCCGAGCCGAGCGGCGTGCCATCGTCATAGTAGGCGCGACGGTACCAGTCGCCATCCCAACCGCTGGTCTCCAGGGCGCGTTCCAGCTCGGCCTGACAGGCACGATAGCGGTCGAGGCGCGCCTGATCGCCGCGCCGCTCGCACAACGGCAGAAAGTCGCTCAGCACCCGGTACAGAAAGAACCCCATCCAGACGCTCTCGCCGTGTCCGGCACGCCCGATCCGGTTCATGCCGTCGTTCCAGTCGCCGGTGCCCATGAGCGGCAGACCATGCACGCCGCGCGTCAGCGAACGGTCGATGGCGCGGCAGCCATGGTCGTAGAGATCGCCCGACTCGCCGCTGAGCACTGGGTCCAGATAGTTTTCATCCTGCCCCGGCGCCAGCTCGGGCGCGGTCAGATAGGGCTGAATCTCGTCCAGCAGGCCGACATCGCCCGTCATCCGGACATAGTGTGCGGTGACAAAGGGCAACCAGAGCAGATCGTCCGAGAAGCGGGTGCGCAGTCCGCGTTCGAGCGGCGCCGGATGCCACCAGTGCAACACATCGCCCTCGACGAACTGATGCGCCGCGTGCAGCAGGATCTGGGCGCGCGTGATGTCCGGGCGGATGGCGGCCAGCGCGGCGGCGTCCTGAAGTTGGTCGCGATAGCCGTAAGCCCCGCCGGACTGATAGAAGGCCGAACGCGCCCAGATCCGACAGCCGAGGTTCTGATAGAGCAGCCAGCCGTTGAGCATCAGATCAATGGCCGGTTCGGGCGTCTCGACCTGGACGTGCGAGACCAGATCCTCCCAGAAGGCCACGGCTTCATCGAAGGCCGCGCCGATCGTGGCAGGATCGGCGTAGCCTTGCAGCAGATCGCCCAGTTGCGTCTCGCTCATCGCCTCGCCGAGCAGCCAGTCGCAGACCAGGGTCGCGCCCGGTTCGAGACTCACCCGGAGCCGTTGCGCGAAACAGGGATCGCGCATCGCGCCCTGGCGTCCGTCGAGCCGTCGGCCCGGCTCCAGCGCCACGGGGTCGGCGAGATCGCGATGACGGCCGATGACCGACAGGCGGTCGGTGGTGAAATCGCGCTCGATGACCGCGCCGCCCGAGACGATCGCCGTGGCGAAGACGATGCCGCCGGCAAAATCGCCCGCTTCTGGATTGATCGCGCGCAACAGCCCCGACTCAGGCTCGATCGCCGTGACGATGGCGCTGCCCGACGATGGCTGCTGGCCCATGACCAGACGCTGATAGCCCAACAGCGACAGACGCCGTGTGCCGGCGCCGGGGTTAGCCAGGCGCAGTCTGAGGACGCGCAGCGGATCATGGCGCGGCGCGAAGAGGGTCGTTTCCTGCTCCAGCCCGGCGTACTGGAGCGAAAAGCGCGTGAAGCCCAGCCCATGCGTCACCCGATAGCCGGCGGGCGCCGGACGCGGTCCGGGCAGCGGCGACCAGGATTCGCCGGTGTCCTCGTCGCGCACATAGAGCGCCTCGCCGTGCGGATCGCCGACCGGATCGTTGAACCAGGGGGTGAGCCGGTTGGCCTGACTGTTGCGCGACCAGGTATAGCCCGCGCCGGACTCACTCACCAGACAGCCGAAATCCGGATTGGCGATGACATTGATCCAGGGCTGGGGCGGGCGGCGATGGCCGGCTGATCCTTGATACGGCAACTGGATTTCATAGCGACGCCCGTCTGCGGAGAAACCGCCGTAGCCGTTGAAGAAGCGTAAATCCTGAGTCGATTCGGCCAGTTCGGCGTCTGAGTCGCGACTGGCCGGCGGCGCCTCATCGTCAGTGGACAGCGATGGGGCCGATACGGATGTCTTCAGCGACTCGCCCTCCAGAAGCGCCAGCGCCGCCGCGCGGTCGGGCGCCGCGCCTGTGATCCAGGTCAGCTCGCTAGCGGCACCGGGTTGCAACTCAATCACTGTACGCAGTGAGAGGATGGGGTCGAGCACATTCCCCAGACGGCCGGACAGCGAACCGGCCTCCGGGGCTGAACCGAACAGTGCGGCCGGACGCGTTTGATTCCGGCCTCGTCCGATGAAACGGGCGCGATCGGTCTCCCAGTGCACGGCCTCGGCGCCAAGCAAGGCATGGATCATCCAGGGCCAGGACTCATCCTGACCGCGCGGACGGCGGCGGGCGAGCAGCGCCCCCGTGGCCGCGTCGCGCTCGGTCTGAACGAAGAGTTTGGCGAACGCCGGATGGGCCGCATCGGCTTCGGCGGGAAAGAGCACCACCTCCAGATAGCTGGTCAGCTCGATCCGGCGCGCCCGGTCCGAGACATTGGTCAGCCGCACACATCGCCGCTCCAGATCCCTGGTCGCATCCAGACTCAGATCGAGCCGCAGTGCGATGCCCTGATCCTCGCGTTCGAGCCGGAAACGGTCATCCTGACAGCCGACGCGATAGACCTGCGGCTCGACCCGCATCGGCTGATACCCCAGCGACCAGACCGCGCCCGAATCCAGATCCCGGACATAGAGCAGACTCCCAAGATCGTCCTCGACCGGATCGGCGCGCCAGCGTGTGAGCGCCAGTCCGTTCCAGCGCAGTTGACCGGCGCCTGACTCCGAGATCAGGGTTTCGAGCGAACCATTGCTCAGTCGATGCAGACTCGACTCGGGGCCGTGCGGATCGAAAAACTGTTGCATGTCAATATCCTAGTGAGTCAGCCAACCAACGCGATCTCAGCCGGAAGCGTCGTTACATGCGCCTCGGTCGCATTGAAATCGCGGCTCGGCTCGCCGTCGATCTCGACGCTCGTCAGCGGACCCGGCAGCGGCGGCGCCACCCACAGACCACCGGGCGGAAGCCGCAACTCACCGCCGACCCGCATCTGCACTGCGCCGCCGTCGAAGCGCGCGATGTCCAGATCGAGCCGGCCGTAGGCCGTCGGCAGGCGACGCGCCCGGATCTCGCCCGCCGCCAGCCACTCGGCCGGCAGACCGGCGCCGATCACCAGCGAGCGATCCGCCCCGCGCTCGTAGACGAAGAGATCGCGGAACACCAGGCAGTATTCGGCCCCGATCCAGGCATGCGGCAGATCGCCCTGATGACCGGGCGACCTGGGATCGCGCCAAGTGATCTCGGGCCACTGATTCCAGGACGCCGGCCGGCGCTCGGCGAGATAGCATCTCAGTAGCTCGTGGGCGTCCGCGCGCCGTCCGAGCCGGATCAGGGCGCCGGCGATGCGGATTTCATAGGCACTGTAGTTGGTCCAGGGCACAGGGTCCGACCCATGGACAGCGCGGAATCGCTGCATGAACTGATCGAAAGTGCGCTGCATGGCCGCTACCGGCAGCCGGTGGGACTCGTCGATCAGGGTCAGGGCATTGGCGGTCGCCGTGGGGTCGTGGTCGGCCCATTCGACCGATCCGGGCAGGAAATCAAGGCCGCGTTCCTCCATGACCCGATCCAGGGAGACGTAAAGCGCCGCGCTGAACTCGTCGCGCAGACGGGCGAAGTGCCCGGCACGCTTGCCGTCGCCCAGCGCCTCGGCCAGCTCAGCGGCATCCTTGAGCCCGCGTAGCGCCCAGAAGTCGTCCCAATACGCATGGACGGGTTGGGCCAGATAGCCCTCATGACTCACCGACTCCGGCAGCAGCCCCAGACAGGCGCGACGCTCGGGTTCCTGATAGGACGGCGTCAGCCGCTCGGCCCGCAATCGTTCCAGATAATCGACGGCCCGACACACCGCCGGCCACAGCGCCTCCAGACGCACCCGATCCGCCCCGAAACGCCAGGCATCGGCGACGGCGAAGATGAACTGACCAGGGCTGTCGTGCTCGGGCAGCCAGTCGACGCCCTGACGGTCGACGCAGCAGGGCACCTTGCCGTCCTCGGCCTGGAACCCGGCATACCAGTCGATGAAGTCGACGGCCTCGTCCCCCAGACCGAACCGCCGCAACGCCGCCCCCATGGTCGCGCCGTCGCGCATCCAGGAGCGCGTATAGCGGCGCGGTCCGGGCTGGAGCGCGGGACCGTCGCGATTGATCAGGATATGGGCGAGCGCCCCCTGGCAGCCGTGCCAAGCGTCGCGCGCGATCTCCGGCAGGTGCAGCTCGACGGCCCCGAGTCGCTGCGACCATTGGTCGAGCGCCGCCTTCAGGCGCGACTCGACCGCACCGGCCGCACCGGCCAGCTCACGAGGATGGGCATCTTCGTGCTCACCGAGCGGAGCGGCGAGCCAGACCTCCCGATGCGCACCCGGCGCGACGTCCAGATCGAAGCGCAGCGCCGCCGAGGCCAGCCCGAGTCCATCCTCGACCGCCGCGGTCTTGGACGAAGCGGCGGCGGCAACGGGTTCATCGACCGCCTCGGTGTCGAAGGCCATGGCCCCGAAGCCGGTCGGCGTCGAGAGCGGAACCAGGGCCAGCCGGCCATCGACCCGCACGTCGCCCTGCTCCCAGGCGATCCGGCCGATCCGCGCCACGCCGCCGATGTCCCTGTAACCCTGCCAGGGCGGTGAAACCTGCACGGGCCGGATCGCGATCTGGAGCGTCGCGTTCAGCGGAGCCGTACCCAGGTTCTCCAGGCGATAGCGGATGAAGAGCCAGACCCGCCCCGGCGCTCCGTGGGCAAAGGCGAGCGTCTCGAAGCGCCGTCCCTCCGTACTCCAGGTCGAGCGCGGAATCGGCAACGGCGGCTGGAGCAGCGACGGCTCGACGGTGCAGTCGGCCCAGGTCAGCCGCTCGCCCTGAATGGTCAGCAGCGGCTCGATCGCCGGACCGGCGCGCCAGACCTCGATCAGCCCCTCTTCGTTGAACAGCGCCGGTACGGTGCCGTCGGGGATGTCGATCGGCGTCCAGTAGGTCTGTTCGCGATAGAGCCAGCGCGGATACCGGCCGCGCGGCGCCTGCTCGGCCAGACGGTGAACGAAGTCCTCAATGGAGCGGGCAAAGGTTTCGGGCTTCAGTTCCAGGCCGACCAGCCCCGGAACCGGATCGCCCTCCCCGCCCGCCAGAGCGAGCCGCAGGAAGCGCGAGCACCCCTCGGGCAGATAGACCGTGTTGCGCTGGCCGCGCGCACTGGAGACGGCCTGAAGACAGGTCCAGTGTTCACCGTCGTCGCTCGCCAGGATCTCGAAGGCGCGCGGATCAGGCGAGTCCCAGTGCAGCATCAGGGCGCTGTAATCGCACGGTTCATGGCAATCCAGCTCGACCCAGGCCGGCCGTTGCGCGGGACGCCAGGCCGTGTCGGATCGGCCGTCCAGGATACAGGCCGCGCCCTGCCCCGGCCGTTCGCTGGAAGCGCGGATCGCGGGCGGTTGGGATGGCGTGCGATCCTCGATCCGCAGATCAGCGATCCACAGACACCCGCGCCCACCCGGCCCGGCCGTGACGGCGATCTCGATAGCGCCGACCTGCGTCGGTGCACCGCCACCGGCCGGCCCCCAGCCAAACGCCATCGCGCGGCTGCCGATCCGCAGCGCGCGCCAGCCCGAATCGAAGTCGAAGGATTCATCGCGAAAGCGCCAGACGTTCTCGCCGCTCGGGTCGATCAGTTTGAACTCGAAGGCATTGGCAGGCGCTTCGGCGCGTACCCGCAGCAGAATAGCGAAGCTGTCCGGCAGTGTCAGACGCACCGTCCGGCGCGCCACCACGAAGCCGCCGCCCTCGCCGAAATCGAAGTCGAGCCGCATGGCCCCGCCCTCGCCTTCCGGCCCGGCGTCGGCGGCCAGATCGAGACGCGCCTGCCCCGAAACGACACTGGACCAGACCGAGAGGTCGCTGAAATCGTCCAGATCCAGGATGTGCATGCGGTCGCTCCTTGGCGAAGGGGCACGGGCCCGAAACCCGCCCGCACCGCGCTCCGGGGGGCGGCAGAATGACTCTCGGCAATACGGGCGCTAGGCTATACTGCGCGCGGCCCAAAGTCATCCGATGGACGCATCGCTCCGACCGATGCCCAAACCCACCTCAACCCCTGTCAAGACCGACCGCCGCGATGCGCTTCCCCTGGTCTCTCCTGAACGCCCTCAAGGTGCCGATCACACCGGCCATCTGGAACCGCTTCGTGCGCATGCTGCAACAGCTCGGCGCCTCCGAGGTCGGCGGCAGGGCCAAGGCGCTGTTCGTGCTGCTCATCCTGTTTCTGTTCGCGATCAATGGACTGAACGTCATCAACAGCTACGTCAACCGCGACTTCATGACCGCGATCGAAAACCAGGACATGGGCGGATTCGTCCATTACGCCCTGCTGTTCATCTTCGTCCTGGGCATCTCGACCGTGGTCGCCGTCATCTACCGCTACACCGAGGAACGCCTGGGACTGCTGTGGCGCAAATGGCTCACCGAGCGCGCCATCGACCGCTATCTCGACGAGCGGACCTATTTTCGACTGCATTCCGCCGGCGAGCTGCCCAACCCCGATCAGCGCATCTCCGAGGACATCCGCGCGCTCACGGCGACCACCCTCTCCTTCACACTGATGTTCCTCAATGCGAGCTTCACGGTGGTCGCCTTCTCCGGCGTGCTCTGGACCATCAGCCCGCTGTTGTTCGTGGTCGCGGTCGCCTATTCCATCCTTGGCTCGCTCCTGACCATCTATCTCGGCAAACCGCTGGTCAGGCTCAATTACGATCAGCTCGACCGCGAGGCCAACTTCCGCGCGCGCCTGGTCCATGTGCGCGAGAACGCCGAATCCGTAGCCCTGCTGCGGCGCGAGGAGCGGCTGAACGCCCGGCTGCGCGACCGCCTGAACCAGTTGACGGCCAACTTCCAGCGCATCATCGAGGTCAATCGCAATCTCGGTTTCTTCACCACCGGCTACAACTATCTGATCCAGATCATCCCGGCGCTGCTGGTCGCGCCGCTGTTCATCCAGGGCGAGGCCCAGTTCGGGGTCATCACTCAGTCAGCGGTCGCCTTCGCGCATCTGCTCGGCGCCTTCTCGCTGATCGTCACCCAGTTCCAGTCGATCTCGAACTACACGGCCGTGGTCGCGCGGCTCAATGCCCTGCGTGAGGCCATGGATCAGGAGCGCCCGGAACGGGCGCCGCGCGTGGAGTTCTGCGAGGAGTGCGGCAGCGTCGCCTTCGAGCATCTGACGCTGCACTCGCCGCGCGATGGCCGCGTCCTGATCGAGGATCTGAGTCTGTCGCTGCCGGCGGGCGTGAGCCTGCTGGTGCGCTCGACCAGCGAAGCGGCCGAAAAGGCGCTGTTCCGGGCTACGGCGGATCTGTGGCCGCATGGCACGGGCCGCATCCTGCATCCCGGACACGATGTCATCTTCTTCCTGCCGGAGCGCCCCTATGTGCCGCCCGGCACCCTGCGCGAGGTGCTGCTGCGTCCCTGTCAGGAGCGCTGGCTGCCGGACTGGAAGATCCTGGCCAGCCTGGAATCGTTGAGTCTGACGCCGGCCCTGAACAAGGCCGGCGGTCTGGACATCGAGCGCAACTGGAGCGATCTGCTGTCACTGGGCGAGCAGCAGCGCCTGAGCTTCGCGCGCGTACTGCTGGCCGCACCGCGCTTCGTCTTTCTCGACCATCCCAGTCGCAGCCTGAGCGAATGTCCGCTCGGCGAGCTGCTCAACCTGCTACGCCAGCAGGGGATCACTTATTTCACGCTGGGCGATCCGGGCGACGACCCGCGCTTCTACGACCGGCTGCTCGAAATCGCCGCCGATGGTTCCTGGCGTCTGCGCCTGCCGGTATCCGACGACGATCAGGGCCGCGAACCATCCCCGCCCCATGGTAGCCGTCGACGCACCGACAGGACGAACCGCTCGGACAAACCGGAGGATTGAGCATGGCCGCGCCCTTTCCGGACGATTTCCTCTGGGGCGCGGCGACCTCGGCCTATCAGATCGAGGGGTCTCCGCTCGCCGATGGTGCCGGACCCAGTATCTGGCATCGTTTCGCGCACACGCCGGGACGGGTCGCCGGCCATGACACAGGCGATCTGGCCTGCGATCACTATCATCGCTCTCTGGAAGACGTGGCGCTCATGGCCGAGCTGGGGCTGAACGCCTACCGTTTCAGCCTGGCCTGGGGGCGGGTGCTGCCCGAGGGACGGGGCGCGGTCAACCGCCGTGGACTGGATTTCTACGAGCGTTTGGTCGATGCCCTGCTGGAGCACGGCATCCAGCCGATGGCCACGCTCTATCACTGGGATCTGCCCGTGGCCCTGCACGAGCGAGGCGGCTGGCTCAATCCGGACAGTCCACACTGGTTCGCCGAGTATGCCGGGACGGTCTTTCGAGCCCTGGACGATCGCGTGCCGCTCTGGATCACACTCAACGAACCCTGGGTGGTCACAGTGCCCGGTTATCTGGACGGTCAGCTCGCTCCCGGACACCGGGATCTGTTCGAGCCGCCGCGCGTGGCGCACCATCTGCTGCTGGCCCACGCGGAAGCTGTCGCCGCCTATCGCGCCCTGGGACGGCACCGGATCGGGCTGGCGGTCAATCTCGAACCCCAGCATCCGGCCTCGTCCTCACCGGCGGATCTGGAGGCCACCCGGCGGCGCGACGCCTTCATCAACCGCTGGTTCCTGGATGCGCTCATGTTCGGACGCTATCCCGAGGAGCTGGCCGACATCTTCGGTCCGGCCTGGCCCGAATTTTCAGCCGAATCCCTGGCGAAGATCCGCTGTCCGGGCGATTTCATCGGGGTCAACTACTATTCGCGCGGTCTGGTCCGGGCCGCGCCCGAGGCGCCGCCGCTCGACGCGATCCGCATCACGCCGACGGACGCCGAACTGACGGCCATGGGCTGGGAGGTCTATCCCGAGGGACTGACCGAAACCCTGCTGTGGCTGCGCGACCGCTACGCCAATCCGCCGCTCTACATCACCGAGAACGGCGCGGCCTTCGAGGATCCGCCGCCGCACGATGGGCTGGTCGAAGACCCCAGGCGCGTCGCCTATCTGCGCGCCCACATCCGGGCCGCCGCGACGGCGCTCGAACAGGGCGTCGACCTGCGCGGCTATTGCGTCTGGTCGCTGCTCGACAACTTCGAGTGGGCCGAGGGCTATTCCAAGCGCTTCGGGCTCTATCAGGTCGACCCCGGCGACCGGACGCGCCGGCCCAAGGCCAGCGCGTGCTTCTATCGCGAGGTCATCCGTTCGCGGGGGGCGGCGGTGCGTCCAGCGTCGGCGCCGCCCACAGCCGGGTGTGCAGCAGATGCAGCCCGTCACGATGCGACAACAGCGCCCGCTGCTCGCGCAGACTGAGCGAATCCTCGCCCTCGTCCTGGAGTTGCAGGGTCAGACCTTCGAGGATGTGCCGCCGCCGCCGGGTCTGCGGCTCGTCGTGCAGCAGCGCGTCGTGCAGGGCGTAGACGCCTGGATTCATCATGGCTCGCGTCCAGAACGCCCGCTCCCCCGCAGGCGCCTCGATCGGAGGCGACGACTCGGCCAGCCGTTCCTCCAGCCGACGCAGCACCGGCGGCTCCTCGGTCTCGGCCGGCGTCAGGAAGAGTCCGGCCTCTCTCAAACGCAATCCGAGCGAGGTGCGACTGGTGAGGATGGAGACCGGAACCGAGAGCACCAGTCCCGCGAGGACCGGCGTGAACCACCAGAAGAAGTCAGGCACATGCACATAGGCGACATAGCCGACCGCGAACGCGATCAGCGTATGGACGCCATGCGCGCCCAGCGCCTCCAGCACGCCGGTCTGATGATCGCCACGCTGCTGAGCCGGCCAGCCGACGCTGGTGCGCAACAGGATCGCCGCCACGAACTTGCTCTGGAACAGCATCAGCACGGGCGCGAGCAGCACCGACAACAGGCTCTCGATCAGCACGCTGAGACTCGCCTTGAGCAGACCGCCGAAACGCTGCGCCTCGTCGCGATCGAGCGCCAGCAGGATCAGCGCCAGGATCTTGGGCAGAAACAGCAGCACGAGCGTCACCCACAGCACCGTGGTCATCTCGACCACATAGGACTCGGGCCAGATCGGCATGACGTTGTAGCCGAAGAAATACACCGTCTGTTGCAGACTCTTGAAATAGGCTTCGGCCCCGGTCGCGATCAGGAACAGCAGCCACAGCGGCGAGGCGGCATAGGACATGACGCCCATGGCGAAATGCAGCCGGCTCAGAGGTTTGAAGCCCTGCGCCAGAATCAGCCGCGCATGTTGCAGATTGCCCTGACACCAGCGCCGGTCGCGTTTGGCGTAGTCGATCAGGGTCGGCGGGATCTCCTCGTAACTGCCGCCGAGATCGGGCGCCAGCCGCACCTTCCAGCCCGCGCGCGCCAGCAGCGCCGCCTCGACGAAGTCATGACTGAGGATGTCGCCGCCGAAGGGTTCGCGCCCCGGAAGCCGAGGCAGACCGCAGTGATCGGCGAAGGGACGCACCCTGATGATGGCGTTGTGGCCCCAGAAATTCGCCGTGTCGCGTTGCCAGAACGCCAGCCCGGCGACGAACAGCCGTCCATAGAGACTGCCGGCGAACTGGAGCATGCGTGCGAAGAAGGACGAGCGGTTGACCGGCACCGGCGGCACCTGGATCAAGGCGAGTCGTCGATCGGCCTCCATGCGGCGCACCATCTCGACCAGGGTCTCGCCGCTCATGATGCTGTCGGCGTCCAGCACGATCATGTAGCGATAGCGACCGCCCCAGTCGCGGCAGAAATCGGCCAGATTGCCGCTCTTGCGCGCGGTGTTCTCGACCCGGTTGCGGTAGAAGAGCGGCACCCGATCGCCGAGCTCCTCGGACCAGCGCCGCCAGTGCTGTTCTTCCTGGAGCCAGATGTCCGGCTCGCGGGTGTCGCTCAGGACGAAGAACTCGAACCCATCCGATTGGCCGGTCGCGACCAGCGAGTCGAACATGGCGCGCAGTCCGGCGAAGACCCGCTCCGGGTCTTCGTTGTACACCGGCATCACCAGCGCGGTCTTGAAGGCGCCGGTCTCGGCGGATGCGGTCGGCTCGGGCGTCGCGCGCTCGCCCCAGCGTCCCTGCAACGCCAGCACCATGAAACCGATGGCCGCCGTCCAGAACGAGGCGCTGATCCACAGCATCAGGATGGTATAGAGGATCAGCAGCACGATTTCGAGCGTCGAGAGTCCGCCGTCCTGGATCGCCGACGACAGCAGCGACAGACAGAAGACGGTCGTGAGCAGAACCAGCGTGAAATAGAGCGGACGCGGTAGATAGCGGGCCGCAAAGGTCGAGACGCCGTAGCGGTTCATGGGTGAACCTCCGGCGCAGCATGGCGCCTTCCCGAAATCCCCAACCAACGCCCGACTCTGGCCAGCAGACGCCGCATCAGGCGATGGCAACAGAGCCGAATGGGATTGGGCTCCATGTTCAGCGGCGCGCGTTCGGGGACCGCCTGGAAGCGGATCGCCCGGATGGATTCGGCCAGCGACACCTCGCTCAGACCGGCCCAACGCCGCGTCCAGTCCGGCAGATGACCGCCGAGCACGGCGGCGCGGGCCGCCGAGAGCTGGTCCGGCTCGGCGTCCAGCCCCAGTTCGGCGATCAGCCAGCGATCGAGCAGCCGGTGCGTCTCCTCGATCGCGACCTCCAGCGGCTCGCCCAGTTGACCGAGCGTGGCCCGGAACTCGACCCGCTCGATCACGCGGCGCACCAGCACCTCGGTCTCGTGCGGATCCTGCACGCCCAGAGCATTGAGATAGCGCCGCACACGCCGATCGACCACGGCGTGGTCCTCGGGGGTGGACCAGGAGGCCGGCGCGGGCGCGTCGAGTACGTCGAGCCGGTCGATCACTCCTGAACCCATCTGTAGCTCCAGGTCTCGCTGAGCACGTCCTGGCCTTGACGCAGGAAGGCACGCAGATCCGCCGGCTCGCGGCCATCCGGTTTCAGTTCGAAAAACAGCCTCCAGCCCTGGGTGTTGGGATTCCACTGCACGACCGGCTGGGACAGCTCGCCCGAGGTGCTGGTGACTACGGCCTCGACCTCCGTCTCAGGCGACATCTGGGCCAGGGACTGGCCGGCGAAGTCGACCACGAACTTGCGCCGACTGGAGTCCGGGACATCGGCGCCGGCAGCGCCGATACGGGTCGAAACCGCGCGCCCGCCCAGCAGACCGGCCTCGGGGTCCAGACCGAAACGCAGGCGGTATTCGAGCTTCAGCTCATCGCCCGGCTCGGGTTTGCGCTCAGGCATCCAGTAGGCGACGATGTTGTCGTAACGCTCGGCATCGCTCGGGATCTCGACCAGTTCGACCGTACCCCGGCCCCAGTCGCCGATCGGTTCGACGAGCGCACTCGGGCGGTTCTGATAGTGCGCCTCCAGGTCTTCGTAATTGCGGAAATCGCGATCGCGCTGGAAGAGTCCGAAGGATCTGGGATTCTCGGCGACGAAACCGCTCACGCGCAGACCGAGCGGATTGGTCAGCGGACGCCAGATGCGCTCGCCGGTGCCGTTCACGACCAGCAGACCGTCGGAGTCGTGGACCTCGGGCCGGAAATCATCCATGAAACGGTCGGTGTTCTCGCCATGGAGGAACATGCTCGTCAGAGGCGCGATCCCGAGCTTCTGGACCGACTGACGCATGAACAGCCGTGCCTTGACGTCCATCACCGTCTCGATGCCCGGACGGATCACGAAGCTGTAGGCGCCCGTGACGCTCTCGCTGTCGAGCAGGGCGAACACCGTGATGTCGACCGCATCGGGCGCGGGCTTGAACACCCAGAACTCACGGAAGATCGGGAATTCCTCCTGAGTCGGAAGTCCGGTGTCGATCGCCAGCCCGCGTGCCGTGATGCCGTAGTTCAGCCCCTTGGAGACACCGCGAAAATAGCTCGCGCCCAGAAAGACCACCACCTCATCGAACATGTCGTCTCGGTTGACCGGATAGAGCAGACGCAACCCGGCGAAACCGAGATCCGCCGGCATCTCCTCGGGAACCTGATTGCGGCCATAGTCGAAGAGATCGTGCTGGAAGGGTATGACCTGCGAGACGCCCTCCTCGACGACGTTGACCGTCACCCGGTCCTTGAACAGGAAACCGCGCGGAAAGAACTGCATCTGGAACGGCAGCCCCTCGGCCTTCCACAGACTCTCGTCGCGGTCGAAACGGATATCGCGATATTGGTCGTAGTCCAGATCGGCGAGATAGTCCGGGAGCGCCGGGCGGTCGGGCTGGTAATCGGTGGTCGCCAGTTCCTGGGCGCGTCGGACCACGGCGGCGAAGGTGAAGGCGCCGGGAGCGCCCTCGCTCGGCGCCGGCTCGACCAGACCCGGGGTGTCGTCCGCCCGCAGTGGTATGCCAGAAACCAACGTCGATCCAATAACCAGGATTCCGAACAGTCGAGCGAGCGTCATGATGTTCTCGATGGAGTGTGATTGAACGCCAAAAGTGCCTGTGATGATGGCCGAATCCGTGGCACCCGGTCCAGACGCGCACGCACCAGCGGCTCGCGCCAAAGCAACGAGCCGCTGGTCATGGGAGGACGGAAAACGGAATCGCGCGGATTCTAGCTCGAATCCGCGCCGACGGCATCAGTCGCGGTCGAGAATATAGACCTCGACACGGCGGTTCTTGCCGCGCCCCTCGGCAGTCGCGTTGTCGGCGATCGGGCGCGTCGGCCCGAGCCCTTCGGCACTGAGACGCCCACCGTCCACACCGCGCTCGACGAGCGCCTGACGCACGGCCTCGGCGCGCTGGAGCGACAGGCTCTGGTTGAGCGCCGCGCTGCCGAGGCTGTCGGTATGCCCCTCGATGCGCGCGGTCAGCTCGGGATGCGCCTTCAGCAGCTCGGCGATACGATCCAGACTCGCCAGATCGCCGGTCGGCAGGGTCGCCCGGCCGGTGGGGAAGCTCAGCTCGGACTCGGCGAGACTCAGGAGGAGTCCGCGCTCGGTGAAGGTGCCGTTGAGCTGGGCGAAGTTGGTCTGCAATGCGCGCAGACGAGCCAGCTCGGCGGCGGCCTCGCTCTGATCGGCTGACGGCGCTTCGGGCTGAACCGACTGGCGCGCTGTCTCCAGCTCGGTTTCGAGCGCTTCGATCCGTGCCTGAGCCGCGTTCAGCGCCTCAGCATCCCCATCCTGAGCACGGGCCTGTTCCAGCTCAGCCGTCAGTGACTCGATGCGTGAGCGGGCAGCGGCCAAGTCCTCGGACTCGCTCTGACCGGCCGCGCGCGCCTGCTCCAGCTCGGCTTCGAGCGCGGCGATGCGCGCCGTCGCCTCGGTCAAGACTTGGTTTTCGTCCTGAGCGCTCGTCTCGGCCGCCTGTTGCAGTTCGGCCAGTCGAGCGCGCGCCTGCTCCAGCGCCGCATTCAGAGTCGTCCGGGCTTCCTCGGCCTCGGCGCGTACCCTCTCCAGGCTGGACTCCAGCTCCTGGATGCGCGACTCGGCGGCGGCGAGCCGTTCGGCTTTCTGCGCCTCGTCACCGGCTTCGGCACGCGCTGTCTCCAGCACCGTTTGCAGCTCGGTCAGGCGCTGGTCGCGCTCGGCCAGCGCGGCCTCATGCGCCGCGATGGCGTCGTCGTACTGCTGTTGCAGGGCGGCGCGCGCCTTGCGCTCGGCGTTCAGATCGGCCTCGATTGCCGCAACCCTGCCCAGTGCCTCACGCGCCTGTCCGGCCTGAGCGGCATCGCGTTGACTCAGCTCGAGATCCATACGGACCTTCTGCAACGCCGTCTGGGACTCGGCCAGACGCGTGCGCACGGCTTCGTGCTCCTTGTAGAGCGTCTCGAACTCGGCCTTGGCCGTGGCCAGTTCGTCGGCGAGCGCCTGAGCCTCGGCGGTACGGCCCTCGGGCGTGCCCAGCAGACCCAGCTCCTGGACGGTCCTGAGCAGTTCGGCGTCCTCCGGCGTCGTGCGTGCCAGGGACACGCGCTCATTGAGATGGCGCTCCAGCTCGGCAATCCGCTGCTGATGACTGGTCGCGGCCTCGGCGATGGCCACGTTGACCCGGCCCAGATCGGCCTTCAGCGCCTGGACCTTGTCGCGTTCGGCCTCCAGTCGTGCCTGAACCTCGTCGCGCGCCGCCGCCAGACGCTCCTGCTCGGCCACGGCCTGGGCGGTCTTTTGACGCTCATCGGCCAGCACCGCCGCGTGCGCGGCCTTGATACCCTCCATGTCCTGTCCCAGGCCGACCTTGATCTCCTCGAGCATGCGGATCTGGTCGTTCAGATCCTGCTTTTCGGACTCGAACCGCTCCTTGAGCGCGTCGATCTCGGCGCGACTGGCATTCCAGCCCTCCTCGGCGGCCAGACGCCGTGCCTCGGTTTCCTTGACTCGATCGCTCAGTTGCACGATGAGTCCATCCTTTTCGGAGATCTGAGCCTTGAGTCTATCGTCGTACCAGTTGTAAAGGATGTAGACGCCGACCAGGGCGAACATCAGGGCAAAGGCGATCAGCTTCCAGAAGGATTGACTACCGGACTGAGGGGGGCTGGGTTCGGACATCGTCGTCTCCTGTATGGTTTGATCCGGCGATTATCGCGTACTGGCGTGACTGATCCCAGTACGGCGCGTCCGGCGCGCGGTCATCGGTCGGCGTCCGCGACCGTCCGCAGCGCCTGCTGGGCGATCTCTAACTCTTCGTTGGTCGGGACGACCAGCACCCGAACCTCAGCCTCGGGCAGACTGATGCAGCGCTCGCCGCGCTGGGAGCGCGACGCGTTGAGCTCGGTGTCGAGCCGGATGCCCAGCCGCTCCAGCCCTTCGCAGGCACGGCGGCGGATCTCGGCGGCGTTCTCGCCGATACCGCCGGTGAAAACGAGGGCATCGACCCGGCCCAGCTCGGCGTAATAGGCGCCGATATATTTCTTGAGCCTGTGGGTGGTGATGGCGATGGCCAGCTCGGCGCGCTCGTCGCCGGCGGCGGCCAGCTGGTCGATCTCGCGCATGTCGTTGACGCCGCACAGCCCCAGCAGTCCGCTCTGACGGTTGAGCAGCCGGTCGAGTCCGTCGGCGTCCAGCCCCAGATGCTTGCACAGATAGATGACGACCGCCGGGTCGATGTCGCCGCTGCGCGTCCCCATGACCAGCCCTTCGAGCGGCGTCAGACCCATGGAGGTGTCGACGCACTGTCCGGCGCGGATCGCCGTGGCGCTCGCGCCATTGCCCAGATGCAGGGTGATCAGGTTGCACTGATCGAGCGGTTTGCCCAGCAGTTCGGCGGCACGCTTGGCGACATAGTGATGCGAGGTGCCGTGGAAGCCGTAGCGGCGGATGCGATGCTCGGTATAGAGCGCCTCGGGGATGGCATAGCGATAAGCCGCCGGCGGCATGGTCTGATGAAAGGCTGTATCGAAGACGGCGACCGAGGGCACGCCCGGAAAGTGCGAGCAGGCCGCCTCGATGCCGGCCAGATGACCGGGATTGTGCAGCGGGGCGAGCGGGACGACCTCGCGGATGGCCTCGATCACCGAGTCGTCGATACGCGCCGGCTGCTTGAAACGCACGCCGCCATGGACGACGCGATGCCCGATGGCCGCCAGTTCGCCGACCTCGACCAGCACCCCGCTGTCACGCAGCGCACGGATGATGTAATCGATGCCCTGCTCATGACTCGGGATCGGCAGCGATTCCTGGCTGGAATGCGACACCTCATCGCTGTCGAGCCAGTTGAGCTTGATCTCGCCCTCCGGCTCGCCGATGCGCGCGACCAGACCCGACGCCAGCGCCTGCCAGTCCTGGACGCGGAAGAGTTGATATTTGATCGAGGAACTGCCCGAGTTCAGAACCAGCACCTTCATCGCGCGCACTCCTCGTTGGCGGCGGCCACGATGGACTCGCCCTGGGCCTGGATGGCCGTGATGGCCACGGTGTTGACGATATCGGTCACAGTACAGCCGCGACTGAGGTCGTTGACCGGCTTGTTGAGTCCCTGGAGTACCGGGCCGATGGCCACGGCACCGGCACTGCGCTGCACGGCCTTGTAGGTATTGTTGCCGGTGTTGAGGTCGGGGAAGATCAGCACTGTGGCATGACCCGCGACCTCGCTGTCGGGCATCTTGGAGCGCCCGACCTCGATGTCGACCGCCGCATCGTACTGGATCGGCCCCTCGACCTTGAGATCGGGCCGGCGCTCGCGCACCAGTCGCACCGCCTCGCGCACCCGGTCGACATCCTCGCCCTTGCCGGAGCTGCCGCTCGAATACGACAGCATGGCGATGCGCGGCTCGATGCCGAAGGCGGTCGCCGTCTGCGCCGAGCTGATGGCGATGTCGGCCAGCTCCTCCGAATCCGGATTGGGATTGACGGCACAGTCGCCATAGACCAGCACCTGATCCGGCAGACACATGAAGAACACGCTGGAGACGAGCTTCACGCCCGGCTTGGTCTTGACCGTCTCGAACGAGGGCCGGATGGTGTGCTGGGTGGTGTGGGTCGCGCCCGAGACCATGCCGTCGGCATCGCCGTGATAGACCATGAGGGTGCCGAAGTAGCTGACGTCGGCCAGCACGTCGTGCGCCATCTGCTCGGAGATGCCCTTGTGCTTGCGCAGCTCGTAATAAGTCCGGGCATAGCGGTCGCGATCGGGCGAGTCGACCGGATCGACGATGCGGATGTCACCGAGATCCAGACCCAACTCAGCCGCACGGCGCTGGATGCGTTCGGGATTGCCGAGCAGGATCAGGTCGGCGACCTGGCGCAGCGACAGGATCTCAGCGGCACGCAGGATGCGCTCGTCCCCGCCCTCGGGCAGCACGATGCGCTGGCGGCGCGACTTGGCGCGGCGGATCAGCTCGTACTCGAACATCAGCGGCGTGACGCGCTCGGAATGATGCACGGCGATGCGTCCGCGCAGTTCTTCGAGATTGACATGCGCCTCGAACACACCGAGCGCGGCGGCGATCTTGCGATCGTCGCCCGGCAGCAGGCTCGATTCGATCCGGCTCACATGCATGGCCGTGGTGAAGGTGTCGGTCGGCACCTGGAGGATGGCGACCTTGGTGCGACGCAGGCCCTCGATCAGATCGCGGACCTTGTCGGCCGGTCGCAGACCGCCGGTGAGCAGCAGCCCGGCCACGCGCGGAAAGGCCGAGGAGGCATCGGCGGCCAGACTCGCCAGGATGATGTCGGAGCGGTCGCCTGGGGTGATGATGAGACAGCCGTCCTCGACATAGCGCAGGAAATCCGGGATCTCCATGGCGGCGATCTTGTAGTTGGTGACGACCTGATGCAGGGCGTCGCCCTCGCCATAGAGACATTCGGCGCCGAGCGCCTGCCGGATCTCGCCCACGGTCGGCATGCCGAGCGCCTGCTGCTCCGGGAGCACATAGACGGTCTCGGTCTCGGTGAGCAGATGCTGGACCCGGCCGCGCACCGTATCCAGATCCTCCGGCGCCACGCCATTGACCACGGTGGCCAGGAAGTCGCCGCCGCGCTCGCGCATCAGCTCGTGGGTGATGTGCAGGGCGTCCCAGGCTTCCTGCGGGGTACGTCCGAAGCCCTTGACCACGGCCACCAGACTACAGCCGAAGTTGTTGGCCAGATCGACGTTGAAGCCGAATTCCAGCGAGGGGATGAGTCCGTTGTAGTCGGTGCCGGCGCAGACGACCAGATCGCACTGCTCTTCGAGCATCTTGAACTTGTTCATGATGAGCTTGAGCAGCTCGTCATAGCGCCCGCTGCCGATGAACTGGCGTGCCGTCTCCACGGTGCAGCCGTAGAGCATCTCGGGCGGGAACGGCAGCGCGTAACGTTCGCGGATCAGGGCCGTTAGATTGTCGAGTTCGGCTCCCCGGGGCGCAAAGGGCCGAAAGAAACCGATCCGGCGACCAATCGCCGACAACATCTCCATGAAGCCCAGGACGACAACCGACTTGCCGCTGCCAGCCCCGGCGCCGGCGATGTAGATACTCTGCATGGTCTCACTCTATCGAACGAAGTCAGAAAGGGGCCATGCTCGGAGCATGGCCGATGAAATACTGCATTGTGCAAAAATATCAGATTCTCTCCGGCGAGGGGTGGCCGGGATATGGGCGGGTCTCAGGGCGACTCGACTCGGCACGACGCTCGGTCGGACGCCAGGATGTCGTCGAGCACCTGATCAAGACGCCGGAAGCCGGCAACCGAATTGAGCCGCTGCAACTCGCGCCCCCGTCCGTCGAAGAACAGGATCGCCGGGGCGTGCTGGAGACCGAGCGCATCGGCCCAGGCGCGGGCCGTGGTGCGCTCGCCGGCGGGCGTGATGACAGGCGTCTCGGAGCGCCGGTCGAGCTGAACCGTATCGAGCGCCTCGAACCGACGCCGGATCTCGGGCGAGCGCCGCACCTGATCGTGGAGCACGTCGCAGGGATGGCAGTCGCCGCGCTCGAAGAACACCGCCAGCGGGCGCTCGGCCGGAATCCGGCGGTCGAGCACATGGGGCGGCGGGCTGAAGAAGGGCTGATCGTTGAGATCCTCGCTATCGAAGACGAGACGCTCGTCGCCGCGCGCCAGATAAGCGTCGAAGGACTCGCGCCGGTCGTGCCCATCGGCGACGTATTCGAGCGCGGCCCGGAACGGATAGGGCGGATGATAGCCGCGCAGCCGGAGCGCGAGCCGCCCATCGGCGTCGTAGAACAGGATCGAGGGCGTGAAATCGGTCTGCTCGCGCCGTGCCCAGGTCTGCACGTCGAGTCGCTCGCCGTCGAGCGTCCTGACTTCGGCGCGTCCATGGATGTCAACGGATACCAGGTCGAAATGACGCCGGAGATAGGCGAGGATATCCGGGTCGGCGAGGTTCACCTGTTTGAAACGCTCGCAATACGCACAGTCCTCCTGATCGAAATAGACCATGAGCCCACGCTTGCCGGCGTCGACGGCGGCCTCCAGGTCGGCGCGGATGTCGAGCGCCCACACCTGAGTCCCGACGGCAAGCCAGGTCGCCGTCACGAGCATCAACCTCCTGATCCCAGTTCGCACTCGATACCCCATGACCACAATCAATGACCCCATCGACTGGCCCCGGATCGATACTGTCTTCCTCGACATGGACGGCACTCTGCTCGATCTGCATTTCGACAATCACTTCTGGCTCGAACACGTCCCGCGCCGCTATGGCGAGGCGCGCGGCCTGTCATTCGAGGCGGCCCGCGCCGAACTGCACGCCCGGTATCGCGACATCGCGGGCACGCTCGACTGGTACTGCGTCGACCACTGGAGCCGCGAGCTGGGCCTGGACATCCTGCTGCTCAAACGCGAGGTCGAGCACCTGATCGCGGTCCATCCGCATGTGCCGGACTTCCTGGAAGCCCTGGCCGCGCTCGGCAAGCGGCGCGTCCTCGTCACCAACGCCCATCAGAAGACGCTCGCGCTCAAGCTCGAACGCACGCCGCTCGCCGGTCATCTGGAGCGCGTGGTCTCGGCGCACGATCTCGGGATCGCCAAGGAGTCGCCCGCGTTCTGGCCGGCGTTCCAGGCGATCGAGCCGTTCGACCCCGAGCGCTCGCTCTTCGTCGACGACAACCTGGATGTCCTGCGCACGGCGCGTGCGTATGGCTTTCGCCGACTGCTGGCCGTACTGGCGCCCGACTCCAGGCAACCGCCGCGCCAAACCGACGAGTTTCCAGCGATCAGTGACTTCTCGGCGCTGTTGCCCGGACTCACCGCAGCGGCTCAGTCCACGGTCTCGGGCGCTTGATCCGAAACCGTCTCCGTTTCAACCTGGACGCCACGCCCTTCCCCGGTCGGTTTGCGCCGCCGACGCCGCCGCTTGCCGGCACGGGCTTCGGCGGTTTCCGAGTCGGTCTTGGGCGCTGAGGCCGCCACGACTGGTTCGGCGTTCGGACCTGCGCTGACCGGGCGCGGCGCCTCGGCGGATCTGGCCTTGGCCGGCGCCTTCTCGGCCGGCTCGCGCGGCTTGACTGGCGGACTGGTCAGCGCGGCCGGTTCGAGCTGACCGCGCGCACGCTTGATCCGGCGGATGATCGGCATATCCGGAATCTCCAGCTCCGGCCCGGTGCGCTCCGGCCACTCGTCGACGAGCTGGTCGAGGAAGCTCAGATCGGAAGAGCGTCGTGTAGGGAAAGAGTGTAGATCTCGGTGGTCGCC
>ERZ1673962.530-NODE-530-length-25333-cov-11.567371_pt1 | contig 25333 bp, 19 predicted proteins | sample MGYA00580188_ERZ1673962 | MGnify/ENA primary metagenome ERZ1673962 (study PRJEB41334, sample SAMN05608104) | rock metagenome | biome: terrestrial subsurface; feature: shale formation; material: shale | place: USA: Pennsylvania ... | reverse complement strand
TGTGGAACCGCTACCGCGCGCTCGAGGCGTTCGGCGGCCAGCCCTGGCTGCTGCGCTTCTTCGACCAGATCCGCTTCTACCCGGTTTCTGCCGAAGAGCTTTTGAAGATCCGCCGCGATTTTCCGTTGGGCCGCTACCCGCTGACGATCGAAGAGACCGAGCTGCGCCTGTCCGACTATCAGGAATTCCTGGCTAAGGAAGCTGCGGGTATCGACGCCTTCCGCAGCCAGCAGCGCGCTGCTTTCGACGCCGAACGCCAACGCTGGATCGCGTCCGGCCAGGCGCACTTCGAGAGCGAAGAAGTCGCCGCTGAGCTCGGTGAAGACGCCCCGCTGGCGGCCGGCGAACATGGCATCGAAAGCCACATAGCCGGGAATCTCTGGCAGGTATCCGTGACCGAGGGCGCTCGGGTGGAAGCCGGCGACGTGCTGGTGATCCTCGAGAGCATGAAGATGGAAATCCCGCTCACCGCACCTGTTTCCGGCGTGGTGAAGGACATCCGAGTGCAGCCGGGCTCGCCCGTGCGTGCCGGCCAGCGGGTGGTGGTGATCGAGGGCGCGTAAGGCTCCCTGCCCAACAAATGACCGTAGGGTGGATCACGCCTCACCGATCCACCAACCGGCCCACAGGGCCACCGGGCCGTCCCGAACATCATGCGTGGAAAAGGCGTTGCCGTTTTCCACCTTAAGAGGAATACGACATGACAACCGACTTTGAACTACGCCTCGACACACTGCGCGCGGCTTACTCCAGCGCCAAGCTGTCACCGCGCGCACTCATCGCTGCAGTGCACGACCAAGCCACCAACCTCCAGGCCGAATTCAACCTCTTCATTCATCTGCTAACGAAGGATGAACTCGAGCCCTACCTCGCAGCCCTGGACAGCAAATCCCCGGCCGAGCTGCCGCTCTACGGCATCCCCTTCGCCATCAAGGACAATATCGATCTGGCCGGCATCCCGACCACGGCAGCCTGCCCCGCCTTTGCCTATACACCGGACACCAGCGCGACCATCGTCGAACAACTGATCGCCCTCGGTGCCATCCCGCTGGGCAAGACCAACCTTGACCAGTTCGCCACCGGCCTCAACGGCACCCGTTCGCCCTACGGCGAGTGCCGCAACAGCGTGCATCCGAAGTATCCGTCGGGCGGCTCCAGCGCCGGTTCGTCCCTGGCCGTGGCACTCGGCCTGGCGAGCTTCGCATTGGGCACGGACACCGCCGGTTCCGGTCGGGTGCCGGCCGCGTTGAACAACCTGATCGGCCTCAAGGCGAGCAAGGGCTTGATCTCCACTGCGGGCGTAGTCCCGGCGTGCCGTACGCTGGATTGCGTCACCTTCTTCACCGCTACCGCGGCCGAAGCCAGCCAGCTGCTAGCCCTGACCGCCGAACTCGACCCACGCGACGAATACAGCCGCGCCAATCCGCTGTGGAACGACGGTTCGGCGTTTGGCCAAGTCAAATCCTTCCGTTTCGGCGTGCCCAAACAACCGGAATTTCTCGGCTGCCCGGAAAGCCCGGCGCTGTTCGCCGCTACCATTGAGCACCTGAAAGCTATCGGCGGCGAGCCAGTGGAGATCGATTTCGCGCCCTTCCTTGAAGCCGCGCGGCTGCTCTATGAAGGCCCCTGGGTTGCCGAACGCTACAGCGTTGCCGGCGCGTTGATCGAGCAACAGCCCGACGCCGTGCTGCCGGTGATCAAGGCGGTGCTGGAAAAGGCACCCGGCACCACTGCCGTGCAGCTGTTCCAGGCCGAGTACCGGCTGCAACAGCTCAAGGCCATCTGCGACCGGATCATGGCCACGGTGGATTGTGTACTGACCCCGGCCTACCCGCGCCCGGTCACGCTGGACGAACTGCACGCCGAGCCGGTCAAGCGCAATTCGGACCTGGGCTACTACACCAATTTCATGAACATGCTGGACTACGCCGCCGTGGCGGTGCCAGCGGGCGTGATGCAGAACGGCCTGCCCTGGGGCGTGACCTTGTTCGGGCGAGTATTCACCGATCAGTACCTACTGAGCCTGGCCGACATGCTGCAACGGCAACATCGCATCGCATTGATCGGTGGGCAGTCGATCACCTCGCCTGCCCCACAGAATGCGGCACGCAGCGACCGCGCCCGTGTCGTGGTCTGTGGCGCGCATCTGGATGGCTTGCCCCTGAACTGGCAGCTCAAACAGCGCGGCGGTCGACTGCTCGAAGCAACCCGCAGCGCAGCGCACTACAAACTGTACGCGTTGGCCGGCGGCCCACCGTTCCGCCCGGGCATGGTGCGTGTTGCCGATGAAGGCGTCGCCATTGAGGTGGAAATCTGGGAAGTCCCGAGCAGTGAACTGGGCTCCTTCCTCACCGGCATCCCGGCACCTCTCGGGCTGGGCAAGGTACAACTGGCCGACGGCAGCTGGGAAACCGGCTTCATCTGTGAAGCGTACGGTTTGCAGGGTGCCGTCGATATCAGCAAGTACGGTGGCTGGCGAGCCTATATGAAGAGCCGTAGCTGAGCGGGGTCGCCAAACGCTGTGTTTCGGTACGGGTAAGTCCTGCCGTAACGTCCGGAACATCGCCTCTAAGACGTCCTCCGATGCAAAGCGACGCCGAATAGTCGGCTCTATTTGCATCAGAGGAGGTTCCATGCGCATCACCCTTCCACGTCTCGGTTTTGGCGGCGCGCCGTTGGGCAACATGTTCGCCCCGCTCGACGAAACCACCGCCGACGCGACCCTCAAGGCCGCCTGGGATGCCGGCATCCGTTATTACGACACGTCGCCGCACTATGGCGCCGGCCTGGCCGAGCAACGATTCGGGCGCTTACTCAGCAAAAAGCCCCGCGATGAATTCGTCCTGAGTACCAAGGTTGGCCGCTTGCTGCAGCCGACCAGCAGGCCGGAGAACGCCCAGCCCTTTGTCGATGAGCTGCCGAACAAGCGCGTCGTCGACTACTCCGCTGACGGCGCACGACGCTCCATCGAAGACAGCCTGGAGCGTATGGGCGTGAATCGTATCGATGTCGCCTTCATCCATGACGTGTCCGAAGACCAGTGGGGCCCACAGTGGACCGAGTATTTCCAACAGGCCATGCAAGGCGCGGCGAAAGCGCTGACGCAGATGCGTGAGGAAGGCCTGATTCGCGGTTGGGGGCTTGGCGTGAACCTGGTCGAACCCTGCCGCATGGCCCTTGAGCAATCCGACCCGGACGTGTTCCTGCTGGCCGGCCGCTATTCTCTACTCGACCACCGCGAAGCGCTGGATACGCTATTTCCTACATGCGTGGAGCGTGGCGTCGGGATCGTTGTCGGCGGGCCGTTCAACTCCGGTGTACTGGCCGGTGGCGGGCACTACGACTATGCGGACGCGCCCGATGATATCCGCCAGAAGACCGGGCAGATCGAAACGGTATGTCAGGAGTTCGAGGTAGATATCCGGGCTGCGGCGCTGCAGTTCTGCCTCGCGCATCCTGCCGTCCTGTCAGCCATTCCGGGCACCAGCAACCCGAAGCGTCCTGCACAGTACGTGCGACAGTTCGAGGCCGACATACCGGCCGAATTCTGGCGGGCACTCAAGGACAAGCAGCTGCTGCCTGAAGACGTGCCGGTGCCGGGCTAATTCAGCTTTTCACCCGCGATGATGCGCAGGCATGCCTGAGCATCATCGCCGCCATCGTCCTCGGTGTCAGATGGAGATTCGCGGCTTTTCGGCGCCCAGAGCGAGCGCGAGTACCGCGCTTAGCGCAACCGCCGCTGCCGCGAGCAGCGCGAACCCCACCTTCGAGAGGATCATGGCACCGTATCGTATCCCCTGAATGCGCGCCATGTAGTCGCCGCAGGCGTCCGTAGCCCGGCCGTTCGAACAGTCTTGCTTAACAGAGGCCAAGCCAGAGCGGACGAAGTGATCTGCCAACTCAGCGAACTGTAAGTGCGCGAATTGAGTCGCGAGGGCAAACGCAAGAAGCACAACGAGCAGCAGGATGTAGGATCGTGTCGAGACCTTGGCAAGGTAACCGGCAACGAGTGCCGTAAGGATAACGAGCCCTGCCACCGCGCCCTGCCCCATCGAAAAAATATCGACTCGAAGCAGTGCTTCGACTGACTCCGAATATGAGCATCTGGACGAAACGCTGTCAGCACACGCCAGCACGCTTTGCCAGTCCTCCACTGTCAGGTGATGCAAGCCGCTGGATCTAGACCAAGTCATCATCTTGATCGCGCCAACGCCGATCGAGAGGAAGGCAAGCACCAACAGCCCGAACAGGGGAAACCTTTTCATTTAGGGACATCCGTTTCCAAAGCGCACGGATCATAGCCGGTTGGGCTACCCCGAACCCACGCTGCACGCGTTGCTCGCCGTGAGACCGATCACAACGCTGATAACCGGAACCGACAGCACCATCGTGGCGCACGCCTCACCATTTGAGCGCAGGTTGCAGACCGGCCCAGGCCTATAAAATTTCTAGTTAATGCCTTCAACTGATTGATACAAAAGCCGTATTGGTTTGAAAGGCGAACTGGCACGCAACCTGCTCTACACAGAACAGAACGGGATGAGTCGCGACAGCGCTCACATCGCTCGGCACACAGGAGCTACACAACAGGCGAACTAGGGTTCCGGCTCATGCAGATGAGCGCTGGTCCGAGAGTTCTCCGGTCCCACGGATTGGGACTACACGGCGGGATAAAAGCCCGGGAGGACGCGATGTCATCCCGTGCCGGTTCTTCCACTGTGTAGGAGTTTCACCATGACAGGTCTGCTGTTTCCTTCGCTGCACAAGACCCTTCTCGGCGCCACCCTGGCCGTCGCGACCGTATTCGCGCCGCTGGTGGTTCAGGCGGCGGAAAAACTGAAGATCGGCACCGTCGTCTGGGCCGGTTATGGGCCGTTCTACGTGGCCGACAAGAAAGACCTGTTCAAACCTCACGGCCTGGACGTGGAGTTGCAGTTCTTCAACGACCCGGCCCTGATTCCGACCGCCATGCTCAGCCGCGCACTCGATGGCGGCATGCTGACCTATGACCAAGTCGTTGCCTCTGTCGCCAAAGGCCTCAAGCACCGCGTGGTCATGCCCATCGACTTCTCCAACGGTGGTGACGCCATCGTCGCCGATGCGTCGATCAACTCTGTGGCCGACTTCAAAGGCAAAAAAGTTGGCTACAACCCGCTCTCGCCGTCCGACTTCCTGCTCGCCTACGCGCTGCAACAGAACGGTATGACCGAGAAGGATATCCAGCCGGTCAACATGACGCCCGAAGGCATTCCCGGTGCCATGGCCTCAGGCAACCTGCCGGTCGGCGTGACCTACGAGCCCAACGTGTCGCAGATCCTCTCCATGGGCAGCGGCGACAAGTTCAAGGTCGTGTATTCCTCCAAGGATGCGCCCGGCCTGATCACCGATGTGCTGGTCTTCGACGAAGCGGTGATCGCCAAGAAGCCTGCCGCCATCAAGGCGATGATCCAGGGTTACCTCGACGGGCTCGCCTACATGCAGGCGCATCCCGAGGAGTCGGCAGACATCATTGGCGAGGTGCTGGGCGTCAGCGCCGAAGAAGCCACCGAACAGATGTCCGGTGCCTACAACATCCCGCTCGCGGAAATGAGCAAGAGCTTCGCGCCCAGCGACGACACCCATTCCTTCCATGGCAGCGGCGCGATCATTGCCAAGCTGCTGGTGGATAACGGCCAGATCCCCTCCGCCCCGGATTTCAGCGACACCTACGACGCGCAGTTCACCGAAGCACTCGCCAAGTAATGCGCGCCGGGGCGAGCCGCGCTCGCCCCGACAGGAGACCCGTATGAAAACCCGCAAGCCGCTTTTCCGTTATGCAGATGGTCGAGTGCCAAACACCCTGGCCATGAGCTATGTCCTGCTCGGCTACCTCGCCGGGCTGGCGCTGCTGTTCCCGGCCAATGGCTGGCTCAATGCGCTGGGTACGCTACTGCTTGGTCATGCAATGATCATTGCCGCCTACCTGATTCATGAGTTCGCTCACGGCACCATTTTCAGCGTGCCCAAGCACAATCAGTGGGCGGGCAATGCCTGCAGCTGGCTGGCCGGCAGCTGCTATGCCGACTTTCAGGACCTGCGCAAGAAACACATGCGTCACCACGTCGACCGTGCCGACGTGATCACCTTCGACAGCAAGGCTTTTCTCAAGGCCCGCCCCCTGTGGTTCCAGAAGCTGGTTGTAGCGCTGGAGTGGGCCTACGTGCCGGCAGTCGAATTGATCATGCACGGTTACGTGATCGTGCTGCCCTTCGTCACCCGCAACGAAAAGCACCGTGCGCGCCGCGGCAAGGTCGCCCAGATCATGCTTATCCGCGCGCTGCTGTTCGGGCTGCTTGGCTGGTTCTCGCTGAAAGCTCTGGTGCTGTATGCCGTGGCCTGGATGCTGATGGTCACGGTGCTTCGCTTCGCCGACGCCTACCAGCACACCTATGACGCCTTCGCCGTACTCGAGGACGGCCAGCTGCCGGAAAACAAGCAACGCGACCGCGCCTACGAGCAACTCAATACCTTCAGCAATGTGGTGTCCGCACGCTGGCCATCGCTGAATCTGCTGCTGCTCAACTTCCCCTACCACAACGCCCATCACGAGAAACCGGTCGCGCCCTGGTATCGCCTGCCCGCGCTGCATGCCGAGCTGTACGGCAGCGCCTACAACCAGGTCATTCCGATGCGCGATTTGCTCGGCAGCTTCCACCGCTATCGCCTGCGTCGTGTGCTGGATGACGACTATGGCTCGGTCGGTGAAGGTCCGCAGAAGGCTGACGGCTTCTACGGTGCAGTTGGCGTGTCTTTCCTCACGGCGGTGTGAAATGCATAAAGCGCTCGATTATCGCGGACGTTGCGTCGTCCTCACCGGTGCTGCTGGCGGTATAGGCCGGCAGCTGGCAAAGACCTACGCCGAGGCCGGCGCCACGCTGGAGCTGGTCGATCGCGACCCCGATGCACTGGCCGAACTGGCCGAAAGTCTGCAACCGGAGGGGCCGCTGCACGTCACCACGTTGGAACTCGGAGACTGGCACGCCGTGCAGCACTTCGCTGACGATCTGGCCTGCCGTAACCGCTCGGTCGAAGTCTTGGTCAACAATGCCGGTATCGAATACCAGACGCCCATTACCGACCCTGGCGCCAAGGCTGACGCCTGCTGGACGCATTTGCTCGACAACAATGTGTCGTCCATGCAGCGACTGACCCGCGCGCTGCTGCCTCGTCTTCGTGCCGGTGCCAGTGTGATCAACCAGGCCTCGATCTGGGGGCTGAAAGGCGTACCGGGCTTTTCCGCCTACGCGGCCAGCAAGCATGCGGTGATCGGTTTGACCCGTTCACTGGCCTGGGAATTGGGACCGCGGCGCATCCGCGTCAATGCCGTCTGCCCAGGCTGGATCGGCACGGATGCAGCGATGCGTTCGCTGCGCATCATGGCGGAAGAAAACGGCCGCAGCGAAGCCGAAGAGCTGGTCGCGGTGCTGGCGGCCCAGGCGATTCCGGAGCTGCTGACCCCGGCGGACCTGTCCGGCACCTTCTTGTTTCTCGGCTCGCCACTGGCGGCGGCGCTCACCGGGCAGGCGTTGTCGGTCAGCCATGGCGAGGTGATGCATTGATGAATCGCCAGCCACTGGAAGGCAAAGTGGCGCTGGTCACCGGCGCGGCGACCGGGATCGGTCGGGCCACCGCGCTGGGCCTGGCGCAAGTGGGCGCGAGCGTCTGGATCAACCACCTCGGCCAACTGGAATTGGCAGAGCAACTGTGCGCGGCGGTCGATGCGCTTGGCGGCCGAGCACGTTGCGTAGAAGCGGACGTCGCGTCAGCGGCGGAGGTGGCCGGGATGTTCGAGCAAATCCTCGCCGAAGGGCCGCTAAACCTGCTGGTGAACAACGCCGGCATCATTCTGGAACAACCCTTTCTCGACACCACAGAGCAGGACTGGGCACGGGTACTGGACGTCGATCTTCACGGTGTCTATCGATGCACACAGCAGGCGCTGCGGCATATGCAGCCGCGTGGTTGCGGCGCCATCGTCAATGTAGCTTCAGACCTCGGCTTTCTCGGCCGCAGCGACTACGCCGCCTATTGCACCGCCAAGGCCGGCGTGATCGGCCTGACCCGCTCGCTGGCGCGTGAATTCGCCGCAAGCGGCATACGGATAAATGCCGTCGCACCAGGCCCCATCGCCACGGCGATGGTCTCAGCAGAAAACATGAGCGCCGAATGGATAGCCAAGGAACTGGACATTCCCATGGCCCGACTCGGCACGCCTGATGAAGTGGCGGCAGCCATCGTTTTCCTGCTCTCGCCACAGGCCAGCTATTTCACCGGACAAATACTTGGGCCCAACGGTGGTTCCTGGATGGGCGCATGATGACCCTGTTGCCTCAGGTCTTGCTGATCACGGGTGCCGTCGCTTGGGGCCTCGGCTGGCTGCCCTTGCACCACTTCGCCAGCGTTGGCCTGGTCGGCATGCCGTTGGTGTTGCTGGTCTACGGACTGCTCAGTCTGATCGCCTTGCCGGTGCTCTGGCGCGAGCGTCATGCCTGGGCAGCGCAGCGCAACGGTCTGCTGGCCATCGCCATCTGCGGCGGCGGTGCGACCGCCGCGCTGGTCACGGCGCTGGCTACCGGTGACGTGGTTCGCGTGATGCTGTTGTTCTATCTGGCGCCGGTCTGGGGCGTGCTGGGTGGCTGGCTGTTGTTGGGCGAACGCCTGACAGCGCTACGAATCGGCGCGCTGTTGGTGGCCTTGCTCGGCATCGCCCTGACCCTTGGCGTCAGCCGCGAGCTGATCCATCCGCTGAGTGGCAATGACTGGCTCGCATTGGCGGCCGGCCTCGGTTTCAGTCTGAACAATCTCGCTACCCGCGCCGCCGACCGGGTGCCGCTCGCCAGCAAGACCTTGGCGCCTTTCGTCGGTAGCGCTCTGATTGCCGCCGTGCTCTGCCCACTGCTGGGCGATTATCCGCCGCCGCTGAGCCTCACGCTGAGCTGGCAGATCGGGTTGATGGCCCTCGGCTGGCTGTTGAGCATGGCCGCGGTGCAGTACGGCGTCAGCCATATCGAAGCCGGCCGTGCGGCAGTGCTGGTCGTCTTCGAGCTGGTGGCTGCGGTGCTCTCCTCCGCCTGGTTCGGTAGCCACGCCATCACCCCACATGAATGGCTAGGCGCGGCGCTTGTGACCTTTGCCGCACTGATCGCCAGCTGGCCGGAACGCCCGGCCCTGACCGTAATTCGGAGCCCTTCGCTATGAACAGCGTGCACATGGATCAACTCAGTTGGGTCGAATACGAACGCCGCGTGCGTGATGGCGCTGTGCTCTTCCTGCCCTGCGGTGCCACCGAACAGCACGGGCCGCATCTGCCGCTGGGCACCGACGCGCTGCTCGCCAGCGCCATCTGCGCCGATGTGGCGCAACGCGTCGGCGGGCTGGTCGCACCCGCCCTGTCCTACGGCTACAAATCACAGCCCAAATGTGGCGGCGGCCAGCACTTTTGCGGCACCACCAGCCTGGATGGCGCCACGCTGAGCGCACTGGTCCGCGACGCGGTGCGTGAATTTCACCGACACGGCGTCAGGCGGCTGGTGTTGGTGGTCGGGCATTACGAGAACCAGTGGTTCGTCGGCGAAGGTATCCAGTTGGCGCTACGCGAACTGGGACCGGATGCCGGTCTCGAGGTCATGCGCCTGGAACATTGGGACTTCTGCCGTGAACAGACCTTGGCTGACGTGTTTCCAGCCGGCTTTCCAGGCTTTGCCCTTGAGCACGCAGCCGTCATCGAAACCTCACTGATGCTGCATTACTACCCCAACCTGGTGGCGCTGGAGCGTATCCCGGAGGAAGCCTGCGCAGACTTTCCACCGTACGACATGTATCCGCCCCGCACTGAATGGGTGCCACCTTCAGGCGTGCTGTCTTCGGCCAAGGGGTCGACAGCGGACAAGGGACAGCGCATGGCCGACGACATTGTCAGCGGTATCGCTGCGGCGGTCTGCCATGAGTTCGACCTGGGGAACCTGCAGTGAACCTCGCACTGGCGCATACCGCGCTGCTGGTGATCGACATGCAGCGCGACTTCTGCGCGCCGGGCGGCTATGCAGATCAGGCTGGGCTGGACATCGAGCGCCTGCGCGCGCCCATCGAACCTATCCGCCAGCTGCTGGTGGCGGCGCGACGATGCGGGTTGTTGGTCGTGCACACCCGCGAAGGCCATCGCGCCGACCTCAGCGACCTCCCCAACACCAAGCGTCGGCGTGCCGAGGCCAGCGGCGCGCCAATCGGCAGCCCCGGTCCGTTGGGCCGTCTTCTGGTGCGAGGCGAACCTGGCAACGCGCTGATCGAGGAGCTCATGCCCGAACCTGGCGAGCCGGTGATCGACAAGCCCGGCTATAGCGCCTTCGCTCATACCGACCTGCAACTGCTGCTGCAAAACCGCGGGATCGGTCAGTTGATCCTGACTGGTGTAACCACCGAGGTCTGCGTTTCCTCAACGCTGCGCCAGGCGGTGGATCTCGGCTACTCGTGCCTCACGGTCGCTGACGCTTGCGGCTCTGCCTACCCGGCGCTGCATGCCGCAGCACTGTCGATGATCGGCGTCGAAGGCGGACTGTTCGGCGAAGTCATCACCAGCGATGCGCTGATCGCCTTGCTGGAGATGCCCGCATGACCGACGTGCTCAAGCTCTGGCCGCTGCTGACCGCCACCCATCGCTACGACAAATCGATTTCCACCCGCAACCGTGGCCACGGCACCCTGATCGAGGCGCCAATCCTGGCGTTCCTGATCGAGACCCGGCAGGGACGCATCCTCTTCGATGTCGGCTGCGACTACGCCAAGATCAACAACCCGGCACTCAAAGCGCGCTGGTTCGATCCGCTGGAGTTCCCGATGGGGCCACCGGACATGCATGACGACCAGCGTCTGCCGGCCCACCTGGCCCGGCACGGCCTGACGCCGGCCGACATCGACCTGGTGTTTCTCAGTCACTTGCATTTCGACCACGCCGGCGGGCTTTGCGAGCTGTGCGGCTGCGACGTGCATGTCCACGAGGCCGAGCTGGCGGCTGCGCTCGCCGAGGCCGACGATGCCTACTTCGCCGACGATTTCACTGGCCCCTTCGTTGACCAGAACCGCTGGAGTCTCCAGCGCGAGGAATACCAGCTGGTGCCCGGCGTGCAGGCAATCAACACGCCTGGCCACACCGCTGGGCACATGTCTCTGCTGATCGAACTGCCGCACGGCAAGCCCGTCATCCTGACGGGAGACGCGGCGGACCTGGAAGAAAACCTCACCGATGAAATAGCGCCCGGTCTCTGCTGGCAGGACCGCGAAGACATGGCGCTGGACAGCATTCGCAAGCTCAAGGGATTGGCCGCCGAAACCGAAGCCGAGTTGTGGCCGAACCACGACATGGCCTTCTGGCGAACCCTCAAACGATTCCCGGAGTACCACGCATGAACAGCGTTCCCGAGACCTACCTGGGCGTATGGCGCCGTCGCCTGTTGACCACCACCGACGGATGCCGCGACGAAACCAGCGATGTTTACTGGCTGCAGACGGCCCATTTGCACGCCGACGTGCGCATCCCCCATCCCCCCACCACCGCAGCCTCGCTTGCCACTTGCACGCATGCACAACAGCTGGCCTTGTGCGAACAGGCCGGCTTTGCCGGCTTGACCATGGTGGAAGGCGACATTTGCCAATGGCATCGGCTGATCGACTACCAGCCGCCCAGCGGCTCACCCGACATCGGCCGCATGCGCTTCGAGGGGCCCGATCGGTTGCTCGAAGATGGCCTGGACGGCCGCTATCACGAAGTCTGGCAGCGTGTGCCCGAATCCAGCGGCACCAACTGGGGACTGTGGCTGCGGTCAGCCGATGAACCGGAGCGTCAGGCCTGCCTGCTGGTCGCCGGAGATTACTTCATGTTTGCTGCCGACAGGCCTGCGCCGTTGGACCCCGAAGGTGTGCAACTACGCGACCAACTCGCCCGCGCCAATCCGGCAAAACGCCTCAAGCTGCTGGCCTGTGAAATATCCTTCGGCCGACAACGCAACGGCGCGACACCCTGGATGATCAGCCACTCGACCTTGCCGGGGCGTGTCGGCGACAACCTGCTGCCGAGCTACTGGAATTTCAGCCAACCCGCCGGTATTCCCGAAGGGGACCTGGCCCGCATTGGCCAATTCCCGCCGACCCTCGGCTGGGTCAGCGTGGCCAATCCGATTTCAGCTCTCGTTCAGGAGGTAGTCGCATGACGGCCCATTTGTCCCTTAGCGCGAACACGAACCTGGAGCCGCGCGCGGCGGTCGCCGCGCAACCGGTCAGCGCAGAACCCGCGCCCGTTGCCAAAACGCGCCGCGCCCGCTGGTGGCGCATTCGTGGCGATCTGCCGAAAACCACTGTTTGGACACTGGCCGCAGCGGGCCTGATTTCACCGTTCATCCTCTGGTGGGCCTATACCGCGCTAGGGCTGGCCGACCCGATGTTCATGCCCAGCCCGGGCGACGTGCTGGAGCGATTAGGCCGCTGGTGGTCGAGCGAGGGGCTGCTCACCGACATTGGCATCAGCGTCTGGCGGGTCATGGCCGGGTTCGGCGCTTCGGCTTTACTGGCGCTGCCGCTGGGGCTGTATATCGGCACCTACCGCCCGGTGCAGGCTTTTCTCGAACCTCTGACCGACTTCATCCGCTACATGCCGGCGGTGGCCTTCATACCGTTGGTGATGCTGTGGGTGGGCATCGACGAAGGCTCGAAGGTGCTGATCATCTTTATCGGCACCTTCTTCCAGATGGTGTTGATGGTCGCCGAAGATGTCCGCCGCGTGCCGATGACCCAGATCGAGGCCGCCCAGACCATGGGCGCCAACCGCAGCGAGATCGTCAAGCTGGTGATCCTGCCGTCTGCGCGCCCGGCAATCCTCGACACCCTGCGCATCACCTGCGGCTGGGCCTGGACTTACCTGGTGGTTGCCGAGCTGGTCGCCGCCAATTCGGGCCTCGGCTACGCCATTCTCAAGGCTCAGCGCTACATGCACACCGACAAGATTTTCGCCGGCATCCTGCTGATCGGTCTGATCGGCTTGCTCACCGACCAGGCCTTCCGCTGGCTTTCCCGCCGCGCCTTCCCGTGGAGGACACAAGCATGACCGACGCCAAGATCCGTATTCAGCAGGTAGGCAAAACCTTTATCAGCGACACGCGCGAGGTCGAGGCGCTGCAATCGGTCAGCCTGGATGTGCGCCCCAACGAATTCATCACCTTCGTCGGCGCCTCGGGCTGTGGTAAATCCACCCTGCTGCGCATCATTGCCGGCCTGGAAACCTTGAGTCGCGGCGAAATCCTGCTCGATGGCAACCCCGTGGATGGCCCCGGCGTCGACCGCGCCATGGTCTTTCAGCACTACAGCCTCTACCCATGGCTTACGGTCATGAAAAACATCAAGTTCTGCCGCCAACTCAAAGTGATTTCTGACACCGTGCGCGGCGATGGTGACGTTGAAACCGCTAGCGGGCGAGCCGACGCCCTGCTCAGCCTGATGGGCCTGACGAACTTTGCCGAGGCCTTTCCAAGCCAGCTGTCCGGCGGTATGCAGCAGCGCGTAGCCATCGCCCGCGCGTTGATGCCCAAGCCAGCGACATTGCTGATGGACGAACCCTTCGGCGCACTGGACGCCCAGACGCGTGAGGTGATGCACGACCTGATCCGCCACGTGCACAAGCTCGAGAAAACCACGATTCTGTTCGTCACCCACGATGTTGAAGAAGCCATCTACCTCGGCAGTCGTGTGGTGCTGATGGCGCCACGGCCAGGGCGAATCGATTCCATCTATGAGGTGCCGCTGCCAGCGCAGCGCGACCAGGACATGAAACTGTCGCCCGAATTCACCGCGTTGAAACGCGAGATCCTGACGCGCATCAGGGAGACGTCAGGCATGCAGACCGATCTCGATCAACTGGCCAAACTCACGGCCATTGCCGGGTAATCCATCGACTGGCCGCGCGAACTCCCCACCTGCGTGGCCCGTTTGATCTGGTGCTTAGCGCGGCATCGGAGAGTGACTGCCACAGGCCTAAGGCGGCAATGCAGCACAATAATCAAATCTGTCATCTTTCTCTTCTACCGTCATCGGACGCTTGCTGACTAGACTTTGGCTCCGCATCCACGACAGAAGAGATCTTTCATGCAGATATGCCGCCCCCTGCTGCACGGGTTCATCACCGCTGCGCTGCTGACCGTCGCGAGCGCATCGCAGGCCGACGCCGTGCAACGCTCGAGTGTCGCGGACTTTGTTCCGGTACCGCTGCATGCTTCGATTGACCGGGTGCAACCTATGACTGGCATTGTGTTGTGGAATGACAACACCAGTGATCTCGACGCGCTCGGCGAAGACGTGCAACTGGAGTTCGCCTACTTCAAGTACAGCGATGTCGTCACCGAGACGGGCGTCTACGACTGGTCACGGGTCGATGCTGCGCTGGCATCCTCGGCGGGACGCGGACACCAGATGATCCTGCGCTTTCACGACACCTATCCCGGGCATACCACGGTCTCTATTCCGGCCCAGGTCGCAGGCGCGCCCGATCACAAACTGAGCTACCACAAGGTTGAAGGCGAGCGGACGTTCGTGCCGGACTGGCGTTCGGCCACGCTACAGGCGTTCATCCTTGAGTTCTACAGCCAGTTTGCGCAGCGTTACGACCGCGATTCACGCCTTGCCTTCCTGCAGGTCGGTTTCGGCTCCTATGCCGAGTACCACCTCTGGGACGGACCGTTGAAGCTCGGCACCACGTTTCCGTCGAAGGCCTTCCAGCAGAAGTTTATGGCGCACCTTGGCAACACCTTCGTAGAAACGCCTTGGTCGCTGTCGATCGACGCGGCCAGCTCCAAGTACACGCCGTTCTCGGCGGTTCCGGCCCTGCGGAAGCTGCGCTTCGGCCTGTTCGACGACTCGTTCATGCACGAGACGCATTCGGAGAACAATCAGGAATACAACCGCGCCTCCTGGCTGTTCTTCGGCAGCACGCGCTATCACCACAGCCCCGCGGGCGGCGAATTCAACTACTACAGCGATTACGATCAGGAGCATGTGCTGGCGCCGAACGGTCCCTGGGGACGGAGCTTCGAATCCTTCGCGGCGCAGTATCACATCAGCTACATGCTCGGAAACGATCAGCCCGGCTATCAACCGCGCTGGCGGATTCGCGAGGCGTCGATGGCGACCGGCTACGCGTTCCGGATCACGACGCTCTCCAGCAATGGCGAGTGCGTGCGTCTGACGGTACGCAACGAAGGCGTGGCGCCGCTCTATTACGACGCCTGGCCAGCCGCGGACGGTCAACGCATGAGCACGTCGTTGAAGGGGTTGCTACCCGGCGCGGAACGCAACGCCGAGACATGTATTGGCCCGCATGCGCGGGCGTCACTGGACATCAGCATAGAAAGCGATCGCCTGGTGCCGGGCCAGCGCATCCAGTTCAACGCCTCAACGCCGTAAGTGCATCCATCGGAGGCTACGGGGCTTCATCAGTAAGCCCCGAACCGGTATTCGAGACCCTGGCCGAAGCGGACGTCTGCCTTCGGCCGAGGCTGTGTAAAAACATTTTCGAGCAGGTTTGATGGCCTGAGTTGGAGCAAAAATCGCGTTTCTACGCAAATTTCAGGTCCGCTGACTAACCAAGCGCCGGCAGATTTTAAGTAGCAACGCAGGCTTCATAACAGAGCCTGCGTTTTTACACAGCCTGGGCGAGAAGCGGACGTCACTAAGACTCTATATTGAGGCTTGGAGGCGGCTACAAAGCAGGGGACGATTCAATGGCGAGTATCAGACCGAGGCGGAAGCTCATGAACCAGCGCACCACTAGGCACGCTGGCTCATGATCAAGCGACTCAGAATGGGGTATCAGGGTCCGAACCATCAACCCCAACTGAGAATGGCTTAGGGAGCTCCGATGCAGTGGGCGCAGGAGCACTCAGTGGCTCGGCAGCACCTTCATCACCAGCCGTCCCTGCAACAATGATAATTGCGTCTGCGCCGGTGGCAACCGCGCCTGCTTCGCCCACCAGCTCCTTATCTTCCGCCGCCACCTCAACAGGATCTAAGTCGACAAAGTCCCGGCCCATCATCATTTCATAATGAGGCATATGTCCCATAGCCTTAAAGACCTTGAAGAAGATCTTCATATAGCTGTGCGCCATACCATCGCTTATTGCCACATACAGATCATCTGGCGAATAGTGGGATCCGTCGTTAACCCAACTAATCAACGACTGGCATTGCACCTTTTCCTGTCCTTCGAACTTCTCGATGATGACGTGCGTATCTATGTTTCCTAGGATTTTGAAGTAATTCTCCAAGATCCTGCGCATGGTGTTTTGAATGGTCAGCGCCGGCAATGGCTTTTTCGTCAGCTCTGCCCACAGCAGCTGATAGGACGTCTTAATAGGGTTGTTCTCAAAACCTTCAATTTTCGAGAAGTGATTGGGCTTGCGTACTACCCAAAACGTCTCATCTTTAACAGAAGCATCTCCAGCCCTCTGGGGGTTAAAAGTGATTTCTTTATGAAAGTGCACGTTATGGGTCAGGACAAAGACCTGCTTTAGATTATTCCCTTTCTGGCGAACCTCGTAGAAAAGCTTTTTGATCAAGCTGCTCACGATGAACAAAACATCGCTATCCAGGCTTGAAACCGGGTCGTCAATGACGACTATTCGATCGGTAGTGATACCCGAGGTCGTGATACTTCCCTTGAGCAAATGATAAAAGTACAGGAACGTAACGAAGGTCTTTTCGCCTTCGCTGAGTGTTGCTTTAGCATCAGTTCCATCACTTCTGATCAGGCGATATGAATTATCGGCACACGCAGGGTCTAGCGAGAAACTTCGAAACCCAAAGTCTTTCAGGATCTTATTGATCGCAATAACGGTAGACCTCACGCTAGTCAGTGAAGTTTCAATCTTCGCAATTTCTGCGTCAGCCGTGGATATATCTACCGCTGCCCTCTCCATGCTTGCAGTGATGCCAACAATTGCTTTACCGACACGATCAACATCTTTGGTGTAATCAGCAAGAGTATCTTTAAGCTCAAGGTCAAGAAGATACCGCCACACCGCACCTGTTAATTTATCCTGCTCAACGGAGAACCCCGAAACAAGAAGATTATGTTCAGAGATCTTGAGGTTCGCTGAATTGATCAGCTCAGAAACTCTAAGTGGAATCTCAGCTAGACCTTCCAATGCCACGTCAATACTGGGGCTAGCCACCTTGCGGTCGATTCGTTGCCTGTTCACCAAAATGATTGCATTCAGGGCCTGCAACTCACGACTAAGACTCTCTTTATCTAAGTGAGAGCAATCCGTAGCCAAGACTGTTTGAGCCTGGGCTAACAGACCATCTGCTACCGAGTTATAAGTATCCCGAACGTGCAATAGAGCTTTAGTATCAGCCTCGAATGTTTCATCGAAATATTCCTCAAGGCTTTTTTCGAATTCATGCGGCAGTTTCTGTTGACAGAAAGGACAGTCATCGTCGGTATGGTTCAAGTACTTCATACCTTGCCTAATCCAGTCACTGTTCCCCAGGTGCTGGATCATCGCAGATACATTGACATCCTCTCTACCAACCACTTTCTTGCTCAGGACAGGATTTTGCTCGAGCGCGACCAAGCGAGACAGGTCAAGGTTGGAGACAGCATTCATGGGTGATGGTGCGTCACCATAAAGTACGCCTGCGCGCTTGCGCAGATCTTCGATATCAACCAGCTGGGAGGTGTTACTTTTGCTCTCCTGTAAGACTCTATTTTTGAAGGCCTCCCGGTTATTTCTCAGGCCTTTAAAAGCTCCCTGAAACTCATCGTCGTGCTTCTGCTTTTGTTCCCAACACCGTGCTACTAGCTTTGCTTCCAGGGCATTTTTTTCGGCGATCTTCCCGCTCTTACCGTCAGGGCCATTCAGGTTTTCTTGCGCTTTAGTTTTGAGCAGCGCGTGGCGGTCTCTTTCCTGCTTGAGCTCCTCTAGGCGATCAAGTTGCGCCTGCTCGGCCTGCCCCAGCGTGAACACACCTTTGAACTGCTTCGAATCAGTGAAATTCGCAGCGATGAAGTCGTTGTTGTAGACCATTGCCGGAATCTGATTGCCCTTCGCCCACGTGACCTTGGAGGCAGCTGATAGTGCTGGGTTGTTTATCAGCCTGCTGATCGTTGTCTTGCCTGCTCCGTTTGCACCGTAGAAGTAGTTCACGGCCTTCAGGTTTTGAATCGTTTCAGGGGTTACGGGGCTGTAGGTCGCTATGCCGGAAAGGGTGATCGATTCAATCATATCTCGCATCCGTGGAGAGGGAATAAGGGAACAAGCTAAGGGGCGGCCCCGAATTCAGAGCGGGGAGAAAGCGGTGGCTTTTTGCCGCCTCAGCGTAGACCACTACATCAGTTTGTGAAGGCGGTAGCAATCGAGGACTACCATCGCGAACTCGGCTGTAGTGATCTTCTATTTTTTTTAGTCGCTCTGGGGAGTGGTCAAGCGCGTACTAGGCACCTCGACTACAACTAGCCGCGATGCATCTCTTCAAGTTGCGCATTTTCTATCACTGTCCGCTCTTGGCCAGCAGCTGCTCGTCGTAACCGGCTGCAATCGGAATCGGCCAGAGGCTGCCGTTGCGTCAGTCGCCCAACCCGGGTCCTCAAGATTGCAGCAGTTCGCGCATGGCTGAGAACACTTGTGCCATGGCGTCGGGGTTGCGACCTGGCCCGCCAGCGCAGTGGCCCCAGTCAGACTCCAGTACACGCAGCTCGGCGTTTGGCATCAACGAGGCTTCATGGCGAGCGTCTTCAACGGTGAAATACAGATCGCTACTGCTGAGCATGATGATCGCCCGAGCAGAAAGGTGGGACAGCGCCTCGTCCAGGCTGCCAAACCCGGGCAGCGCGGACGGATCGGCTGACTGCCAGGTATCGAGCACGCAAAGCAGATCGTTGGCGTCCTGCTCCAGGTGGTCCTGTTCCCAATAGTCGAGCAATGTTCGTCACCCACGACGTCGAAGAAGCCATCTACCTCGGCAGTCGTGTGGTGCTGATGGCGCCACGGCCAGGGCGAATCGATTCCATCTATAAGGTGCTGATGCCAGCGCAGCGCAACCAAGACATGAAGCTGTCGCCCGGATTCACCGCCCTGAAGCGCGAGATCCTGACGCGCATCAGGGAGACGTCAGGCATGCAGACCGATCTCGACCAGCTCCAGAAACTGACAGCGATCGCGGGTTAGCATCCACGGTGGGCTGAAGCCCACCCTACTGTCGACCGGGTTGTGCAGCTGTCCCCTTCAGTATCCGCTGAGCAGCCTGCGGTGGGCTAAAGCGGAACGCCGCCCGGCCCACCCTGCCGGTCCAGATCGCATCGTCGTTCAGCGCGGCATCATCCGCACGCCGGAGAGCTCGGCGAGCGGTCCCGGCCGGCCCAGGTGGTAACCCTGCACGTAGTCGACGCCAATATCCTGCAGGCACTCGAGGATGGCCGCTGACTCAACGAACTCCGCCACGGTACTCAGCCCCATTTCATGGCCGATGTTGTTGATCGACGCCACCATTGCCCGCGCGATGGGATCGCGATCAATGTCCCGAACGAAACTGCCGTCGATCTTCAGATAATCCACCGGCAGGGTTTTGAGGTACCCGAACGACGACAGGCCTGAGCCAAAGTCGTCCAGCGCGAAGCTGCAACCCACGGCCTTGAGGCTGTTCATGAAGGTCATGGCACGGCTGAGGTTGGCGATCGCCGCAGTTTCGGTGATTTCAAAACACAGGCAATTGGCGGGGATTTGGTGACGCTCGATGGCCGACAGGACGAATTCGAGAAAGCTTTCCTCACCCAGCGAGGTCGCCGACAGGTTGATCGAATAATGACCCAGCGACGCACCGGGACGACGACGTAGATCGCCAACCCATGCCAGGAAATTGCCGACCACCCAGCGATCCACCGCTGGCGCCAGGTCGTAACGTTCAGCCGCGGGCATGAAGGCGCCGGGGGGAATGATGCTGCCATCCTCGCCCTGCATGCGTACCAGCACTTCATAGCGCTGCGAACCGTCGTCGCCTGCGGCACGCACGATCGGCTGCACGAACAAACGCAGCAGGTCGCCATCCAGTGCTTGCCGTAGCCGGTGCGTCCATTGCATCTCGCCGCGGCGAACCATCAGCTGTTGGTCGTCCGCCTGATACACATGCACGCGGTTGCGACCGCCGTCCTTGGCCGCATAACAGGCACTGTCGGCAGCACCAAGCAAGGGGCCAAGCGCTTTCGCGTGCTCGTCGATGGCCACCAGACCGATGCTGGCGCCAACCGCGAAACTCTTGCCCTCCCAACTGAAGCGAAACTCGTCAACCGCGTGGCGTATGTCTTCGGCAATCCGCACCGCCTGAATCAACGAACACTCATTGAACAGGATGCCGAACTCATCGCCGCCCAGGCGCGCCAGCAGATCACTGCCCCGCACGCGGCCTTTCAGTAACTGCCCGAGTTGGCGCAGCAGCTCGTCACCGGCTGCGTGGCCACAGGTGTCGTTAACGACCTTGAACTGATCCAGGTCCATGTAGCAGAGAACATGCTCGCCACCGGTGTATTCACGCAGCAGCGACTCGATCTGGCGCTCGAACGCGGAGCGATTGACCAGCCCGGTCAGGTTGTCGTGATTGGCCTGGAACGTCAGCTTGTGAGCCAGCTGGCGGGTGACCGTGACATCACGAAAGGTCAGCACAGTACCGATGACGGCACCCTCGGCGTCGCGGATGGGCGCAACCGCATCCTGCACAGCCAATTGCGTGCCATCAGGTCGATGAAGGATGCCCGGCGCACGCTCTGTACGATCCTGACGGTCACTTCTGCGCCGAAGACCGAGGCTGGCGGCATTGAGCAGCCGCGCACCGGTGGCCTCGTCGAATAGCTGGTAGACCTCGTCAAGCACCAGCCCCTGCGCGGCGGCCTGGCTCCAGCCGATCAGCCGCTCGGCGCTGGGGTTGAGATAGCGCACACGCCCCGCCCTGTCGGTGGTGATCACGCCATCGCCGATGGAAGCGAGCGTAACCTGGGCGAGCATTTTCTCCGCGAACAGCTGCTCCTCGATCTGTCGGCGTTCGGTGATGTCTCGCACCATGCAAACGAAGGCGTCCTGCGGGCGGTTTCCCTGGCTGGCGGTCAGCTCTGCGGCGAACAGTTCGCCGTCTTTACCGTGGAGCATCAGTTCGGTTTTCAACTCGCCGCCGGCTTCCGGCAACAGCGAACCACTGCTGCCCACGACGAAACGTTGAAAGGGTTGCCCGACGATCTGCTCGGCCGGCAAACCAAACAGCCGCTCCGCGCCGGGGTTGCAGCTGGTCAGGATGCCGTCATGGCCATAGGTGACGATGCCGTCGCGGATGTCTCGCACGATGCTCTGCGTCTTCGCCACTGCGTGTTGCAAGGCACGGATCACCTTGTTGTATTGCTCGGCGATCTGCCCGACCTCGGTGAAGGGCTCAACATCCACTTCGCGCTGGAACTGCCCCAGACGTTGGTGTTCAGCCATGGCGTCGAGCAGTTCGATCAGTTCGGTGCGTGCGCCATGTTCGCTGACGTTCAATCCCACGCGCTCATCATCGGGATTTACCCGCATCGGGTAGTACCGATTGATCAGCCGCAACAGCAGATAGGTCACGCCGAAGGCCCAGACCGCGCAAACCAACACGCCCTGCAACTGAACCAACAGTTGATCGAAACGATTCAGGCCGGTGCCGAGCAGCAGCGGGTCACCGCACAGCGCCACCGCCACCGTGCCCCACAAGCCGGCCGCCAGGTGAACCGGAACCGCGCCGACGGCATCATCAATGCCGCAGCGCACCAACAGCCGGTCTGCCAGCCACATCGCCAGGCCGCCGCCTGCCCCGATCAGCAGGGAGTCGGCAATGCTGATCGCATGAGCACTCGCGGTGATTGCCACTAACCCCGCCAGCATGCCGTTGAGCAACGCAACGGGCTCGATGTAGCCGTGCCGCCATTGCGATAGCAGCATCGCCAACGCCATGCCAGCCATGCCTGCCACAACGGTATTGACGACGATTCCCGGCACGCGCCCATCGAAACTCAAGGTGCTGCCGCCGTTGAAGCCGAACCAGCCGAACAGCAGCAGCAAGCCACCGAGCATCGCCAGTGGCAGGTTCGAGCCCGGCATGTTCTGCCGCAGCCATTTGCTATCGAAGCGGCCCGCGCGCGGGCCGATGACCATCACCGTTGCCAGCGCGATCCAGCCGCCTACGCCGTGCACCACAGTCGAACCCGCAAAGTCGACAAATCCTTGCTGCGCGAGCCAACCCTGACCTTCACGCAAAGCGCCGCCCCATGCCCAATGGCCGAACAAGGGATAGATCAAACCCGCCGAAAGCGCGGCGACGATCAGATAGGCGTTGAAGCGCATACGTTCGGCGGCCGCGCCCGAAACGATGGTGGCGGCGGTCGTACAGAACATTGCCTGGAACAGGAAAAAAGCCAGTGGCCAGCTGTCGTCGATGGCGAGGTCAAGCATGAACAGCCCCGACCCCATCAACCCGTCCTGACTGCTGCCGAACATCAGCGCGAAACCGAATGACCAATAGAGCAGCAAGGCGATGCACAGGTCAGCCATGTTCTTGGTCGCGACGTTGATGGCGTTCTTGCTACGCGTCAGCCCGGCTTCCAGGCACAGGAACCCAATCTGCATGTTGAAGACCAGACCGGCGCACAGCACTACCCAGAGAATATCGATCGAGTCTTTCGGCATACGCATCCCATGGCAGGTGCCCGCAGAAGCGGTAGAGAGCACAGCACCTGGCGGCGCTGGCTTTTAGCTATTAGCCAGAACCGTGCCAGCCGTCCTAGGGCTCACATCAGGACGCCAGCAGGTCATGCATGGCGGCGAAGACCTGCGCCATAGCCTGCGGACTGCGCCCTGGCCCGCCAGCGCAATGTCCCCAGTCCGACTGCAGCACCCGCAGCTCGGCGTTGGGCATCAACGAGGCTTCGTGTCGCGCGTCTTCAACGGTGAAATAGAGATCACTGCTGCTGGGCATGATGATCGCCCGAGCAGAAAGCTGGGACAGCGCCTCGTCAAGGCTGCCAAACCCGGGCAGCGCGGACGGATCGGCTGACTGCCAGGTATCGAGCACGCAAAGCAGATCGTTGGCGTCCTGCTCCAGGTGGTCCTGTTCCCAATAGTCGAGCAAGGCGTCGAGACTGGTGAAACCCAGCTCACGCCACTGTTCATTGCGAAAGAACGCCTGCGAGTAGGCCCAACCGGCATAGGCGCGGCCGAAGGCTCGCAGGCCGCGTTCGGGTGCTTCGATATAACGCCCGCCCAGCCAGGCCGAGTCAGCCTGCAACGCCGCCTTTACACCCTCGAGGAAGACGAAGTTGTGCGGCCAGCAGCGCGCTGTGCAGCAAAACGGCAGGATGCGTTGCACCTTTTCAGGGAACAGCAATGCCCAGTAAAGCGCCTGCATTCCGCCCATGGACCAGCCAGTGACCAAGTGCAATTGCCATGCTGGGCCAAACAGCTGGTCGAGCAACATGCGTTGCGCACGCACGTTGTCCGCCAGCGTGATGTGCGGAAAATCCGCGCCGCCCTGCCCTGCGGTGGCATTGCTCGGCGAGCTGGACCAGCCGGCACCGAACAGATTGGTCAACACCACGCAGTAGTCACCATTGGCCAGGGGGCTGCCTGCACCAAGCAGGGGCAGACTGCCCCAATGCGATCCACCGTAGTAGCTGGGAATCAGCACGATGTTGTCTCGCTGTGCATTCGGCAGGCCGACGACCTGATAGCAGAGCCGCGCTTTCTGCAAAGTCTGGCCGCTTTCAAGCGCTAGATCGCCCAGCTCGATGAATATTTTTTCCCTTTCTATCTCAAGCACTTGCAGTTCCTCTGAGCAGCATTGGCAGGTGTCCCGGCAGGTCTTTCAGCAGCTTTTCTATACACGCTGGCATGTATATTGGATGAAGGATTCGTGCCACAGCGCGTAACGCTGGCCCGAATTCAGCAAGGGATTTCCCACCATGACGACCTTTCCGCTTTCCCAGATCGACGAACTCAAACAGAGCCTGCAAGACAAAGGCGTCAAGTACGCCATGGCCAGCTACGTGGACATGCACGGCGTGATCAAAGGCAAATTTGTGCCACTGGCGCATCTCGGCCAGATGCTGCGTGGCTCGGAGCTGTATACCGGGGCGGCGCTGGACGGCGTCCCGCAGCAGATCAGCGACAACGAAGTCGCCGCCATGCCGGACCCGGCCAGCGCCACCCAGTGCAGCTGGAACCGCAGCCTGGCCTGGTTCGCCAGTGATCTGTACCTGGACGGCAAGCCGTTCGACGCCTGCTCGCGCGGCATTCTCAAGCGCCAAACCGAGGCTGCAGCCGAGATGGGCTACAGCTTCAATCTGGGCATCGAGACCGAATTCTTCCTCTACAAGGACACCCCGGACGGCGGCTTCGCCCCGCTCAGCGATCGCGATACCGCAGCCAAACCCTGCTACGACCCGCGCCTGCTAATGGACAACCTGCCGGTGATCGACGAACTGGTGGAGGCCATGAACGAGATGGGCTGGGGCGTCTACTCCTTCGACCACGAGGACGCCAACGGCCAGTTCGAAACCGACTTCAAGTACTCGGACGCACTCACCATGGCCGACCGCTTCGTGTTCTTCCGCATGATGGCCAATGAGATCGCCCGCAAGCATGGCGCCTTCGCCACCTTCATGCCCAAGCCCTCGGCGCAGCGTACCGGCAGTGGCGCGCACTACAACATGTCGCTGGCGGATCTGGCGTCTGGCACGAATCTCTTTGAGGTGGACGGCGAGGACCCGCACGGCTGTGGTGTTACCCCGCTCGCCTACCACTTCATCGCTGGCGTACTGAAACACGCCAAGGCCATTTGCGCAGTGATCGCGCCCACCGTGAACAGCTACAAGCGGCTGATTCGCAAAGGCGCCATGTCCGGCTCGACCTGGGCACCGGTGTTCGTCTGCTACGGCAACAACAACCGCACCAACATGCTACGTATTCCGTCCCAAGGCGCGCGCGTGGAATGTCGCGCCGCCGATATCGGCTGCAACCCTTATCTCGGCGCCGCGATGATCCTTGCCGCTGGTCTCGAAGGGGTGCGTGAAAAGCTTGAGCCGGGCCAACCGCACCGCGAGAACATGTACGACTACAGCGAAAAGGACGTCGCGGACATGGGCATCGAGACCCTGCCGCGCACGTTGTCCGAAGCCATCGACGCCTTCGAGGCCGACCCGCTTTCCCGCCAGGTCTTCGGCGACGCCATGTACCAGGCCTTCGTCGACTACAAGCGCGAC
>ERZ1673962.528-NODE-528-length-25403-cov-4.076811_pt1 | contig 25403 bp, 24 predicted proteins | sample MGYA00580188_ERZ1673962 | MGnify/ENA primary metagenome ERZ1673962 (study PRJEB41334, sample SAMN05608104) | rock metagenome | biome: terrestrial subsurface; feature: shale formation; material: shale | place: USA: Pennsylvania ... | reverse complement strand
TCGCCGAACCCGCCGTCGTCGAGGAATTGATCAGCAATTCGTTGTATCAAAAAACCTAAGACAACGGTTTATGGCACAAACAAGGTCGCCCTTCCGGGCGGCCTTTTTCATGCGATTGGCACCGGCTTGCGCCCCACCCGGCGCTGGCCTCTGGGACATTTTACTCCATTTGTCTTGATCGGCTCAGGCAGCAGAATTTGAGTATTTTCGCTGCAATGAAAAGGCTTTGTTAACGATGTTTGCCGCACACTCCGCGCATGGATGTGCGACAGATCAGCGAGTGCGCCACATGGGAGGCGCTGGCGGACAGGGTGATGGCACCCTTGCCGCAGCGCTGGATTTATGGCGAAACTGCAAAACGATTGGGGCGCGAGGTTCGCAGGCTTTGCATTTTTGATGACACGGGACCGATTGCCACACCGATTGCCATCGCGCAGATCGTTATGCGCACAAAATTTGGCATGCGAACATCTTTACTCTCCCGTGGCCCGCTGTTTCTACCAGAGTGTCCCCAGCATATCCAACGCGCCGCGCTCACATCTGTGCGCCGCGCCCTGCCCTTTGGCGTTCACCTGATGACCTGCGAGACGCGGCTCAGGCGGATCGGCCTGACTGCTGCCCCTGAGGTGGTGGAACTGGACCTCTCGCAAGAGCTTGCGAGTCTGCGCGCCGGGATGCATGGCAAATGGCGCAATGCCTTGAAAAATGCCGAGAGTACGCGGCTGAAAGTGGCGCAGTTGCAGCCGTCGCCCGGCGTGCTGATGCCGCTGTTGCGCACTGAAAAAAGCCGGCAGGCGAAGGGGCGGTACCGCGGATTGCCACCCGAATTCATGCTGGCTGTGCAAGACGTTGCGCCCAAATCTCTGCGGCTGTTCAGCGCCTCGGATGCGCAGATGTTGTTTGTCATTCATGGCACCAGCGCCAGCTATCAAATCGGCCACACCGGCTCTGAGGGACGCGCGCTGAATGCGCATAACCTGATCCTTTGGGAGGCGATCCAACGTTTGAAATCCGAGGGCGTCCTGCGACTTGATCTTGGCACATTGGACCGGAACAAAGCGCCCGATTTGGCCCGGTTTAAGTTGCGCAGCGGTGCCCAGGCGCGTCACCTCGCCCCGGCAGCACTGATGTAAAAGGCCGCGCAAAGATTCCCCTGCGCGGCCTTTCTGATCATGACGTCGGACTTATTTCATCGCAGCATCGGTGATCTCAAGCGTATAAGCCCCCACTGGTTCTTTGGTGATGACCGGATCGGAGCCGCCCGACAGCAACGAGGCCACCGTGCGCTCATAATCGGCCACATCCAAAGAGCCGTCGGAGCCGTCGAGCAGTTTTGCCACTTCGGTCATCATGCGGACCTGATGGGTCATCGTCTGCGCGCCGGTTTCGTCATACTCCAACACGATTTCCGCGGCCTCTTCCGGGTTGGCGGCGGCATAGGTCCAGCCCTCCATCGAGGCTTTCACAAAGCGCGCCATTTTGTCTTTAAACGCCTCATCCGTCAGGCTGTCCTCGAGCACATAGAGACCGTCTTCGAGCGTGGCGACACCTTGGTCTTCGTATTTAAAGGTGATCAGATCGTCGGCGGAAATGCCCGCGTCAATCACCTGCCAATACTCGTTATAGGTCATGGTGGAGATACACGCGGCCTGTTTTTGCAACAGCGGATCGACGTTAAAGCCCTGTTTGAGAACAGTCACGCCGCCCTCGGAGCCATCGGTCGGGAGGCCCAATTTTCCCATCCACGACAGAAACGGATATTCGTTGCCGTAGAACCAAACGCCAAGCGTTTTGCCGGGGAAATCTTCGGGGCCGGTGATGCCGCTTTCCTTGAGGCAGGTCAGCATCATGCCAGAGGATTTGTACGGCTGGGCGATGTTCACAACCGGCGCGCCGTTTTCACGCGCGGCCAAGGCGGAAGGCATCCAGTCGACCATCACATCGGCCCCGCCGCCGAGCAAAACCTGCACAGGGGCCACATCCGGGCCACCCGGTTTGATCGTCACGTTCAGGTCTTCGGCCTCATAAAACCCTTTTTCCAGAGCCACATAGTAGCCGGCGAATTGCGCCTGCGTGACCCATTTGAGTTGCAGCGTCACATCATCGGCGGCAAAGGCGCCAGAGCTCATAGCGGCCAGAGCGGCAGCGCTCGTCAGTAGCTTTTTCATCGAAATACAACCTCCAAGTTGTCGGTAATGCCGGGAGTTTGTCCCCCGGTTCATCGTCTTTGCGGGATCACCCGCGTTGTGATGGGTGCCAGAAGGTCACCCGTTTCTCGATGGCCGACACGATCCCGTAAAGGGCCGTTCCGGTCACCGCGGACACGACAATTTCAGCCCAAACCATATCGGTTGCCAAGCGTCCCATCTCTGTCGAGATGCGAAAGCCCATGCCCCGGATGGGAGAGCCGAAATATTCAGCAACAATCGCCCCGATCAGCGCCAAAGAAGTGGCGATTTTGAGGCCATTGAACAAAAACGGCAGCGCCGCAGGGCCGCGCAATTTCAACAGTGTTTGTGTATGCGAGGCGGCGTAAGTGCGCATCAAATCCCGCTGCATCGTGTCCACTGCGGCCAAACCACCCAGCATGTTCACCAGCATCGGGAAAAATACCATCACCGCAACCACCGCCGCCTTTGAGTGCCAATCAAAGCCGAACCACATCACCATGATCGGCGCGAGGCCGACGATGGGCAATGCGGCAAAGAAATTGGCGACAGGCAACAGCCCGCGTTTCAAAAACACAAATCGGTCGATGATCACGGCCAAGATCAGCGCCGCCAATGTGCCCATCCAAAGCCCATTGAGCGCACCTTTGACGACGGTTTGCACCCAGTCTTCCCAAAGCGTCGGTCCAGAGGACAGGATCGCGGCAAAAATGGCCGAGGGCGGTGGCAAGATTGCGGGAGAGACACCGAACAGGCGCACGCCAAACTCCCACAAAGCAAGGACCAAAACCCCGAAGCCCAGCGGCCAAAGCACCTGTTCGGCGCGAGTGTCCAAGCGGCTCATAGCGCGCGCCCTCCCATGAGATGCCGAGCGGCTTTTTCAAAGCTGCCGACGAGGAAAATCAAAAGACCGGCCAAGATCGCCGCAGCAAACAGCGCCGCCCACATGATCATCGGCTCGCCAAACTGCGATCCGATCAACATCCGCGCACCAAGCCCGGAGATCGCGCTGGTCGACAATTCCGCCACCACCGCGCCGACGAAAGACGCGGCCACCGCCACTTTGAGCGAGGCAAAGAAATAGGGCATAGATGAGGGCAAGCGCAGTTTCCAAAACACGTCGCTTTGGCGTGCGCCATAGGTGCGCAACAGGTCAAGCTGCATCTGATCCGGGCTGGTTAAACCTTTGACCATACTCACCAAAACCGGATAAAAACTAAGATAGGCGGCGATGATGGCCTTGGGCACCATTAAAGTCCCGGTCCCCACCGCATTCGAGAGCACGACAATAATCGGCGCAAGCGCGACAATCGGAATGGTCTGAGAAATGATCGCCCAAGGCATCAAAGTCAGTCGCCCGACCCGACTCAACACGATCACCGTGGCCAAAGCGACACCAATCACGATGCCAAACACGAACCCCAAAAGCGTGGTTTTGAGCGTGATCATGCCCTGATAGACCATCGAGCGTTTCGAGGTGATTTTCTTCTCGACCGTGGTGTTCCACAGCTCGCTGGCGATCTGATGCGGTGCGGGCAAAAGCGGGCGCGATTGCTGCATCGTGTCCCTGAGCAAATCGGAAAACGTCACCTCTGTGCCCGCCCGTGCGGCTTGATCATAGGTCCAAGTGCTGTTCATTTTAAACGCGGCACCGTACCAGATCACGATCAGTGCAAGCACGATGGTAACGATGGGGAGGATGTTTTTCATGCGCGCCACTCCATCCGATATTGCGCCGGTTCGCCTTCGGCTTCTGGTGCAATTTCTCCAGCAATATCAAAACCTTCACGCAGGTAAAATCGATGCGCCGCGATGTTCGGTTGATGGGTTTGCAACCATAAAAAATCACGCCCGGCTTTGGCGGTATCAACCAACGCTTTGCCAATCCCCTGTCCCTGACGATCGCAATAAAGCGCGCCAATCTTTTGGGTTGCGGCATCAATGGACATATAGGCCGCGACCGGATCACTCGCGACATAGATCTGACGGTGATCAAACACCTCGTCGATCATCCCGATGACATCACTCTCAATCGTGCCGTCCGGCATCCACTCTGTTGCGGCTTCCCAAGCCACGACAATGCGCGCCATGGCCGGAATATCTGCGCGGGTGGCGCGTCTGATCTCAATTGTCATGCGTCATGCCCCGCGCGCAGGCCCTCACGCACCCGATGGGCGATTTTGATAAACTCTTCGCTGTCGCGAATGTCCAAAGGCCGATCTGGTGGCAGGGTCGATTCAATCACATCGGTGATCCGCCCCGGACGCGGGCTCATCACCACGATCTTGGTCGACAGATACACCGCCTCCGGGATCGAATGGGTGACGAAACCGATGGTTTTTTGCGTCGCGGCCCAGAGTTTCAACAACTCTTCATTGAGCTTGTCGCGCACGATCTCATCCAGCGCGCCAAACGGTTCGTCCATCAACAAAATATCGGCGTCAAAGGCCAGCGCGCGGGCAATGGACGCCCGTTGTTGCATCCCGCCGGAGAGCTGCCATGGGAATTTTTTGCCAAATCCGCGCAGATCGACCAGATCCAGAACCCGATCAATATGGCCTTTCCACTCCGATTTCGGAAAGCCCATGATCTCCAGCGGCAATTGGATATTGCCGCGAATGGTGCGCCATGGATAAAGCCCCGCCGCTTGAAAGACATAGCCATAAGCCCTTGATTTACGGGCTTCTTCCGGGGTCATCCCATTGACAGTCAAACGCCCGCCCGTTGGCGTTTCGAGCCCGGCGATACAGCGCAAAAACGTCGTCTTGCCGCAGCCCGATGGCCCGATAAAAGAGACGAAATCGCCCTTGTTGATCTCAAGATTCACATTCTTGAGCGCATGAACCGGCCCATCATTGGTCTGGAACGTCAGGTCCACGCCTTTGGCGTCAATCACTGGCTTTTTCATTCTATATTTTCCCTCGCTCTGGCGCTTATGCTGGAGCAATCCCTGTTGGCGGGCGGGCCGTTGTTCGGCCCTGCCCTTTTTGTTTTCAAGACTTTAGACGCCCGTCACCGGAATGCCCGTGCGCGCCACAGGACGCGGGGCGGACAGTTCTTTCCATTTTGAGAGCGCCCTGTTCACCGTCGCATTGGCATCGCGGGCAACGAATTCACCATGGCCCTCTTTCGCCTTCAACTCGCCCCTATCGACGGCCACATATCCACGGGTCAAAACGTACCGCGGCAAGGCCGTGACCTCGATCCCCTCGAACACGTTGTAATCAATCGCGGAGGCTTGCGTATCCGCCGAAATCACTTTGGACATCGACGGGTCCATCACCACAATATCCGCATCCGCCCCGACCAGGATCGCGCCCTTTTTCGGGTAACAATTCAAAATCTTAGCGATGTTGGTTGAGGTCACGGCAACGAATTCATTCATCGTGATCCGCCCGGTCTCGACGCCCATGGTCCACAGCACCGGAAGCCGATCCTCAAGCCCGCCCGTGCCGTTCGGGATCTTGGAAAAATCACCGAGGCCATAACGTTTTTGATCGGTGGTAAAGGCGCAGTGATCGGTGGCGACACAGGACAGAGTGCCCGACGCAAGACCGGCCCAAAGGCTATCCTGATGTTTTTTGTTGCGGAACGGCGGCGACATCACCCGGCGTGCGGCGTGGTCCCAATCTTCGTTGAAATATTCCGTCTCGTCCAAGACCAAATGCTGGATCAAAGGCTCGCCCCAGACCCGTTTGCCGTTCATTTTCGCCCGGCGGATCGCCTCATGCGCCTCCTCGCAAGAGGTGTGCACAACGTAAAGCGGCGCGCCCGCCATATCGGCCAACATGATCGCGCGGTTGGTGGCTTCGCCCTCCACCTGCGGCGGACGCGAATAGGCGTGGGCCTCGGGGCCGGTGTTGCCTTCGGCCAAAAGTTGTGCCGTGAGTTCCGCGACCACATCGCCATTCTCAGCATGGACAAGCGGCGTCGCGCCCAATTCGGCGCAGCGCTTGAACGAGGCGTAAAGCTCATCGTCATTCACCATCAACGCGCCCTTATAGGCGAGGAAGTGTTTGAATGTATTGATACCTTTTTCCTCGGTGATGAGTTTCATCTCATCAAACACCTGCTCGCCCCACCATGTGATCGCCATATGATAGGAATAATCACAAGCCGCCTGCCCGGATTTGTTGTCCCAGACCTTGAGACTGTCGAGCAGGCTTTCCCCCGGACTCGGCAAGCAGAAATCCACCACCATCGTCGTCCCCCCCGCCAAAGCGGCGCGGGTGCCAGAGGCGAAATCATCGGCGGAATAGGTGCCCATAAACGGCATTTCGAGATGCGTGTGCGGGTCAATCCCGCCCGGCATCACAAAACACCCGGTCGCGTCCAAAATCTCATCGCCTGTCAGGTCTGGCCCGATCTCAACAATCACGCCATCTTCGATTTTCACATCGGCCTTATAGGTCAAATCGGCGGTGACAACCGTGCCGCCTTTGATCACCTTGCTCATGACTTCACTCCTTGTTGCTCGGACGAGGCCGCGCGCGCCTCAGTCTTCTTTTGTCTTTAAATATCCTCGGGAGCACGAAATATCCTCGGGAGCACGAGGGGCGAGCCCCTCGTCCCTGCCCGCCCTCAGTCCACAATCTGAGCCGTTTCCAAAACCGCATGCAACAACACATCGGTGCCCGCCGCCGCCCATGCCGGGCTGATCTCTTCGGCCTCATTGTGCGACAGACCGTCCACACAGGGGCACATGATCATCGCGGTCGGGGCAACATCGTTGATCCAACAGGCATCGTGCCCCGCACCGGAGACGATATCCATATGGCTATAGCCCAACCGTTCGGCGGCATTGCGGACCGCACCGACCAAGGTCTCATCAAAGGCAGGTGGTTCGAATTGGCCGGAAATTTCTGAGCTGAACGTGACCCCGATCTCCTCACAGAGTTGTGGCGCGCGCTCATAATACTCCGCCTCCATCGCATGCAAGACCTCCGGTAAATGCGAGCGGAAATCGACGGTGAACACCACCTTTCCGGGTATCACATTGCGCGAATTGGGATAGACGTCGATATGGCCGATGGCACCCACCGCGCCCGGCTGATGTTTCATCGCGATCTCATGGACCAATTCGGTCAACAGGGCCAAACCGCGCCCGGCGTTTTTGCGCATATGCATCGGCGTCGAGCCGGTGTGGCTGTCCTTGCCCTCGACCGTACATTCAATCCAACGCAGGCCCTGCCCATGGGTGACGACGCCAATGTCCTTGCCCTCGGCCTCCAAAATCGGGCCCTGTTCGATGTGTAATTCGAACATCGCATGCATCTTGCGCGCGCCGACGGGTTCGTCCCCGACCCAGCCGATCCGTTTCAATTCATCGCCAAATTTCAATCCCTTGGCATCCACACGATCATAGGCCCAATCCTGTTCATGCTTGCCCGCGAACACGCCGGAGGCCAGCATGGCGGGGGCAAAACGGGTGCCCTCTTCGTTGGTCCAGTTGGTCAACACGATCGGGTGTTTGGTCTTGATGCCCAGATCATTCATCGTGCGCACGGCCTCTAATCCGCCCAGCACGCCCAAAATGCCATCGTATTTGCCGCCCGTCGGCTGCGTGTCCAGATGCGAGCCCATGTAAACCGGCAGCGCGTCCGGGTCCGTGCCCGCGCGCGTCATGAACATATTGCCCATGCTGTCGACGCCCATGGTCATCCCTGCCGCTTCGCACCAAGTCTGAAACAAGGCGCGGCCTTGGGCATCCTCATCGGTCAGAGTCTGGCGATTGTTGCCACCCGCGACCCCAGGGCCGATCTTGGCCATCTCCATGAGGCTCTCCCAAAGGCGTTCCGAATTGATTTTGAGGTTCTCGCCGGGTGCCGACATGGATCTTTCCTTTCGTTCATCAAATCGTTTGGGCGATGGACCCGCCCGCCTGTGCGCTGCATGTTCCTGATCACCGCCCTGGTCACCATCTTGATTGCAGTCTGCTCAGGCGGTGCGCGCGTTGCATCCCCTGTGACCTACCCTCAGCAGATTTGACCATTCGGTCAAGAGAAACACTAACAGCACTGTTCAGCCACAAAACCGTACATGTGCCAAAAAACCATGCAAACGGATCACAAGTCCGGTTTTAAGGCGATTCCCCCTTCGGTTTGGCGTTTTTTTTAGCAATTATAGACAGACTAACGCGAGAGGATCGGGGGCGGATGAGAATCGAACCAAAAATGCCGGGACGGCAACCACGCACAAGAATACAAAAAAAGAACACGGAGACCATATTAGAAGCCGCTTTAGAGGTGTTTTCTCAACATGGGTTTCGCGGGGCAACGCTGGATCAAATCGCCAAGGCCGCAGGTTTGTCCAAACCCAATCTGCTCTATTATTTCCCCTCGAAAGTCGCCATTCACCGCGCCTTGATCGACGGGTTGATGAAAACCTGGCTCGATCCTTTGCGTGAAATGAAGGCAGATGGCGATCCTGTCGAGGAAGTCATTGCCTATGTTTTGCGCAAATTGGAGATGGCGCGGGAGTTCCCGCGTGAAAGCCGCCTATTTGCCAATGAGATCGTGCAAGGCGCGCCAAACATCATGGACAAGATCGAAGGTGAGCTGAAAAATCTGGTCGAAGAAAAGGCGGCGGTGATCGAAGGCTGGATTGAACAGGGTAAAATCGCGCCGTGCAATCCCTATCACCTGATCTTTTCGATCTGGTCCACGACGCAACATTACGCCGATTTCGACGCCCAAATCCGGGGCATTCTGCACCCGGAGGGGGACGCGCATTTTGAACAGGCGCGACATCATTTGGAAACCCTGTTCCGCCGGATGTTGACGCCATAAAGGATTTGGAAACCAAGTCGCGCCACCTTGAGGCGCGACAGGATGAATCGTGTTAACCAAAAGCAAATATTTCTGTGGGTCTTAACCCTTGGAAAACCATAATCCGTTATAAAGGGCAATGTGGGGGCTCCTGAAAAGAAGGAGCACGAGCATGACCAATGTAGCGGGAGTGCCAGCCTTTGGGGGAGGTGGTTTTGCCTTTAGACAGCCACCCGATCCGCCAAGGCCCGCTGTGCCTCAGGTCGCTCAAACGGCGACAGATGGCTCAGCGACATTTACAAAAGGGAACGAACTTCCCGGCCAGAACGGCAGCAAATACACCAAAAGTGACCCTGTGAGCGACACCGCGAATGATGCGGCGGCGCCCAAATCAACGGATGCCAAATCTGAGGCGCAGAATCGGATCAAAGAAGATCTGCCAAAAGACATTCTGACCGGGCCTACGCCCGCGTTTCAGGCCTCAGTTCTTGAGGTCGAAAGCGATCTGCGCAATGTCATTGCCCAGTTCGAAGCCCGGCGCAATCAGGTCAGCGATGGGGCTGCCATTTCGGCCAGGCCGCGTGGATCTGAGGCCCGTTCACAGGCCGCGCAGCCTTTGACATCAGAGGGCACAGGTGCTGAAACCCAACGCGCCGCCACCGCAGAAGCGACACAGGCCGAGGCGCAAAAAGACGCAACAGAGGCCACGCAGGCCTTGGTGCAGACCTCATCGGAGGCGATGGACCCCGAGACCCGCTATGCCGGTCCGGCGGCCAACCCGCGTAGCCCGTACGATCCAGTCTAATCTACAGCCCGCGTCAGGATGGTGCGGCCTAAGCATATGATATTTTGACGTTTTCTTGACTAGGGCTTCGACCCGGCAGGACATTCACACCGCGCGTGGCCGGTCAGGACACGCGCAGGGTGGCGCTTTGCCCACTCGGTGCGTGAAATCCGCGCGAGATCACATCATCCAAAGTTCTGGACAGGCAAGGTCTGTCCAGGCCGAATGAACTGTGCGCATCGGGACCCGCCCGATGCGCACTTTATTCTTCATTATGTTTCATTCCGCCGAAATGGCAGCCACATTGTTGGGATGCGTGGTCCAGTTGGCATAGTCGCCAACGGGTTTGCCCGTGCGTTCATCCACCTCACCTTTGTCCAATGTTTTCATGGTGATACAGCCCTCAACCGGGCAGACATTGACACAAAGGTTACAGGCCACGCATTCGTCATCCATGACGGTGAACACCCGGTCCGGCGACATCGAAATCGCTTGGTGCGAGGTGTCTTCGCAGGCGGCATAACAGCGCCCGCAATTGATGCAATCGTCCTGATTGATCACCGCTTTGGTCACATGGTTGAGATTGAGATACTGCCAATCGGTGACATTTGGCACCGCGCGGCCGGAAATCTCCGCGACGGAGGTGAATCCCTTTTCATCCATGTATTGCGACAGGCCGGAGATCATTTCTTCAACGATTTTAAACCCATAGGTCATCGCGGCGGTACAGACCTGAACGTTCGATGCGCCTAGGGCCAGGAATTCCGCCGCATCGCGCCATGTGGTCACGCCGCCGATCCCCGAGATCGGCAGGTTTGCCGTGGCCGGATTGCGGGCAATCTCCGCGACCATATTCAACGCAATCGGTTTCACCGCCGGGCCGCAATAGCCGCCATGGGTGCCTTTGCCGTCGATCATCGGTTCGGGCGCAAAGCTATCGAGGTTGACCGAGGTGATCGAATTGATCGTGTTGATCAGCGACACAGCATCCGCGCCGCCACGCAGCGCCGCCTCGGCGGGCAAAATGATATTGGTGATGTTCGGCGTCAGCTTGACGATCACCGGCAATCCGGTTGCCTCTTTGCACCAGCGCGTCACCATTTCGATATACTCGGGCACCTGGCCCACCGCCGCGCCCATGCCGCGTTCGGCCATGCCATGCGGACAGCCAAAGTTCAGCTCGAACCCGTCACAGCCGGTTTCGGCGATGCGCGGGATGATGCTTTTCCAGCTTTCGGCGTCACACGGCACCATGACCGAGGCGATCAGCGCCCGATCCGGGAAATCCTTTTTGACGCGGGTCATTTCCTCAAGGTTGACCTCAAGCGGACGGTCGGTGATCAGCTCGATATTGTTGAGACCCAAAAGACGGCGATCCGCGCCATGAATGGCCCCGTAACGCGGACCGTTGACGTTGACCACCGGCGGGCCTTCTTCGCCCAAGGTTTTCCAAACCACCCCGCCCCATCCGGCCTCAAAGGCGCGGCGGACGTTATATTCTTTGTCGGTGGGCGGCGCAGAGGCCAACCAAAACGGGTTCGGAGAGGTGATACCGCAGAATGTGCTTGTGAGATCGGCCATGTCTTAGCCCTCCATCAGGCTGGCGTGAATGTCTTCGGCCGCATCGCGACCCTCGGCAACGGCGGTGACGGTCAGGTCTTCGCCGCCAGAGGCACAATCGCCCCCGGCCCAAACCCCCGCCATCGAGGTACGCCCCGTGGCGGACACGGCGATTTTGCCGCCCTCGATTTTGATCCCCTCAGGCGCCCCCACAAGGGTCTGCCCGATGGCTTTGAACACCTGATCCGCGGCCAGACGGAAGGTCTCGCCCGTCCCCGTCAGCTTGCCATCAACCTCTTGAGTGAATTCAAATTCCATCTCGGCACAGGACCCATTGCCATGCACGGCCACAGGCGAGGCGTTATAGATGATCTGCACGCCTTTCGAGGTCGCAAGCTCCTGTTCATACTCAGAAGCCGACATCCGGTCTTTGCCGCGGCGATAGACGATGGTGACGTTTTGTGCGCCCAAAAGTTTGGATTGCACCCCGGCGTCCACGGCGGTCATGCCGCCGCCGATCACCACCACGTTACGGCCCACGGGCAGGGTTGAGAGGTCGGTGGATTGGCGAAGATCGGCGATGAAATCGACCGCGTCCAACACGCCCTCCTTGTCCACACCTTCGGCCCGCAACGCATTGACGCCCGCGAGACCGATGGCCAAAAACACTGCATCATAATTGTCTTGCAGCGCCGCAAGTGTCAGCCCCTCGCCCAGCTTTTTGCCATGCTCGACGGTGATCCCGCCGATCTGCAACAACCAATCAACCTCGCTTTGGGCAAACCCGCCCGGCGCTTTGTAGGACGCGATGCCATATTCATTGAGCCCGCCAGATTTCGGACGCGCCTCAAACATCACCACATCATGGCCTTTCATCGCCAAACGATGCGCGGCGGACAGGCCCGCAGGCCCGGCACCGACCACGGCAACGGTCTTGCCAGTGGCCTCTGCGCGGGCAAAGGGATGGGCGTTTTTCGCCATCAGCGTGTCGGTGGCATAGCGCTGCAACCGGCCGATTTCGACCGGCTTGCCTTCCGCCTTTTCACGCACACAGGCCTCTTCGCACAAGGTTTCCGTCGGACAGACCCGCGCGCACATGCCACCCAGAATATTCTGTTCGAAAATCGTCCTGGCCGCCGCCTCCGGCGTTCCCGTGGCGATCTGGCGAATAAACAATGGCACGTCGATCGAGGTCGGACATGCGGTCATGCACGGCGCATCATGGCAAAAATAGCACCGGTCCGAGGCCACAAGCGCCTCGTGATGATCTAAAACCGGATGCAAATCGGAAAACTGTGCGGTATAGCTTTCCGCCGGCAGGCGCCCTGCGGCGATTGCGGGCGTCATCGGACTGTTGGACATCGGGCTCGCTCCCTGTTAGCTGGCTTTTGTTGGTGTCAGGGTGGCAGGGTTGATTTTTTTATCAAGTGGTAAAATTTATCAACCCGTTATTTTCGAACCTTTCAGGCCTCTCACGCCAAAGAATGATGCGCGAGCGCCCAAATCATAGGCAAAGTTTGCGGCACTCCCCCTTGATCGGAGACCGATATCGGGTTTTCACGCAGCGTAACAACGCCTATATACGAACGATATGAACAACAGCCCGCTTTTAATGACGGGCGGCAGAAACCGAGTTGAACACATGACCAAGCAAAACGACGCCGACGTGGCTTTCATTCAGGCTCTCGCCGAACTGCTGACCGCAAATGACCTCTCCGAAGTGGAAGTCATGCGCGAATATGGCGACAACGACAGCCTCAATGTCCGCGTCAGCCGTGCCCAACCGCAGATGATTCAGACGGTCACCGCACCGGCCCCCGTGGCCGCACCCGCAGCTCCAGCAGCGGCAACCCCGGTTGTGGCTGCCGCTGCCGATCCGGCCAATGATCCAAACGCTCTGGCCTCACCGATGGTGGGCACTGCCTATCTGGCGGCCGAACCGGGCGCTGCCCCTTTCGCCAAGATCGGCGATCAGGTGTCCGAAGGTCAAACCGTTTTGATCATCGAAGCGATGAAAACCATGAACCACATCCCGGCGCCGAAATCCGGCACCGTCAAACGCATCCTCGTTGAAGATGGCACTCCGGTCGAATTCGGCGCTCCGCTGATGATCATCGAATAAGGGATCTGATCCATGTTCGATAAAATCCTCATCGCCAACCGTGGCGAGATTGCCCTTCGGGTGATCCGCGCCTGCCGCGAGATGGGCATCCAATCCGTTGCGGTCCATTCCACCGCCGACGCGGATGCGATGCATGTGCGCATGGCCGACGAAGCCGTTTGTATCGGCCCTAATTCGTCGACCCTCTCCTATCTCTCTTTCCCCGCGATCATCGCCGCCTGTGAAATCACCGGCGCGCAGGCGATCCATCCGGGCTATGGGTTTCTCTCTGAAAACGCCGCCTTTGTGCAGATCGTCGAAGATCACGGGCTGAGTTTCATTGGACCGTCGGCGGAACACATTCGTCAGATGGGCGACAAAATCACCGCCAAGGAAACCGCCGAACGTTTGGGCATTCCGATTGTTCCGGGTTCCAAAGGCGGCGTGCCGGACGTGGAGAGCGCCAAAAAAGCCGCCGCCGAGATGGGTTATCCGGTCATCATCAAAGCCACCGCCGGTGGTGGCGGGCGCGGCATGAAAGTGGCGCTGAGTGAGGCCGAGCTTGAGGTCGCCTTCCGTACCGCGCGCTCCGAATCCAAAGCCGCTTTTGGCAATGACGAGGTCTATATGGAGAAATATCTCCAAAAGCCGCGTCACATCGAAGTGCAGGTCTTTGGCGACGGCCAGGGTGGCGGCGTCCATTTGGGCGAACGCGATTGCTCGCTGCAACGGCGCCACCAGAAAGTATTTGAGGAAGCCCCCGGCCCCTCGATTTCCCCCGAAGAACGTGCCCGCATTGGCGGTATCTGCGCCAAGGCCATCGCTGAGATGGGCTACAAAGGCGCGGGCACCATCGAGTTCCTCTATGAAGATGGCGAGTTCTATTTCATCGAAATGAACACCCGCCTTCAGGTTGAGCACCCGGTGACCGAAGCAATTTTCCGTCAAGACCTCGTGCGCGAACAAATTCGTGTGGCTGCGGGCGAAAAACTGTCCTTCAGCCAGGAGGATTTGCTGCTCGATGGTCATGCCATCGAAGTGCGGATCAACGCCGAAAAACTGCCGAATTTCACCCCCTGCCCCGGCAAAATCACCCAGTATCACGCTCCCGGCGGTCTGGGTGTCCGGATGGATTCGGCGCTGTATGATGGCTACTCCATTCCGCCCTATTACGACAGTTTGATCGGCAAACTGATCGTACATGGCCGCGACCGCCCCGAAGCTTTGGCACGTCTCAAACGCGCCTTGGGTGAATTGATCGTCGATGGTGTCGACACCACGATCCCGCTGTTTCACGCCCTGCTCGAAGAGAAAGACGTGCAAACTGGCGACTACAACATCCATTGGCTCGAAAAATGGCTTGAGACCAACCTCGGCTAAGGTCTTTGGATCATGTCAAAAAAGGCCGCGCCCCATAGGAGTGCGGCCTTTTCTTTTGCCCAAACTCGCGCCAAAGTCGCCCCCATGGATCACCTTGCCCTCACGCCAGAACTCATCTTGCAGGCCTATGCCAATGGCGTGTTTCCCATGGCCGAGGGGCGTGATGATGATGAGATTTTTTGGGTCGATCCCCGAGCGCGCGGGATCATTCCGCTGGATGGGTTTCACATCTCCCGCTCCTTGGCCAAAGTGATCCGCTCAGGCCACTTTCGAGTCACCTTCAACCAAGATTTCGAAGGCGTCATGGAGGGCTGTGCCGATCGCGATGAGACCTGGATCAACGACACGATTTTCGAACTTTACGGCGCGCTGCATGACATGGGCTTTGGGCATTCTTTGGAAATTTGGCAGGGCGAGCGGCTTGTCGGCGGCACCTATGGCCTCACACTCGGCACCGCGTTTTTTGGCGAAAGCATGTTCTCGCGCGCGCCGAATGCCTCAAAGGTCGCGCTGGCCTATATGGTCGCCCGGCTCAAACGCACCGGGTTTACCCTGTTTGACACGCAATTCCTGACGCCGCATCTGGCCTCGCTTGGCGGGATCGAGATCCCACGTGCCGAGTATCGAGACATGCTGCGAAACGCGTTACTGTCGCGCGCCGACATCACTGCGCTGGCGCAAGACCTGACGCCTCAGGACGTGGTGCAGGACAGCGGCCAGATATCGTAACGCTGATGGTCCATTGCATTCAACGCCGGGCTTGAGGCGACCATCCAACCGGAAAAGGCCGGGGCCTCCATGCCCTCGACACGCACCACAAGATAGGCATAGGCATCGCCCGACGGGTTGCCTTTGGGCGAGCGACAATCGCCCAAAAACACCTGAATGCGGCCAAAACTGGCGGTTCCACCGACATCAAGCGACAGATCTTCAACCGCGCCCGTGAGCTTATCCAGCGCGCGCACCGTGGCACCTGAGGCAGACACCACCTCTTCTTGCAATTCGGTGGTGATGTCCTGCAATTCCTGTTGATAGCCATCGTTGGGCAGGCTTTGCAGATCTTCAAGCGACAAGCCCCCCGTGCCAAACCCGGCCACGTCGCCGTCATCCAAAGGTGTGATCACGATGGAATCCAGATCGGTTTCCAGATTGTCGCCAAATCCGGCCTCTTGCGCCGAGATCGGCGTCGAGAGTGACAGCATCAGGATCAGGGCCGGAAGGTGACGCCTCATTCTGTGCTGCTCCCAGAGTCACTTCCTGTGTCGCTTCCGGTGACGAATTTCAACATCAGGTTGATCAGGCTGATCGAGCCTTGGGTGTCAGCGATCACTTGACCATCTTCGAAATTAAACATCGACCCGCCGGGCACAAGCTCGACAAAATTGCCGCCTAATAGCCCCTCTGAGGAAATCAAAGCGGCGGTATCGTCGGGCAAGACCACCGATTTATCAAGCGTGAGCTGCGCCTCAGCGCGGTAAGTCTCGGGGTTGAGATCCAGCGCGGTCACCGTGCCGATTTTCACCCCGGCCAAACGCACATCCGTACCCGCGGAAATACCTTCGGCAGAGCGAAAGGAGGCCGTAAGGTGGTAATCGTCCGTTGCTCCGGAGGCAAAGCCCGTAACCTGTCCGGCATAGATGAGAAAGCCCAGTGCGAGGGCGACAACGCCCGCACCAACGGCAACTTCTGTCATGTTTTCAGACATAAATGGTCCGCCCTTGTTCAGGTTGCTGCGGGTCGGGCGGCCTTATTCAGGCTGCCAAGCCTCATAATCCTGACGCAGAACCGGGTTGGCCTTGCGGATCGAACCCGCAGGCGCGTAAGCGGCGATGGTGCCCGTGAGGTTTTCGACATGAGGTTTCTCCCAAGTCTTGTGCTCAAGCGCCTCATGGCCCGGATGGTTGGCAAACGTGTGGTGCAGCCAGCCATGCCAATCAGGATTCACGCGGGAGGCCTCGACCTCACCGTTGAAAATCACCCAGCGACGGCTGTCATCTTCGTTGCGGAAATAGAAATTGCCTTGGGCGTCTTCGCCGACCTTGATGCCATGGCGCCAGGTGAACAATTGAGTGCCAATGGTTTGGCCCTTCCACCAGACAAGTGCGCGCAGGACAGTGTTCACGATACCCATGGATCCGGTCACCTTTCGTAATTCGCTTGTCGCAATCTATGACCCATCCGCACGCCAAGGTCCAGAGGGCAGCCGCCTGTGCCGGGCGAGTTTTCGCCGCAGAAGGCCAAAAAAGCCCCCCGCCTCACGCGGAGGCAGGGGGCAAATGTCAGCACACAAGGATCAGCGGATCAGGCTGTCGCTTCCTTGGTCTTTTCGTCCGAGTAGATCATCAACGGCTTGGCCGACGACATCACAGCATCCTCGTTCACAACGACTTCGGTGACATTGTCCATGCCCGGAAGTTCGAACATGGTGTCGAGCAGGATGTCTTCGAGGATTGAGCGCAGACCGCGCGCACCGGTTTTACGTTCAATCGCCCGTTTCGCGATGGAGGTAAGCGCATCCTCGGTGAAGGTCAGCTTGGCGTTTTCCAACTCGAACAGGCGCTGGTATTGCTTCACCAGTGCGTTTTTCGGTTGGGTCAAAATCGTGACCAAGGCGTCCTCATCCAAATCTTCGAGCGTCGCCAGAACGGGCAAACGGCCAACAAATTCCGGGATCAAGCCGAATTTCAACAGGTCTTCCGGTTCGAGCTGCTTGAACATCTCGCCGACGCCTTTGTCTTCGTCGTTTTTCACATCCGCGCCAAACCCCATCGCAGTCCCTTTGTTGCGCTGCGCGATGATCCGGTCGAGACCGGCAAAGGCCCCGCCACAGATGAACAGGATGTTGGTGGTGTCCACTTGCAGGAATTCCTGCTGCGGATGCTTGCGCCCGCCTTGCGGCGGCACGGAAGCCACGGTGCCTTCCATGATTTTCAGCAAAGCCTGTTGCACACCCTCGCCCGACACATCGCGGGTGATCGAAGGATTGTCGGATTTGCGGGTGATTTTGTCGACTTCGTCGATGTAAACGATGCCGCGCTGCGCCCGCTCGACGTTATATTCAGACGCCTGAAGCAGTTTCAGGATAATGTTTTCGACATCTTCCCCGACATAGCCCGCCTCGGTCAAAGTCGTCGCATCGGCCATGGTGAAAGGCACGTCGAGAATGCGCGCCAGCGTTTGCGCCAAAAGGGTTTTCCCGCAGCCGGTCGGACCGATCAAAAGGATGTTCGACTTCGACAATTCGATGTCGCCATTGCCTTTGGCTGCATGATTAAGGCGCTTGTAATGGTTGTGAACCGCCACAGACAACACGCGTTTCGCGGTCGCCTGACCGATCACATAATCATCGAGAACCTGACAAATGTCGCGCGGGGCAGGCACGCCCTCGGAGGATTTCAGACCAGAGGATTTGGTTTCCTCGCGAATGATATCCATGCACAGTTCGACACATTCGTCACAGATGAAAACGGTCGGGCCCGCAATCAATTTGCGCACCTCGTGCTGGCTCTTACCGCAGAACGAGCAGTAAAGCGTGTTTTTGCTGTCACTACTGGACGAATTGCTCATCACATTCCCCTAAGGACCCGGAACTGGGCCGTCTTTATAAATCTGGCTGAGCCCCAAACGGCGCTCAACTTTGCCCTGAAATAGCAGCCCCCAAAGGGGCCGCCCATTGCCCTTGTTCCCCTGAGTGTAAGACAGCGATTTTTCGGGCACAATGGCAAAATCCCGATCGCACTTAACAGCATTGCGAGGCCAATGGCCCCGCCCCTGACCGGCCCGGATGCATCCAGACCGATCAGAGCCTTTGATCTTACTCTTCCGGCACCGCGCGGCTTTCGACGATTTCGTCGATCAAACCAAAGGCTTTGGCATCTTCCGGCGACATGAAATTGTCGCGTTCAAGCGCATCCACCACGGTACCCATGGTTTGCCCGGTATGTTTGACGTAGATCTCATTGAGCCGATCTTTGAGTTTCTGCGTCTCTTTGGCGTGGATCATGATATCCGTCGCCTGACCTTGGTAGCCACCGGAGGGTTGGTGCACCATGACGCGCGAATTGGGCAGCGAGAAGCGCATGCCTTTTTCTCCCGCAGTCAGTAAAAGAGAGCCCATCGACGCCGCCTGCCCCATCACAAGGGTCGACACTTTCGGGCGGATATATTGCATCGTGTCATAGATCGACAGACCGGAGGTGACGACACCACCCGGGCTGTTGATATACATTGCGATTTCTTTTTTCGGATTCTCGGCCTCAAGGAACAAAAGCTGGGCACAGATCAGCGACGACATGCCGTCATGCACTGGACCGTTGAGGAAAATGATCCGCTCTTTGAGCAGGCGCGAGAAAATATCATAGGCCCGCTCGCCACGGCTGGTCTGTTCAACGACCATGGGAACGAGGGTATTCATGTAGGTATCAATCGGGTCTTTCATATACGCCTGCCTATTGCTTCTATGTGAGGTGTTAGCGCGGAAGTGTTACTTGAGTCTTAGTGTCGGACCGGTGGGGCTGCAAGGGCACCCGGTTCTCAGATCGGCACTGCGCCCTGCCGCGATGGCGCCCCCAGCCCCAAAGCCCTCCATGGATTTATCATTTTTTCCTTTTGCGTCAAATGGATGAGAAAATATCCACAGGTGCTTTTGCAGAGGCGCACAGATGTGTGATTTTGCTGTGTTGCCAGTTTGCCGCAAATTTCGATAAAATTTTAGGCAAAGTCTTCCGATCATCCGCCGCAGCTAGCGCCCTGCAATCTGCCAAACCTGCGCCCCGCACCCGCCCAAAGATGTCAGGCCACATGCGCGGGCAAAGCCACCAAATGATTGTCCCAGGCCAGCCCCGGAACCGCCGTCAAAGGCCGCATATCGTCTTTGAGTGCCAAAAGCGCGCCAAAGCCATCAGAGCCAAGATAGCCCGCACCAAAGGGTGCAAGACCACAGAGATCCGCGCGCAACACCGCGCCCAAAAACGTGCCGTCGGCGGCGAAACGTTGTAACCGACCGCCGCGTGGCGACGTGATTGCCACCTCAGAGCCATCGCCCGAAAAGGCAATCGACCCGGCATAGCCCTGCATCATCACATGCTCGGCCAAATTCGCCTCGGCCAAAACCACATCTTCACCACGTCGATGCAGCCCCAAAAGCGGCACGGCCTCGGCGGCATCGCCTTCCCATTGCATCGCAAAACCGACCTGATCGTCAGGGCCCACGGCCAGATGCCGGATCGAATTCTGGTGTAACTCGGGCGCAAGAACATGCTGCTCTGCGAGGCCGAAATCCGCGTTCAGATAGGTCAGAGACGGAGTCATATCTGCGATGTTCAGTTTTTCGCGCCCCTCGCCAATCTCAGGATGGGTGAAAATCCCGCCATTGGCGACCACAAGACTGCCATCGGACAGCTCGCGAATGTCGTGGGGACCAATGCCATGGCTCGGCACTTCGCCCACACGTTTATAGCCTTTCGCACGATCCCAGATGCCCAAAACACCTTTTTTCTCAGTATAGTGGTTCTCTGGTGTCAGCATCAGATTGCCCTCGCCGACAAACACCCCATGGCCCATGAAATGATGGCCTTGAGGCGCATCCAAACGATGGGTGACGGAGCCGGTGGCGCAATTTACCACCACGGCAAAGGTGCCCGGACGACGAGCAAAGGCCACCGCTTCGGGTTTGCTCGGATGGGCGGCGGCGGCATGGCCGCGGGCGGGCAAAGGCACACGAAACAGAATCTGCGCCGCCTCATCCATGCCATAGAGCGCGTAATCGCCCGAGGCATCGCGCGCCGCCCCCAAATAGGCCGGAGACCCGGCATCGGCCCAACTCAGACGCGGGACAACTGTGGCAGCGATGGCGGCTTTGATGAATGTGCGGCGGGAGGTCATGGGCAGTCCTTTGAGAGGGGGAGAGAGGCGGCGGCAACGATCAATCGCCATCGGAGGCGTTGAACCCGGCGGAGACGCCCAAAGGCAGGCCAACGTCATTGGCCAAAGCGCCCAAAAGCGCCTCGATCCGCTGGCCAACAATCTCGGTTTTGAGCCGCTGCATCGGCTCAATGACGCCAGAGAAATCCGGGTCATTCAAGGCCTCGGCCAAGCCGATCACCTCGGCAAACATCTCTTCGCTGGCGCTCATGTCGCCCGGTGCCATGGTGCGGGCCAAATCGCGCGCCGCGATCAGCGACAAGACCACATTGCGCTCGGAGCGGCCCGACCGATAGGCCTCGGCGCGGGTTGGGCGCGGCTTGTCAAACGTTCCCAACGGGCGGGCAATGCGTTTGTCTTTGGTGTCCTCAAGGCCGGACATCAACATGGTATAAAGCGCCTGAACGCTTTCCTGCGGCGTCAGATAGTGAGGTTTCGCCGCCGCTCCCGCCTCGCGCAACGTGTCGGAAAACCCGTCTGGCGCGGTCCATTCCGCGTCGATCACCTGCGCCATCCGGCCCAGATCATGGGTGATCGCCTGAACCAACTCGCAGGAATAGCTGCCCGCCGCATAGTCATCAAATGCGTCATCATAGAGCATGTATTCGAGCGCAAAGAACCCGCGTGCGGCAATGGACACTTGCGAAAACGCCTGTGGGTCCTGCACCACCGGGTCTTTGGCCGCAATCATATCGGCCAGAGCGCGCGGGATCAGGCCCTTTTTATCGGGCCAAAAGGCGATGGTCAGAATACGGCCATTGGTCTCAAGCGGTCCCATATGCAGGTGTTGCAGCCCCATCCACGCGTCAAACGCGGCGTTATAGGCGGGCTTGACAGCCTCGGGCGTGCAATCTGCGGCGGCGGCATCCGACAGGGCCGTGGCGGCGTGATCAAACCGCGCAACCGCCGGAGTCGCATGCTGATCCACCGCCCGCGTAAGCGCGTCTTGCAACGGGTCGGCCAGAACCGGCGCCGCGACACTCAAGGACAGGCACAGCCCAAGGGAGGTGACAAGCGAAGTGGCCAGAAATCTCATACGCATATGTCCTCACAGACTTTCTAGGAACCGGATCAACGCGGCACGATCCGATTTTGACATCACCGTCACAGCATCACGCGCCGCTTGCGCCTCCCCACCATGCCAGAGCACCGCTTCCAAAAGCGAGCGCGCCCGGCCATCGTGGAGGTAGGTCGTAGCCCCGGAAACCTGCGCCGTCAAACCGATCCCCCACAACGGCGGCGTGCGCCACTCGCGCCCGGTGGCGCGACCCTCGGGGCGATTGTCCGCCAAATCCGGCCCCATGTCATGCAAAAGCAGATCACTATAGGGCCAGATCAGTTGAAACGACTGCGGGGTCGAGGTCGCGCCCTCAAGCCGGTGGGTGACAAATTTCGGCACATGGCACGACGCGCAGCCCGAGGTGTAAAACATCTCCTTGCCGCGCAGGACCTCTGGATCATCTACATCCCGGCGCGCGGGCACGGCCAGATTGCGGGCATAAAACGTCACAAGATTGAGACCGGATTGGTCAATCTCATCGCCGCGCGCGTCCCCCGCACCATCGGGAGCTGTGCGACAGGCGACCTGTTCCACCGTGCAATCACCAAACGTGGTGGGAAACAGCGGTGTGGAAATGCCAATGTCACCATGAAAGGCGGCGGCGGATTGGTGTTCCACGCTCGGCTCCCCGGCTTTCCAGCCAAACCGACCCAGCATCGGCGCCCCCTCCCGCTCTGACCATACCAGATTAGGACTGCCCGAAATCCCATCGCCATTCTCATCCTCAGGGTCAGCATGGGCCAAAAGATCAGCTGCCGGAATCGCCTCCAACAGGCCCAGACCGATCATCGGCGTGGCCACACGCGGCGAGGTTTGCAGGTCTTCGGGCAAAGCACCAGACCCCGGATTTGAAATGGCATAGTGTGGGGCACGCAGCATCACGATCTCACCGTCCGCTAAGGTCACGGGGGCCTCGGTGTAGGTGATCTCCATCCGCCCCTCGGCGGCATGGCCCGTGATGGCAAAATCCTGCAACTGGCCGCCATATCCGGGCGCGGGACGCGTGCGCGGCGTGGCGTTTGGCCCGTCAAGATCGGCCAGATAGACCTCGATCTCGGTCAAAGCCGCAGTTTGGGGCGCGGGCACCGAGAGGCGCAAAAACATCGACACGCGGCTGTCGTCTGGGTGTTCTGGCGGATGCCCGCGCCCATCCTTGACATGGCACCTCATGCAGGAACGCGCATTGAACAGCGGCCCCAAACCGTCCGACGCCTTGGTCGAAGACGGCGACGAGACCCAGAGCTTGGCGAACAGCGCATGGCCCAATTCGAAATCGAGCCGATCGTTCAAGGGCAATGTGGTGGGCGGCAGAGAAAACACCGTGTCATCGCCCGTATCCGCCACGGTCCCCGCCCCGCCTTGGTTGGCCTCAAACGGCTCTGGCGTGGTGAAATCAACCGTTGGGGCCGTCACCGCGTTGATCCGCGCCTGCTCCTGCGCCGTGCGGGGGTGGATCGGCAAAGCGGGATCATCTTTGGTTCCATCGGCCCCGCCCGCCTGCCCGGCCAGCACCGACAAAACGCACAAAGCCCCGATCAAACGCGGGGCCTGTTTCACATGTGGGGACAGGATAAGCATAGATGTCCTTGCCAAATGGCGGGGGTCAACGCGCGGCGCTTCAGGGGGGCCATAGTGGGGGCCCGAATGCCCCCCACGCATTTGTTTTGCCTCGGGTTTATTCAAACACGGCGGAGGGGTTGTCCAAGCTGTCAGAGCCCTCAACCGAAACCTCGCCCGCTTGCAAAACCGTCACGGCCCGCTCAATCGAGCGTGTTTGCAGCACAAGGGCATCAACCGCCGACATGATCAACTCTTCGCCCGCCGCATTGCCGCGCTCAAGCATTTGGTCATAGGAAAATCCGGCTTCGGCGGCGGCTTTGATCTGACCCAATTCGGCCACGGAATGATCCACCGCCGCGCTCAATTCTGCACCCGCCTCCGGGTCTGCCGCAGTCAACAGATCGGCCAGGCTTTCGCCGCGGATCAACGTGCCATCGCTTCGTACATATTGGCCGGTAAAGACATTGCGCATGCCGATGCCATCATAGAAGTGCGAATTGTGGGTGTTGTCCGAGAAACAATCATGCTCCTCTTCCGGGTCGTTGAGCATCAGGCCGAGCTTCATCCGTTCGCCGCCCAATTCGCCGTAGGACAAGGACCCCATGCCCGTGAGCATCGCCACAATACCGGCTGCCGGATCGGCCAGAACTGTCTCACGCGCTTCGCCGCCCTCGGCCCATTGCCCGACCATATATTCGAGGTCCGAGATCAACAGATCGGTGGCCGCAGTCAAATAGTGCCCACGCCGATCACAGTTGCCGTTGGTGCAGCCCTCGCCCACCACATAATCGGTGTAGGGGCGGTTACCCGCACCATGCTCGGTGCCGTTCAAATCCTGACCCCAGAGCAGGAATTCGATGGCATGATAGCCGGAGGCGACATTGGCCTCGACCTCATCCGCCTCATGCAATGTCTCGCCGATCAGCTCGGGCGTGATCTCGGTGGCGTCAATCTCGGTACCCGACAGGGTAAATTTCGGCGTGGCGATGACATTGAGCGCGGCATACTCGTTCTCGTCTGTCGGTCCGCCATAGGAGGCGTCGACATAGTCGATCAGCCCTTCGTCAAGCGGCCAGGCGTTCACCTTGCCCTCCCAGTCATCGACGATGGGGTTGCCGAAACGGAAGACTTCAGTTTGCTGATAGGGCACACGAGCGGCGATCCATGCTGTGCGCGCCGCTGTCAGGCCTGCCTCGGACGGATCGGTCAACAGCGTGTCAATGGCTGTGCGCAACTCCTGCGCCTTGATCAACGCGTCCTCAAACGTGGCGTGGCCGATCTCGACATAGGTGTCCACCACCTCTTTTTCGCCCGCAAAGGCCGGTGCCAGCGGCAGGGTGGCGGCGAACAGTGCCGTCGTCGTCATGCGTTTCATCAGTCTTATCCCTTTCCTGTGCCCCACCGCCTCTTTGGGCGGTCAAGATCACGTTCCATTTGCCCCGCGTTCGGGCGGTGGCTCATGGGATCAATAACTGACTTTTTTAGTATGTTATGTCAATCCCGATTGTTTTAATTGGAATTGAACACCGCATAGCCCCTGTCACAAAACGTCGTAAACTACTGTTTTCGCGCCTCAATCCAAGGTCTGCCGATACCGCCGCAAGGCCACAATCACCACCACGACCAAGATCACGGCAATCGCCAACATATCCGGTGCCACCTCGCGCAGACCGCCATCTTTGAGCATCACCTTGCGGACAACCCGCAAAAAATGCGTCGCGGGAATCGCTGTGCCAAGCGCCTGCGCCCAGCCCGGCATCGCCGCAAACGGGAACATGAACCCGGACAAAAGAATGGTCGGCAGGATGGTGAAAAACGACAATTGCATCGCCTGCATTTGCGACCGCGCCATGGTCGAGACCAGAAATCCAATCGCCAGATTGACCACGATACAAAGGTTGAAACCAAGGAAAAACGCCAGAAATGACCCCTCGAACGGCACATCGAACAACACCCGTGCTGCGATCAAAAACACCAGCGTTTGCACATAGCCGACAAAGACATAGGGGATGATTTTGCCCAACATCACCTCGGCGGGCGTCACCGGCGTGGCAATCAGGCTTTCCATCGTGCCACGTTCGCTTTCGCGCACAATCGCCAC
>ERZ1673962.526-NODE-526-length-25459-cov-3.771689_pt1 | contig 25459 bp, 20 predicted proteins | sample MGYA00580188_ERZ1673962 | MGnify/ENA primary metagenome ERZ1673962 (study PRJEB41334, sample SAMN05608104) | rock metagenome | biome: terrestrial subsurface; feature: shale formation; material: shale | place: USA: Pennsylvania ... | reverse complement strand
GGAGCTTGGATTCAGGCTGGGCTTCGGGGGGATGCTGACGTTCGAGCGTTCGCGCAAGCTCAGGCGGCTGGCGACCGAGTTGCCGCTCGACGCCCTGGTGCTGGAGACCGATGCGCCGGACATGACCGTCGCTTCGCATCAGGGCGAGCGCAACAGTCCGGAATATCTGCCCGAGGTGCTGGAGACGCTGGCGCGTCTGCGCGATCTGGAGCCGTCCGAGGTGGCCGCGCGAACCACGGCCAATGCGTGCGAGGTCTTGCGAGGATTGGGGTGATTGGCGCGCCCGACAGGATTCGAACCTGTGACCCCAGCCTTCGGAGGGCTGTACTCTATCCATCTGAGCTACGGGCGCTTTGAACGGTGGCGCTGGAGCCGCGTGTGGAGTAGGTCATCCACCCGACATTGGCATTCAGCGGTCGCGCATTATCACTCTTACGGCCCCATTCGTCAAAGGCCATCGAACCCAGACGGGCAAATCCGTTGGCTTCGACCGGGATTTCAGCCGGACGCCAGCATATTCCTGAGCGCGCTCAGATGCGCCCGGCCACGTGCCTTGCGATCCTCGGGACTGTCCTCGCGACGCTCACCGTCCCAGTCGAGCTGATCCTCGGGCAGTTCGCTCAAAAAGCGGCTCGGCTCGCCCTGGACCCATTCGCCATAGCGCCGTCGGCGGCGTGCGAGTGTGAAGGTGAGCGCCTCGCGTGCGCGCGTGATGCCGACATAGGCCAGTCGGCGTTCTTCCTCGATGCTGTCCTCTTCGATGCTGGTGCGATGCGGCAGCAGCTCCTCCTCCATGCCGACCAGGAACACCTGCGGGAACTCCAGTCCCTTGGCCGCATGCAGCGTCATCAGATGCACCCGATCGCCGCCTGACTCCTCATCCTGGCGGTCGAGCACGTCCATGAGCGCGAGATGATCGACCAGTTCGACGAGTGAGGTCTTCGGCGACTCGCCCTGACGCAGACGCCCGAGCCAGTCGAGCAGATCCTCGACGTTCTGATACCGTCGCTCGGCGACCGGCTGGCTGGAGGCGTTCTCGCGCAGCCAGCCCTTGTAGCCGACGGCCTGGAGCAGCGCGCGCGCCGCGCCGACCGGATCGGCGCGTCCACGTTCGCGGTGCTCGGCGATGAGCTGGACGAAGGCGGCCAGCCGCTCACGCTGGCGCGGATTGAGATGCTCGGCCAAACCGGGATCGGTGCAACCGGCAAGCAGGGTCAGACCCTGCCGGCGACTGTGATCGGCCAACTGCTCGAGCGTGGTCGAGCCGATCTCGCGCCGGGGCGTGTTGACGATACGCAGAAAGGCGGTGTCGTCGGTCGGATTGGCCAGCAGGCGCAGATAGGCCATGGCGTCCTTGATTTCGGTACGCGCGAAGAAGGACGTTCCGCCGCTGAGGAAATAGGGGACGCTGTGCTCGCGCAGCGCCTGCTCGAAGGGGCGCGCCTGATGATTGCCGCGAAACAGGATGGCGATGTCGCCGAAGCGACACTTCTCGGCGAACTTCAGATGCAGGATCTCGGAGACCACGCGCGCGGCCTCGTCGCGCTCGTCGCGGCAGCGGATGACGCGGGCGCGCTCGCCGGGGCCGTGCTCGCTCCACAGCCGTTTCTCGAACACATGGGGGTTGTTGGCGATCAGGGTGTTGGCCAGCCCCAGGATGCGCGCGCTGGAGCGATAGTTCTGCTCCAGCATGATGACCCGCAGGGCCGGATAGTCCTCCTGGAGCCGCGCCAGATTTTCGGGCCGCGCGCCGCGCCAGGCATAGATCGACTGATCGTCGTCGCCGACCACGGTGAAGGCCCCGCGCGCGCCGGTCAGCTGGCGCACCAGCTCGTACTGGGCGCTGTTGGTGTCTTGATACTCGTCGACCAGCAGATAGCGGATGCGACCGCGCCATTGCTCCAGGATCGCCGGCTGGCTGCGGAACAGGTGCGTCGGCGCCAGGATCAGATCATCGAAATCCACCGCGTTGTAGATGCGCAGACGACGCTCGTAGTCGGCATAGAGTGCCGCGAGCCGCGCCTCGAAGGCATCCTCGGCGAGCTGGGCCGCACGCTCGGGGTCGACGAGATCGTTCTTCCAGCGCGAGATCCGGTGCTGCACCGCCCCTGGACTGAGTGCATCGGCCTCGGCCAGACCGCGTAACCCCTCCTTGAGCAGCGACTCGGCATCCTGGGCGTCGAGCAGGGCAAAACCCGAATGCAGACCGGCCGCCTCGGGATGACGGCGCAGGATCTCCAGCCCGAGCCGATGGAAGGTCGAGATAGCCAGTCCGCGCGTCTGCGTACCCTTGAGCTGATGGCTCACCCGCTCGCGCATCTCGCGCGCGGCCTTGTTGGTGAAGGTGACGGCCCGGATGTGCCGGGGCGCGAGTCCGATCTGCTCGATCAGGTGTGCGATCTTCTGGGTGATGACGCGCGTCTTGCCCGAGCCGGCGCCGGCGAGCACCAGCAGCGGGCCGGCGGTGTAGTGCACGGCGTCGAGTTGTCGCGGATTGAGTTCGGCCATGATGTCGGGGCGCGTTCGGGCGGAGCAGGCGGGGAGGGCGCATTATGCCCGATCGGGCGAGCAATCCGGAGCGGATCGTACTACCATTCGGGCCATGTTCCCCGACCTGGCCTGGTGATCCCGTGCTCAACCGACGACTTGCCGTTCTGATCCTCGCGTCCTGCCTGACGACCGCCCACGCTCAAGAAGCCCAAGACGAAACGGAGGCATCAGACGCCGGCGGATTCCTTCAGGCCCCCGAGGTCGTGCCGTCCCCGGTCACGGGCGAGGCGGTCGAACCGGATATCACCATCCGCGAGTCCGGCGACGAGATCATCTACGAATATCGGGTGCGCGGCGTGCTGTATATGGTACGGGTGCAGCCGCAGTTCGGGCCGCCGTACTATTTCTATGATCTCAATGGAGATGGGCTGATCGATGCCCAGGAACGGGCGGCGCGCAACATCTCGGTGCCGCAGTGGGTGCTGTTCGAGTGGAATTGAGTCGCGCTTGAGTCGTGTCGTGCTCGAATCGAGTGCGGCGACTCAAGCGGCACTGAGTCCTGACCCGGACTCGGTACCGAAGGCCGTGAGCGACATGGGCGGCATGAGCGATTCGGCGCTGGCTTGCAGGAATTCGGGATGAGCGTCGCGGAACATGACGCCGATTCCGGCGTTGTCCTGATGGACCACGATGGCGGGGATGCGCCACTCGCGGTCCATGTCCCGGACCTCGAGCACCACCAGGGTGCCTGTGGGCAATGTCAGATTGCTGACCTCGATATACATCCCCTGGTCGGAAAGATTACGTCCCCTGGCGCTGCGGAAGCGGCGGTTGCGATACTGGATCTGGACTTCGATGTCACTCGCACGGCGCGTGCGGTAGCGATGCTCGATACTCATTGATTGACTCCGGAGACATCCTCGTTGCCTCGCTATGTTAGGCGCGGATGTTGACGATTGTATTCAGCGCCCATGACGAGCCCGTGAACGGGCATCCGACCGTGCGCCAGATTGGTGCATGTCAGGCGGCCTGGCACGAACAGGCAGCGCTGAGCTGGCCAACCCTCGGGCTATCCTTGAATACGGCGGCCTCGACCTGATTCCGGTCGCGAATGCCACGCGCGCGCAGATAGTGCCAGATGGCGGCGGCGAAGAATTCGGCGTCCTCGCGCAGAAAGTCGAAGCTAAAGGTGCTCATGTAGTGATCGAGGATGGTGTCGGCATGTCTGGCCGCAAATTCCTGCTCCGTCAAACGGCTGTCCGTGAGTAATCGTGCTTCGGTCTCAGGTGTCATGGCCAGATCTTCGAAGAACCCCCGGCCAATGCGAATGAGCTCGGTCATGGTCTTCCGCCCCCGTTTAAAATCAATAATCAATTTCTGAAGTATTTATATAACAACTTCGTTAAGTTCTCGTGACGGTCGCGCCGGTCCGTGGGCCTGCATGTGCGATCTGCCGTCCAGCGTTGTGAATTAATTTTTCAATGCAATAAATGAGCCATCCAGGAGTCAGGCGGCTGGCTGGAACGACAGGCAAGCGTGGGCGCCGAGAGCGCAGCAGGGCTACTCGGTGATGACGGCTTGGGATGAAGTGGGTTCAATCAAAACAAAGACCCCCGAGGCTCGGGGTCAGGGCCTCGGGGGAACATTCCCCGGCTAGGGGGAGCCGGGGATTGGGGCCGGCATCCAGGGGGAGAAATGCCCGGTCCCGTTTCGCTCGAATACTCCGACTAACAGGATCGGATTTAGTTCCCGGCTCAGTGCGCGTCGTCCCAGTTCGTGCCCACGCCGATGTCCACCACCAGCGGCACGGCCAGCTCGGCGGCGGTCTCCATCGCGGCGCACACCCGTGCACGGGTTTCCTCGACCGCCGACTCGGCGACCTCCAGCACCAGTTCGTCGTGGACCTGCATGATGAGCCGGGCCGCCGGCCGTTCGGCTTCGATCCAGGCATCGACGGCGATCATGGCGCGCTTGATGATGTCGGCGGCCGTGCCCTGCATTGGTGCATTGATGGCGGTACGCTCGGCGGCGGCGCGTCTGGCCTGGTTTCCGTGGCCGATCTCGGGCAGGTGCAGTCGGCGACCGAAGAGCGTCTCGACATAGCCGTCCTCGCGCGCCTGCCGGCGGGTGCGGTCCATGAAGTCACGCACGCCCGGATAGCGCTCGAAATAGCGGTCGACGTACTCCTGAGCCGCGCCGCGCTCGATGCCGAGCTGACGGGCGAGCCCGAACGCCGACATGCCGTAGATGAGCCCGAAATTGATGGCTTTGGCCGAACGGCGCTGTTCGCTGGTCACGTCCTCGGGAGCCAGCCCCAGGATCTCGGCGGCGGTGGCGCGATGGATGTCCTGACCGCCGGCGAAGGCGGCGAGCAGACGTTCGTCGCCCGAGAGATGGGCCATGATCCGCAGTTCGATCTGCGAATAGTCGGCGGCGAGCAGGCAATGACCGGGCGCCGCGATGAAGGCGCGGCGGATGCGTCGGCCCTCCTCGGTGCGGATCGGGATGTTCTGGAGGTTCGGATCGCTCGACGACAGCCGTCCGGTGGCCGTGACCGCCTGATGATAGGAGGTATGGACGCGCCCGGTGTCGCGGTCGACCATGCGCGGCAGCTTGTCGGTGTAGGTCGATCTGAGCTTGGACAGTCCGCGATGGTCGAGGATGATTCGGGGCAGTTCATGGCCCTCGGCGGCCAGACGTTCGAGCACGTCCTCGGAGGTCGAGGGTGCGCCCTTGGGCGTCTTGGCGACCACCGGCAGCCCCAGTTCGTCGAAGAAGATGGCGCCGATCTGCTTGGGCGAACCGAGGTTGAAGCGCCGCCCCGCGACCCGGTAGGCCGATTCCTCCAGTTCGAGGATTTTGCGAGCCAGCTCGGCGCTCTGCGTGGCGAGCCGGGCGCTGTCGATCAGCACCCCGGCACGTTCCAGACGCGAGAGTACGGGCACCAGCGGCATCTCGATCTCGCGATAGAGGCGTTCGAGCGCGGGCACGGCCGCCAGACGCGGCTGGAAGACCCGATGCAGGCGCAGCGTGACCTCGGCGTCCTCGGCGGCATAGGGACCGGCCTGTTCCAGCGGCACCTGATCGAAGCCGATCTGCTTGGCGCCCTTGCCGGCGACGTCCTCGAAGCGGATGGTGTCATGGTCGAGAAAGCGCTTGGCGAGCGAGTCCAGATCATGGCGTGCCGTGCTGTCGAGCACATAGCTTTCGAGCAATGTGTCGTGGGCGATGCCGCGCAGTGTGATGCCGTAACGGGCGAGCACGCTCATGTCGTACTTGAGGTTCTGACCGACCTTGAGGCGGCCGGGGTCTTCCAGCAGGGGTTTCAATCGGGTCAGAACGCGGTCACGGTCGAGTTGATCGGGTGCGCCCGGATAGACGTGCGCGAGCGGAACATAGGCGGCGCGTCCGGGTTCGAGCGCGAACGAGACGCCGACCAGCTCGGCCTGCATGGCGTCGAGCGCGGTGGTCTCGGTGTCGAAGGCGAAGAGGTCGGCCGTTTCCAGGCGGCTCAGCCATTCCTCCAGCACGGACTCGGTCAGCACCAGCTCGTAGGCGGCTTCCGTGCCGGACCCGGACTCGGCCGGATGCTCGACCTCGTGCGTGCGTGCGGCGGTCGACATACCGGCGACTCCGACCCCATCGAGCGTCGCCAGCAGACGGCGCGATTCCAGTCGCTCGTACCAGTCGCGCAGCGTCTCGACATCCGGTGGGGTGGGGCGCAGATCGGTCGGCCCGAGATCAAGCGCGACATCGCACTTGATGGTGGTGAGGTCGCGCGCCAGCGGCAACTGATCGAGCACCGCGCGCAGCGACTCGCCGATCTTGCCCTTGATCGCGTCGGCCTGAGCCATGACGCCGTCGAGATCGCCGTATTCGGCGATCCACTTGGCCGCCGTCTTGGGGCCGCACTTGGGCACGCCGGGGACGTTGTCGACGCTGTCGCCCATCAGGGCCAGATAGTCGACGATGCGTTCGGGCGGCACGCCGAACTTCTCGCGCACGCCGTCCGGATCGAGCCGGGTGCCGGTCATGGTGTTGATCAGGGTCACGTGTTCGCCGACCAGTTGCGCCAGATCCTTGTCCCCGGTCGAGATCAGGGTCGGCAGACCCGCCGCCGCCGCTTGCGTGGCCAGGGTTCCGATCACATCATCGGCCTCCACGCCCGGCACCACCAGCAGCGGCAGTCCCATGGCGCGGATGATCGTCAGCAGCGGTTCGATCTGTTCGCGCAGATCTTCCGGCATCGCCGGGCGATTGGCCTTGTAGTCGGGATAGCGGTCGTGACGGAAGCCGCGCCCGCCGGCATCGAAGACCACGCCGATGTATTCGGGACGATGATCCTCGATGAGCTTGCGCAACATATTGAGTACGCCGACCAGTGCCCCGGTCGGCTCGCCTCGCGAGTTGGTCAGCTTGGGCAGCGCATGATAGGCCCGAAACAGATAGCCGGAGGCGTCGACGAGGATCAATGGATATTGGGGTATCATGAGAGGCGTGTTCGGATGCGTTGGCCGTCAACGGACGTTCAACGGTAGCACAATCAGCGCTGTCGCTGGCTTTTTGCCTTTAAGCGAGATCTTTATGCCAGACTCTCGAAGACGCTTTGCAATTGCCGCCATCGCGTTCGTTTTGGGCTTGTTCTTGACGCTGTTGGCGACGATTTATACACGTGCGGATGTCGAATCCCAGCTTCGACGCGAACTGTCCCTGATCGGCGAGGAGACCGCCGCCAAGATTCAGGCACGGTTGCGCGCCCATGCGCTCCTGCTGCGCAGTGGCGCGGCTTTCTTCATGGGATCGGAGGCGGTCAGTCGCGAGGAGTGGCGCGCCTTCGTCCGGCGCTCGCAGATTCACTCGGTCCTGCCCGGAATCCAGGGCTTCGGTTTCGCGCGCGCCATCCGGCCCGAGGATCTCGCCGAACACGAGCGTTCGATACGCGCCGAGGGATTCGCCGACTATCGGGTCTGGCCGGTGGGCGAACGTCCACTCTACACGGCCATCGTCTATCTCGAACCCTTCAGCGGACGCAATCTCCGCGCCTTCGGCTACGACATGTTTTCCGAGCCGGTGCGGCACGCGGCCATGGAACGCGCCCGTGATCTGGATGTCGCGGCCCTCTCGGGCAAGGTGCATCTGGTTCAGGAGACCGAGCGCGACGTCCAGGCCGGAACGCTGATGTACGTTCCGGTCTATCGCGTTGGAATGCCCGTCGCCACCATCGAGCAGCGACGTGCCGCTTTGGTCGGTTGGGTCTACAGTCCCTACCGGATGGACGACCTGATGCGCGGCATCCTGGGCGGATGGGATCGCTACAATGGGCGGCGCATCCATCTCAGACTCTATGCGGGTGATCAGCCCGTGCCGGCGGCCCTGCTCCACGACAACGAACCGGCCGCCACCGAGGATTGGGAGCCGGCCGGACTGGACATCCCCTCCATCCCGATCGATTTCGAGGGTCAGCGCTGGACGCTGGATCTGACTCGGCCCGATTTGAATGCAACCTTGTTCTGGGATATCCGGGTCTGGGGAGTGGCCATGGCTGGAATGCTTGTCAGCCTGCTGATCGCGGCGCTGTTGTTCGCTCTGGACCGTTTTCGGCAGCAGGCGGTGCGATTGGCCATGGAACTCAGGGCGCGCAAAACCGCCGAAACCGAGTTGGAGCGCTATCGTCAGCACCTGGAATCACTGGTGGCCTCACGCACCCAGGAATTGAGCGAGGCGCGCGATGCGGCCGAAGCGGCCAACCGCGCCAAGAGCGCCTTTCTGGCTAACATGAGCCACGAGATCCGCACCCCGATGAATGCCATCATCGGTCTGAATCATCTGCTGCAACACGAGGTCACGGACCCGCGCGCGCACGACTGGCTGATCAAGGTCGGTGAGGCGGCCGCCCATCTGCTGCGGATCATCGACGACATCCTGGATCTGTCCAAGATCGAGGCCGGGCATCTCACGCTCGAAACGGGCGAGTTCTCGCCGCGCAATCTGATCGAGCGGACCTTCAGTCTGCTCGGTGACCGGGCGCGGCAGAAGGGGTTGCGGCTGCATGCGGTCATCGCACCCGACGTGCCCGAGTCGCTGATCGGCGATGCCCTGCGTCTGCAACAGATCCTGCTCAACTTCGTCTCCAACGCCATCAAGTTCTCCGAGCAGGGCGAGATCCGGGTTCGCGCCTGGGCGCAAGCCGAAGACGCCGAGTGGGTGCGGCTGCATCTGGACGTTGCCGACCAGGGGATCGGCCTGACCGCCGAACAGCAGGCGCGCCTGTTCCAGCCCTTTGTCCAGGGGGACGAGTCGACGACCCGGCGCTATGGCGGCACGGGTCTGGGACTGGCGATCGCGCGCCGTCTGGCCAATCTCATGCAGGGGGAGGTGGGCGTGGTGAGCGAGCCGGGCCAGGGCAGCACGTTCTGGGCGAGCGTGCGCCTGCGCCGGTCGCCCTCGGTCGCCCCCTCGGACGAGGCGGCCCGATCCGAACACGCCCAGCTCCAGCCGGAGCAGCTCATCGCCCAGCGTCATCAGGGCGCACGCCTGCTCCTGGTCGAGGATGACCCCATCAACCAGGAGGTCGCGCTCCAGTTGTTGCGTACCACCGGCCTGATCGTCGATGTGGCCGACAATGGCCGTCACGCGCTCGAATGTCTCGGCGCGCGCGACGACTACGCCCTGGTGCTGATGGACATGCAGATGCCGGTCATGGATGGTCTGGAGGCGACGCGCGCCATCCGTCTCTTGCCGGGGCGCGAGGCGTTGCCGATCCTGGCGATGACGGCCAATGCCTTCGAGGGCGATCGGCAGCGGTGTCTGGAAGCGGGCATGAATGATCATCTCGGCAAACCGGTCGAGCCGCGCACACTCTACGAAGCCCTGCTCAGATGGCTGCCGGGAGCCGGATAGGTGCGCCCTGGTCAGGTGCCGTGCTCGACGGCAATCCCAAGCCGGTCGGCCATGCTTCCCTGAGCTGCTCCACCGTTTCCACGCACCAGCACCCCGTATCCAGCGTCCGCCACGGCCTGTACGAGCAGTCCGGCATCGTCGCCTGAGTCCTCGACGAGCAGTCGGTCCCAATTATGTCTGCCTGTCCGCGTCGGCTACACTGTGGTCGACGGGGCCAGTCTCGATGTTTCGCCCACAGGTGCGCGAGATTTCGGTGTTGGGTCTCACGGACAATAGACCAAGATCCAGTGGGTTCGCTGATCCAAATCAGACTGTGATGTTGCCAATGAACGCTCATCCGCAAGTTCGCGCGGCGCTGACGCCGCTACGTGGGGGGCGTCTGTTCGTTCCTCTGCTGGTCATTGCCCTGCTCGTGCCGTTGAGTGTCTTCAGTTTCCCGCTGTTTCACCTCCTGGCCGAGCTGATTCCGATCATCATCGCCACCAGTGCCTTCACCATCGCCTGGAGCACCTACCCCTTTTCGCGCAACAGCTTTCTGTTGTTCCTCGCCACGGGCCTCTTCTGTCTGGGACTGCTGGATCTCTTCCACTCGCTCGCCTACAAGGGCATGGAGTTCTATCCGGGCGTGGCCGACTCCAACCGGCAGACCCAGTTCTGGATCGGCGCCCACTATCTGCAAGCGTTGCTCCTGTTGATCGCCCCGCTGACCACGAACCTTGCGCTGAAGCGAGTGCCCCTGCTGCTGGCGATGGGCGGCTGCACGTTGCTGGTATTCGCCTGGATCATGAGCGGCCATTTTCCCGACGCCTTCATCGAGGGGCAGGGACTGACATCGTTCAAGATCTACAGCGAGTACCTGATCGTCGCCCTGCTGGCGGCGTCACTGATACAGCTTCACCGCCGGCGCGCGGACCTGGGCGCGGATCTCGTGACCCTGGTCCAGGTCGCCGTGTTCGTCACCATCCTCTCCGAGCTGTCCTTCACCTTCTACGTGAGTGTCGATGGCCTCTCGAATCTCGTCGGACATCTGCTCAAGATCATCGCCTACTGGTACATCTACAGCGTTTTCATGGATTTCGCCATTCGTGCCAGGGCCGAGAGCGAGGACCGCTTTCGCTCCGTTTTCGACCAGCAGTTCCAGTTCATGGCCATCCTCACGCCCGAAGGCCGTGTCATCGACATCAACGAGTTGGTACGCCGCTTCCAGGGCTATGCCCGTGAGGACTTCATTGGCCGGCTGTTCTGGGAGTCCCCGGCCTGGCGTGACTATCCGGAGTGGCGGGAGATCTGGCCAAAACGTCTCGCGCAGGCTACCACGATGGATGGCCGGCTGATCACACATGACATCTATCAGAAGCGCAATGGCGAAATCCGCATGGCCGATGCCGCCACCACGGCGATCCGCGGACCCGATGGCGCGGTACGCTGGTATGTGATCCAGGCCACGGATACGACAGAGCGTCGTCGGGCCGAGGCCGCGTTGCGCGAGAGCGAAGAGCGACTGCGCATGCTGCTGCGCCGCATCCCCGACCTGGTGTGGCTGAAAGATCCTGATGGCCGGTATCTGACCTGCAACGCACGCTTCGAGACGCTCTTCGGCCGGCCAGAGGCAGAGATCATCGGCAAGACCGACTACGACTTCGTCGATCGTGCGCAGGCGGATTTCTTCCGGGCCAATGATCTGGCCGCCATCGCCGCCGGTGGTCCCAGGGTCAATGAGGAGGAGATCGTCTTTGCCGGCGACGGTCATCGTGAACGCATCCAGGTCGTCAAGACGCCCGTGCATGACGCCGATGGAACCGTGATCGGTGTGCTCGGTATCGCGCGCGACATCACTGAGATGCGACGGGTGGAGCAAGAACTCGAACAGCACCGTCATCATCTGGAGGAACTGGTGGCGGAACGCACGGAGGAACTCACACAGGCGCGCCTGGAGGCCGAGCGTCTGGCCCAATCCAAGGGCGAGTTCCTGGCCAACATGAGCCATGAGATCCGCACCCCGATGAACGCCGTGCTCGGCCTGGCTTACCTGCTGGAACGTCAGCCCTTGCCCGATGAGGCGCGCGAGCTGGCGCGCCAGATCCATCGTTCCGGTCAGAGCCTGCTGCGCATCCTCAATGACATTTTGGATTTCTCCAAGATCGAGTCCGGTCGCATCGAGATCGAACGCATCCCCTTCCAGCTCGGCGAGTTGCTCGACAATCTGGTCACCATCGTGGGTACGAGCGCGGCCGACAAGGCCATCGATCTGGTCATCCGGCCGCCCGAAGATCTGGAGTCCAGCCTGGTCGGCGACCCGCTGCGCCTCGGTCAGATCCTCATCAACCTCACCAGCAATGCCATCAAGTTCACCTCCGTCGGCCAGGTCGCGGTGCGGGTCGAGTCCATCGCCCGAAGCCATACCGAAGTCACCTTGCGCTTCACGGTGCGCGACACCGGCATCGGCATCGACCCGGAGACCCAGGCCCGTCTGTTCCAGCCCTTCACCCAGGCGGATGCCTCCACCACGCGGCGCTTCGGCGGCTCGGGGCTCGGGCTGGTCATCTGTCGTCGTCTGGCCGAGCTGATGGGCGGGCGTCTGGGATTGGACAGTGTGCCGGGTGAAGGCAGTACCTTCTGGCTCGAGCTGACCTTCGGCTTGACTGAACACGAGAGCCGGCCGGGAACCTCTTCGCTCGACGCCTCCCCGGATTCCGGCGAGTCCCCGTTGAGCGGTCTGCGTGTGCTGGTGGTCGACGACAGTGAGATCAACCGTGAAGTCGCCCATCTCATCTTCAGCGGTGAGGGGGCTGAGGTCTGTTCGCTGAACGATGGGCGCCAAGCCGTCGATTGGCTCATCGCGCATCCGATGGCTGTCGACATCGTCCTGATGGATGTGCACATGCCGGTCATGGATGGACGCGCCGCCACCCGTCTGATCCGCGAGACACCCGAGATCGCCTGGATTCCCATCGTGGCCCTGACCGCCGATGCCGTGGGCGATCAGGAGGGCGCGGCGCTGGAGGCCGGCATGGATGCCTTTTTGCCCAAGCCGCTCGATGTGCCGGCGGCCGTCGCCTTGATCCGGCGTCTGACGGGACGGGCGGTCGAAATCCCAGAGGATCGCCATACGCCCGATCCCGCTGCCGGCAGCGTCCAGGTCCACCCGTCCGATAGCGAACTCGAGTTCCCCGGTCTCGATGTCGAGCGCGCGCTGACGGTCTGGAAAGACGCTGACGTCTATGGTCAGTACCTGCGTCATTTCGTCGACAGCTATGGCGAGGTGAGCCGCCGCCTCGTCACGGCCGAGCCGGAGTCGGCGCGACAGCTGGCGCACAAACTCAGGGGCGCGGCAGGCAATCTGGGGCTCGTCGATGTAGCCGCCCGCGCCGCCGAACTGGAGCAGGCACTGAAGTCGGCCGGAACCAGGACGACTCCGGAGATCGACAGTCAGGTCGTCGCACTCCAGGGGGCGCTCGCAACCGCCCTGGCCAGCATCGAGCGCTTCGCGACTGTCCCGTCGTCGGTGCCGACAGGTCTCCGGCATCACATCGGGAGCCGTGCAAACCCAGGTCGCTAAAGAGGCGAAGATCGAGTACAACGCGCCCTTTACCACATGGTTTGAGTGATCGTTCCAGATGCAAGATTTCGTACCCGGTCAGCGTTGGCTGAGCGAGACCCAGGCCGAGCTCGGACTCGGCCTGGTCGAGGCTGTCGATGGCCGCCATGTCCGGATCGCCTATCCGGCGACCGGCGAGACCCGTCTCTATGCCAGGAGCGAAGCCCCGCTGGCGCGGCTGGTGGTCGAGCGCGGCGAGCGTATCCGCGACCGCGCCGGGCGCGAGCTGCGCGTCATCGAAACCCGTGTTGAGCACGGACTCATCATCTATCGCGGCGAGGATACTGAGGGTCAGCTCCGGGAGCTGCCCGAGCCGGAACTCGACGATCGCCTGAGCTTCAACCGTCCAGGCCAGCGCCTGCTCGCGGCCCGACTCGACAGCGATCACTGGTTTCGGCTGCGCCATCGGACCTGGATGCAGGGGCGGCGTGAGGCCGGTTCACCGACCCTGGGACTGGTCGGCGCACGGGTGGCGCTCATCCCACATCAGTTGCATATCGCCGCTGAGGTCTCGCGGCGCGAGGCTCCGCGCGTGCTCCTGGCTGACGAGGTGGGGTTGGGCAAGACCATCGAGGCCGGTCTGATCCTGCACCGGATGCGCCTCACCGGGAGTGCGCGCCGGGTGCTGATCCTGACCCCCGAGCCGCTGCTGCATCAGTGGCTGGTCGAGATGCGCCGCCGTTTCAATCTGGCGCTGGCGCTGTTCGATCAGGAGCGCTTCGAGTCGATCCGGGACGACAATCCCTTCCTGTCCGAACAGTGCGTGCTCTGCGGGTTGGAACTGCTGGTTGCTCAGGCCGGGGCGGGGCGGGCGGTCCTGGAGGCCGAGTGGGATCTGCTGATCGTCGACGAGGCCCATCATCTGACCTGGTCCGAGACCGATCCGAGTCCGGCCTATCGGCTGGTCGAAGCGCTGGCGCGCCGCATTCCATCGGTACTGCTGCTGACGGCCACGCCCGAGCAGCTTGGGCGCGCCGGCCATTTCGGACGGTTGCGCCTGCTTGATCCGGCCCGCTTCCATGATCCGGCCGCCTTTCAGGACGAGGAGGCGCGCTATGCACCCATCGCCGCCTTGGCCGCACGCCTGCTCGATGACGAACCGCTCGACGACGCTGACCGGGCGCGCCTCGAATCGCTGCTCGGCGAGTGCGACGGGCTGGACCGCGAGACACTCATCGAGCGCCTGATCGACCGTCACGGCACCGGGCGCGTGCTCTTCCGCAACACCCGCGCCACCATTCCCGGCTTTCCGCGCCGCGAACTGATCGCTCATCCGCTGCCGGAACCGGACGCCTACCGCACCGTTCCGGACCTCGACCCGCTGGCGCGCCTGACTCCGGAGTGCGCGCACGGCTCCGGCTGGGAGTCGGTCGACCCCCGACTCGACTGGCTGATCGCGACCCTGCGCGACCTGCGTCCGGCCAAGGTGCTCCTGATCTGCGCCCAGGCGCGCACCGTGCTCGCACTGCGCGAGGCGCTGCGCCAGCGCGCCGGCATTCATGCCGCCGTCTTCCACGAGGGAATGGAGATCGTCGAGCGCGACCGGGCGGCGGCCTATTTCGCGTCCGTCGAGGATGGCACCCAGATCCTGCTGTGCTCGGAGATCGGCAGCGAGGGGCGCAACTTTCAGTTCGCCCATCACCTGATTCTGTTCGACCTGCCGCTGGAGCCGGATCTGCTCGAACAGCGTATCGGACGGCTCGACCGCATCGGCCAGACCCAGACCATCCGCCTGCACGTGCCCTATCTGAGCGGCGGCCCGATGGAGATCCTGTTTCGCTGGTATGCCGAGGGGCTGGGCGCCTTCGAGCAGCTGTGTCCGGCGGCGGCCGCCGTGCACGAGCGTCTGGGCGAGCGGCTGAGAGACGCCCTGGCCGATCCCGCCGATTCCGCGCCGGTCGAGGCGCTGATCACGGAGACCCGCGCGCTGGCCGGCCAACTCAACGGCGAACTGGCCGCCGGGCGCGATCGGCTGCTCGAACTGCACTCGCACCGGCTCACGCGCGACGCGGCCCTGGTCGAGTCGATCGCGGCCAGCGACGCTGAGCGCTCGGTCGCGGACTATCTGAGCGACTTCTGGGACGCCTTCGGTGTGGAGCACGAACCCGGTCCGGGTGGGTCGGTGGTGGTGCGGCCCGGTTCGCAGATGCTCCAGGAGACCTTCCCGCGTCTGCCCGAGGATGGGCTGACCGCGACCTTCGACCGCACCCAGGCACTGGCCAACGAGGACCGCGCGTTCCTGACCTGGGAGCATCCGATGACGCGCGAGGCAATGGAGCTGCTGACGGCGTCCGAGCTGGGCAGTGCGGCGCTGATCCTGATCCAGGGCGATGCGCGCTTTCCCCGTGCCACGCTGTTGCTGGAGATCCTCTACGTTGCCGAATGTCCGGCTCCGCCCGAACTCCAGGTCGAGCACTTCCTGCCGCCGACCCTGGTGCGTCTGCTGCTCGACGCCGAGGGGCGGGATCGCGCCGGGGAGATTGCGCACGAGAGCCTGCGGGGCGACTGCCTGAGCCATAACGGCACGCTCGCCCGCGCCCTGATCGCCTCACAGGCGTCGCGTCTGGCCGAACGGCTGGAGCAGGGCGAGGAGCTGGCGCACGGGGCGCTGAAGGATCTGGAGCAGGAAGCGCGAGCGCGCATGCATCAGGTGCTCGGTGATGAGCTGGAGCGCCTGCTGGCGCTGGCAGCGGTCAACCCCACGGTGCGCCCCGACGAGATCGCGCGTCTGCGACACAGGCGTGAACGGCTCGACGTGCTGCTCGGTCAGGCACACCTGCGACTCGACGCACTGCGGCTGATCATCGCGCATTGAGTGGCGATGAATCGCCTCTGATGAGGAGACGGGCGGGCGACTGGACGGACCTGTGCGCCCGCCGCCCTTCAGCGATAGCTGTCGAGTTCGTCCAGCGTCAGGCGACGTGCTTCGTCCTCCAGCATGATGGGGATATCGTCGCGGATGGGGTAGGCGAGCTGGGCCGACAGCGAGATGAGCTCCCCGCGCGCCTTGTCGAGGATCAGCGGACCCTTGGTGACCGGGCAGACGAGGATGTCGAGGAGTTTCTTGTCGAGCATGGGTTGATCGCTCCTTGGGCGAGACATAGCTTGGTAGATACGGACCAAGTTTAACTGTTATCGTGCCCATGGAGATACTGGACAAACGGCGGTCTAAATTTTGCCGCCGGCCTGCTCTCGGAGGTCAGTGCAACAGGCCTGGCCACCTTGATTTTTCAGGCTGACACAAAAACAAATATTGATTATGGGCAATCTATATTCATCCCTGAGTTTGACGTAAAATGCAGAAACCATGGTGGTTTACTTGAGTCGCGACACCTTTATCTCCCGTCAAACGCGACCTGTACCATCGATCCAGCCCGCAAGGGAACCGCGTCCCCGCGGAAGATCTCCAGAATAATCATCCCCGCTATCCACCGTTCGGCAGGAGGAGTCTCGACATGGTCGCTTTCGAACAATTACACGCTCAGAACCATAAGATCACGGAGCTCTCGAACGTCTTCCTCTATCTGGTGCGGGAGCGTTCCATGTGCGATACCGATGTCACGTGCAACGTCTTCTTTGATCTCACCAATCATGTGCGTGAGCACATGGAAGTCGTCGACCGTGATCTCTGCGGCAAGCTCCTGTCCTATCCGGACCAGTCGGTCAAGAACACCGCCAACCGCTTCCTGTCCGGTTCGACCGAGATCAAGCGCATTTTCAGCGCTTATGTCAAACAGTGGTGCTCGGAGAAACGCCACTCGCTGACGATCAACGATCACGCCTCCTTCGTGCAGGATACCGAACAGATGTTCGCCCTGGTCATGGATCGCCTGCAACGCGAGACCGAGTATCTCTATCCGCTGATTCGCAATCTCGACGAGAAGGAGCAGGCGGCGGCTTGAGCGCGCCCCCTCTCAGGTGCCGGCGCGGCGCAGCCGAGCGATCCAGGCTTTCTGGCAGTCGTGCCGGCGCTGGGATTGGAGTCGCTCCCGGATGTGTGGGCGCGCCTGCTCGAAGTCGATCGTGCGCCCCGGCTCGATGTGCTCGCACCAGAGTAGATGGAAGCCGATCTCGGTCTCCAGCACGCCGCTGACCTGACCCGCGTCGAGGGCAAAGAGCGCAGCGTCGAGTTCGGGGTAGAGCTGTCCGCGGGGGAGGGTGCCGAGGCGTCCGTCTTCCAGCGCGGTCGGGCATTCGGAATGACGGCGCGCGAGTTGGCCGAAGGCGTCCGGGCGGGCCTGAGCGTCGGCGGCGAGCGCTTCGATACGGGCACGTGCCGCCTCACGGCCGTTCTCGGCGTAATCGGCGTTGATGGTGATCAGGATATGACGTGCCGCGCGTCGTTCCGGGATCTGGAAACGCTCAGGGTGCTCGGCATGGAACCGGCGCACCTCCTCCTCGCTGACCGCCTCGGCGCGCGACCCGACGCGCGTCATAACGGCATCGAAGATCAGTTCGCGTTGCAGTGCCTGACGCAGCCCCGTCTCGTCGAGTCCACTGCACGCGAGATCCGCCAGAAACGCGCCTTCGTCCGGGTAGCGGCGCCGAACCTCGGTCAATGCCTCGTCGAGATGCCGCTCGGGAATCAGCGTGTTGCGTGCCTCATCCGTGGCCAGAACCAGTGATTCGAGCGTCCAGGTCTGCTCGGCCAGGCGCTCGACCACGGTCCGTTGTGCCGCGTCCAAGGCATCCACGGACGCCTGGAAACGCTCACTGGCGGCGCGTAGCCGATGGTAGCGGTATTCGGCCGATGGTGTGTGTCGATGTCTGTCGGCAATCTGGTTCATCTTGGGATACTCGCGCGTGCCCGGAATCGAATCGCGTGCCATCCGCTCTAGACCGAGGCTGCGGCGGCCAGAGGCTCGGGTTCGGTCAGAGCGGTCTCGGGGACGATCAGGGTGTTGCGATCGGGGAAATGGACGTGATAGGCCACGCCGCCCGGATGGTCGCGCAGGACACGGATCACCTCGCCGACCTCGCCGGCCTGGACCAGGACGCGCCCCTGGAGTCCGAGCGGCAGCCGGGTGGCGACCTGATCGCGGAACTCGAAACGGCTCGGGATCCAGGGCGCGTCGGCGCGCTGGAGTTCCTCGGCGCGGCAGCCGACGATGCGATCGCTGTCCAGGAAGTGCACCGAATAGATGATCTGATCCTGCAGAAAGGTGCCCACGTCACGCACGAAGCCGGTGCTGCCGCGCCGGATCAGGAGCGCGCCGGTCGGCTCACCCGGATAGGTGCCGTCGTTGCGCACGTTGCGCAGCACCCGCACCTCGTCGCCATATTCATACTCGGGTCGCATGGGGGCGGCTCTCCATCAGGTCGTTGAGCGGGATGGCCACTTGTCGTGGTTCATGCATCCGGAACACCCGAAACACCTTCTCGGTGCGCGCGTCCGAGGTCTCGAAGTCCTGGTAAGCCGCTTGCAGCCGATCGGCGTACAGCGCCCACTTGGCCTGGACCGAGTCCGGCATCTCGTCGACCTGATCGAGATAGTCGTGGAAGCGTTGCAGGATGTGCAGGCGATTGACCTGCACCACGGCCGGCTGATACTGGATGCCGAAATAGTCCAGGAAGTCCTCGGCGCTGGTCAGTTCGCTCAGATCGAGTTCGAAATCGTCGTCGGTCATGGAATCACCTCTGTCGTTGGGCGGTCGCGGGTGGTGTACCGGCCATCCGTCATTGCAGTCGCGCCGTTTGCGGATAGCCGATCTCGGCGAGGAAACGGCGCAGGTCGCCAGTCTCTGGGCTGCGCTTGGTCTCGGTGACAAAGCGGCGCACCAGCGGCAATACGCGCTCGGCCTGCTCCTGATCCAGCTCGAAGCAAAGCGTCTCGGCATAGACGCGCTGAACGGCATGTCGGCCCGAGTGCTTGCCAAGCACCAGCCGATGGTTGAGTCCGAGTTCGGCCGGATCGACGCCCTGATAATTCAGCGGATCCTTGATCAGACCATCGACATGGATACCGGCCTCATGCGTGAAAGCACCGGCGCCGACCAGACTCTTGTGCCAGGCGATCGGCTTGCCGGAGGCTTGGGCGACCAGGGTCGATAGCGCCGAGAAACGTTTCAGATCGACGCCGCAGTCGAGTCCCTGGACGTGCTTGAGGCCCATGACGACCTCTTCGAGCGCCGCGTTTCCAGCCCGCTCACCGAGACCGTGGACCGTGGTGTTGACATGGGTCGCACCGGCGCGCACGGCCGCGAGGGTGTTGGCGGTCGCCAGACCCAGATCGTCGTGGGCATGCATCTCGATTTCGAGATCCACGCGGGCGCGCAGCGCGTGCAGCCGCTCGTAGAGACCGAAGGGGTCCATGAGTCCGACCGTGTCGGCGAAGCGGAAGCGCCGCGCGCCGGCGGCCTGCGCGGTCTCAGCCGCATGCCACAGGAATTCAGGATCAGCGCGTGAGGCATCCTCGCCGCCGACACAGACCTCCAACCCCAGATCCAGGGCCAAGCGGACCTTGCGCTCGATCTGGGCGAGCACCCAGCCCCGATCGCGCCCGAGCTTACGGGCGATCTGCTGATCCGAAAGCGGCATGGAGAGGTCGACCAGTTGCACCCCGAGATCGCGGCATTGAACGATGTCGTCAGCCAGCATCCGCGTCCAGACCATGAGTCGGGCCGAGAGTCCGAGCGCGGCCACGGCGCGGATCGACTCGCGCTCCTCCTCGCCCATCGCCGGGATACCGATCTCCAGCTCCGGGACGCCGAGCGCGTCGAGGCCCTGCGCGATGGCCAGCTTCTCGTCGAGTGAGAAGGCCACGCCTGCCGACTGCTCGCCGTCGCGCAGGGTGGTGTCGTTGATGATGACTGAATGCTGGGGGTTCGACATGGCTCGCTCCGAAAGACCGCTGCCGAGCGTTTAAAGCACAAAGCGGGCCATGATAATTTATTTATTTTATTCATATGCTTGCGATTTTTTCGGCCGATCGACCTCTGTGTCATTCACGACAAAAGCGTGCGATTCCCTCAGCAGTGTCGTACCCGTCGGATCAACCGCTTCTCCAGTTCGACGGCCGGCAGAGCACCGCGGCGCCGACCGTATCCGATCGTTATTTGATAGAGAATAAGCATTCTCATCTACATTAAGCGTCCGAATTGCGGTAATCTTGGCTGCACGTGTCGGCCGCTTGCGTGGGCGGCCGGCATCTCTAAAGGGTCAAACACGACTGGAGAATTCGATGAGCGATCACCAAAGCGGCGCGCGCAGCGCGCCAGAGCCGAGTCCGGGTATGGAAGCGCCGGGGTACGGCGGAGAGTACTGCGAAAGGGTCAGATTGGCAGGGGGGCGCCGGTGGTTACGGCGCGGCTCAGACCGGCCATGGTGAGTCTGCCGACGGTCAGCCCGGCTACGGAGCGGCTCAGGGCCGGCCGCAGGGCTATGTCGCACCCCAGGGCAATCAGCCGGGCTATGGCGAATCCATGGGGCCGGTCTCAGGGCAGGCGCCCTTCATGCACGGCGGCGCGGGCGCCATGCCGCCTGGCTACGGACAGCCCCACACGGCTCAGCCCGCATTCGCTCCGGGCTATCATCAGACCGCTCCGCACTACGCCGCCGCCGCGATGTACTACGGCCACTATGCCGGTTATCCGCCGCCACCCCCGCCGCCGGGTGCCTATCCCTATCCGCCCGAGGCTTTCCAGACGCCGCATCAGGGCTATGCCCATGGTGCCGGTCAGGCCCATGGGGCCAGTGTGAGCGATCTCGTCAACGAGGTCGCCAATGGCGGCAATGGTTTGTCCACACTCTCCAAGATGCTGAACTTCGACGACCCGGACTTCTGGAAGGGCGCACTGGTCGGCGCCGCCGCCGTGCTGCTGCTGACCAGCGGTTCGGTCCAGAGTGCGCTGTTTGGCTCCAACGGCAACGGCGGCAAGGATTCAAGCGCATGAGTACGCACTACGAACCGCGCTACTACCCGGTTCCGGCCGGCCCCGTCTATCCACCCCACCCGCAGACCGCTCCGGATTGCGCGGCCCTGATGCGTCTGGCGACCACCGGCGCCATCGTTGCCGGCAGCGCGGCGGCGGCTCAACAGATCCGGCGTTTTCAGTCCGGCACCCAGACCCCGCAGGGCGCGCTGGTCGAGACTACCCGTACCGCCGTCATCGGCGGCGTCGCCACGGCGGCGGCGGGCGCCATCGCCTCCAGTGTCTCCGACCAGGGTTTTGGCCGGCTGGGACTCATGTTCCTGATCGGCACGGCGGTCGTCTATGGAATCCAGAGCCGGATGACCGGCAGTGAGGAGACCTCATGAGTCAATACAGCCCGCAACGCCATCAGCACGGCGTGAAAAAGAAGCTCGTCGAGGGCGTCGGCGGCGTCCTGGTCGGCGCCGCCCTGGTGCTCCTGATGCGCGGCCTCGTCAAACGCCGTAGCGCCGACACCGACCCGACTCCATCCACGACTCCAGCCACTTCGGGAGATCCAGCATGAGCCATTACAACTATCAGCCGTTTCCGGGCGCCGGTCAGTACGCCGGTGGTCAGGCCGCAGGCGGTTATCCGGGACCGGGCCAGTCACAGGGACAAGGGCAGGGCATGGGGGCCGCGCAACCCGGCATGTCGCCGGCCTATCCGTATGCCCATCCAGCCTACTATCAGCAACAGCAACAGCCCAACCGTTCGCTGTTCAGCCTGCCCAACGACCGCTTCCTCAAGGGGCTTATGATCGGCGCCGCCGTCACCTATCTGGTCACCAACGAGCAGGTACAGCGCACGACCATCAAGGGCCTGGTCAAGACCTGGTCGCTGTTGCAGGGCGGCATCGAGGAGGTCAAGGAGCGCTTCGGCGACGCGGCGGCGGAACTGCATCACAGTCAGCAGAGCAAGGATGGATGACCTCGGTTCCCTGCCGCATCCTCCATGAGCTGCCCGGCCGGCTGCGCCTGCGTGTGCCGGCGCTGGCGTCGGCCGGCGTCGGTGAGCCGCTGCGCTACTGGCTCGAATCGCTGGATGGCGTCCTGGACGTGCGCCTCAACCGCGCCGCGCGCAGTCTCGCCATCGACTTCGACCCGCGCCTGCTCCCTCGGGAGCGGCTGCTGGCGCGACTCGCCGACTTCAAGCCGGGAGAGCCGCCGGAGACGCATCGCGAGCCGGCGGACGAGCCGTCCGTCACGCCGCTGGTGCGCAACGTCCTGACGCTCCTGCTGCTGCCGCTGCTGCCGCGCCCGGCCCAGCATGTGGCGACCTACCTGAACATCGGTACCAAGCTGGTCAAGGGGGCGGACACCCTGATCCACGAAGGCGTCAAGGTCGAGGTGCTGGACGCTCTGGCCGTCGGTCTGTCGGCGAGTCGCGGCAAGCTCTACACCGCCAATATCACCGATCTCCTGCTCACGCTCGGCGAGTATCTGGAGGAACGCACCCAGCGGCAGTCCGACCGTCTGCTGCGCCGGTTGCTGCGTCCGGCGCCGACCCTCGCCTGGGTCGAGCGCGATGGACAGCTCGTCCAGATCCCGGGCGATCAGGTACAGGCCGGCGAGACCCTGGTCGTCGGTGTCGGCGAGACCATCCCGGTCGACGGCTACGTGGTCGAGGGCGCGGCCCTGGTCAATCAGGCCGCCGTCACCGGCGAAGACGTGCCGGTCGCGCGCGAGGCGCCCAAGCGTGTGGTCGCCGGTTCGGTGCTGGTCGAGGGCCGGCTGCGCATCCGGGCGACCCGGGTCGGCGAGGACACCACCACCGCGCGCGTCGCCCGCTTCATCCAGGAATCGCTCGACAAGAGTTCCGAGACCCAGCGTCTGGCCGACGAACTGGCCGACCAGCGGGTCTATCTCACGCTCGGTTCGGCGGCGGCCGTCTATGCCCTGACACGCGATCTGACGCGCGTGCAGTCGGTGTTCCTGGTCGACTATTCCTGCGCGCTCAAGCTCGGCACCCCGGTCGCCTTCAAGTCCGGTCTCTACGAGGCGGCCAACCATGGGGTGCTGATCAAGGGCGGCGAGGCCATGGAGCGTCTGGCCGAGATCGATACCCTGGTGTTCGACAAGACCGGAACCCTGACCCACAGCGAGCTGGAAGTCACCGATGTCGTGGTGCTGGATCCGCGCTGCGGCGAGTCGGAGGAAGCCCTGCTCGCCATGGTCGCCTCGGTCGAGGAACATGCCACCCACCCCCTGTCCCAGGCCGTGGTCGAGGCGGCGCGCGAGCGCGACCTCCAGCACATCTCGCACGGCGAGGTCGACTACATGGTCGCCCATGGACTCAACGCCCAGCTCGACTGCTGTCGGATCATCGTCGGTAGCCGCCACTATCTGGAAGAGCACGAAGGCATCCGCTTCGACGCCCACGAGGCGCAGGTCAAACGCCTGCTCGACGAAGGCAAGACGCTGCTCTATGTCGCCAGCGAGCATGGCCCCATGGGTCTGATCGCGCTGCGCGACACCCTGCGCGCGGATGCCGAGGCGACCCTGGAGCGGCTGCGGGCGCTCGGGATCGAGCGGCTGGTGATGATCTCGGGTGATCGTCAGGAGAAGGCTGAGGCGCTGGGGCGGACGCTGCGGCTCGATCAGGTCCACGGCGAGGTGCGGCCGGAGGAGAAGGCGGCGCTCATCACCGCGCTTCAGCGCGAGGGGCGTAAGGTCGGTTTCGTCGGCGACGGCATCAACGACGGCCCGGCGCTGGTCGCGGCCGATGTCGGGATCGCCATGTCGCGCGGAGCGGATCTGGCGCGTGCAAGTGCCGATATCGTACTCACCGACGACCGTCTGCTCGCGGTCGCGGACGCGCGCGAGATCGCATTCGGCACCATGCGCATCATCCGCACCAACTTCAATGCCACCGTCGGCATCAACACCGCCATCATGGCCGGCGCACTCATGGGCCGACTCTCGCCCGTCGCCAGCGCGCTGCTGCACAATGGCACCACGCTCGGGGTGTTGGTCAACGCCCTGCGGGGCGCGCGACTGACGGAGAGCGGGTCGGTGATCAGGGAGGCGGAGTCATCTCACCCCGTCTGAGATGACGTCAGGCGACGACGCCTCGCTATTGAGGCGAGCGAGATAGCCCGTCTCGGTCTCGAACATGGAATTCCAGTGGCTGACTTGCAACAGCCGGCGAACCCGATCAATGTTGCGGATGTGCAGACTGAAGACGTGCGTGGCACCGCATCCGGCCAGGAACGCCGGGTGCGCCTGGGCCGAGAAGCCGACCAGCAATTTGAAACGGGCCTCGCGCGCCAGCGCCAGGATCGGCGCCAGGGTGTGATTGAGCAGGGTCGCGCCGGTGAGGATGAGGCCATCGGCCCTGGGCAGCCAGGCCCACTCCTGGGCATCGGGCAAGGCACCGGCGCGATTGCCCGGGCTGCGTTCGAAGACCACATGGGGAACGCCCGCCTCGGCGAGTCCGGTCACCAGCGGTCCCATGTTGCCGATGACCACCACGCGGCGCACCTCCTGTTCCCTGACCCAGCGCACCACACTCGGGCGAACCTCCGTGGTCTCGACGCCGGCGAATCCCTCACGCACCAGACGATGCTGCGAGATGGCGTTGATGACCGCCAGCGCGAGACAGCGCTCCAGCGGATGGTCGGCCAGAACCCGGCCGGGCAGATCGGGCAGCGGCCATTCGCTCCAGTCGAGCGGCAGCCCGGCATGGCGCGGCCCCGGCGAACCGGACTCGCCGGCCGGCGTCAGGGCCAGGCCGAGCGCGCGCTGTCCGTTCCGGTCGCGGACCAGCGCCCAGGAGATGGGCTGGCCGAGGCTCAGATCCTCCAGGACCAGCGGATGTCTGGCCAGATCGTCGACCGCGCGGTGGGCCAGGGTTTCGAGCAGGGGATCACTCGGCCAGCGGGTATCGTCAGTCATGGGATTCACCGGGGGATGAAGAGCGAATGCCCGGCCAGGTCATGGCGGACCACCGACACCCGGTAGACCCGCTCGATCTGCTCCGGGGTCAGGGTCGTCATGGCCCCGGCGTCATGACCGCCGGCACCGTCGAGCAGCAGGAAGTGGTCGGCGAAACGCAGCGCCAGATTGAGATCGTGCAGCACCACCAGGGCGGCCAGATCGCGGTCGCGGGCCGTTTTCCGGATCAGGGCCAGCACATCGAGCTGATTGGCCAGATCCAGATGATTGACCGGCTCGTCGAGCAGCAGCAGGCGCGGCGTCTGTGCCAGGGCGCGTCCGATCAGCACCTTTTGCAGCTCGCCGCCGCTGAGTTCGCTACAGAGACGCCCGGCGAAAGCGCTCAGGCCAAGGTGCGCGAGGATGTCGTCGACCAGCGCCAGATCAGCGTCTGCGACCTGCCATCCGAGATGCGGAAGACGCCCGAGCAGGACGGCCTCGTAGACGGTGACGGCCACGGGCGGTGATTGCTGGGGCAGATAGGCGACGCGACGCGCGCGGGTCGCGCGGCCAAGGCCGGTGAGGGGAACGCCGTCCAGGTACAGGGTTCCGGTCCAGGGTCGGAGCAGATGGGCCAGCGCCTTGAGCAGCGTCGACTTGCCCGCGCCGTTCGGACCGAGTACCGC
>ERZ1673962.525-NODE-525-length-25477-cov-4.682165_pt1 | contig 25477 bp, 19 predicted proteins | sample MGYA00580188_ERZ1673962 | MGnify/ENA primary metagenome ERZ1673962 (study PRJEB41334, sample SAMN05608104) | rock metagenome | biome: terrestrial subsurface; feature: shale formation; material: shale | place: USA: Pennsylvania ... | reverse complement strand
CGACGCTCTTCCGATCTGTTCCAGCCGCGCCTTGCTTACCGCCGCCTCGGCCGCTGCCAGCGTCGCACGGGCATTTTTCAACTGGGGTTCGTAAACCACCAGAGGATTAGGTTCCTTTTTGCCACCGGAATTCAGACGCTGCCATTCCCGGCGGGCGATACGAGCCTGACTTTGAACGGTGAGGAGATCGAGTTCGGCACGAGCGCGCTGTGCCGTGGCCTGCTCCACGGCCAGACGATAATCGACATCCTCGATACGAAACATCTCTTCACCCTCGGCGAAAAACCCTCCGGCAATAAATCTCGGATTCATCCAGGCCACCTTACCGCTGACCTGGGGCGTGATGCGGGCTTCTCGGCGAGGCTGTACCGTACCGGTCACGGCAACCTGCACCTGGTGTTCCCGGATGCGGCCGATCATCACATCGACCAGGGTTCCGGGATTTTCCTTCGACTGGCGGGGCGGTGCCTTGCGCAAATAAATCAACAGGGACATGATCGCAGCCCCTGCCAGTAAAATGACGATCGGAGCGACGATGCGAATCCAGAACCTACTCTTCATGACTGACATCCTCCCTCGGGAGATCATCCGCAAACCTGCCGCTTTGCCGTCGTTGCCGCATCATCCAGCGTCCTCCCAGGGCGCGGCCAAGGGAGATACGATCAGCGATGATTTGACGGCGAGCCGCCAGCAAGCTGCTTTCGGTCTCCAGATGAAGCACCTGTGCGGTAAGCACCTGCAAATACTCTGAAACTCCCAGCAAATATCGATCGGTAGCCAGGCGAAGCGCGGCCGCGGTCGACTCGCGGCGCGCCTCCAGTTGTCGGATCCGCTCCCGGCTGGCACGCTCTGCCGCCAATGCGTCCTCCACTTCCCGGAAAGCCTCGAGCACCCGTTCCTGATAAGCGGCCAGCAATTCCTGGAATATGGTACGCTGGCGGGAAACCTCGGCACGGCGGCGGCCGCCGTCCAAAACAGGCTGCGTAATGCTTAGCAGCAGATTCCAAAAAACATTGGGAGAATCGAAAATTCGTCGGGGGGCATCGGCCGACCCTCCGTAACCTCCGATAAGATTAAACCCAGGAAAACGATCGGCGATGGCGGCTGCGACCCGTTTATCGGCCGCCTTGACACGTAAAAGAGCAGCCTTGACATCGGGCCTTGCATTCAGCAGCTGCGAAGGCAATCCCGGGGAGAAGCTTTTTTCCAGGGTCGGCAGAACCGTCAACTGTCCGGCCTTGCCACGTTCGGGATAACGTCCGAGCAACACCGCCACACCATGCTCCGAGGCCGCCAGGCGCGACGCCACCTGCGGCAGTCTGGCACGGGCGGCAGCCAGATTCTGGCGAGCCTGATATACATCGAGGGCCGGAACGATGCCGGCCCGATAGCGCCGCTCGACACGCTCGAGGATGTCGGTGTAGGAAGCGATGGTCCGTTCCAGCAACACCTGTTGAGCCCGCTGCTCCACCGCCGTATAGTACAAATCGGCCAAACGGGCCGACAAAGCCAGGTAGAGAGCATCCACATCCGCAGCCGCAGCCTCACGTTCCAGTTGCGCCGCCTCGACCCTGGAAGCCAGCTTGCGCCAGAGGTCGATTTCAAATCCCGCAGCCGCCGAAAGACTATAATAATCATCGGTAACAGGCCCCGGAAAGCTTGCCCGGCGCTGCCTTCCTCCCTGAGCTTCCAGACTCAGGGTCGGACGACGGCCGGCGGTTACAGAGCGGACGGCCGCTTCTGCCCGCTGCCAGCGGGCGATGGCCTGATCCAACTCGAGATTGGCACCAAAGGCCTGATCCATCAGCCGGTTCAGGGCGGGATCGTTGAACACTAGCCACCACGGTTGCAGGGACTGTCTGGCGACCGTACCCGAGTCTTCCAGATATGCATGGGGAATGTCGATAGAAGGTTCGACAGCCTCGGGCCGATGCACGGAACAACCTGCCGAGAACAATAAAACCATTGCGACAGCGAAGCGTTTCATGGACCCTCCAGTCCCCGAACGATAAAACCTATCAAGCAGTCACCAGCCGGAAAATCCGGTATAACCGTTTCCATGGCCTCGGTCATCGATGATCGCTGCCCCGCCAGAAACAGATAGCGCCCCATGGCTCCCAGGGCGAAATGCAATCGCCAAAAAAGCAGGTCGCGGCTGAGATGCGGGAGGGCTTCACACACCAAATCGAGCAACAGATGGAACAAAGGCGCAACCAGATCGAAAAACATTCGCCGTATCTGTTCATCCGGTTCAATCAAAGCCCTGCCGATCAGGGCCAGGAAATCACGGTTGCCCTCTCCCTGCTCGGCAAACCGCAAGGTCGGTTCGACAAAGCTTCGCAGCACCTGCTCCACATCGAAACCGGAGCTTGAGCGCAAAGCTCTCAGGCGACGCATGCGTTCTTCGTTCAGCGGGCCCATGCGCCGCTTGAAAACCGCTTCGACGAGTCCATCCTTCGAACCGAAATGATAATGCACCGCCGCCAGGTTTACTTCCGCGTCTGCCGTAATACGGCGCAGAGAGGTACCGTGAAAGCCTTGTCGGGCAAAGAGCTTTTCGGCGCAGTCCAGGATTTTTTGCCGGGTATGGGGGCAACTCATGGGATCAGCCTCCCTCTTGAAGTTGTCGCAACCGCAGTCTATGGATCTTAAACAAACGTTTGAATGACAGTCAACACATCTTCTTGTCCGCCGGCTTGTCCGGCACACATATATATGAACAAAAAAAATACCGCCCGGACCCCAAGGTCCGGACGGCAACAGAAACAGATCGTTTTTTTCAGGCAGGAGGTACAAAGCAGTCGGGACAAGGGCACCCACCCGGAAGGGTACCCCTGCCCCGGCCTGGCGAAAGAGCCCGACCTTTCGCCTATTTAGAAATTCCAGAATTCGTCGATTTCCTCGTCGGTAAAATCCCAGATGGCATTATGAGGCGGTACCGGTTCAAGGGAGAAGAACTCCGGCAGCCGGTCATCCACATTGCTCATGCCGGCGGCGAGGTTGAACTCGTGTTCCAGTTTGAGAATCTTCTTACCGAGCTCGGCCACTCCGTCATTATCGAGCTCGATGCCGTAACGGGCGGCGACCATCTCATTGAGGGCCTCAGCGCATTCGGGAATGTCGAGCATCGGGAAGGCAACAAAGACACACATACCGGTGCTGTCGATATAGGCCGTACCGATCTGCAGGTTGCGGGACAATTCGACCTGACCTTCCTTGCTCAAGGGGTCGACGAAGCCGCCACATTTTAGAATGTTGGTAGCGATGCAATAACCCGAGGTGTGATCGGCTCCCATGGTCGAGGTCGCGTAAGTGATGCCGATACCTTTGACCGAGCGGGGGTCGTAAGCTGGGATACCCTGGTTTTTGACCACCGGTACACGGCGCAGACCGTAAGCATTGCCGACAGATCCCGTGCCGTTGCCGATGATGTGACCGAGAGGAGTCCCCTTGCCGACTTCTTCACGCAACAGACGGATGGCGCCCTTACCGTCCCCCCAGGGGATGATGCCGGCCTCCATGACCACGCCCATGGTAACGACCCCCTCGATGGAATCGACACCGATATCATCCATGATGTTATCGCAGGTCGCGATATCGTCAAGATCTTCAATAAGGCAGTCGGCACCCAGCCCCCAGATGGTTTCATACTCAAAGCCCGAGGTCAGATAGTTGCCGTCCTTGTCGTTATAAACCTGAGAGCACTGGATAAGGCAACCGGCATGACAGCCATGCTTGGGGTGGCCATTGCGCTCTACGATGGTATCGTGCATGGTCTCGCCGGAGACCTTGTCGTGGTGCTCCCACTGACCGTAACGGAAGTTCTTGGTCGGCAGACCACCGGCTTCGTGGAGGATATTGACCAGGATATTGGTACCGTAGGTGGGCAGCCCCTGGCCGGTAACCGGGTGATCCAGCAATGCCTTGGCAAAAACCCTGGCAGCTTTTTTGAACCTGTCGGGATCGGCAACTTCAACCTTGCCGGCACCGGTACCGTCGACGGTGATGCATTTGATCTTCTTGGAGCCCATGACCGCGCCCATGCCCCCGCGACCGTGGGAACGGATCTTGTGATCGGGGTCCTTAACGGAGATATTGGCCATGGCCATACGTTTTTCACCGGGGATACCGATGGTCATGACACCGACTTTGGGACCGAAACGCTCCTCCATTTCGGCGATTACGGCAAAGTTCTGCATGCCGACGACATCGGTCTCTTCGTGAATGGTCACCCCGTCCTTGTCCACATGCAGGCGGTACCATTTATCCTCGGCGGGCATACCTTCGATGATCATGGCCTGAATGCCGAGTTTGGCAAACTGCTGGGCCGTGGTACCGCCGGCATTCGATTCCTTGATGCCGTAGGTCAGGGGGCTCTTGCCGCCGCAGGACATGCGTCCGGAGTTGGCTGCCGGCGTCCCGGACAGCATTCCGGGGGCAAAGATGAGCTTGTTGTTGGGACCTAAAGGATGGCAGGCCGGTTTGACCTCGGCCGCAACGATGGTGGTAGTGAGAGCACGACCTCCGAGGGTTTTCCATTCTGCGGGCACGTCCTCGGTCTTGACTGTCAGGTCGGACATGTTAACGCGAACAATGTGCATTTTCTTTTCTTCCTCCCAATGCGAAAAAAAAGGAACGGAACTCCGGGCTGATCTCCTTTCCAAACACGGGAGGCACCGCCGTTTCCAGCGGGACCCTTTGGCCAGTCGCCCTAAAGACCATCCCCTTAGGCTATCCTGGCTCGGAGACTGCCGCGTTGATGCGATCGCAACCAACTCGATAAATGCGAAAGCGTCGCGGAAGCAGAAAATCCGCTTAGCTGTTTTATAGCACAGGGGAGGAAAAGCTACACAGGTGACCAATTGGGGTATTTACGGGTATTTTTAGATACCCGATCGAACATAAAGAAGCATTTCGCGTGTTCGATGATGTATACACTATCAGAAAAATGTTCGAACTTTTCAGATGAATAACAACGGCCCTACAGATTCATTCACCGCCATGGTCCGACACCAGGGGACGTCGGCCGATAAGGTAGGAGTGAAGATTCACGTTCTTGCCCCGTAATCCCAGTTTGCGGCGAATGTTTTTCCGGTGGGTCTGGACGGTTTCGAAAGCCAGGTTCATGGCCTCGCAAATATCCTTGGTGGAACAACCGGCCTGGATAAACTGACAGATGCGCATTTCCGTTTTACTCAATTTCAGCAGATTGGCGTCGATTTCCGATGCCGTGCCGCTGGTCAGACCGATGAGTTGTTCCCGCACCAGATCCAGATAACTGGCGCGGATGCTTTCGGAGGGCTCTTTTGCTATGCGATCGAGAGCCGGCAACAGGTGAGAACGAATCCGACGGCCAAGCTTGCTCTCGAAATCCTTGCGCTCACTGTCCACGCTTTTCATGACGTTGCGCAGAGTGACGTTCATTTCCTCCACCTGCTGCTTTTCCAGACGCAGACGTTCCTGCAGGGCCTTCTGGCGTGAAATGTCCCGCACGATGACGGACCAGAAATTACGTCCGTCCATAACCACACGGCTTACGGTGAAACTGGCAGGCAACATGGTGCCGTCGAATCGCCGCACCTGGAGTTCGGCGCTGATGCGGGATTCCCCGCTCAAATCGCCGACACAGGACATAAGGGTCCAGCGGCCATGGTTGTCGGTCAGATCCCGCAAATCTTTTCCGATCAGTTCATCCGAACAGCACGCATGAATTTGCCCGGCCCTTTGGTTGGCCTTTACGATACGGTATTCATCGCTGAGCAGCAGAATGCCATTGCCCACCGACTGGAATATGAGGCGCAACATTTTTTCCGAATTGGTCAGCGCCCGCGTACGTTCGGCAACCAGCCGTTCGAGATGTTGCCGATTGTCCACCAGCCAGGTGATGTCGTTGAGAATCAAAATAAACCCATCCAGTTTATCGGCATGGGGAAGGAAAGGAACGAGGCGCAAATTGAACCATTGCTCGGCCTGAGAAAGATAGATTTCATGGTGTGCTTCGGGTGCGTAAGCCGCCAGCACTTCGGTCAGCCTCTCGCCAGGCAATTCGAGCAAATCCCAGAAGAATACGTTTTGCCAGTCACACCCGGCAAAAAACTGTTCGGCGGCCGGATTAAGATGCGTCACCATCCCCTCGGCATTCGTGACCACGACGAGATTGGTGGTCGCGGAGAAGATACACTGCAGTTGCCGGGGCTCCAGCCCCAGTCCTTCCCGAGAGAGAAAAGCCGCATCTCCCAACGCCTTGCCGACCGGAAGAGCCTCATCAAAGGCCTCGAACTTTTGCACCAACTGTCGCAGAACCTCATGGCTTCTCCCGGCTTGCGATACCAGAGGATCCAAGGCTTTTAACACATCGAGGAGACTGTCGATACACAACCGTTGAACATGGGACTGTGTTGGCGTTGAATGTTCGTGGGAGGAAAGCCTTTCCCTGATGCGGTCCAGAATTTCCGCCACCACATTTTCACGCTCGCCGAACTCTTGCATCGTGGATACCTTCTTCGATTATCGGGTTTTTTCCGGAGACTTCGGATAGACAGTACCTATTTTTCCAAACCGGTCTTTGACGATCGGACATACATGCTGCCCACGCAAAGTGCCACCGGATCACGCCAGCATACTCGGATATTCGTTATCAAATGTAAAGAGGCAGGCCGCCCCTCTGACAAAGGGGGACTGAATGTAGGCACAAATCGGGATTTTTTTCTTGACCACTATTCAATAAAGAATAAATAATGCTTTGTCATTAGATACAACCCAGCCTCGACTCTACTTAGTACGGCGCAAATCCACCTCCACGAACCTTCATCGGCAGGACCTGAGAGCGGCGATCGGATGGGCAAAAAACCGACCACAAAAAAAGGGACCGATCTCATCTGCATTTTGCGGCCGAACGGACGTATCATAGGCTGCAGCCGCGCATGGCTATCTCTTATGGAGTATACGCTAGAGTGCCAGCCCCGGTTTGACCTGCAGGAGCTGTTGTCTCCCGGTCAGGAAAACCGCTGGCAGCGCATACTGGCAAAGCTTCAGACCCATGCCGCAACATCGGCACTGCTATGCTGCCGAACACCCAGCGGAAAACGCCTCTATCTGCAAGGACGTTTCGCTCCCGCAACCCCTGCCCTGCCCCAAGCCATCCGTGCAACGTTCCAGGACATCACCAATACCTACCGGGCAAAACAACTCTCTCGTCAATGTCTTGGCATGCTGCAGAAAATGGCCGCTGAAAATCGTGCTGCCATGGTGGTGTTCCACGGCCAAGGCAGGATCTGCTACTGGAGCCCTCAAGCCGCCGACCTGTTCGGATACGACGGCAAAGAAGCATTTCGGCAGAATATCCAACACATTTTGGATCCTTTGTGCGACCAGAACCCTGCCGGGCAGGAGTGGCCACCTCTCCCTTGGAAAGCAAGCGCCGATCCGCCCCATGATATGCGCGAGATAACCTGCCGCTGCAAAGACGGGTCGACCATAACCGTCGATTTGCTTCTGGCAAACGTCGATACCGGCACAAGAACCTATACGATAGGCTTGTTCATGGACCGTCGTCGTCAACATGCCAGAGACCATCGTATGGAGAAGATGGCCTATTATGACCAGCTTACCGGATTACCGAACCGGGCGTTACTGCACGATCGCCTGGAACAATCACTGGCGGAAGCCAAGCGTTTCGAACATCCCCTGGCGGTTCTGTTCATTGACCTCGACCGTTTCAAACAGATCAACGACTCCCTGGGACACGCGACGGGAGACCAGCTGCTCAGGATGGCCGGTCAGCGACTGCAACAGTGCCTGCGCGGCAACGACACTGTCGCACGTCTCGGCGGAGATGAATTCATCATCATTTTATCCGGCTTCAAACACAGCTCCAACATACCTAAAATACTTCACAAAATACTCAGCAACCTGTCGAAGGACTATCTCGTTTCAGGGCACCGCCTGATCGTCACCGCCAGCATAGGGGTCGCGATTTTTCCTGATGACGGCACCTCTGCCGAACGGTTGATGCGCAACGCCGATACCGCCATGTATGTGGCAAAGGAAGATCGGGGCAACAGTTATCAGCTTTACTCCGAGGAAATGAACCAAGCCCTGATGGCCCAGCTGGAACTGGAAACCCATTTGCGTCGTGCGGTGGACAATTGGGAATTTTATCTGCTTTTCCAGCCCCGCTATAACCTCTCCACCCGCGACATCATAGGCATCGAAGCCTTGTTGCGTTGGCGGCAACCCGACGGCACCTCCTTGCCTCCGGAAACCTTTTTACCCCACTTGGAAGAAATGGGATTGATGGTTCCCCTCGGAAACAGCATTTTGCGCAAGGCATGCGAGTTCTGCGCTTCCTTGCAAAAACCGGGCATGCTCAGGGTGCCAGTGGCCGTCAACCTCTCCAGCAGTCAGTTCAGGCAACGTCAGCTCGACAAAATTATCGCCGCCGTCTTAAACGACACAGGCCTCTCTGCAGATTGCCTGGAACTGGAAATAGACGAACTTACCTTGCAGAAAACCGAAGGACGGGCCGAAAGCATTCTCCACAGTGTCAGAAATCTCGGCGTAAGCTGGACGCTGGATAATTTCGGTCTGGGCTATACCTCTCTTCATCGGTTGAAGACCCTTCCTTTCGATTATTTGAAAATCGATCGGCATTTCATCAAAAACCTGCCCGACAGCCAAAGCGACGCCGCCATGATCGGAGCCATCCTCGCCCTCGCCCGCAACTTGAATCTGATCGCCATTGCCGAGGGCATTGAAAACTACGCCCAGCACCACCTGCTGCTGGGCATGGGCTGTCGCTGCGGTCAGGGTTTTCTGTTTCAGAAGCCGTGCCTGCCGGTGACGCTGCAAAACGCCCTAAACCGCGAATTCGATACACGGGCATCCTCCAGCCTGGTTAAGCCTGCACTCCTTATTTGAGCTTGCTGTCAAGATTCCCAGACGACTCCTCCAACCTGCTTGCAGGATGCATTTGTCCCCAGGCGAATTGTCGAATACGATGATTTGCATTTGCCTTATCGCTTCAAAGCCACTAAATTAATAAGGAACCCTTTTTATCCCTGTAGCAAGGAGCAGCCCGAAGTGAAAAAAAATAATCCAGCGGATCTCAGCCTGACAGGTTCTCTCTGGTTCAAAAAATCGGGGCAGGATTTTCTCGGCAGCAGCCGCATCCGACTGCTGGAAAAAGTCGGGGAACTCGGATCGATCACCAAAGCCGGCAAAGCTGTCGGTATCAGCTACAAGACCGCCTGGGAACAGATCGAAATGCTCAATAACCTTTCCGATCAACCGCTGGTCATCAAACAGACCGGCGGGCGCGGTGGCGGCGGGACCCATCTGACCGAAGCCGGCAAAGAGGTCATCCGCCGATATCGTCTCATCCAGGAAGAACACGAGCGTTTTTTAAGCTCCATCGGCAAACATCTGGAAGATGGAGAAGGTTTTTACCAATTTTTGAGGAAAGTCAATATGAAAGTCAGCGCCCGCAACATGTGGTCCGGCGAAGTCGCGCAACTGCGAAAAGGCGCCATCAATACCCTGGTTACCATAAAACTCAAGGGAGGAGACCGTCTTTCGTCGCAGATCACCAACGAAAGCGTCGAAGCCCTTGACCTGGAAATCGGATCGAAGGTTGTGGCCATGGCAAAAGCCCCTGCCGTCATCATCGTCAAAGAACTCGGTTCTGCCCGACTCAGCGCCTGCAACATACTGCAGGGCACCGTTCAGCGCATTGTCGAGGGCAAGGTCGACTGCGAAGTCACGCTTGAATTACCGGGCGGCAACACGGTCAGCGCCACCCTGACCAAAGCCAGCGATCAGGCACTCGACTTACGTGAAGGCGATGTAGCCTGGGCAGTGGTCCAGGAGTCGAGCGTAATCCTGGGCATGGTCTGACGTCTTTTTTCCCGCTTTATAGAAAGAATTCCCCATGAATGAAGTCCGCGTCAGCAGTTTTGACGAGTTGCAAAAAGAGCTGTTTGCCGATTCGTGGAATGACGAAATCGGACGATTTCGCTCCCGCTTCGCTTTTCGCGGACTCTCCGATACCCGTTACACCCTGAAAACAACCCTGATGCGCCTCGGTGGCAAATATGCCGACCTGGAACGCCACCTGATGCGCAATTTCAAAAAATACGCTCACCGTTCCGCTGTGGAATCGGACGCCTTCTGGAACTGGATGTCCGTGGCTCAACACTACGGCCTGCCAACCCGCTTGCTCGATTGGACCTATTCCCCCCTCATCGCCATGCACTTTGCCACGGCAAACATTTGCAAATTCGACCTCGATGGTGCCATCTGGGCGGTCAACTACGTCAAAACCCATCAACTGCTGCCAAAACCTCTGCGCGACAAACTCGGCGAGGAAGGCGCCAATGTGTTTACCATAGAGATGCTCAACGAGGCGATTCCCCACCTGCATGATCTGCAGACCCTGTCCAGAGACAATGCCGCCCTGTTCCTCGAACCGCCATCCATGGAAGATCGCATCGTCAATCAGTTCGCCTTTTTTTCCGTCATGTCCGATCCCCAAAGAACCCTGTGCGAATTTCTTCGCGAACATCCGGCCATCTGGCGAAAAATCATCATCCCGGCCGAACTTAAATGGGAAATTCGCGACAAACTCGATCAATCCAATATCACCGAACGGGTTCTATTCCCGGGTCTCGACGGCCTCAGTTTATGGCTCAAACGCCACTACAGTCCGCGATGCATCGAGGAGTGTGAACTGGTTCAGGGCGTCGAGGCTCAGATTCCGCGACACGGCACATGATCCTCCCCTCTTTTCATCTTTGCCTGCCGACCTGGCTTGCCGACATGCTGCCTCCCCCCGAGCGAACCTTCACCACGCCGGAAAGTCGCATGTCTCTGGTTATCGAGATGGCCAGATGCAATATCCTGCGCGGCAGCGGCGGCCCCTTCGGGGCGGCGGTGTTCGACCTCGACAACGGGCAACTGATCGCCCCGGGCGTCAACCTGGTCACCTCAGCCAACTGTTCGGTGGCTCACGCCGAAATGGTGGCTTTGATGCTGGCGCAGAAACGGGTGAACAATTTCTCATTCGCTGCAGCCGGACTCAATGCCGAACTGACCACTTCCACCGTTCCATGCGCCATGTGTCTTGGCGCCATCCCCTGGGCGGGATTGAAACAACTGGCATGCGGCGCCCGCGAAAGCGATGCGCGCGCCGTCGGGTTCGACGAAGGAGACAAACCACCCCGATGGCCGCAGTTGCTGGAAAAACGAGGCGTCCGCGTACTGCGCGATATCTGCCGGGAAAAAGCTGTCGCGGTGCTGCAGAAGTACCGGCGATTGGGAGGGGAAATTTATAACGGGAAGGGATGAGGCCCGAGGACTGAGGACTGAGGACTGAGGACAAGAAAGAACAGTTGCCCCCCTGGATGTAAACGCTTTTTCTCGTCACGGATACCAGCAGCAAAGCCCCGCCAATCCGGCGGGGCTTTGCTGTTCACAGTGCCTGCCAGACAGGCGGATTACAGCTGGTGCCGAACGATTTTGCCTTCGATGAGATACAGGGTATCCTCGGCGATGTTGGTCGACTGGTCCGCAATGCGTTCCAGATAGCGGGAAATGACCAGATAACAGATCAGTGCCTGTATGCGATCGGGATGCTCCTTTATCTGGTCGATCACCAGTTGATAGGTTTCATGGTGCATGGCATCGACATCGTCATCGAGACTGATAACCTCCCTGGCCAGTTGCGGATCGAGATTCACCAGAGAATCGAGACTCTTTTTAACCATCGCATGAACCTTGTGGGACATGGTGGTGAAATCGAAGGGGATCGGCGCGCGCTCCATCTTCTGCAGATCGATGACACGTTCGGAAATATTGACGGCCAGATCCGCGATGCGTTCGAGATCATTGTTGATTTTGAGAATGGAGATGATAAACCGCAGATCGTTCGCGACCGGCTGATGAAGCGCCAGAACCTTCAGGCATTCCTCTTCGATATCGACCTCGGTCTGGTCAACCAGGATATCCGAATCGATCACCTGCCGGGCAAGTACCCCGTCCATGCGGTTGAGCGCCTGTACGGAACGGTCGAAACTTTCCTCGACCATGGCACTGAGAGTCAGCACCCTTTTTTTGAGACTTTCGATTTCCCGTGCTATATGCATTCTGACCTCTTTATGTTGGTGGCCTTAACCGAATCGACCGGTGATATAATCTTCGGTCTGCTTGTTGCGCGGCTTGACGAACAGGTTTTCGGTGATGCCGTACTCCACCAGCACCCCTTCGAACAGAAAAGCGGTACAGTCGGAAACCCGTGCGGCCTGCTGCATGTTATGGGTCACGATAATGATGGTGTATTTCTCGCGCAGCTCACTGATCAGTTCCTCGACCCGGGCCGTCGATTTGGGATCGAGAGCCGAGCACGGCTCGTCCATGAGCACCACCTCCGGGTTCACGGCTATGGCCCGCGCGATGCACAGACGCTGCATCTGGCCGCCGGAAAGCCCGAGGGCCGATTCATGCAGCCGGTCCTTGACTTCCTCCCACAGAGCGGCATTACGCAGACTGCGTTCTACCGTTTCATCCAGCACGGCCTTATTCCGGACTCCTGCGATTCTCAAACCGTAAATGACATTTTCGTAAATGGTTTTGGGGAAGGGGTTCGATTTCTGAAAAACCATGCCCACCCTGCGACGCAGTTCAATGACATCCATGGACGCGGTGTTGACCTCGGTGCCGTCCAGACGGATACTTCCATCGACACGCGCGCCGTCCACCAGATCGTTCATACGGTTCAGGCAACGCAACAGGGTGGACTTGCCGCATCCGGAAGGACCGATCAGAGCGGTTACCTTGTTACGTTGGAAGTCCAGGTTGATATCGTGCAGAGCCTTCGATGTCCCGTAATAAAAGTCGAGATTCTTCACTTGCACAATCGGATCCGTCACGGTGACGGAGTTATTATCTCTCATAACTTCACCTTGCTAAAAAGTTCCGTAGGTATAGCGCTTCTTCATCTTGTTGCGCAAATGGATCGCCACGCTGCTCATGATCAAGACGATGAGCACCAGCAGCAGAGTGGTCACGAAGACCATCGGTTTGGCCGCCTCGACATTGGGTGACTGGAAACCGATATCGTAGATGTGAAAACCCAGGTGCATGAATTTCCGGTCCAGGTGCAGAAAGGGGAAATTTCCGTCCACCGGCAGTGCCGGCGCGATCTTGACAACGCCGGTAATCATCAGTGGAGCGACCTCTCCTGCAGCGCGAGCCATGGCGAGGATCAGCCCGGTCATGATGCCCGGGGATGCCATGGGTAGCAGAATTCTCGTCAGGGTCTGGAATTTGGTCGCCCCCAGGGCCAACGATCCCTCGCGCACCCCGGCGGGGATGGCCCCCAGAGCCTCCTCCGTCGCCACGATAACCACCGGAACGGTCAACAGCGAAAGGGTCAGACTGGCCCACAAAATGCCGCCGGTGCCGAAAGTCGGCGTCGGCAGCCGCTCCGGAAAGAACAGTCGGTCGATACTGCCCCCGACACCATAAACAAAAAAAGCCAATCCGAAAATGCCGTACACGATGGAGGGAATCCCGGCCAGGTTGTTTACGGCAATACGCACCATTCTCACCACCATGCCCTCCTTGGCATACTCGCGAAGGTATATTGCCGCAAGCACACCGAGAGGGAAAGAAAACAGACTCATGATGAAAATCAACATCACGGTACCGAATATTGCCGGAAACAACCCCCCTTCGGTATTCGATTCCCGCGGTGAGCCGGTCAGAAGCTCGGCCAGCTTGACCATATAATAACGGACCTTGCTCAAAACCGACATGCTGTTAGGCTGATAAAAACGCACCAGATCCATTAAGGCCATATCGCGATCGGTCCCGGAAATATCAGCAAAGGTCGCGGTATAGTTTCGTAACTCGGTGACCTGCTTCATCTGGCGTTGGTGCAGAGATTGAAACTTTGCCGTCAAACCGCTCCGCTTTTGTCGGAGCGTCCGAATTTCCGGGTCGGAGGGAGACCGCCCTTCATAAAGCAGCGCCTTCTCTTTACGTTGCAATTGATCCATGCGGTAATTCACGGACGCCAGCTTGTCATCCAATTCTTCCAACTGATCCTTTTGCTGCATGACATACGCATGCGCTTGACGCAATTGCCGCACTGCATCACCACCACCCGACACGGCTTGTGCCTCTGGACTAAGTCCGACAAGCCGACCATAGAAATTTCCGTATTCCATGCGCTCAAGGACCATGGTATCGTCCGCATACGTGATGCTGGAGATGTCGGCTTTGTCGATCCATCGAAAATCGAGGCCGTAAAGCTCGCGATTGCCGACCTTGAACTGCAACCGTTCGCCCTCCCCTTCGAAAACAGCCTCGCTGCGCACCACTTCTCCCAAAACGCTTCCGCCATCGTGCAGCGTGGCGGTTGCCACCCTAGACGGCCAGAAAACGCCAAGACCGTTGACCAGCACGACGACGATGAGCACCATCGCCATAAGCAGAGTAACCGACAACGCAGCACCGGTCACCCAGACAAAGGGTTCACCTTGTTTCCAAAAGCTCTTCATATGCGATCCTGTCAAAACCGGCCGTACTTCTTACGCAAACGCTGGCGTACCAGTTCGGCCACGGTGTTGAGAATAAAAGTCATGACAAACAAGATAACGGCGGACAGAAACAAGACCCGATAAAGGGTACCGCCGACGGGGGCTTCCGGTATTTCGACGGCGATGTTCGACGACAATGGCCGCATGCCGTTGAAAATACTCCAATCCATGATGGCGGTATTGCCGGTCGCCATGAGCACGATCATGGTTTCACCGATGGCACGCCCGAATCCGATCATGGTACCGGCAAATATTCCCGGGCTACCGGAGGGCAGGATGACCCGCCAGACCGTTTGCCAGCGGCTGGCCCCAAGGGCCAGCGAAGCCGCCTTGAGGCTGTTGGGTACGTTGGACAAAGCGTCTTCGGCCATGGTGAAAATAATCGGAATGACGGCAAACCCGAGGGCAAAAGCGATGATGATATTGTTTCGCGCGTCGTAACGAACCCCCGTCTGCCCGAACAGCCAGAGTTTGAAGTTGCCTCCGAAAAAAGCGTCCTCCGCAACGGGCCCCAGCTTGACGGCACAGAACACCGCGGCAACAAGAACCGGAGCCAGCAACAGAAATTCCAGACCGCGATCAAAGTTCTCTAAGCGTGGGTGTCTGCAGATCGCCTGCCAGAGAATAATGGCCACCAGCAGAAACAAGGGCACAAAGGCAAGACTTAGAAACAACCCGGGAATCGACTTTTCCAACAATGGAGCAAACCACAGGGCGGCCAGAAAACCGATGATGACCGACGGAATGGCCGCCATGATCTCGACCGCCGGTTTGATCACGCCTCGCAGTCGGGGATGACCGAACTGACTGGTATATATGGCACCGAGTATCGCCAGGGGAACCGCAAAAAGCATAGCGTAAAAGGTTCCCTTGATGGTGCCGAATATCAATGGCGTAAGGCTCATTTTCGGTTCGAAATCGTCCGTTGCGGCAGACGACTGCCAAACGTACTCCGGTTTGTCGTAGCCTTCATACCAGACCTTGCCGAACAACGTCTTCCAACTGATCTCCGGATGGGGATTATCCACCCTCCAGAGATGAGCTCCGCCATCGGCATCGATAGCCACCAGACCGCGGCCGTCGGGAGACAGGCTGCTGATCACCAAAGGCGCATCGGATTCGATACTCAACAGGTGCCGTTCGCTGGTCATGTGATCGAGGTGCAACACCCCTTCAACATCGACACTTATCAGGGACTTGTCCCGCAGGGAAGGATAAATCGTCTTTACAGCGGCATTGTGGGAAGCCAACGTATGAATCCGCTGCAGCTGCTTATGCATTCCCTGGCTGGAAACCCGTACGGGGAACCAGGTCGAAACACCCCCCTCGGAATCGCCGACAGCCAAAGACACATCACCGAAAACCAGGCCCAGCGCCGTAATCGCCCGGCGGTCAGGAAAGGCCGGCAGACGATCGAGAAGCGCCACCTCGCCCGGCTCGGAAAGATCCCAGCGCAGCAATGTACCCTGATCGGTACCGGCATAAAGGGTTGTCCCCTGTCGATCCATGGTCAATGCGGCGATGGTTTCATCAGGAAGCCCGGAAAGAACGAAGGCATGGCTTTCCTTCTCGAGATTACCAAACAGGTCTTCGGTTTCGCTATCCTGTCGTACATGAAGGCTGCCATCATCCAGCAGCAGTACCTGCGTCTTGCGACCATCCTCGGAAATACGCACCAAAGATTCCATAACCGAACCTCCCGAAGGAGGAGGAAACGTCGCCAGACGAACAATCCGACGGTCCTGGATGCGCTGCCCCTGTTCATCGAAACGGGTCGTAAAACGGACCTGTTCAAGCGTCTGCGATCCGTCCTCCCACAAAACGCCGAAGTTCAGACCGGCAAACCGTTCGACGGACTGTATCCCGCTACCAGCTGTCGGGGGCTGCAGACGCATTTTATCTGCCAGCTCTCCGCCGGGTGGCGCATAAAATCGCACCATGCCGTGCGCGTCGATAACAAAGGGGTATTCCAGATAATCGTCCAGGCCCGCCGCCACGAGGGCCGTCGATTCCGCGGCTGCCGTTACGGGAAATCTGGCTACCTGTTCGGTTCGCGCCCCCGAAAAAAGGGGTAAGGTAACGCGCGCAATGAGGAACAGAATCAGGATAACGCTGAAAATGATCGCCACCCCGCCCACCGTGATGACATGGCGGGCAATGCGGTCTCTGCGTTTAACCCGTTTGAGAATTTTTTGATTCATGGACACCTTACCAATGCAATCCGTTCAAGACACAACAGCGCCTGCCGGTTTCGATAACCGGCAGGCTGTCGTGATGAGCTTGTTGCTGTTTTCATTGCACTCCAAGCCGGCGGGTTATCAATTCAATACTTCCAGCTGTTTGGCGACAACAGCGGCCGGCAGGGGAAGATAACCGTCCTTGACCACGATTTCCTGCCCTTCCTTGGAAAGAACGTATTTCAGGAACTGCTCAACGTTTTTAGGCAGAGGCTTGTTGGGCTCCTTGACCACATAGAGATAAAGCATGCGGCCGAGAGGATATTTGCCTTTCAGAACATTTTCATAAGTTGGGCCGTAAGCGGTTCCGCCTTCTTCCTTGGCCAGGGCAATGGCCTTGACGCCGGATGTTCTGTAACCGATACCGGAGTAGCCGATGCCGTTACGATCTTCGGTGACCGACAGAACAACGGAGGCCGAACCGGGCTGTTCCTTGACGATATCCTTGTAATCGCCCTTGAACAGTGCATGTTTTTTGAAGTAACCGTAGGTACCCGAGGCGCTGTTACGACCATAAATGCTTATGGGTTGCCGTGCCCAGGAGCCGGTAAGTCCGACCTGTCCCCAGGTAACGATGTCCTGCGGATGGCCTCCCTTGCGGGTTTTAGAGAAAATCGCGTCGATCTGGGGCAAAGAAAGGCTATCTACGGGATTGTCCTTGTTGACGTAAACGGCCAGGGAATCGAGAGCTACGCCGATTCTGGTCGGTTTGAAGCCATATTTTTTCTCAAACGCCTCGATTTCCACGCGTTTCATCTTGCGGGACATGGGACCGATCTGCGATGTCCCTTCAACCAGGGCGGGAGGAGCGGTACTGGAGCCTTTGCCCTCTACCTGAATATTGACATTGGGATAGCGCTTGCGAAAACCTTCGGACCAAAGGGCCATGAGATTGTTAAGGGTGTCGGAACCGATAGAGTTGAGGTTGCCCGATACGCCCTGCACTTTGGTGTAATCCTTCAGATCGGGATCCACCTTGATATTGGCGGCATGCCCGGAATCTGCCATCAGCGGCACGGCCACGACTGCCGCAAGCACCATGCTGGCAGCTTTTTTCCAACCCTTCATCACCTTGATGCTCATTCTGTTCTCCTTTTTGAAAAATGCGGTTCCCCATCCTTTGCAAGGGAAACAATCAATAACCTCTCAAACGCGAGTCATTCTGGTTATGAAGTGTTAGGTTCATATTAGGTCCCCGTGAATAGTTTGCAAGCCCGACCTCCGCCATTACTTGACGAAGAACTCCACCCCGCTGGTTCTTCAGAATGTTAAGAATTCGGCAAAAAGATACTGAAGGTACTGCCTCTGCCGGGCTGGCTGTCCACCGTGACGCGACCGCGATGGGCCTGAACGATATGCTTGACGATCGACAGCCCCAGCCCGGTACCGCCGGCGCGGCGGCTGCGGGCCTTGTCGACCCGATAAAACCTTTCGAACAGGCGAGGCAGATGTTCGGCGGCAATGCCGCACCCCTGGTCACGGACCTCGATGACGGTCTGCCGTTCATCGCTACGTGCTTCGATCCATACAGCGCCGCCGGCATCGCTGTACTTGATGGCATTATCGACCAGATTGATGATGGCTTGCTCCAGAAGCTGCGGATTGATGTCGGCAAGCAGTCCCGGATCGCACGACAACACGAGATCGATCGACTTGTCGCGGGCTTTGATGTCACAGGCATGCATGGCCGACTGCAGCACCGCCCGGATGGATGAGGGCAGCAGCTCGATAGCCTTTTCGTCCTGCCCCTGTTCGATACGGGAAAGATCGAGCAGGTCGTCAATGATGGCATTAAGGCGTTCGGCCTGTTTGGCAATGATCCCCAGGAAACGCTCGGCGTCGTCCGGCCGTTCCACCGCCCCGTCCAGGAGGGTCTCGACCGAACCCTTGATGCCTGTAATCGGGGTTTTCAATTCATGGGAAACGTTGGCGACAAAATCGCGGCGGATATTTTCCAGACGATGCAACCTCGTCACGTCGTTCAACACGATCAGAACCCCGATATTCTGCCCCTCGCCGTCTTGAAGGGCGGTGCCGTGAGCCTGAAGGAAACGATCTCCCTCGGCGCCGTGCAACACGACATCGCCCTCCACGGGTCCCGTCGTCGAAAGAACCCGCTCCACAAAACGCTGCAGATCCGCCTTGCGCACCACCTCCTGAATGCGGCGCCCTTCCACCGCCTCCGGAGAAACCTGGAACAGATCCGCTGCGGCACGGTTGAGATGGATGATGCGCTCGTCGTTATCGAGAGCCAGAACGCCTTCCACCATGCTGGACAATACCGCCTGTTGTTCGTTGCGCTGTCGAATAATGGTCCTGATGCGATCATCGAGCTGTCCCGCCATGACATTCATGGCACCGGCCAGGGCACAGATTTCCCGGGAGCCGGTAGTCGGCAATTTTTTTTCGAAACGTCCCTGGGCAAACTGCTCCGCGCCGCGCCTCATCCTCTCCAGGGGACGGCTTAAACAGCGCGACAGATACAACCCTACCAATCCCGCCACCACGGCAATGATCAACCCGCTGAGCACCGCGTTTCGATAGACCCCTTCCAATTCCCAGCGAATTTCATCGACGGCGCGGGCAGCACGCACCACTCCGAGCACCTTCCCCCGAGAAAATACGGGCAGGGCCACATACATCATGTTTTCCTGCAGAGTGCGACTGTAGTGCATCGATTCAGCCGTCTGTCCCTGCAAGGCATGAGACACTTCTTCGCGTCCGGCGTGATTTTCCATGCGCCGGGGGTCCTCCTGGGTGTCGCCGACAACCACCCCGGTGGGCAGGATAACCGTAAACCGGGTGCCGGAGCGCTCTCCCAGATCTTTGCAGAGACGGTCGAGGGCTGCACGGTCATCGACATCGAGCAAACCACGGACACGTTCCTCGAATAAAGTCCCTCGCGATTCGAGATCGGACTTGACCTGATCAAGGTAAAACACCCGCAATTCTCGAGAGAAAAACCAGGTAGCCGCCAATATGGCAAGCAGAATAATGAGTACGTAAGAGGGATATATCTGCCAGAAAAGTGGTTTTCTACGCATAATCAGCCCTTAAAGCGGTAACCGACACCCCGCACGGTTTCAATGTATTTCCCGTATGACCCCAATTTTTTACGCAGACCGACAATCTGAACATCGACAGCCCGGTCGGTCACCGAATAGTCGTCACCCCGTACCGCGTTGACGATCTGATAGCGGGTGAAAACCCACCCCGGCCGGCTGGCCAGAAAATGAAGAACCCGGAATTCGGTGAATGTCAGCTCGACGGGCTCTCCTTTGATCGTCACCTGATTCCGACCGGGATGAATGACCAGATCATCGACATGCAAAATGGTTTGATCAAGCCCCGGCTCTTCGGCGGTTTCCTTGCGACGCAACACCGACCTTATGCGCGCAATAAGTATCTTGGGACTGAAAGGTTTGGTGACATAATCGTCCGCCCCCAATTCCAGACCGGCGACAACATCCGCCTCCTCACCTTTGGCAGTTACCATCACCACCGCGATCTGTCGGGTCTCCGCATTCTCTTTCAAAGCGCGGCAGACCTGAAGCCCATCCATGCCGGGCAGCATCAGATCAAGCACCACCAGATCGGGGCAATCTTCGTCAATCGTTTCGAGCCCTTCCTCGCCGGTAGCGGCCAGAGACACCCTGAACCCCTCCCGTACGAGATTGTAATGTAGCAATGCGAGAATATCCTCTTCGTCCTCGACTACCAGAATATGCTTTTTTGCCATAGAACATCCGACTCCTCTCCTTTGTATAAAGCCAGCCGTGAAGTCAATATCGTACAATTGTTAGATCCATATTAGAATAACGTCAACTTCCCATCGCGCCAAGGCTTTCGGAAAATAATATGGACTTATAAAAAAAGGCCGCCCAAAAGGACGGCCACCGGCGGGGAAACCGCCCGGTCCGGTAGAGACAAGAGAAGAGGACCGGGCAGAAGGGAGTCGCCATACGAAGATCAGAATTTGTAACGCAGGCGGGCATCGGTGCGGAATACATCGTCGCTGTCACCGTCGGTACCCAAAGCATCCCAGGCATCGCCGCCAATGAGGTAGCCAGCATTGATTTCCGCTTTCAGGCCTTTCATGATGGTGTAGCTGACACCGGCCACGAACTCGTGACCGATTTCGTCGTCACCGAGCAGGGTATCCTCGGCGGTATTGTGCCAGAGGTATTTGGCCCGCAATTTGGTCTTGTTGTTCAGTTTATGGGTCAGACCGGCGTACAGCAGTTTGTAGCCCTGGTCGAACACGTAGGGCGCCTGGCTGAAAGAATTGTCATCGGCGTAGTTGTCGAAAATAACGACCGAGCCGATCATCGAGGTGGAAATATCGATGACATCGAAGTTTTCCAGGTCGCCATCGTTGGGATCGTCATCACCCGAAGCGTACAGACCGCCAAAGCTGAAGGTATTTGCACCGACGGTATAATCGAGCTGTCCGTGGAACAGAAAGGCTTTGCGATCGTAGTCGCCTTCATCGGCGGACAGCTCGCCGGTCAGATAAATACCGGTCGCGGATGCAGAGAGCGCACCCCACTTGCCTTTACCGGAAAGCCCCAACCAGATTTCGGAATCCTGGGCATTGGTCACAATATCGTCAACATCGCTGTCGACTTGTCCCGAATCCATGAAAACCATAAAGGCGTTCAGGGAGCTGCCGTTTTCGAAGGCGTAGGTCACATCAGCCGCATAAGCGTCGTCATAGTCGCTCTTTTCGTCGCCGCCAACGGTCTTGTTGCTAGCCACGTCATCGCGGAACCAACCGAGTGAATAAGCCCAGGACCCGCTTTTGCGTTTCCACTTCACACCGGCGGCATTATCCGACCAGAGCAGGGCATTGTAGCCGACCGGCTGCAGACCGACGGTCAGGCGGGAAGCCGAATCGAAAGGGACTTCGATATCCGTATAAGCCCAACGCAGTTCAAACACGTTATCGTCGCCACCGAAGTCGGCACCTTCGCCACCGAATTTGGAGGAACCGAATTCAAAGGCAACCACGCCTTTGACCTTGTTTTCGTCATCGGCAGCCTGCAACCACATGCGGTATTTGAGTTCCCCGAAAAAATCGCTGTCGTTCTTGCTTTTCTTGGTTACGCCGGCGTTTCTCAGATCGGAAAAGCTTCTGGATCCGTCGATGCTGACATATTTTGCGCTGTCCTTGACGGTCCGTTTGGACAGATCGGCCTGGTCGCTGAACGAAAAGCGATTGTTCAGATCCCCATGCCATTCCACGTTGAAAGCCATGGCCGGAGTCGCCAGGGCGGCGCCCAGCAGGGCGACGAATGCCACTTTCCACTTTTTCACGGTTGGTTCTCCTTTCAGTCATGCAAACAAAAGAATAAAAAAATTCTGCCTTGCGGCGCTTCGCTCCGTGAGCGAGTGGAATATGCGGGGCAAATGTTAATTGATGGTTAACATGCAGCTAATTTTGCGTTACATGGTCATAATGCATAAGCGCGGGCGATGGATAAAAGGAGAAGGAAAAATGGGTTGCAATTTACGCCGAGGCATGTTAGTTATTTGCGTCCAATCAAATCGGGATGTAGCGCAGCCTGGTAGCGCACCTGCTTCGGGAGCAGGGGGCCGCTGGTTCAAATCCAGTCATCCCGACCAGATATTACCGTTTACCCGAAAACGGTTAGCCCCACCCCCTAACAGGGAGTGGGGCTTTTTATTTTCAGCCTCCGGTACAGCCAAACAATTCCGAGCCTCTTCCGGGGCGCAGTCCACAGTAGCGGTCGAACCCAGCATAGGCATCCGGGATCCCCGGGAAGTCCGGATGATCGGGAAGAACAGATTTAAGGAGGAATCAGAACATTATGCAAGCCCTCCCAACCAGGTTTCCTTTGGCTGGGATGTTAGGCGTTTTAAAAATGCTGCAATGCGAGAAAACCCCGCCTGGCGAACCGGACAGGGTTTTTGCGTTCTGGAACTCGTGATTTGCGGGACACCGGCTTTGCCCTGCCTCCAGCCGGAGAAGATTTCTTCCTCACCTAGTGGTCAAATCGGGAGGTGGCCGCCTGGCGCTTAAATGCACGCTCAGCGCGGTCACGGTGACTAATATCAGTCCCATCCCGAAGATCTGCGAGCCGACCAGGCTTTCATTTAAAACCATAACGCCGAATAGCGACGCAGTGACCGGTTCGACCATGGCCACAATTGAGGCTGCTACCGGAGTGGTATGATGCAGACCGATGATATAAAGAACGAACGACAATCCGGCACCAAACACACCGAGCCCTGCGAACAGCGGCCAATCCGGCGTACTCAGGACCGCAACGGTCTGGTCGGCATCTGCCGGCCAGATAAGGATGGCGGCAAGTACCGCGAACGCTATTGAGAGAATCGCCTGGGGGCTGCCGTGCGGCGCCGCATATTTGAAGCCGAAAATGAATATCGCGTAGGACAGCCCGGCAAACAGCCCGGCGCCCACGCCGATCAGCGTGACGCCGCTCGCGCCGATGTTGTAAATCTGCGTAAGCAAAACGATACCAAGCATCACCACCGCGATCGCGGCCCACTTCAGCGCAGTGGGGCTTTCGAGCTTGAGCGAAAATGACAAGAGATACACAAATACTGGTGCACAGTACATCAACGTAACTGCAACCGCGACGCTGCCCTGCGCGATGCTCACAAAATAGAACGCGAAGTTTCCCGCTACGCCAATACCGGCAATCGCCGACCAGAACCATAACCGGCGACTTGCCAGTCCGCTGCCGCGCGGGCGCAACGCTAGCCAGACGAGGACGAACAGCAGTCCGATCACACCCCGGAAGAATGAAACCACGAACGCATCCCATCCATCGGCCATAAGAATACCGCCGATCCCACCTGACACCCCCCAGCAAAAAGCCGCCAGCGCCACTAAAAAGGTATTCGCGCCCGCCATATAATCTCCTTTATTGCACAAGTCAACAACCCCGCCCAGAGGGCGTTATTCCTCCAAGTCGGAAACCAGTATATCCTGAATTAGGTTCTATTTCTCATAAAGGTCCACAGCCGGGTTTTGGCCCGATTCCAACAATTCCCTATTTATAAGAAAAGCCCCCGATCATTAAATCAGGGGATTTCGTGTATCAAAAGGGGTGACTTTATAGGAAAACCATTTACACAACTGATGTTAAACGTCCTCTCCTGGTTGGCCAGCAAATCCCGGAGGGTGCTGCTTCCACTGATGCAAGGTGGCATGAATGAGTTCGAAATAGCCCGGCGCCCGCACGACTTCTTGATATCCTGGAACGGCTCCCACCCACTTGCCCAGTCGGACGTTGCGTTCCTGTGTGAGATAAAGAGTCGGCAGTCCCATAAGCGCCGGTCCGTCCATGCCGGCAGTGGTAACACCGATCTGGCCCACCAGATTGTGTCGGCATGTCAACTCCTCAAACAGTTGCAGTTGGGCTCGGCGCATGTCCGGCCCCTGGAAGAGCGGCTCTTTCCAGCAAAGGGTCAGGTCTACTCCCCTTGTCGGAACAAGGTCCGCGGGAACAGTATCGCCGAAAAAGATGGGAGTGAGCCCGGCATGCAATACCAGTTCAAAAAGCTGCCGCAACTCATCGAAACTGGTATTGCGCTCGGCATCGTGGTCACCAGTTCGTACCCAAAGCAGCACCTTCTGCTCTGAATTCCCTCCCACATTGCCATCGATCCATGATCTTAAGGAAGCCGATGGCGATTCGTCTCCCAAAAACGCTGCGCGAAGGGTACACTGTGCTCCTGGCGCGTCGGCGTGAAAAGCCTCAGCGATGATATGCGTCAGATGCTTGGGACTCGCCGGACGAGACCGATAGGGGCGAAGGGATCCTTCCAACCCGGCAGCGCGCAGAAATTGTTTGGCCTGCAATTCCTGAACAGCGCCAGGTCTGATCTGGATGGGAACACCGGCAAGCAGCGCCGCGGCAGCAAGGTACCAGCCTTCGCCGAACGAAAAGCCGGGATCGGCATGAAACGTGTAGGCGCGGTTCCGCTCTTTGACGATTTTCCTCGCGGCGTTTCCGGCAATTTCAGCTCTGCGGGCTATCGCTCTCGCTTTGGCCGTATTAAGTAGCTCAGCAAAACGTGCGGCCTCCAATGCCGCCTCTTCTGCATTGCAAACGATCTTCTCAACGCGCTGCCAGCCGTCCTCGCAATCTGACCATGTGGGCGCCCGCTGAGATCCGCGCGAGAGCTGCCCGGCGCCATAGCGCGCATCCTCTGCCCGGGCCGCTTGAGCCCGTAGTAACACCCATTGGAGCAACGCAACCTCTCGATTTTCCACTGCGCTGTCCAGCGCCCTTGTGGCCAACTGTACAACGTGCTCCAGCCGGGATCGATGGTCATCGCGCACTCCGGGCAGATGCAGCGATCCCTCCAATGCCTTAGCCTCTGCCAACAGGGTGGCGGCCTTTTCTGTCAGCCGCACGCCATCCGTTTCGTTATCGAGCAGCCTAGGAGGCTGTTGGACTTTACGGATCATTGCGAGAAATTGGATATTCGAGGACAGATTTTCGATCGTTTGAGAACGAATAGCCATAGCTATTTGTCGAAAAGGATCGGGAATATGGACCGATCAGACGGTTTCGCAGCTGATTCATGTAAAGCCTCAACTTTCGCAGACGAAAAATATCTTTAACATGCTGAAATAAATAGACAAAA
>ERZ1673962.524-NODE-524-length-25482-cov-51.519526_pt1 | contig 25482 bp, 25 predicted proteins | sample MGYA00580188_ERZ1673962 | MGnify/ENA primary metagenome ERZ1673962 (study PRJEB41334, sample SAMN05608104) | rock metagenome | biome: terrestrial subsurface; feature: shale formation; material: shale | place: USA: Pennsylvania ... | reverse complement strand
TAAAAATTTGCCGAGAGAGACGGCGCTGCATGGGGCGCGATCAGTCCTTATACTTCGCGCCATGTCCAGTGGAGCCCCGTCATGCCTAACCTTACCCTTGCTCAACTGAGCGCCGAGATCGATGCCAACGTACGCCGAGCCCTGGCGGAAGATATTGGCAGTGGCGATATCACGGCTCAGTTGATTCCCGCCGAGCGGCTGGCGCGTGCTTCGGTTATCACGCGTGAGGCGGCGGTCATCGCCGGAACCGCCTGGGTCGATGCGGTATTTCGTCAGCTCGACCCTCGTGTCGCCGTGCATTGGCAGGTAGGCGATGGCGATCGCGTAGTGGCGGATCAGGTGCTGTTCACGCTGGAAGGGCCGGCGCGCTCATTGCTGACCGGCGAGCGCTCGGCGCTGAATTTCCTGCAGTTGCTGTCGGGCGTGGCAACGCGGTGCCAACACTACGCCGACCTGGTGGAGGGCACGGGCGTTCGCCTCCTTGATACACGCAAGACCTTGCCCGGGTTGCGCCTGGCGCAAAAGTACGCGGTGACCTGCGGCGGCTGCCATAACCACCGCATCGGTCTGTACGACGCCTTTCTGATCAAGGAAAACCACATCGCTGCATGTGGTGGTATCACATCGGCGGTCGAGGCGGCACGACGGATCGCTCCCGGCAAGCCAGTGGAAGTCGAGGTGGAAAACCTGGACGAGCTGGAACAGGCGCTTACCGCCGGTGCCGACATCGTCATGCTCGACGAGCTGACGCTCGAAGACATGCGCACTGCCGTCGCCATCAACCGAGGTAGGGCGAAGCTGGAAGCTTCCGGTGGCATCAGCGAAGGTGGTTTGCGGCGTGTGGCTGAAACCGGTGTCGACTACATCTCGATCGGCGGCTTGACCAAGCATGTGCAGGCGATCGACCTGTCGATGCGCTTGCAGCAATAAAAGCAGGGAGGGACGGGGCAGGCACCCCGTCCGGCGGGATCAATGACGGCTCTTGAGGCCGAAGTTCTCGTTCAGCGTCCCGGGGGTGTCATCGCTCTTGGGCGCGTAATCCTTCGGCGGTTCGGTGAACGCGGGGGAGGTCAGGCGCTCACGGCTGCCATGGTGTTCTTCGCTGTGCAACGCTGCGAGCAGACGCTGGCGGGTCTGCTCGTCGAGCGCCAGGCGATTGGCGCCTTCGGAAAGATGGTCCTGAATGTCCTGGTAGCTGCTGGTCAGTTTGCGCAGCAGACTGGCCGTCGTGTTGAAGTGTGTGACCACTTCGCTCTGATAGGTATCGAAGCGCTCCTGCAGGTCGTCGACCTGACGCTGGGTGCGGTTTGGCGCGGCGTTGCGAGCCACCAGAAAACCAATGGCGATACCGACGATCAAGCCGGCGATCGGGAGCAACCAGGTCGCGAGGGTCTGTTCCACGAGTCCTTCCTTCTATAAAAACGGCTGTGCTTACGTTAACGTCTCGTACCTGCTCTGTATACCGCGAGGCGGTGGTCGGGGCAGCTGCTAAGCAAGACGAGTCGACTCGTCGCAAGGTCACGGAGTTCACCTTTGTTGAAACGCGAAACCCCCATTTCCATCGACGGCCCCTGCGGCGTGCTCGAAGGCCTGTACCAGGACGAAGCCGACGCCAGTGGGCTCGCACTGATCTGTCATCCCAACCCGGTCAAGGGCGGCACCATGCTGAACAAGGTGGTTTCGACTCTGCAGCGCACCGCGCGGGACGCCGGTTACAGCACGCTGCGCTTCAACTACCGCGGCGTGGGCCGCAGCGCCGGCAGCCACGACATGCAGCAGGGCGAGGTCGATGACGCCGAGGCCGCGGTGAACTGGTTGCTGGCGCAGCGGCCCGGGTTGCCACTGGTGCTGCTCGGCTTTTCCTTCGGCGGCTTCGTCGCGGCGAGCCTGTTCGCCCGGCTGCAGGCGCGCGGTGTCGAGGTGCGCAAGGTGTTTCTCGTGGCGCCAGCGGTGTCGCGTCTGGAAAGTGCCAACCTGCCGGCGGCCGGCGCGGTCTCGATCATCCAACCGGAAGACGACGAGGTGATCGACCCGCAAACCGTCTACGCCTATTCGGCCGCGCTCAGTCGCCCCCACGAGCTGTTGAAAGTGGCAGAATGCGGCCACTTTTTTCACGGCAAGCTGGTCGAGCTGAAGGAGCTGGTGGCTCCGCGACTGCAGGCGTAACTTCCGACCTCGCCCAGGGGCGTGCTCGCGCGGCCCCAGGCTTTCCCGATCGAGATCGAAAAGCGATGAACACCCGAATCCTCACCGGCATCACCACCACCGGCACGCCGCACCTGGGCAACTACGCCGGCGCCATCCGCCCGGCCATCGTCGCCAGTCGCGATGCGGCGGCGGACTCGTTCTATTTCCTGGCCGATTACCACGCGCTGATCAAGTGTGACGACCCGCTGCGGATCCAGCGCTCGCGCCTGGAGATTGCCGCGACCTGGCTGGCCTGCGGGCTCGACGCCGAGCGGGTGACCTTCTATCGGCAATCCGATATTCCGGAGATTCCAGAGCTTACCTGGTTGTTGACCTGCGTCACCGCCAAGGGCCTGCTCAACCGCGCGCATGCCTACAAGGCGTCGGTGGACAAGAACGTCGAGAGCGGCGAAGACCCGGATGCTGGCGTGACCATGGGCCTGTACAGCTACCCCGTACTGATGGCGGCGGACATCCTGATGTTCAATGCGCACAAGGTGCCGGTGGGGCGCGACCAGATCCAGCACGTGGAAATGGCCCGTGACATCGCCCAGCGCTTCAACCACCTGTTCGGCCAGGGGCGCGAGCTGTTCACCTTGCCTGAGGCGGTGATCGAGGAAAGCGTCGCCACCTTGCCAGGGCTCGATGGACGCAAGATGTCCAAGAGTTACGACAACACCATCCCGCTGTTCGGCTCGGCCAAGCAGCTCAAGGAGGCGGTGGCGCGTATCGTCACCGACTCGAAGCTGCCAGGCGAGGCCAAGGACCCGGACAGTTCTCACCTCTACACGCTCTATCAGGCCTTCGCCAGCGGAGAGCAGCTGGCTGCGTTCCGCGCCGAGCTGCTCGACGGCCTGGCCTGGGGTGAGGCCAAGCAGCGGCTGTTCCAACTGCTCGACGCCGAGCTGGGCGAGGCCCGCGAGCGCTATGCGCAACTGATCGCCAAGCCGGCCGAGCTCGAAGACATTCTCCAGGCCGGCGCGGCCAAGGCGCGCCGCATCGCCACGCCGTTTCTCGGCGAACTGCGTGAGTCGGTCGGGCTGCGTAGTTTCAAAAAAGGCAATGTCGTCCCGGTTGAGGGCGAGGCCAAGATTAGGATTTCAGCATCAGGTGACGGGAAGGTGGTTAAGGGCAAGGGAAAAAAGGCCCGCTTCGCCAGTTTCCGCGAAGCCGACGGCAGCTTCCGTTTCCGCTTCTTTGGCGCCGACGGCGAGGAGCTGTTGCTCTCGCGCCCGCTGAGCAACCCGCAGGCGATCGGTGCCTTGACTCAGCGACTGATCGCCGGTGGCCCCGATGCGCTGGAACTGCGCGAAGACGAGGGTACGCAGTTCACCCTCTGGCTGGACGAGGAATGCGTCGCCGACAGTCCGAGCTACGCCGACCCCGATGCGCTGGACGCCGCGATGCTGCGAGTGCGCGAAGCCATCGCCACCCTCGCGCAGAGCTGAGCCGGGCGCAGGCGCCTGGCTCCTGACCGGGACCGGCTGCCTGCGTCGCGTGTCGGCGCACCGCCGGCATTCCCTGAGGTCGAACGCCTCGTCCAGATCCCCGGGAGGTCCAAGGTTTGAACGATCTGAGTAAATTGCCATCCGCCGAGGGCGCGGCTAAAGTGTCGGCCCCGTTTTCCAACCCCGGCTCCGCCATGACTCCTCTTGAGCGCTATCAGGCTGACCTGAAACGTCCCGATTTCTTCCACGATGCCGCGCAGGAAAATGCCGTGCGTCATCTGCAGCGGCTCTACGACGACCTGCTCGCCAGCGAACGCAACAATGGCGGGCTGTTCGGCAAGCTGTTCGGCAAGAAATCCCAGGAGCCGGTCAAGGGCCTGTACTTCTGGGGGGGCGTCGGGCGCGGCAAGACCTATCTGGTCGACACCTTCTACGACGCGCTGCCGTTCAAGCAGAAGATGCGTACGCACTTCCACCGCTTCATGAAGCGCGTGCATGAAGAAATGAAGACCCTCAAGGGCGAGAAGAATCCGCTGACGATCATCGGCAAGCGTTTCGCCGACGAGGCGCGGGTGATCTGTTTCGATGAGTTCTTCGTCTCTGACATCACTGACGCGATGATCCTCGCCACCCTGCTCGAGGAGCTGTTCAAGAACGGCGTCAGCCTGGTCGCGACCTCCAACATCGTGCCCGACGGCCTCTACAAGGACGGCCTGCAGCGGGCGCGCTTCCTGCCGGCAATCGAGCTGCTGAAAAAACACACCGAGGTGGTCAACGTCGACAGCGGCATCGACTACCGCCTGCGTGCCCTGGAGCAGGCCGAGCTCTACCACTTCCCGCTCGACGCCGAGGCCGAGCTGAGCCTGGAAAAGAGCTTCAAGAGCCTGCTCACCGAGAACTGCAAGGTGCTCGAGGACGAGGCGCTGATGATCGAGAACCGCGAGATCCGCGCGCGCAAGGTCGCCAACGATGTCGCCTGGTTCGAGTTCCGCGCGCTGTGCGACGGGCCGCGCAGCCAGAACGACTACATCGAACTGGGCAAGATCTTCGAGGCGGTGCTGGTCTCCAACATCGAGCAGATGAACGTCGCCAAGGACGATATGGCGCGGCGCTTCATCAACCTGGTCGACGAGTTCTACGACCGCAACGTCAAGCTGATCCTCTCGGCCGAAGTCGAGCTCAAGGACCTCTACGCCGGTGGCCGTCTGGAGTTCGAGTTCCAGCGCACCCTGAGCCGCCTGCTGGAAATGCAGTCGCACGAATACCTGTCGCGCCCGCACAAGCCCTGAGCCGGCGGCGATCGCCGCCCGCAGCGCCAGGCCGACATGCGCGACCTGGTCAGTGACCGCCCGCCGCAACCGGCCTGCTTGGCGGGCGCTGCGCTTTAGGCCTCGGGCCGGTATTTCTGGCGGTAGTGGTTGGGCGACAGTTCGGTGTGCTGGCGGAACAGCCGCGCGAAGAAACTCGCATCGTCGTAGCCGACCTCGTAGCTGATCGTCTTGATGCTCTTGCGCGTGGTCGAGAGCAGATTCTTCGCCGTTTCGATGCGCAGCCGCTGCAGATAATGCAGCGGCTTGTCGCCGGTAGCCGCCTGGAAACGCCGCATGAAGTTGCGGATGCTCATGCCGTGCTCTCGGGCGACGTCCTCGAAGCGGAACTTCTCTGCGAAATGTTCTTCCAGCCATTCCTGGATCTGCAGCACGCGAGTGTCCAGGTGCAACTTCTGTCCACCGAAGCCGAGGCGCCCGGGACTGTAGTTGCGCTGGACCTCGAACAGCACATCGCGCGCCATGCCCTGGGCGACGTTGGCGCCACAGAAGCGTTCGATCAGGTACATATACAGATCGCAGGACGAGGTGGTGCCGCCGGCACAGAACAGGTTGTCGCTGTCGGTCAGGTGCTTGCCGGAGGCGAACTGCACGCGCGGAAAGCGCTCGACGAACTCGCGGGCGAAACGCCAGTGGGTCGTCGCCTCGCGGTTGTCCAGCAGGCCCGCATGCGCCATCCAGAAGGCACCGGTGGCCTCGCCGCAGATCGCACTGCCGGCGGCATGCTGCTGGCGGAGCCAGGGAGCGACCTGCGGGTAGCGGGCCGAGAGCGCGTCGAAGTCGGCCCAGAATGCCGGCAGGATGACCGCATCGGTGTCTTCCAGTGCGCCGTCGACCGCGATCTCGGTGCCGCTGAAGCTCGTGACCGGATTGCCGTCGGGGCTCACCAGCCGCGTTTCGAACGCCGGGGCGAGAGGGCCGCCCAGTTGCCGGGCCAGACGCAGACTGGCCATATGAAAGAAATCCTTGGCCTGCATGAGAGTCGAAGCGAATACGCCTTCGGTTGCCAGGATGCTGACGCGACGCAGGGAATGGGTGTTGGACATGGTCTTTTCTGATTGTTGTTTAGGCCATGGCAGGGTGAAACTGCCGTCTTGCGGCGGGAGCGTCCTATTTTTCCGCCGCGCTGTCCAGCTGCGACCGAAAGCGCACCCCTTCAGCAAGCTGCCCGACATCAGGAGATTCATCGCATGACCGCCACACGCTCGCCGTATCCTGCCAATCCGTTCGGTGACTGGGATGGCACACCAGGCGCCGCGCGCGAGCTCCAGAAGCGGCTCGCCGAGCAGGTGCGGCTGGAGGACGAATTGCCTGCACAGCTGCGCCTGATCGCTGGCGTCGATGTCGGCTTCGAGGAGGGGGGCGCCCTGACCCGCGCCGCCGTGGTCCTGCTCGATGCCGACAGTCTCGAGGTGGTGGCCCAGAGTCTGGCGCGCATCCCGACCACGATGCCCTACGTGCCGGGCCTGCTGTCGTTTCGCGAACTGCCCGCGGTGCTGCAGGCGCTCGCGGCGTTGCCGGCCATCCCAGACCTGATCTTCGCTGACGGTCACGGCATCGCCCACCCCCGCCGTCTGGGCATTGCCGCCCACCTCGGCGTGGTCACCGGCCTGCCGACCATCGGCGTAGCGAAGAAGATTCTCTGCGGCGACCATGAGCCGCTCGGTGAGCTGCGCGGTGAGCAGGTGCCGCTGCGCGACCGAGCCGGCGAGATCATCGGTACGCTGTTGCGCAGCAAGGACCGGGTGCGCCCGTTGATCGTCTCGCCGGGCAACCGCGTCAGTCTGACCAGCGCGCCACAGCTGGTGATGCGCTACGTGACGCGCTATCGCTTGCCCGAGCCGACGCGCCTGGCCGATCGCCTGGCGTCGCGTCGCGAAGAAAAGGCTGCTGCGCGCCGCGGGGGCTAAGCCTGCGCCGGGCTTGCAGGCGCAGCGGTGCTGCGGCTAGCCTGCGCGCTTGAGCAACCGAGGACCGCTCCATGCAGCTGGACCGCGCCACAGGCTGGTGCCAGGGCGTTCGCCATTGCCCGTCGCCGAACTTCAATCGGCGGCCGGACGGCGAAATCTCTCTGCTGGTGATTCACAACATCAGCCTGCCGCCGGGCTGCTTCGGTACCGGCAAGGTGCAGGAGTTCTTTGCCAATCGCCTGGATTGCCGCGAGCATCCGTTCTTCGAGGAAATCGCCGGGCTGCAGGTTTCCGCGCATTTTCTCATCGAGCGCGACGGCGCCATCACCCAGTTCGTCTCCTGTCTGGACCGGGCCTGGCACGCCGGGGTGTCGTGCTTCGGCGACCGCGAGGGCTGCAACGACTTCTCCTTGGGCATCGAGCTCGAAGGCACTGACGAGTGCCCCTACAGCGACGCGCAGTACGGCGCGCTGATCGACCTGTGTCGCCTGCTGCAGCAGGCCTATCCGGCCATCACGCCCGAGCGCGTCTGCGGGCACAGCGATATCGCCCCAGGGCGCAAGACCGACCCGGGGCCGGCCTTTGACTGGCGGCGCCTGCGCGCTGCGGCGATCGTTTGTTGAGCCCAACCGAACAAGGACCTGGCCATGAGTTTTCTGGTGATGTTGCTGGCACTGCTGGTGGAGAAATTCTCCGACTGGCGCGGGCGTATCCAGCACGATGCTCCCTGGCTGGCGCAGTTGCGTCGCCTGGAGAACAACCCCCGCCTGGCCGCTGCGCCCTGGCTGCTACTGGCGATCCTGGTGCTGCTGCCGGTACTGCTGCTCGGCCTGCTGCTGATGGCGCTGCAGCCGCTGGCCTATGGCTGGCTGTTGCTGCCGCTGCACCTGCTGGTGTTGCTCTATTCGCTCGGTCGCGGGCATGCCAAGCGCGAGCTGGGGCCGTTCCGCGACGCCTGGCGCCGCGGTGATCTGGAAGCCGCCGAACTCGTGGCCGAACGGGATCTCGAACTGAGCGCTGACAGCCCCGACGAGCTGTCGCGGGCGGTCGAGCATCGGCAGCTCTGGCGCGGTTATCAGGACTTCTTCGCAGTGGTGTTCTGGTACCTGCTGCTGGGGCCGATGCTGGCGCTGGCCTACCGGCTGCTGGCGCTGGCCGAGCGGCATGCGCGGGTCGAGGCGGTGCGCGAACAGGCCGCCCAGCTGCGCCACGGCCTGGACTGGCTGCCAGTGCGCGTGCTGGTGGCGAGCTTCGCGCTGGTCGGCAACTTCAGCGCAGCCAGCCGTGTGCTGCTGCAGGAACTGCTCAACTGGGACATCCCGGCGTGCCGTCTGCTGGCCGAGGCCGGCCCGCTGGCCGCCGACCTGCCAGCAAGCTCATCGCACGACGCCGTTGCCCGGCTGGATATCCTCGCGGCGCTGCTGGTGCGCTCGCGGGTGCTCTGGTACGCGGCCGTCGCGCTCTGGGTGATTCTCCTCTGAGGCCCGAATGCCTCGCCATCGTTGCCGTCGATGAAGGCTCTGGCACGGGCCTTCCGGCGCGGTCCTCTGCCTGGCGACGTTGCACTGTCATTTGGCCATTACCTTAAGTTACACAGCGCCCAACCGATATCCCGTATAAGTCGGCTCGATCCTCCTGACGAACCCTGCTGTGGCCCCATGCCGCAAGCACATACCAATAAGACCTGGGAGACGTCGTGTGAAAAGCCTGTTGTATCCAGCAGTCGCATTCATGAATCGCCTGAGCTTCGGCATGAAGTTCAGCTTGGTCAGTCTTCTGTTCTTCGTTCCCATGGCGCTGACCAACTTCTATCTGGTCCGCGACTCCTATCGCGAATTCGTCGGGACCCGCAGCGAGCTGCAGAGCCTCGAGCTGCTCGGCGCCGCGCTTCGCCTGCGGCGCGATCTGGAGGACTGGCACGACCTGGTGCAGGTCGAGGCGATCATTGGCCAGACCGGCAACGTGCAGACCCTCAACGCTCGCCTGCAGGATGTCGAGGGTCGGCTGGCCAGCGGCCTGCAGGCGCTGCAGCCGGTGAGCAGCGATCCGCAGCAGGTCACCGAATTCAATACCCGCCGCGATCAGATGCAACGCGCGCTCGGCGAGGCCCAGGCCGAGCAATCGCTGCAATCCAAGGCGGCGATGGCCGGCAGTCTGCTGGGCAGTTCGCAGGTCATCATCAAGCTGATCGCCAGCCAGTCGGGGCTCAGCCAGGATGCCGAGCGCGAAGTGCGCCTGCTCGCCGAGCTGCTGACCAGCGTCACGCCGACCATCACCTCGGTGCTGGGTGAAGGGCGTGCCGTTGGTGCCTACACCTTTGGTCAGGGTTATCTCAACTCCGAGGCCAGCAACATCCTCGATGGTCTGGTGCAGGAGCTGGAAAAGCTGCAGACGCAGTACCAGGCGCAGCTGCAGGACGCCGTCGACAGCTCGTCGGCCGCGCGCGCGCACCTGGCCGAGCTGGCGGCGCTGAGCGGTGCCTCGCTGGGCGCGAGCAGCGAAATCATCCAGGACGAAGTGATCCTCGCCGATGCACTGGACCGCCCCTGGGATGCGTTCTATGAGCGCATCAGCAACGAGATGGCCAAGACCTACGAACTCAACGACGCGGTGCTCGACTTCCTCGATCAGCGCCTGCAGCAGCGCCTGGCCGACAAGCGGCTGCTGATGGGGCTGCTGCTGGCGGCATTGGTGGTGGTGTTCCTGCTGGTTGCCTATCTGTATGGCGCCTTCTACGTCTCCACCCGGGCTTCGCTCAATGCGCTCGGCCGGATCATGGACAAGGTCGCCGATGGCGACATGACGGTGCGTTACCAGGTGGTCAGCCGCGACGAGCTGGGCGAACTCGGGCAAGTGTTCAATGCGACCGTGGCGCGCATCCGCGAGCTGATCGAGCGTGTCGGCCATACCGTCGGCGAAGTCGAGCGCCAGGCGGGGCAGGTCGAGCAGGTTTCCGGGCAGAGCAACCAGACGGTCGGCGAACAGCGCGCGCAGATCGAGCAGGTCGCGACCGCGATGAACGAAATGGCCGCCACCGCACAGGCCGTGGCGACCAGCGCCGAGGCTGCCGTCGGCAGTGCGCAAAGCGTCAACGAAGAAACCGCCAGTGGCCGTGCGCTGGTGGTCGCCCAGGTGGGCGGTATCGAGCGGCTGGCAGCGGAAATCCAGCAATCGGTGGAGGTCATCAACCGGCTGGCCGACGATAGCGCCGCGATCAGCAAGGTGCTCGACGTGATCAAGGGCATTGCCGAGCAGACCAACCTGCTGGCACTCAACGCCGCGATCGAGGCGGCCCGTGCCGGCGAGCAGGGCCGCGGATTCGCGGTCGTCGCCGACGAGGTGCGCAGCCTGGCACGAAGGACCCAGCAGTCCACCGAGGAAATCGAGGAGATGATCGCCCGGCTGCAGTCGGGAGTCGGTGCGGCAGTCAGGACCATGCACGCCAGCCATGCACTGGCGGACGATACGGTCAGCCAGTCGGCGCAGGTCGAGCAGGCGCTGGAAAACATTCTTGGCGCGGTCGGCCTGATCGTCGATCAGAATCAGCAGATCGCCGCCGCTGCCGAGCAACAGACCGCGGTGACGCATGACATCGACCGCAATATCGTCTCGATCAACGAGGCCGGTCAGCGCACCGCCGAAGGCGCCGGCCAGACCGAGCAGGCCAGCCGCGAGATGAGCCAGCTGGTCGGCCAGCTGCGCGAACTGATTGCGGCGTTTCGGGTGTAGAGGGGCTGCTCGGTCAGGCCCAGCCGAACAGCTCGCAACTGTTGCGATAGCTGGCCTCGGCCAGTTCGTCGGGGCTGAGGCCGCGCAGTTCGGCCAGGCGCTCGCAGATCGCCGGCAGGTGCTCCGGGCTGTTGCGTTCGCCGGGGTGGGTGCAGGGCGCTATATCGGGGGCGTCGGTTTCCAGCACGATGCTGTCGAGCGGCAATTGCCGCAGCACCCGGTGCATGCGGTGCGCCTGCGGCCAGGTGCCGGCACCGCCTAGGCCGAGCTTGAAACCGAGCTTGATGTACTCGCGGGCCTCTTCCCAGCTGCCGCTGAAGGCATGCACCACACCGGCCCGGCGTAGCTCGTAGCGTTTGAGTGTGGCGATCATCGGCGCGTGGGCGCGGCGCACGTGCAGCAGCACTGGCAGATCGAAGTCGGTCGCCAGCTGCAATTGCCGTTCGAGCAGGGCCTGCTGGCGGGTGTGGTCCGGGTCTTCGATGTAGAAATCCAGGCCGATCTCGCCGATGGCGCAGAGCTTCGCCTCGCCGTGCAAGCGCTGCAGCCAGTCGGCGAGGGCTGTCAGGTGCTCGTCGCGGTGTTGCTGCAGGAACACCGGATGCAGCCCCAGCGCGGCATAGACGGCGTCCTCGGTGCAGGCCAGGCGCCAGACGCGCTGCCAGTTGTCGGCATGCACGCCGAGCACGATGAGGCGTTCTACACCGGCGGCGCGGCTGCGTGCCAGCACCTGGCTGCGGTCGGCATCGAAGTCTTCAAAGTCCAGGTGTGTGTGGGTGTCGATCAGGCGCACGAGGGTCCCCGCTGTCTGGCTGTTGGGGCGATGCTAGGCGCTGTAGGGCAGCGTTGCGAGCCCGCTGAAACGCTAGCTGCGCTCCAGTTCGATCTGAATGTCGCTGACGCCCAGCTCCTGCATGCGCTCCTGTTCGCTGGGCAGCTCGGGTATTTCCCAGGGGGTGTCGGTCGCCGCCCGGGGTTCGCGCACGTGATGCAGGAGAATCTCCAGCTCCACCTGTTCCAGGCTTGGCTCCTGAAAGGCGCTCATCTGCAGGGAGGCCGGCTGGCCGTTGATGCGGTAATGGATGCGGTAGCGCTTGAGTTCGGTCACGGGGGCTCCTGGCGTGGGGCTGTTGTAGATCGGACCACGCCGAAGCCCTCAGTCTCCCTCGGTTGTGCTCGAAGACTCGCTGGCGAGCAGGGCGGCCTTGCGCGCCAGGCCCCAGCGGTAGCCAGTCAGCGCCTGGCCGGCGCCGACCACCCGGTGGCAGGGCACCAGCAGCCCGACCGGGTTGCTGGCGCAGGCGCGTGCCACCGCGCGGGCATGGCTGCCGAGCGCGTCGGCCAGCTCGGCGTAGCGTCGCGTCTGCCCCGGCGGGATCGCCTGCAGCGCCTGCCAGACGCGGCGCTGAAACGCGGTGCCGCGCAGGTCCAGCGGCAAATGGGCGGCGCGGGCGGGCTCCTCGAGTTGAGCGACCACGGCCTGCAGCCAGTCGCCCAAGCCTGGCTGGTCGCGCCGCAGTTCTGCCGCGGCGAAGCGCAGGCGCAGCTCCTGCTCGAGCGCCTCCTCGCTATCGCCGAACAACAGGGCGCAGATGCCCCTTTCACTCGCCGCGATGAGCAACAACCCCAGTGGGCAGGCTGCGATGGCATAGCGCAGCTGTTCACCACTGGCGCCGCGCCGCCGCTGCGCCGGGCTCAGCCCCTGTCCATCGGCATAAACGGCGCCAACACCTCCGTAGCCGGCGCTCAGCGCGGCATCCAGCACGCTGCTTGCCGTCGGCAGGGCGGCCTGCAGCCGCTCGCGGCGTCGCGCCTGCGCCCAGGCGCTTGGGGTCAGGCCGGTGCGTGCCTTGAACGCACGTGCCAGGTGCGACGGCGACAGGCCGATGCGCGCGGCCAGCTGCGCCAGAGGGATCGCGCGCTCAGCGGTGTCGAGCAGGCGGCAGGCGGCGGCGACCAGTTCATCCAGCTGCGCGGCCGTGTCGATTCCCGTCGGGTGGCAGCGGCGGCAGGGTCGGAAGCCGGCGGCCTCGGCTTGCTCGGCGTTGACGTAGAAGGCCACACGGTCGCGCCGCGGACGACGCGCCGGGCAGCTCGGCCGGCAAAAGATGCCGGTCGAGCGCACGGCAAAGACGAAGCGGCCGTCGAGCGTCGCATCGCGCGCGCAGACGGCTTGCCAGCAGCGTTCGGTGTCGAGCATGGCGGCGACCTCAGCAATCGGGGGTGCTGCGATTGTCGATCCGCGCGCGGATGCTTGCCAATCCGTTTCAGGCTTTCAAACCCGGACGCGGGGCATGGCAGGCCGGAGGCGATTGCCGTAACCTGCGGCCGCCCATGCCTGCCAGAGGAGCCCGCCCTCGCGATGAAAACCCCCAAGCGACTCGAACCACTGATCGAGGACGGCCTGATCGATGAAGTCGTGCGGCCGCTGATGAGCGGCAAGGAGGCCGCGGTCTACGTGGTGCGCTGTGGCGAGGCGCTGCGCTGCGCCAAGGTCTACAAGGAGGCCGACAAGCGGGGCTTCCGGCAGGCCGCCAAATATCAGGAAGGGCGCAAGGTGCGTAATAGCCGCGACGCCCGGGCGATGGCCAAGGGCTCGAAGTACGGCAAGCGTGAGCGCGAGGAAACCTGGCAGAACGCCGAGGTCGCCGCGCTGTACCGGCTGGCCGCGGCCGGTGTGCGCGTGCCGCAGCCCTACGACTTCCTCGACGGCGTGCTGCTGATGGAGATGATCGTGGGCGACGACGGCGACGCCGCCCCGCGACTGAACGACGTGGACCTGCACCCGGACGATGCCCGCGAGTTCCATGCGATCATGATCGGCGAGATCGTCAAGATGCTCTGCGCAGGGCTGGTGCACGGAGACCTTTCCGAGTTCAACGTGCTGCTCGACGGCCAGGGGCCGGTGATCATCGACCTGCCGCAGGCGGTGGATGCCGCGGGCAACAACCATGCGTTCGAGATGCTCGAGCGTGACGTCGGCAACATGGCCGCCTATTTCGGGCAGTTCGCTCCCGAGCTGCGCTTCACCCGCTACGCCAAGGAGATGTGGGCGCTCTACGAGGAGGGCCGGCTGACACCGCAGACCCCGCTCACCGGCGAGTTCGCCGAGCCCGAGGATGCCGCCGACCTGGACGCGGTGATGCGCGAGATCAAGGCCGCGCTCGCCGATCAGGCGCGCCGCGAAGCTCAGCGCGAGGAGCGCGACGACGAGCCGCCACCGCCGCCCTGGATGAGCTGAGCGGGCTCAACCCAGCCCGTAGCGCTGCCAGGCACGGGCGGCGCTGAAGTGCAGCTGGGCGTGGCGGCGGGCGAGCAGGGCGCGGTCCTTGTCGTAGCCTCCGCCGATCAGCCCGACCAGCGGAATGTCGCGCTCCAGGCAGTGCTCGATGACCCGCGAATCGCGCGCGGCCAACCCCGCGTCGCTGAGCGCGAGCAGGCCGAGGGCGTCGTCGCGGTGGACATCGACGCCGGCGTCGTAGAGCACCAGGTCCGGTTGGTAGAGCGGCAGCAGATAGCCGAGCGTATCGTCGACCACCTTCAGGTAGTCCGCGTCGCCAAGGCCCGGCGCCAACGGGATATCCCAGTCGCTTTCGGCCTTGCGCGCCGGAAAGTTCTTTTCGCAGTGCAGCGAGACGGTCACCGCGTCGGGCACGTTCGCCAGGATGCGTGCGGTGCCGTCGCCCTGATGCACATCGCAATCGAAGATCAGCACGCGGCCGACACGCCCGCTCTCGAGCAGCGCCAGGGCGATCACCGCCAGGTCGTTGAAGATGCAGAAGCCCGAGGCATGGTCACGATGGGCGTGATGCGTGCCGCCGGCCAGGTGGCAGGCCAGGCCGTGCTGCAGCGCCTGCTCGGCGGCCAGCAGCGAACCGCCGACCGCCCGCACCGTGCGCCGGGCCAGCGCCGGGCTCCACGGCAGGCCGAGGCGGCGTAGCTCTTCACGGCTCATCTCGCCATCGCAGTAGCGGTCGACGTAGTCGCGGTCGTGGGCCAGCGCGAGCACCTCGCGCGGGCAGAGCTCGGGCCGCAGCAGCGCGTCGTCCCGGGTCAGGCCGCTGTCGACCAGGTGATCGCGCAACAGGCGGAATTTCTCCATGGGAAAGCGGTGGCCCGGGGGCAGCGGCGGGCTGTAGTCGTCGTGATAGATCAGCGGCAGGGCCATGGCAGCATCCGGCAGGTTTGCCGACGAGTATGCCGGCCGCTGCGAGCCGGCCTCAAGCCGCGCGCAGGCGGCACGATCGGCGGCGTTCGCCGCCGCGCTGGAGCCGTGCCGCGCGAATCCGTACCATGGCGACCTGCCCCGTGCCCCTAGGAAAACGTCCATGACCCAGACCCTCGACCATCTGGTCAATCTGCTCTCGCTCGAGCGCATCGAAGAGAACCTGTTTCGCGGTGCCAGCCAGGATCTGGGCTTTCCGCAGCTGTTCGGCGGGCAGGTGCTCGGTCAGGTGATCTCGGCGGCGAGCCAGACCGTGGAAACCACGCGTCACGTGCATTCGCTGCACGGCTACTTCCTGCGTCCGGGTGACTCCCACGAGCCGGTCGTCTATGACGTCGACCGGGTGCGTGACGGGCGCAGCTTCACCACGCGCCGGGTCAGCGCCATCCAGAAGGGGCGGATCATCTTCACCGGCATCGCCTCGTTCCAGGCCGAGGAGAGCGGTTACGAACACCAGCTGCAGATGCCTGACGTGGTCGGCCCCGAAGACCTGGCCAGCGAGTGGGAGCTGTTGCACAAGCTCACGCCGCTGGTACCCGAGCGGGTGATGGAAAAGCTGCGTCGGCCCAAGCCGATCGAGATCCGTCCGGTGACCCTGCAGGACCCGACCAACCCGCAGCCGCTCGAGCCGATCCGCCACCTGTGGTTCCGCGCCGATGGCACGTTGCCGGCCAGCCCGGCGCTGCACAAGTACCTGTTGGCCTACGCTTCGGACTTCAGCTTCGTCGGCACCGCGCTGCAGCCGCACGGCGTGAGCTCCTGGAGCAAGTTCATCCAGCTGGCCAGCCTTGACCATGCGATCTGGTTCCACCGCGAGGTGAAACTCGACGACTGGCTGCTGTACTCGATCGACAGCCCCTGGGCGGGCAATGCACGCGGCTTCGTGCGCGGCAGCATCTTCAATCGTGCCGGCGAGCTGGTGGCCTCGGTGGCCCAGGAAGGGCTGATCCGTGCCCGAGAGGACTGGATGTGACGCTTGCCGCGCTGCGCCACTGGGTGTTCGACATGGACGGCACCCTGACCATCGCCGTGCATGACTTCGCGGCGATCCGCCGCGCGCTGGACATCCCCGCGGACGACGACATCCTGCATCACCTCGCCGCGCTGCCGGCCGAGCAGGCGGCGCCCAAGCGCGCCTGGCTGCTCGAACACGAGCGCGAGCTGGCCTACGCGGCGCGCCCGGCCCCCGGTGCGCTGGAGCTGGTGCATGCGCTGCGCGAGCGTGGCTGCTGGCTCGGCGTGCTGACCCGCAACGCCCACGAGCTCGCGCTGGTGACGCTGCAGGCGCTCGGGCTGGGTGACTGCTTCGTGCCGGAGGACATTCTCGGCCGCGATGAGGCACCTCCCAAGCCGCATCCGGGCGGCCTGCTCAAGCTCGCCGAGCGCTGGGGCGTCGAGCCGGGGGCGCTGGTGATGGTCGGCGACTACCGCTTCGATCTCGAATGTGCCCGGGCCGCCGGGGCGCAGGGTGTGCTGGTCAACCTGCCGGACAACCCCTGGCCGGAACTGACCGAGTGGCATGCGCGCGATTGTGCGGCACTGCTGGCGCAGCTGGGTTGAGCCCGCACTGGGTGCGCCACGCACTTCGCCCGGAGCGGTGCAAGCGCATGGCGTTCGCCGGCGGCCGCTCTGCCTGAGCTTATAAGCGCGGAGCCTTGAAGGTGTCGCAGCGCCCCGGCTCGCCGCTGTCGAAGCCGGTGCGGAACCAGCGGACCCGTTGCGCCGAGGTGCCATGGGTGAAGGCGTCGGGCACCACGCGCCCCTGGCTCTGCTGCTGCAGGCGGTCATCGCCGATGGCGCTGGCCGCGTTGAGTGCTTCCTCCAGATCGCCTTGCTCCAGCCAGTCGTGGCGTTGCTGGGCATGGTGCGCCCAGACGCCGGCCAGGCAGTCGGCCTGCAGCTCCTGGCGGACCAGCAGGCCGTTGTCGCCTTCGAGCCGCGCGCCGCGCGCGCGGGCCTGCTGAACCTGCTGCGAGACGCCGAGCAGGGTCTGCACGTGATGGCCGACTTCGTGAGCAATGACATAGGCCTGAGCGAAGTCGCCGGCGGCGGAAAAGCGCCGGGCCATCTCGTCGAAGAACTGCAGGTCCAGGTAGACCTGCTGGTCGCCGGGGCAGTAGAACGGGCCGACCGCCGCGCTGGCGAAACCACAGGCCGAGTTCACCCCGCCGCGAAACAGCACCAGCCTGGGGTCGCGGTACTGCTCGCCGCTCTGCCGGAACAATGCCTGCCAGGTGTCTTCGGTATCGCCAAGAATGGCGCGCACGAAATCGACCTGCGGGTCGTCGCCTGTGGCGCTCGGGCGCTGCTGCTGAACGGTCGAGCCTTCCTGCCCGGCGAGCTGGCCGAGCAGTTGCAGCGGGTCCTGCCCGGTGAGCAGGCCGAGCACCACGACAATGACGATGCCGCCCAGGCCCAGCCCTCCGCCCAGGCGCATGCCGCTGCGCCCTCGGGCATCCACCACGTTGTCGCTGCGACGCGCACGTTTCCAGCGCATGGGCTCGGTTCTCCGCTGTGTCTGTCAGCCATCAGACCGGCGGGACAGCGCATCGGTGCCGTGGCCGGTCAGTGCCCAGGATAGTCGGCCAGGACCCGTTCGGACCCGTCCTTGGCCAGGCCGATGACCTGATAGGCGTCCTGGCGGTCGCCCATCTCCATGCCGGGCGAGCCGACCGGCATGCCGGGCACCGCTGCGCCAGCGAGGTCCGGCTGGGCACGCAGCTTGAGGATCTCGGCTGCCGGCACGTGGCCTTCGACGAACTGGCCGCCGATCACGGCGGTATGGCAGGAGCCGAGCCGAGGCGGCACGCCATTGGCGATCTTCACCGCGACCATGTCGGGCTCGACGTGGTCGGTCACGCTGAAGCCGTTGGCCTCGAGGTGCTCGATCCAGGCCTTGCAGCAGCCGCAGTTGGCGTCGCGATGGACGTCGATGGCGATCGGCTCGGCGGCCTGCGCCAGGCCGGCAAAGAGAGTGGTGGCAAGCAATAGACGACGCATGGAAAACCTCCGGTGACGAAGCCGGCAGCATAGCCCCGCCAGCGTCGGGGCCAAAGCCGCAAAGTGTGGGCAAATGTGGCGATTCGCAGGGTGCCTCCGGATCGAACCAAGCCCCCGACGAGCGGTCGTATGGCGACCGGGGATCGAGTCATCAGGAGCGTTTTCGATGCGTTTTGCCCGTTTCGTACTGCTGGCCCAGGCCCTGTTCATGCTGGCCTTCAGCCTGGCCTACTGGGTACGCCCGTATGAGATGGCCAATCTCAACGGCATGCTGCTCATGGAGTCGGCATCGATCAGCCACATGCGCGTCTACTACGGTGGGCTGCAACTGGGACTGGCGCTGTTCCTGCTCTGGGCGGCGCGCGCACCGGAACGCATGCGCACCGCGCTGATGATGCTGGTGTTCCTGATGGCAGCGCTGGTGCTTGGGCGCCTGCTGTCGCTGTGGCTCGATGGCGGCAGCCTGATCGGTTTCGACCTTGCCGCGCTGATCTATCGCCTGCTGGCGGCGTTGCTCGCCGCGCTCGCCTACCGTCTGCTGCGCGAACCGGAGGAGGATGCCCAGCCCATACCACCGCCAACGCGCCGGCTTGACGATACACCGCCACAGCCCTTCCGCCTGGGCGACGGCCCGGCGCCGTTCGAGGCCGGGGCGGATGATGCCGCCGAGCGGGACGGCGCGTCCGATCAACCCGCCTCGCGCTGATAGGCGGCGAGGTTGAGCGGGTCGAGAATCTCGATGCGGCGGTTGTGCACGCGAATCAGCCCGGCGCTGATCAGCCGGTGCAGGATGCGTGAGAAGGTTTCCGGCTGGATGCCCAGCTTCGAGGCGATCAGCCGCTTCGGCACGTCGAGGTTGACGATGCCGCTATCGGACTCCTGCGCCTGGATGAGAAAGCGTGCGACCCGGTGATTGGCGTTGGACGTGGCCAGGTTGTCGATGTCGTCCAGCCGCCGGTTGAGGCGCTGGCTGAGTCGCGCAAGCATGGCCTGCGCGAGCGGCGGGTGCTGCTGCAGCAGGCGCTGGTAGCACGCGTTCTGGACCTGCAGCACCAGCGTTTCGCGCAGCGCAGTGGCGCTGAGCCGGTAATGCGGCTGCTCGTCGAACAGCGGTGTCTCGGCGAAGACATCGCCGGGGCGGACGATCTCCAGCACGCGCTCCTGCCCGTCGCCGCTGAGCCGGTGCAGCTTGATCTGCCCATGCACCAGAATGAAGAAATGCCGCGCCGGATCGCCCTCATGATGCAGCGTGGCGCCCTGCAGCAGGCGGCGGCTGCCGGCGCCGAGCGCCAGTTCCTGCAGCGCCGGTTGGGGTAATGCCTGAAACAGCGGGTGGCGGAACAGCGTCGCCAGCAGGGTGGAATGGGTAAGCATGCGGCCTCCTTGCCTGCATCCTAGGAGCCTGGCCAGGCGCCAGTCGCCTCCCGGAAGCGATAAACCGGCTACCTCCAAAGAGGCAGCCGGTGCTCAACCGCGCATCCGCTCGTGCTCCAGCGCCCAGACGGCAGCTTCGACGCGCGAGCGCAGGCCGAGCTTGTGCAGCAGGTTCTTCACGTGCACCTTCACCGTGCCTTCGGTGATGCCCAGCTTGCGGCCGATCATCTTGTTGCTGTTGCCGCCGGCGATCATCTTCAGCACCTGCCGTTCGCGCTCGGTCAGCTCCGCTTCGGAGGTCACCGGCTGGCCGACCCGCAAGGCCTGGGCCATGACGCGCGCCAACGCCGGGCTGACCACCAGGTCGCCCTGCAGCACTTCGCGGATCTGGTCGATGAGCTTTTCCGGCTCCATGTCCTTGAGCAGGTAGCCGTCGGCGCCATGACGCAGGGCGTCACGCACGTCTTCCTCGGCGTCGGAGACGGTGAACAGCAGTACCTTGCCTTCGTAACCCTGCTGGCGCAGGCGCTTGAGCGTCTCGATGCCATTGAGCGCAGGCATGTTGTTGTCCAGCAGGATCAGGTCGGGGGCGAGGTCCGGCATCAGGCGCAGGGCTTCCTCGCCGTTGCTGGCCTCGCCGACCACGGCCAGGTCGTCTTCGAGCTCCAGCAGCTGGCGCATGCCGCGGCGCATCATCGGGTGGTCGTCGACCAGCAGGATGCTGTGACGTGTGTCGTTCATGCGATCTGTCCCTTGGGTTGGTTGCCGAGAAATCCCGGCTTGAATGTCAGGCGTACACGCGTGCCGCGTGGAGTGCGCGGCTCGAGGGTCAGCTGGCCGTGCAGCTGACGGCTGCGCTCCTGCATGATCGTGGTGCCGTGGTGCTGGCGCTGGTCGTAGTCGCCAGACAGGCCGCAGCCGTCGTCCTCGACCAGCAGCTCGAGCGCATCGCCGGCCGGGCGCAGCGTGACCCAGACCTGATCGGCGCCGGAATGGCGGGCGCAGTTGGACAGCGCCTCGCGGGCGATCTGCAGGAGGTGAATCTGCTCGTTGGCCAGCAGGTCGAAGGCCAGCGGCTGGATGTTCAGGTGCACCGGGAACTGACCCCGCTCGGAGAATTCGCGCACGGTGTCCTGTAGCGCCTTGTCCAGCCCGCCGTCCTGAATCTTCAGGCGGAAGGTGGTGAGCAGCTCGCGCAGTTGGCGATAGGCATTGTTCAGCCCTTCGCGGATCTCCTCGGCGACCTTTTCCAGCGTCTGTGGCGACTCGCCGCGATTGATCAGCGTCTGCAGCCGGGTCACCTGCAGCTTCATGTAGGACAGTGCCTGGGCCAGCGAGTCGTGCAGCTCACGGGCGATGATGGCGCGCTCCTCGAACAGCAGCAGGCGGTGGTCCTGCTCGCGCCGGCGCTCCAGCGACAGCGCGGTGCCGATCAGGTTGGCCAGCGCCTCGATCAGCTCGATCTCCCACTGCTCCGGCGCGCGGCCGTTGACGAAGCCGGCGCGCAGCTCGCCGAGCTCGCTGCCCTGGTTGACCACCGGGCAGGCGATCAGCCGGTTGCTGCCGTGCATGGTGCAGGTCTGGCAGTCGCTGGGCGAGCAGATCTGCCGCAGGTCGCTGCCCTGCAGGGCGATCAGCTGGGCGGCCGGCTCCTGCGGGTCACCGTGCAGGCAGAGCGTCAGGCGCAGGCCCGGCAGGCGGTTCTGGAAGCTGTCGATCAGCTCGTCCAGCGAGTCGGCGGTGGCCGGGTCGGTGGCGATGCGCCGGCTGCTCTGGTAGAGCAGCTGCAGCGCGGCGTTGGCCTGCGCCAGATGCGCGGTCTTGCGCGCGACGTGGGCCTCGAGGCTGTGGTGCGACTCCTGCAGTGCATCGGCCATGGCGTTGAAGCTCTGCGCCATGTGGCCGAACTCGTCGTCGGCGCGGTAGCGCACCCGCGCGCTGAGGTCGCCGGCACGAAAGCGCTCGGTGGTGCTGACCAGCTCCTGCAGCGGGTTGAGCACGCTGCTCTGCAGGCTGTACATGCCGATCATCAGCACGATCACGGTGACGAACAGCGCGGTGCCCTGGATCGCCTGCTGCCAGCTCTGCTTGCGCTCGCTCTGGCGCTGCAGCAGCAGCACGAAGTGGTCGAGCTGGTTGACGAAGTCGTCGGCGTTCTGCTGGAAGCTCTGTGCGTCGCCATCCTCCAGCGCCGGCAGCAGCTGGTTGCGCCAGCGCTCGCGCAGCTCCTCGTAGACGCGATTCAGCGGTGCCGAGGGATCGCTGCGCAGGATGCGCGTGAGGTTCACGCTCTCCAGGCGGTGCTGGAAGTTGCTGCCCAGGGTCTGGATGTCCTCGGCCGAGGCCTGCGCCTCGAGCTTCCAGGCCAGGCGGTAGGTCGCCATGCGCAGCGAGCCGGCGGTGTTGATCGCCGCGGCGTCGTCCTCGCTGAGCCAGGCGATCATGCCGGCGCTGACCGCGCTGCCGAGCGCCAGGGCGGCGATGAGCATGACGGCCAGGCCGGCGCGAACCGGCAGCGAGCCCCTAATCCACTGAACCAGTCGCACGCTACCTCCAAAGAGTTCCGAGATGCCCGGGTGCCGGTCCCTGCTGGGCGATCATTCCTTAAACCACTGATATTAAAGGCGTTTTGCGTGGAAATTCTGGCTACCTCCAAGGTGGTAGCTGGGCAAATCTTACCTTTTCACTCGGAAATCCGGTCTTGATCCAAATCAACGGATTCCGGTCGTTGCGTCTCTAGCTTGGCGCCAGGTCGATACTTCGGGGAGGGTTCGACATGGCGAAAATGAATGTTCAACAAGGGCTGATACTCGGCATGAGCACGGTGGCATTCACCATCTGCTTCATGGTCTGGATGATGTTTGCCGTGCTCGGCGTACCGATCAAGGAGATCCTGCAACTCAACGAAACCCAGTTCGGCCTGCTGGCCGCGACGCCGGTCCTGACCGGCTCGCTGGTACGCCTGCCGCTGGGCATGCTCACCGACAAGTTCGGCGGCCGCATCGTCTTCTTCGTGCTGATGCTGGTCTGCGTGCTGCCGATCTACCTGATCAGCGAGGCCACCGCCTACTGGCACTTCCTGGTGCTGGGATTGTTCGTCGGCCTGGCCGGCGGTTCCTTCTCGGTGGGCATCGCCTATGTCGCCAAGTGGTTCGACAAGAGCACCCAGGGCCTGGCCATGGGCATCTTCGGCGCCGGCAACGCCGGTTCGGCGCTGACCAAGTTCATCGCCCCGGCGATCATCGCCGCGGCCAGCTGGCAGATGGTGCCGAAGGTCTATTCGGCGATCATGTTCATCACCGCGGTGCTGTTCTGGTTCCTCACCAGCGAGAACAAGGCGCACCGCGTGTCCACCAGCGTGACCTTCAAGAGCCAGCTGCAGGCGCTGAGGGACCCGGCCGTGTGGCGCTATTGCCAGTACTACTCGATCGTCTTCGGCGGCTACGTCGCGCTGGCGCTGTGGATGACCAAGTACTACGTGCAGGAGTACGGCTTCAGCCTGCAGGCCGCGGCGCTGCTGGCCGCGTGCTTCTCGCTGCCCGGTGGCGTGCTGCGCGCGGTGGGCGGCTGGATGTCCGACCGCTGGGGCGCGCAGAGCGTGACTTGGTGGGTGATGTGGGTGAGCTGGGTGTGCCTGTTCCTGCTGTCCTACCCGCAGACCAACTTCACCATCCAGACCGTCAACGGCCCGGCCAGCTTCCACATCGGCCTCAACGCCTGGGTGTTCACCGCGCTGCTGTTCATCGTCGGCATCGCCTTCGCCTTCGGCAAGGCCTCGGTCTTCAAGTACATCTCCGACGACTACCCCGAGAACATGGGCGTGATCTCCGGGATCGTCGGCCTGGCCGGCGGCCTTGGCGGCTTCATTCTGCCGATCATGTTCGGCGCCCTGGTCGACCTCACCGGCGTGCGTTCCTCGGCCTTCATGCTGCTCTACGGCGTCGTCTGGGTCTCCCTGATCTGGATGTACTTCAGCGAAATCCGCACAACCCCCGTGATGGGCAAGGCCGGCCAGGGCCGGTTGTCGTCCGCGCCCTGATTCTTCTGGAGAATGACCATGACTGTTCTCGTCAAACCTGCGGCAGGCAAGCCGTCCAAACAGGGGCCGGTGATCCACGACTGGCGGCCCGAAGACCCTCAGTTCTGGGCGTCGACCGGCAAGGCGATCGCCACCCGCAACCTGTGGATCTCGATCCCCGCGCTGCTCCTGGCCTTCGCCGTATGGATGGTCTGGAGCACGGTGATCGTGCGCCTGAACGCCATCGGTTTCAGCTTCACCACCGACCAGCTGTTCTGGCTGGCCGCGCTGCCGGGGCTGTCCGGCGCCACGCTGCGCATCTTCTACTCATTCATGGTGCCGATCTTCGGTGGGCGGCGCTGGACCGCGATCAGCACCGCCTCGCTGGCGATCCCGGCGCTGTGGATGGGCTTTGCCGTGCAGAATCCGGAGACGCCCTACAGCGTGTTCGTGATCATCGCGCTGCTGTGCGGCTTCGGTGGCGGCAACTTCGCCTCCTCGATGTCCAACATCAGCTTCTTCTACCCCAAGGCGCAGCAGGGCACCGCGCTCGGCCTGAACGCGGGCCTGGGCAACCTCGGCGTGTCGGTGATGCAGTTCAGCGTGCCGCTGCTGATCGGTGTCGGTCTGTTCGGCGCCGCGGGCGGCCAGCCGCAGGAACTGGCCGATGGCAGCCAGCTGTGGCTGCAGAACGCCGGCTTCATCTGGGTGCCGTTCATCCTCGCGGTGACCGTCGCCGCCTGGTTCGGCATGAATGACCTGAGCTCGGCCAAGGCCTCGTTCAGCGAGCAGGCGGTGATCTTCAAGCGCAAGCACAACTGGCTGATGTGCTGGCTGTACCTGGCCACCTTCGGCTCGTTCATCGGCTTCGCTGCCGCCTTCCCGATGCTGATCAAGACCTCCTTCCCGGACGTCAACGCGCTGAGCTTTGCCTTTCTCGGCCCGCTGGTCGGCGCGCTGGTGCGCCCGGTCGGTGGCTGGGTGGCCGACAAGCTCGGCGGTGCGCGCGTCACCCTGTGGAACTTCGTGGTGATGATCGCCGCGGTGTTCGGGGTCCTGTACTTCCTGCCGCAGGCCGGGCAGGGCGGCAACTTCTACGGCTTCCTGGCGATGTTCATGCTGCTGTTCATCACCACCGGGATCGGCAACGGTTCGACCTTCCGCATGATCCCGGTGATCTTCCGCACCCTGCACGAGCGTCGCGCCGGCAAGAACGCCGCCGCCCGCGAGGAAGCGCTGCGCGCCGCCGGCAAGGAATCGGCCGCGGTGCTGGGCTTCAGCTCGGCGATCGGGGCCTTCGGTGCCTTCTTCATTCCCAAGTCGTTCGGCTCGTCCATCGCCCTGACCGGCGGCCCGGAGATGGCCCTTTACGGCTTCGTTGCCTACTACGTGACCTGCATCCTGGTGACCTGGTGGTGGTATTCGCGCAAAGGCGCCGAGACCCCCTGCTAGGCCGGACGACCGCATTAAAAGAAGAGCGCGGGCCCGGCCTGCGCTCAGCCTGAGAGGAAAGAAACGATGAGCCACCTACTCGACCAGCTGCGTTTTTTCAATCGCAAGCAAGGAGAGTTCGCTGACGGGCATGGCGAAACCCGCATCGAGTCCCGTGACTGGGAGAACGTCTACCGTTCCCGTTGGCAGTACGACAAGATCGTGCGTTCCACCCATGGGGTGAACTGCACCGGGTCGTGCTCCTGGAAGATCTATGTCAAGAACGGCCTGATCACCTGGGAAACCCAGCAGACCGACTACCCGCGCACCCGCAACGACCTGCCCAACCACGAGCCGCGCGGCTGCCCGCGTGGGGCGAGCTACAGCTGGTACATCTACAGCGCCAACCGCCTGAAGTACCCGAAGGTGCGCAAGCCGCTGCTCAAGCTGTGGCGTGAGGCGCGCCGCAACATGGCGCCGGTCGAGGCCTGGGCCAGCATCGTCGAGGACAAGACCAAGGCCGAGTCCTACAAGAGCAAGCGCGGCATGGGCGGCTTCATCCGCTCGAGCTGGGACGAGGTCAACGAGATCATCGCCGCGGCCAACGTCTATACCGTCAAGCAGTACGGCCCGGACCGCGTGGTCGGCTTCTCGCCGATCCCGGCGATGTCGATGGTTTCGTATGCCGCCGGTAGCCGCTACCTGTCGCTGATCGGCGGCGTCTGCCTGTCGTTCTACGACTGGTACTGCGACCTGCCGCCGGCCTCGCCGCAGATCTGGGGCGAGCAGACCGACGTGCCGGAATCGGCCGACTGGTACAACTCCAACTACA
>ERZ1673962.523-NODE-523-length-25541-cov-6.312014_pt1 | contig 25541 bp, 21 predicted proteins | sample MGYA00580188_ERZ1673962 | MGnify/ENA primary metagenome ERZ1673962 (study PRJEB41334, sample SAMN05608104) | rock metagenome | biome: terrestrial subsurface; feature: shale formation; material: shale | place: USA: Pennsylvania ... | reverse complement strand
TTTGATCTAAAATATTTTTCCATATTATCTTCATAGGCTTTTAGTTTATCTTTTCTTTTATTATTTAAATATATAAAAAGTAAAAAGCTAAGAAGAAGTAGTATAAATCCTATTAGAATTAATCCATATGTTTTGATTTGATTCTCTTTTTCTTTTTGTAAGGCATCTAGCTCAAATTTGAGTCTTTTTTCTCTGTTTATAGCTTTGATTTTTTCTTTTTCTATTTTGATTTTTTCTTTAGCAATTTCTGCTTTGATTTTCTCAATTTCAATATCTTTGTTGCTATTTAATTCAGCTTTTTTCTCTTCTAGTTTAAACTCTACTTCTTTTTGTTTTAGTGCTTGATTTTGGTTTAACTCTTTCTCTTTTAAAGCTATCTCTTTCTCTTTTATTGCAAGTTGTGCTTCAATCTCTTTTTGCTTCATTTGTTTTGCTTGATTTAATTCTTTCTCTTTTAATCTTATCTCTTCTTGGGATGGACCAAGTAAATCACAGCCACTAAAGAAAAAAGAAATCAATAAAATTTGTAAAAATATTGCTTTTGCTCTCAATTTATTAATCCTTTTATATCTTGATAAATATATCATATTTGATGTAATTTCTTATTGAAATACTTAAGTATAGCAACTATATATTAATCAATTATAAAAATAGTAACAGTATTATGTGGCATAAAAGTAATTTGTGTATGTATAAAGTTTAGCTTTATTAATACAAGGAAATAAAACCTTGTATTAAGAAAAATTAGCTAATTGTTTAATAATATTTTTTGCAGTCTCTTCGTTTAGTGGTCTATCATATGAAGTTAAGATCTCTCTTGCTAGGATATTTGCTCCTAAGTGTTGAAACATTATTCTCATAGCTTGAAGCCCTTTAGCTCCACCTCCACCACTGTGTGTTGCAAGTGCTACTACTTTTTCATTGAAAGCATCTCTCCAGTCTTTTGTACTTCTTGATGTCCATGCCATTGCATTGTTTAAAACAGGAGGCATTACTCCATTGTATTCTGGTGCTACAATAATAAATGAATTTAAATTTAAAATTTTATTTGCTAGTTCTAAAGCTTGTGCAGGAAGACCATCTTTTTCTTCTTTTACAGTTGAGTATAAAGGTAAGTCTAAATCTACTAAGTTTATTAATTCAGCTTCATGACCAGCTTCAATAGTTAATTCTTCTAATCTTTTTGCTAGTTTTACATTATTTACTGCACTAGCAACTAAAATACCTATTTTAGCCATTATAAATCTCCTAAAAATATATTGGCAAAATTATACTCTTTGAAAATTAAACCTTGATTGTAATCAATAACTAATATCAAAAATAATGTTATAAATAAAAAAAAGGAGCAATCATGAACAAGTATAATATCTTAGAAAATTTAGAGTATAAAGATAAAGTTGCTATTACAGTTATGTTTGAAAGTGAGTTTTCAAAAGAGATAAGAGTAGTATTTAAACAAGATCAAGTTATGAAAGAGCATAAAACTTCATATCCTATTACAGTTGAGGTTTTTGAAGGTGAGATTCTTTTTGGTGTAAATGGACAAACTAATACTTTAACAAGAGGTGATATAGTCTCTTTAGAAGCAAATGTTCCACATAATTTAAAAGCAAACAAAAACTCTATTGTAAGACTTAGCTTATCAAAAAAAGATAGCATAAACAGAGTTAAAGGTGTTTTAAAACTTTAAAGATTTGTTTTAAACTCTTCAAAACTTTTATTAAACCATGATTTAAAAGCTTTTAAAAATGAGTTTGTAGTACTAAAACCTAAAAGTGTACTCAACTCATTTGCAGTGAAGTTCTTACTTAAATAGTATTTTACTAATTTAATTCGTACTTCTTTAACTATTTTTGTATAAGAACTTTTCTCTTCTTTTAATCTTTTTTGTAGAGTTCTTTCATGAATATTTAATCTTTTAGCTACATTTTGTAAGCTAAGTTCATCTAAGGAAATAAGTTTAATAATCTCTTTACTAACTTCTTCTTTAAAGTTATTGCTGCTTACTAAATCTAACATCTTTTTTGCTTCTTGTTCAAAAAGTATTAAAAGTGTTTCATCCTTGAATTTTGTTTTATATTGTAAACACTGTTTTGTAAAAATAATATTAGTATGCTCTTTTTTAAAATTTAGATTTTTCCCAAACTGCTTTTCATACTCTTTTGTGCAAACAGGTGTTTTAAAACTAAAATTACAGTATTCAAACTCTAAGTTTTTATATAAGATATTTTTCAAAAGAGTAATAATTGCAATTGTATGAAGTTTTAATTTTTGTTCAAAGTGATTGATATTTTCATCTAAGTATATAAATAAGCTACTATTTTTATATCTAATTTCTAAACTATCTCCTAATATTTTATAATAAACACTAAGTTTTTCTAATGCTTCATTTAAATTATTTGAATGGGATATTAAATAACCCAAAATACCAATACTACTTGGAATAACCATATTTGATATATCAAAATAGATTTTATCACTTTTCTCTTTTTGTGAGATTTGTTTAATTAGTGTAAAAATTGTATTGGCTTCTATTTTTGTATTTTTAGTTAAAAGAGTGTTTGTATTAACTCTTTTTTCAAGTAGTTTTAAAACATCAATAAATTTTTCAACTGTTAAATTTGAATTATTTCGCAATTTGATTACCTTAGGCTTATCTTTTTCCTTTTTGTTTGTTTATAAAAAAGTTAATATTTTATTAAAAAAGGAATGAATTTGTATTATACAGTTTTAACTCTTCACTCTTATATTAGATGGTTTTTGCTTTTATTTATAATCTTAGGATTTTGTTTTTGTTTATATAATACTATTTTTTATAAAAAATATAATATTTATAATAAACAAATCACTTATATAACTACATTTTTTGCTCACTTACAGTTAAGTTTAGGCTTTGGATTATATCTATTTTCAGATATTGTAAGACAGTTTTATACAAACCCTTTTGAGATGATAAAACTAAGTGAAATAAGATTTTTTGCAGTTGAACATCCATTAACTATATTTTTTGCAATACTACTATTATCTTTTTTTAATAGTAAAATAAAAAAAGAGAAATGTAACTATAAGAAAAATAAAATGGTAGTTATTTCAAATGCTATTGTATTGATTTTGTTGTGTATTTCTATTCCATGGGGTTTTTCAAATTATGTTTCAAGATGATTAAAAAAGTGGTGCGAATGGTGAGAATCGAACTCACACTCCGAAACCGGAATGGGATTTTAAGTCCCACGCGTCTACCTATTCCGCCACACTCGCACTTTTTTGTAGGCATAAAAAATGGTGGCGCGGGGCAGAATCGAACTGCCGACACAAGGATTTTCAGTCCTTTGCTCTACCGACTGAGCTACCGAGCCACCTAAACTTAAATAGTGGTGGTGAGAGAAGGATTTGAACCTTCGAAGCCATAGGCGGGAGATTTACAGTCTCCTGGATTTGACCACTCTCCAACCTCACCGATTGTTAAGTTTTTGTGTCGCTTTATTGTTAAGCGGGTGGAATTATAATAGGTACTAGATTAAATAAAGCTGAAATTATTTAAAAGTTTAGAAAAATTTCTAAAAATTTAAAAATGTTTGATTTTATTTGATTCTAACCATCTATTTTGAAGTTCTTTAAGTTTTTTCATTGGAACTTTTTTCTTAGAGTTTTTTACTTTAAAATTTTCTTGATTATTTACTTTTGATTCATCAAAACTATAATTTAAATCTAAATTGGCAAGATTTAAAGCATCCATTGCTCTTGTAGCTGCAACATAATAGATATTTAATTCTTCATTTATTTTTAGATTTGTTGTACTCTTTTTCGAACTTAATATATCTTTTTTACTTATAAAGTCATCTTCACACATAATAACTTGAGAGTATTGCATACCTTTTGATTTATGTGCAGTTGTAAAAATTATATCTGCTTTTGATTTATCTTGTGTAAGATTACTTTTTATGTTTTTATTTATTTCAAATATTGAATCATTATAAGTGTTAATAAATCTTATTACATTTAAGTAATCTTGGTTTTTTGTATCTTTAGCATACTCCTCAAGCTCTTCAATGCAACTAAACTCTTTTAACTCATCAATTGATATCTTTTCATACTTCTTTTGTTTTAAGTAGTATATTGAATAAACAGTTTGATTCATAAAAGAGTATGAATTATATCCACCTTCAAAATATATTTTAAAATCTCTCTTTTTATTTATATATTTTATTACTTCTTTTGCAAGTGCAAAACTTGTTCTGCTTATTACACAAAAAGGTTTTTTTTCATTGACTACTTTTTCTCCTATTAAAGATTGTTTATTTTCTAATCCAAATATTTCAAGAGATTTTGAATCAATTTTGCTATAAAGCTGATTTAGATTGTACTCTAGTTTTTTTGCTAATTCATTGGAAAATCTAAAACTTTTACTTAATTTATATATAGGAAGTTTTATTTTATCAAGAGCATTTATAGCAAACCTAAAAGAGTAGATTTGTTGAAAACTATCTCCAACATAGACTCTTTTACACTTTTGTGCTTCAACTATTGAAATCATTACATCAGAAATATCTTGTGCTTCATCTACTAAAATTAAATCATATCCTAAGTTTGAAGAGATTTTTTTATTTAGATAAAACAACTTTAAATAAAAGTCATGGCTTGCTTCAATCTTGTGTGTTTTCATGCAAGTTAAGATATATCTTGTATGGTTTAAAATATTTTCTGCTCTTGTTTTTAGAAGTTTTAAGACTTTTGCATCTAAATTTGAATACTTTTTATAACTTTGAAGTAATACTTCATCTATTTGTATTAGTGAACTATTACAATAAAAGTTAATAATATCTTTTATAAGTGCTAGATAGTTTGGTGTTGGTTCGTATGATAGTCTATTTTGTTCAAACTCTTTTATGCACTTGTAAATAGTATCTACTTTTAAATCATAACTTAGTTTATATTTCCAAGCTTGCATTTTATTAAAAGCTAGTGAATGTATAGTCTTTACATCCATATTAAAAATTTCTAAGCTACTTAGTTTTTTCTCTAGGCTAGTTTGTAAAGATTTGTTATATGCAAGATATAAGATTTTGTATTTAGGAAAGTTTTTAGCATATTGCAGAAGTGTTGTTGTTTTGCCACTTCCTGCAACTGCATTTATTTTAAAAGAGTGCTCTTTTGAGTTTATTATGTCTAATTGTTCTTTGGTAAAAGTCATAAAAGTTTATTACTACTTATATGGTGATATTTTTGGTGGAAACTCTTTAAAAGATTCATTTATTGCACTAGTAATTGAGTTTTTTGTTTTTATATTTTGCATTGGTGTAGCAAATTGAAGTAGTTGTTCAGCACCCTCTAAAGATTTTTCTTCTTTATAAACAAAAGCTATTTTTTTACCAAGTTTTTTACAATTTTCATAAATCAATCTTGCATAATCATCAATATAAATAAACTCTTTTGCATTTATTTTTTCACCCCATGAAAAAAATACAAATTTACCTGATGGAATTAAGTTTTGTGCATCTAAATACATAATATCTCTATCAAATTCTGTATTTTGTAAAGAGTTATATTTTTCTAAATCATCGTTGAACTTCATAAGTAATTGAGATGAATCAATATTTTTTTCATTTAAGTTAAATAAGTTTCTAACTTGAATTAATTTACCTTTTATTTCATCTGTTTTACTCATGGCATTTTTAAATACAGTCATATATGTTTCTATTTTAAGCTCAATCATTTCATCAAATTTGTCAAACTCTTGTTCTAATAAAAACTTATTTGAATCATATCCTACAGGAGAAACAATAGGATTATATAAAAAAATTGTTCCTATGATATTTTTCTTTTTCAATTTATTTGTTTTGATTTTTTCTTTTAAATCTTTTACTGTAATCTCATCATCTTTATCACAACTTATGTAAAGATAGCTTTCTGTTAAAAAAACTTCTTCATATTTTGTTTTAAATACACCAAAGTATTGCATATATTTCCTCTTTGTTAAATTATTGTAATAATATCTAAATTATTTAGTAATAAAGCTTATTTTAAAGTGTTTCAAAAAGACAATACAATAATAAAAAATTGCCTTAATTTAGAAAAATTATTATTTAACTATGAAACAAGAGCTTTTTTTTGATACTATTATATTACTATTCTTGTGTAAAATAATATAAATACTATTTAATACACAAGTTGTTTTAAGGAGTTTGCAATGAGTATCAATGTTAAATATTATAAAAGTTTAGATGCCTTTGTAAGAGATTGTAAAGATGAAAATAATAGATATCTATTATTAGTAGCTCAAGAGTGTAAGTTTTATATGTCATTATTGAAAAATTCTAAAATTGAAGCATATGGAGCTATTTTCCCTGAAATTATATTTGAAGCAGTAAGTTATAAAGATGGACTTTTAGCATATAAGCTTGATGATGATGAAAAAATAATAATGCAAAATGACATTTCAAAAATCTCTTTTGATAAAGAGCAATTTAAACAAACAAAATCAGTAATTACTTTTGTTGATGGATTAAGTCATCATATAGATGAGTTTTTAGACTCTTTTTTTGAACTACTTGAACCACAAACACAAGTATTAGGTGGTGGTGCGGGAATGACTCCTTTTAATAGAAAAGAAGTTATTTTTTCACCTGAGGGCATATATAAAGATGCTGCTTTATTACTTTGTAAAAAGCAAGAGATTAATATTGGTGTAGAACATGGATGGACGATATTAAAAGATCAACTTGTAACTACACTTGTTAATGAAACTAGTATTTTACAAATTGATTATAATAATGCACTTGATTATTATAAAAAAGTTATTGAAGAGGATTTAAATATACAAATAAATGATATTAATGATTATTTAAACTCTTATCCCATTGGTTTAGTAAAATTTGATAATGAGATTTTAGTCAAAGAAATATTTGATGTTTCAAATGATAGTTTAAATATCTCTAATTCTATCTCTCAAAATTCTGTAATTGCTATTTTAAAAGGCAATAAAGATAAATTAATCAATGCTGCAAAGCAAGCAACTTTAGAAGCTGTTGGAAAATGTGAAAATAAACAAAGTGCAGTTTTGGTATTTGAGTGCGTATCAAGAAAAAACTTTTTAAAAGAGAGTTTTGACGATGAAATGCAAATTATAAAAACTACAAGTGATAATAGATTAATGTTAGGAGTTTTAACATTAGGAGAGATTGTAAATAAAGGCGATGTAAACTTAAATTTATTTAATAAAACTTGTCTTGTAGGTGCAATATGTTAGTTGAACAATTAGCACTTACATATAAATGTCATAGCGCAATAGGAAATAGTTTAGATTTAAAAGAGATGCTAAAAGAAGTATTAAAGACATTTATTAACGAAACCTTTGCTTTATATGGAACTTTTTATTTATATCATGAGAGTAAAAGAAGCTTAAATAAAATCATAAGTATGGGTAAAATACAAGATTTTGATATTGAAGACTATTCTAATATTTATGATAGTTTTAATATTATTGATAATAAAAATGATAAAACTCAAAGAGTTTTAATACTACCTTTAGATAGAGGAATAATTTTTCTTGTTTATAGTAAAAAAAGTATGAATATGAGTTTTTTAGGTTCAATGTTTCAAGGTCTTGCTCATAAACTAAATATTAGTATTGATTCATGCTTAAATGTTACAATAATGAAAAAAAGAAATGAAAAACTAAGAGCTTTAGCTATTGAGCTTGAAAGACAAAGAAAAGAGTTAGTTGAATCAAATAAGTATAAAAATGACTTCTTGGCAAATATGAGTCATGAATTAAAAACCCCTTTAAACTCTATTATTGTAATTTCTTCTGTAATGAAAAAAAATAAAAAGGGCAAACTTGATGAAGAACAAGTAAAAAATATGAACATAATAAATACTTGTGGAAATGATCTTTTAGTTTTGATAAATGATATATTAGATATTTCAAAAATTGAAGCAGGGGAGTTGTCTTTAAATCTAAAAAAGATAGATATTCAAATGTTAATTGACTCTTTATATGATTCAATGTATCCACTAGCAAAAGATAAAAACTTAAAATTTTTAAAATCATTTAATATAGAAAATACTCAGATTTTAACTGATGAATCAAGAGTAAAACAAATCATAAAAAATCTTTTAAGTAATGCAATAAAGTTTACAGAAGAGGGAAGTATTGAAATAAAAATAGAAGAGAGCAATGATGATATTATAATTTCTATAATTGATGAGGGAATTGGAATAGGAAAAGATAAATTAAAAAATATTTTTGAAAGATTTAAACAAGCTGATGGAAGTACAACAAGAAAATATGGTGGAACTGGACTTGGACTTGCCATATCAAAAGAGTTATCACAACTTTTAGGTGGAGATATAAAAGTAAATAGTGAAATGGGTATTGGAAGTGAATTTCAAGTTACTTTACCTAAAAAAGTAACAATCAAAAATGTTTCTGATGATAAGGTTGATATTTCAAGGGGTGATGAAAGTATAAAAACAGAAGAGATAGTGTTTTTTGATATTGAAGATAGTTCTAAAAACGGTGAAGAAGAGATTAAAGATTTAAATAATCTTTTAATAATAAATGGTGACCATGCAACTATTTTTCCAATTTTAGTAACATTTAAAAAAGAAGGTATTCAAATTGAACATACAAACTCTGTGGAAAATGCTCAAAAAGTGATTCAAAATAGAACCTTTGAAGCAATAATATTTGATGTATTAAATTCACAAGGAGAGGATTTAGAAAAACTAGAAAAAACAGCAATTGAAAACAAATTAGTTTTAGTTGCAATTGGTGATGAAAAAATTGATAAAGCAGATATTTGTATATCAAGAGATAAAGTTAATAAATCTTTAGTTCAAGAAGTAATAAAATTGGTAAAAGCTAAAAAATAATAAATTAAAAGGCTAGAAATGTATAGTTTTTCAGACTCATTGGGTTTTTTATTATTTAAAAAACTATTTTTTGTATATATAATAGTTGTTACAGCTTTCACATCATATGAAATTTTTATGCAATTTGAATTGGCAAAAAAGAATTTACAAAAAGAGTTTGAACTTATAAAAAAGTCTTATAGTGATGAACTTGGTGTAAGTATTTGGAATTATGATAGAAAAAGAACAAATCAAATAGCAGAAAAGATTACAAGTAATACAAATATAGAAAAGATAAAAATAAGACAAATCTCAGGTGAAGTTTTTTTAGAAAATAGATATAAAATAGATAAAAATAGTATTGAAAATCAAGAAAATCTAAAAAGTTTTGATTTTGATGTTTTTAACAATAAAAATAAAAAAGTAGCAACTATTAGTATATATTATGATAAAAATATAATATATAAAATGATAGAAAAAAATATAGTTCTAACAGTTGTTATTACATTATTCAAATTTTTATTTCTTTTTATGTTTTTAATTTATTTTATAAAAAAACTTATAGTAAAACCTTTACGTAGCTTAATAGAAGCGACAAAGCACCTTGATGGTAGAAATAGAGTATTTGTTGATGAGGTTTTACATAAAAATAACAAAACTGAACTAGCTCAATTAACTAACAGTTTTAATTATATGGCTTTACGTATAAATCAAAGTTTTGATGAAATGACAAAATTAAATGTTAAATTAAAGCAGCAAAAAAAAGAGTTACTACAAGCAGACAAATATAAAAATTATTTTCTAGCAAATATAAGTCATGAATTAAAAACTCCATTAAATCCAATATCTTTAATAACAGCAGTTATGATAAAAAATAAAGATAATAGTTTAAATGAAGATAATTTAAATAATATAAAAATAATAAACAAATCTGCAAATGAATTAAAAATTTTAATAAATGATATTTTGGATTTAACTAAAATAGAATCAAAAGATATAAAACTTTATCTAAAAGAATCTAATTTAAAAAAAGTTTTTAATACATTGGTATCAATTTATGATTCAAGTGCAAATAAAAAAGGATTAACTTTTAAAAGTGATTATAGATTAAAAGAAAATTTATACGTAATTGATGAGCAAAGATTTACACAAGTTTGTAGAAATCTTTTAAGCAATGCTATAAAATTCACTTCAAAAGGAGAAGTAAAATTTAATATTTTTGAAGATGAAACTAATATTTTTGTTGAAGTTATTGACACAGGTATTGGTATTTCAAAGAAAAATCAAGAGGAGATTTTTACTAGCTTTAAACAACTTGATGGAACAACTACAAGAAAATACAGTGGTGTTGGATTAGGTTTAGCAATCTCAAAAGAATTAGTTATTTTACAAGGTGGAGAAATAAAAATAAAAAGTGAAGAAGAAAAAGGAAGTTGCTTTTTATTTAATATTAAAAAATCTGATAAAACAAAAATAACAAAAGATGAAAATAAAAAAGAAAAAACAGAAGATACTCAGATACTTAAGCTAGAAAAAAATAAACCAAAAGAAGAAAAAGATATTTCAGTTTTTATTTTAAATGACAATCCTTTGTTATTTTTTAAAGTAGGAGTAGCTTTAAATAAAGAAGAATCAATGTCTTTGATTAATATCAAAAGTTTAAAAGAGTTTTTTAAAGCACATGATAAAAGAAAAAGAGAGTTTTTGATTATTCATAAAGTAGAAACTAATGAAGAACTTATGAAAATTAAAAAAGAAAATAATTTGATAATCATTTCTATTGGAAAATGCAATAATAGTGAAGTAGTGGATTTGATTTTAGATGAACCAATTGATAATGAGTATTTAATAAAATATATAAAAAATAATATATAGATTTATATATTTTTTTAAGTACTCCAAAATAATAATGCGTTATTATTAATATGTACTTTTAAAGGGTTAAAATGGAAAAGTTTAGTATTTTGTTAGTTGATGATGTTGCTGAGAATATTCACTCTTTAAAGATGATGATTGAAGATAGTTTTGATGTTAAGATTTTTAGTGCATTAAGTGCTCAAGAGGGCATGGAAATTTTAATGAAAGAAGATATAAATCTAATCTTAACTGATATTCAAATGCCTGAAATTGATGGTTTTGAGTTTGCTGAATATCTAAAAAGCATTGAAAAAACAAAAGATATTCCCTTGATTTTTATTACTGGAATTTATGATAAAGATGAGTATAAAAGAAGAGGGTATGATATTGGAGCAATTGAATATATAACAAAACCAATCGATGATCTTTTATTAGATGCAAAACTTAAAGTATATATAGATATTTTTGAAAGAAGTAAAAAAAGAGAAGATGAATTAGAAGAAAAAAATGAGATTTTGATTCATCAAGCGAAAATGGCTACTATGGGTGAAATGATAGGTGTAATAGCCCATCAATTAAAACAACCCTTAAATGTACTTTCATTGTATTGCAATGATGTTAAAGACTCTTATAATTTTGGTGAGATTAATGATGAATTTATTGATGAATTTTCTAAAAAAACAAAAAGCAATATAAACTTTATGAGTCAAACTATTGATGATTTTAGGGATTTTTTTAATCCTAAAAAATCAAAAAGTAAATTTTTACTTAAAAAAGTTATTGAAAATTCACAAAGTTTACTTTTAAAACAACTACAAAATAATAATGTAAATTTACATATTGATGTATCAAATGAAGAGGTTTATGGTGTTGATTCAGAATTAGAACAAGTTATATTAAATCTTCTAACAAATGCACAAGATGCTTTTATTGAAAGAGAAATTGAACAAAGAGATATTTATATAACAGCAGGATCTAATAAAAACTATACTGTACTAGTTGTAGAGGATACAGCAGGAGGTATAAAAGAAGATGATCCAGAAAAGATTTTTGATCCTTATTTTACTACAAAAGAAAAAGGTACAGGAACAGGTCTTTATATGGTAAAACTTGTTGTAAAAACAAGTTTTAATGGAGAGTTAAAGTTAAAAAATACTGGCAAAGGTGCTAAGTTTATTATGATATTGTCAAATGGAAATAATTCTTAGTCAAGCAAAGCTTTAGGGTCAAGCTCTTTTATTTGGGCTTCTCTAAACTTAATTACATCATTTAAATCTTCTATTCTTTTCATCTTTACATCAATTGTTTCTTGTTTTTTCTCAATATCAACTTTTTTGGCTAAAACTTCTTTTTCAAGAGTGTGAATTTTTTCAACTAAAAGATCTTTCTCTTTTTTTACTTTAATCATTACATCTTTATATTCTTCAAGTTGTTTATTTTTCATTTTAAGTATGCTTTCTTGTTTTTCATCAAGACCTAGTTTTTCATTTTCATAATGTTTTATCTGTTGCAATTTTGCTTGACTTTTTTTCTTTTCAGTATCTAGTTCACTTCTTAATAAAGGAACTATATTTTCATACTTTGAAATTTTTAATTTCAATTGTTCTTGTTGCTTTTTTAAATTAGCAATTAATTCTCTTTGTTCTTGTATATTTTTAATTACTTTCTTTTTAAATTCTCTTTTTTCTAAATTCTCTTTTGTTGATAAAAAACCAATACAAATAAAAGCTTTATTATGATTTTCATCAATTTCAAATATATTACAAGTAACATAAAAAGGTAAGCCTTTTGAGTCTGCAAACTTTAATTCACCTTCCCATTTACTTTTTTCTTTTATTTGTTTAATAACATCTTCTATAACTTCCCTTGAAGTATCTTTGTGAATAAGTTCTTGAAAATTGTGATTTATTATCTCTTTTTCATCTTTTTGAAAAGATAATAAAAATGCACTATTAATAAATGTTATATTAATTTCCTCATCAAATTTTAATACTACTGCAATATTATCTATTGCATCTAAATACTGCTCTAACTCTTGATTTTTTATAGAAAGCATTTTTTCATAATATTTTTTTTGACAAACTTCTTGGGATTTCAAAATCACATCTTCTGTATCAATAGGTTTAAGAATATAATGGTTTGCTTTTAATTCAATTGCTTTAAGTAAGTTCTCTGATTCTGATCTTGCAGTTGTAAATATAAAAGGAACTTCTTCATCTAGTTGTCTGATTTGTTCAAGCATTTCTATACCACTCATTTTGGGCATATTTATATCACTTAATACTAAATCAACTGGTGTTTTTGCTAAATGAAGTTTTTGAAACTGTATGTATCCTTCCATACCATTTGGAGCTAAATATACAGTTTTAAATAACCTATTTAATGTTTTAGCAAGTTTTTCTCTTGCTAGGTCTTCATCTTCTACATATAAAATAGTAAGTTTTTTTAAAAAATCTTTATTAATCATTTTAAACTCTTTTTAAATAAGTTACTATAATCTTATCACAAAATTACAAAAGTCTTTTTAAATCATCAAATTTATCAATAAAATATTTTGCTTTTTGAAAATCATGACTTTTTGTAAACTCATTTTTTATAACTATACAATCAATATTAGCAGCATAAGCTGAATCAAGTCCTCTTTGGCTATCTTCAATAACAACTGTTTCTTCTTCTTTTGCATTAAACTTTTTTAATCCTGCAAGATAGGGAGCAGGGTGTGGTTTTGCTTTTTCATAATCTTCTACACATAAAGTAAAATCCATAAAATCAATAATATTCCTGTTTTTATGTATTAGTTCAAAGTCAACTCTTCTAGCAGTTGTAATAATTCCCATTTTATATTTTTTGCTCAATTGTTCAAGAGTAGTAACTACATTTTTAATAGTAATATCTTTAGTTTGTAAAAAATATTGATAAAGTTCATCTCTTTTTTCTCTCAACTTATCAATTTGTTCTTTTTTAAAGCCTTCTTTTATTGCTAATTCCCAAGCATTTCCGCCTCTTATCATTATTTTTTGATAAGTATCAAATTCTAAAGTTATATTTACTGTTTTTAAAATATCATAATTTGCTTGGTAGTACCACATCTCAGTTTCAACTAGTACTCCATCATTATCAAATAGTATAAATTTTTTATTCATGCTTTTATTGTACTATATTATTAATTAATTCTATAATATTCATAAGGTTTACTAAATAGGCTTTTATATATAAGATTTTGAATTTACAATTTTATTTATTAGAAGATATAATGCATTATTTATAGAGATGGATTTTTAATTAAAATAGCAATTAAGTTATATTCTCAAAGTTTTCATACTCTTCATCATAAAAACATCCAAGTTGACAATGTGTAACTTTTATATCTGAATTTTTAATAGTTGAACCAACTTTTTTAAGTGTAGAGCCTTTATTTTGAGCCTCTTTCCACGCTATTTCACATTCAACTTTTTTATTATCTTTTGTATTTTGACTTAGTGAATTATAAATATTATCATGTTTTTCTGAAAATTTTAATTTTCCAAAAACTCCTAATTCACAATTTGTTATTACAATATTCATAGCTTTTGCAATTGCTGCCATATCTTTTGGTTTCATACCAATTAATCTTGCAACTTTAAAAGCTTTTAAACAAGATAGTTTCCCATCTTCATCTAAATTAGTTAACAGTAGTTCTGTTTGCGTTTTATCTAACTTTTTCATAGTTTCCTCAATGCAGGAGAATTTAAAAATATTACGAATATATATTCATTTTTCATTATATATACTATTTATTTATGTTCTTCTTTTTTATCTATATTTAATAATTATTTCTTAATAATGTTAAGAAACTAAACATAATAGTTACTAAAAGAGTGATTTACAATAAAGAAAAAAAAGAGGTGAGAAGCCTCTTTTTTAATAAAAAATTCATATTATTTATCAAGGAGATAATATACTGTGATTGGTCAGTATATTTGTAGTGAAATACTATCTAGTTAATATTAATGAAATATTACTAAATATTAATGAATTATTAATATCTCATTTTATACTATTTAAAGCTTAGAAAAAGGTCTAAATAGTATAAGTAATCTTGGAAGAAGAAGTAATGCTGATGCTAAAATTGTTGCCATAACTATAACTGTTAATATTCCAAAATATATTGTTGGAATAAGGTTTGATAAAACTAAAATTGAAAATCCTACCATAACAGCGATTGAAGTATAAAGCATTGCAAAACCAATTGATCTATGTGATCTTTGCATTGCATTTATATAATTATGGTCTTTTTTAAACTCTTCTTTAAACCTATGAATATAGTGAATTGTATCATCTACGCCAATTCCTATTGAAATAGCTGCAATTGTAATAGTCATAATATCTAGTGGTATTTTTGACCATCCCATAATTCCAAAAATAATTGAAATTGGAACTATATTTGCTAATATGGCAATAGTTGCAATAGTAAATGATCTAAATAAAATTAGAAACATTATAAATAAAGTTAAAATTACAAATCCCAAAGTTTTTACTTGTGAGTCAAAAAGTGATTGAAGCATATTGTTATATAAAACCATAAGATTAGATAGTTTTATCTCTACACTTTCATCTTTTATAATAGTCTTTAAATCATTTTTAATTTTCTTTAATAACTCATCTCTTCTTAAATCTTCATCTGAATCAATTATTCTTAAAGTAACTCTTGCTTGATCTTTTTCTATATTTATATATGGCTCTAAAATCAAAGACTTATACTCTTTTGGAAGATTGTTATATAAAAGTGCTAGATTAAATGAGTCTAACTCTTTATTGTCATTTAAAACTTTTCCTACTTTTAACATTGTTGCTAAAGATTGAACTTTTCCTATATGTTCTAAACTATTTAAATAATCATGAACTTTTGTGATAATATTCATTCTATGTGGAGTAAACCAATATTGCGCATCATTTCCTGAACTATTAAACTCATCTTCAAAAGAAGCAAACATATCATCATTAGATTCTTGTTTTGTTTGTTTATTCTCCTCTTTTGATATTAGATTAAAATCAATTATAACATCTAAAGGAGTAGTCCCTCCTAGTTTTTGATCAATTACTTTCATACTTTGATAAATCTCTGTATCTTTTTTAAAGTATGAAATAAAACTATTTTCTACTAAAAGTAAAGAAGCACCTGTTAGTGAAAAAGCAATTAAAATAACACTTGCAATTAAAACTTTATTACCTTTATTTTTTACTATTTTTATACAAAAATCAATAAAATGTAAATTACTTTCAAAGCTTTTATTTACAACTGTTTTATTTAATAGTATTAAAACTGCTGGAAAAACTAAAAATGCAATTAATAATGAGATTGCAATACCTGCACTCATCATCCAACCCAGATTTATAACTGGCTGAATATTTGATAATAAAAGTGAGCTAAATCCCGCTATTGTCGTAATAATAGCAAAGAAAGATGGACTTAGTTTTGAAAGCATAGTATTTAAAACTAATTTACTTTGAGAAGAGTTTTTATAAATAGAGCTAAGTTCCCTGTATCTTACAATTAAGTGAAGTACAATAGATATTGTAATAATTAGTTGTAATGAAATAAAATTTGATGAGATAACAGTTACTTCCCAGCCAAAAATTCCTAACATACCACTTGTTGCAATTACTGATAATGTACAAATTAATACAGACAAAGCAACCCATCTAAATTGTCTAAAAATAATCCATAATATAGCAATAAGAAGTAAGATTAAAGTAGAACCATATATTAATAAATCGTTTTTTACAAAACTAATAATATCAGTGGCAATCATATTAACACCACCTAAAAATAGTGTTCCTTTATCTTTATAATTTTTTAGTAAACTTCTAATATCTTGAATATATTTTGAGGTTGCATCTCTTTGAGTATCTCTATATGTTTTAAACTCAAGACTTATTTTTTCTAGTTTTTCTAACTCTTCTTTAGAAGCTTTATTACTATTTTTTAATTTAAGTAAAAAGTTTCTTTGCTCAACCAAGTTATAAAACTTCTTGTCTCTTTTTAAATTCACTACAATTGCAGTTGTTTTAAAATCACTACTAACTAAGCTATTTTTATATAAAGGTGAAGTCAAAAACTCTTTTTTTACTAATTTCTTATCAAAATCTTTACTGTTTTCTATAGTTTTTACTTCATCAACTAACTCTTGTATAGGTCTTACAGGTGATTGTAATAAAGGTACATTTAAAACAGATGTGATACTTTGTGTAAATGAAAGTTTTTTTATATCTTCACTTAAATTTTTAATAGTAGTTAAACTTGTATTAGAAAGAATATCACTATTTGGAGTAAATGTAACAACTAAGATATCTTGAGTTTCGTAGTTTTTAGAAACCTCTCTTGCAAAAGCCAAATCTTTGTCATTTTCTAAAAGTAAAGTTTCAGCAGAAGCATCTATTTCAAGTTTTGTTGCAAAGTATCCTAAAAAACAAACTATCAAAAATACTGATAGTATTATTTTTTTAGGGTTTTGAAATAAAAATTTTGTATAAAAATTTTTTATCATGCTTGCTTGTTTTTATTATTTAAGTACTCAATTAAATCATCAATTGATTTATTTTTTAGATACTGTGAAAATTGATTTCTATATGTTTGAATGATACTAACTTCTGCAATGCTAACATCATAAATGTACCATTGCTTATTTTTTTTATTCTCATATAATTTATAATCAATTGCAAAGTTTTCTTTTTCTCCAATTAAAAGAGTTTTTAAAACTAATCTTGTTTTTATCTCTTTTAATTTATCAATTTTTATCTCTTGGTCGTGATATAAATCAAGTTTATCAATATATGAATCTTTTAGTCTATTCTCAAATGCTTTTGAAAAATCTGCTCTTTGTTCATTAGAAATAGTTCTCCATTGTTTTCCAAGAGATAACATAGCCATTATTTTATAATCAAATGAACTATCCATTACTTTAATAATTTGCTTACCTTTTTCTTTTTTAGCAAGTTCTTTATTTTTTAATATATCAATTACTTTGTAAATATTTTCAGTCATATCTTCTTTAATATTGTCTTTTGGCATAGCAAAAGCAAAGTTTATTAAACATGCAATTATTAATAGATTTTTTAACATTTTATTCCTTTATTTGCTTTTCTCTTTGTTTTCTATGAAAATCTTTTAAGTATGGATATAAATCAATAGCATCTTTTCTTATCTTATCGTATACTTCTACTTTAAAAGATGAATTATTCACTACTTTAAATGTTCTAATTCCTATTGATTCTTCAGTTGAATTACTTAAATAAAATGAAGTATCACCTTTTTTTAAAGGATTTGCAAAATCATCAACAAAAAAAGCAAAAGTATCCCTTAGATTTGATGGGCCTAAAATTGGTAATACAATATGAAAACCTTCTCCCACTCCCCAAGTAGCAAGAGTTTGACCAAAATCTTCATCATGGTGCTTTATCTCAAAGTTATTCTCTTTTGCAACATCTATTAATCCAGCAATTCCAAATGTAGTATTTAATAAAAACATTTGTAACTCTTCCCATGAATTTTGAAACTTAAATTGTAAAAGATTATTTATAAATCTAATTGGAAAACCTAAGTTTGTAAAAAAGTTAGACACCCCTGTTCTTATTGTTGGGTGAACAACATCTTGATATGTCAAAATAACAGGTTTTGAGATATAAACATAAAAGCTATCATTAAAAGAAGTCATTGCTCTGTTGTATCCACTTAATGGATCAAACTCATCTTTTTTATAACCTTTGTTTTCAAACTCACTTGAAATGTCATCAAAAGCCATATATGTTTCATCTGTTGCTAAATTATTATTTTGTTCTATTTGCTTCGCATTACAGGAATATAGCAATGAAAGCATTAATATTAATACTACCTTTTTCAATTTTGTTTTCCTTGTGTTGTGTGTGAATGTGATTATATAGAAAAATTGTAAAAAATTAGGTAAAACAAAAAAAATGTTTTACTAATTATTTATTTTGTTTAAAATCGTAATAAGTTGCATAGGATCAACTTGAACAGAGTTTACTCTTGCACTAAAATGTAAATGTGGTCCTGTAACTCTTCCTGTATTTCCACTAAGGCCTATAATCTCGCCTTTTTTCACTTTTTGATTTTTCTTAAAATTCATTTTGCTTAAGTGATAGTAACAAGTATAGACTCCTTGTCCATGATCAATAATAATAGAATTGCCAGCATAAAATCTATGTTTTGAAAGTACAACTATTCCATCATTTGCAGCTTTAATTGGTGTTCCAATACTTGCTCTAAAGTCTGTCCCACTATGATAACTTTTTATCTTATTATTATAAACTCTTTTTGTACCAAATTCACTTGTTATTTTTGTATTTAAAGGATAAATAAAATCACTATTCCAAAGTAGTTCTTTATTTACAGTATTGTAAATATCCATAGCTTCTTTGTACTCTTTTTTTGTTCTTTGTTTATTCTTTTTACTTAAAGTAACTTTTGAACTTTTTACATTTATTACTTCACTTTTATATTTTCCATTTTTTAATATTAAAGAAGTTGATTTAAACTCTTTTTGATTGTTTTTTTTATAAGAAACTATTATTTTGTATGGTTTGATATCTTTATAATAAGATATGGGAATTAAAGCATAGAAATTATTTTTTTTAAAAGGATTTTTAAAAAAGTCTATATTTGTTTTTTCTTTATTTAAAACAGTTAACTTTGGCTCTTCTATATTTTTTGCATCAAGATACAAAAGTGCTGTTTGAGCATTTGTTATTTCACTGTTTTTAAAATATAATTTTATATCTTCACCATTAGCAAAGTTTATAAACATTAAAGTTGTTAAAAGTAGTAGTTTTTTTATCATAAAATAAATTATATCTAAACTAATTAAAATGATATTTAATTAGTTTAAAAATGTAATGTAAAAAAAGTTTATAATTACTAATAATTACATATTTATTACAAACTTGGTATAATCTGCGAAAAAATAAAATATTGGAGTAATTTATGGGTAGAGCCTTTGAATATAGAAAAGCAGCCAAAATGAAAAGATGGGGGAATATGTCAAGAGTTTTCCCAAAACTAGCTAAGGCAATTGAAATTGCAGCAAAAGCTGGTGGTGGTGATCCTGAAATGAACCCTGTTTTAAGAACAGCTATTCTTAATGCAAAAGCACAAAATTTACCAAAAGCAAATATTGAAGCAGCTATTAAAAGAGCAACAGGAAAAGATGCAAAAAATTATACTGATGTAAATTTTGAGGGTAAAGGTCCTCATGGAGTATTGATTTTTGTAGAGTGCGCTACAGATAATAATACAAGAACTGTTGCAAATGTAAAAATGCATTTTAATAAAAATGGTGGACAAGTAGTTCCTACTGGTTCATTAGAGTTTATGTTTGATAGAAAAGCAATTTTTGAGTTTGATAAAAAAGAAAATATGGATCTTGAAGAACTAGAATTAGAATTAATTGATTCAGGTCTTGAAGAGCTTGAAGAAGAAGATGGATTATGTATTGCTTTTGCTGATTATACTGATTTTGGAAATATGAATACAAAATTTGAAGAACTAGGAATTGAACTTAAAAAAGCTGAATTAAAAAGAGTGACAAATAATCCTCAAGAGTTCAATGAAGAAGAACAAGAAGAGATTGGTAAATTACTTGAAAAGCTTGAAGATGACGATGACGTTCAAGCAGTATTTACAAATATGGCATAAAACAGATATTCTGTTTTATGTTTAATTATCTTGAATCCATTGTTTTATTTCACTTATTAAAATCTTATAATTATTAGAAATATTACTTAAAAACTCATCACTAATTGTTTGATTGTTTTTTATTTTAGTTTCAAACTCTTCAAACTGTTTTGCATTCTCATATGCTCCTAAAGTTCCAAGTAAACCTTTTATTGTATGTAATTCATTTAATAAATCTTCAGTATTATTATCTTTTAAAAGTCTTGAAAGTTTTTTTATATCATTTTCTCTTTTTTCAATAAAACTTTTTAAAAAATCTTTGTAATACTCTTTTTGATTCATCATTCTATCTAAGGCGGTTTTAGTATCTAGTAAGCTTTTTGAACTTGTATTATCCAAACTTTTTTCATTTGTCTTTTCTTCAATTGACTTTTTACTTAGTATTTTGTTTATTTTTTCTTTTAATACTTTTACATCAAATGGTTTTCCTATATGATCAACCATCCCATAAGATAAGCATTTTTTAACATCACTATCTAAAGCATTTGCAGTCATAGCAATGATTGGTAATGTATTACATTGTAAATGCTCTTTAATAGTTTTTGTTGCACTATAACCATCCATTATTGGCATATGAATATCCATCAAAACCAAATCATAATAACTACAAGAGTGTTTATTGATAAGCTCAACAGCTTCATATCCATTGTTTGCTATTTCAATATGTTTTACTTCATCTTTTAGAAAATTAATTGCAAGTTCTTGGTTTATTTCATTATCTTCTACTAAAAGTATTCTTACATCTATTATTTTTTCATTATTGTTTGTAATATGCTCAAGTCTATTTTCTATTTCTTCTAATTCTTCTTTTTTTGGAATTTCTGCTTTAATTGTAAAGAAAAAAGTTGTTCCTTTATTTTCTTGACTTTCAAAGTCAATCTCTCCTTTAAGTAATTCTACTAAATTTTTAGAAATAACCAAGCCTAATCCTGTTCCTCCAAACTCTTTTGAAATAGAATTATCTTCTTGTGAAAAAGATTTAAAAAGTTTACTTTGATTATTTTTTGATATACCTTTTCCTGTATCAGTAATAAAAAACTTCAAAGTAATCTCTTTATCTGTTTGTGCTATAAGCTTTATCTCAATTTTTACGTAACCTTTTTTTGTAAATTTAATAGAATTATTAATCAAATTTGTAAGTATCTGAGATAATCTTAACTCATCACTTAAAATATATTCAGGTATTTCCTCATCTTGTACTATGATTAAACCAATATCTTTTTCTTTAGCCATATGAGAAAATAGATCATTAATATTGCTTATACATTTTCTTAAATTTACAGGTGCAATAGAAAGATCAAGCTTTCCTGCTTCTATTTTTGAAAAATCTAAAATATCATTTATTATTCTAAGAAGCATATTTGCAGAAGCTTTTGCTTTTATTAAAAACTCTTTTGATGTTTGAGTATCACTATTTATTTTTTCTAGTGATAGTGTTGTCATACCAATTATTCCATTCATAGGAGTTCTAATTTCATGACTCATATTTGCAAGAAATTCACTTTTTGCTTTGTTTGCTTTTTGTGCTTGTTTTTTTGCTGTTATTAATTCTTCTTCTATTTTTTTTCTTTTTTGTATTTCTGCTTTTAGTTTTCTATTCCAAAATATAATAAAACTAATTATTAAAAAAGAGGCAAATGCTATTTTATAAACTAAAGTATAATCTACTTTTTCTTCAAACTCTACAGAAATCCATTTATCATAAATATTTTTTAATTCTTTTTGTGTAAATGATTCAACTGCTTTATTAAAAATCACATTTAAAGTAGGTTCATCTTTTCTTGTTCCAAAAGATAGTTTTGTTTCTTGTTCTATTTTTCCAGCAATTTTTATCTCAAAGTCACCTTCTTTTTGAAGTTGATAACTAATACTTCCTAATGAGTCAATATACCCAAAAACTTTTTTATTTCTAACTTTAGTTATTCCATCTTTTATAGTTTGTACATGTACAATATTAATATCTGGATAATCTCTTTTAAGCATCTCTTCATAAGCATAACCCTCAATAATTGCTATTGATTTATTTGATAAATCTTTTATACTATCAATAAAAAGTTCATTATTTCTTGTTGCAATAACAATTGTTTGTGTAATATATGGTTTAGTAAAGTTTAAATATTCTCTTCTTTCTTGAGTATTTTCAACAACTGGTAAAATGTCACATTTTTTTTCTTTAATTGCATCTAATGACTCTTTCCAATTTTTTGTTTCATATAACTTTACTTTTAAGTTTATTCTTTTTTTAATTATTTCCATAATATCTTTTGTAATACCCATATGTTTTCCATTTTCAATACTTTCATAGGGCATTGCATCAGGTAAAATACACATTTTTATCTCACCTTTTTTTCTAAGGTAATTTTCTTCTTTTTTTGATAAAAAGATTGTTTCGTTTGATTTTAACTTTACATTATCACCTTTTATAATGAAACTATCTTGAGGTAAAAACTCTTTATTTATATTATAAGACTCTATTAGTCTTTCATCAAACATGAATTTTGTAGTATTTTTATTTGAGATTTCAATTTCGTCTGCTTTTTTACCAAGTAAAATAGAGTGAGCAATATTTGCAGCTTCCAAGCCTTGTGAAAATGCACTTAAAAGTTTTCCTCCTATTATTCCATCACCAAGTAAAAAATCCCAAGCTGCATAAATAGGTAATTTTGTTAGTCTTGATATATTTTTCATTGATTCATTTGTATTGAAATATTCCCAATTTTTATCTTTAAAAAATTTGAACATAAAAAATTATTGTATCTTCACTCAATGATTTAATTTTTTCAAATAACTCATCTTTTGATAAAGCTTTAGGAATAATTAGATTAACTCTGTTTTTATAGTCACTTTTAATCTTTAATAGTCGTTTTTCAATTAGTTTACCTGTTGTTAGTTGATCATTTATTACAAAAACATTTTTTGTATTTGGGTGTAGTTTTAATGCAATATTTAAAGTACTTCTTATATCTAGCTCTTCTTTTATTCCTGTTATATTTGATTTGTTTTTTAGCATTGATTTTTCAAAATTATTTATTCCTGTAAAAACTATTGGTATTTTAGAGTCAAAAATCTTATCTTTATTTTCTATCATAAAATCCAATGCATTATTATCAGAAACAATAATTAAATCAAAATTAGAATTTTTATACCTATACTGATAGTTGTTTTTTAAAAGTTCTAAATACTTTTTATCAAACTCTCTTTTTGTATCCATATATTCAATACTAATAGTAACATTTGAATCATTTGGAAATAAAGCTTTTATTCCTGCTGTTATATTTTCTGTCCATTTATAGCCTGCATGATATGAGTGTAAAAGTAAAATTTTCTTTGGATTTTTATATTGTATTTTTGAATATCCACTAGTAGTTAAGATTTTTGATCTAATTTTATTTTCTAATGTTTCTTTATTGTATTCAATTTTATTAATAAAACTATCAATAAACCATTTTTGATTTAAAGTAACTCTTTCTTGATATGTCAAAGATTCTATTGCTTTATCAAAAATATCTCTTAAAATAGGCCAATCTTTTCTAACTCCTATTCTTTCAAAAAATCTATTTTCTCCATCTACTTTTGCAACACCTTGAAAATAAACATTTGATATACCATATTTAGAAATTATATTTTTTAAAATTGGTCCTAAATTTATTGTTGCATCTGCTAATCCAGTAGATACAGATTGAATTGTTTCAATTGAATTATCTACTAGAATTATTTTTATCTTTGGATAGTTATCTTTTATAACTTCTTCTTGCCATGAACCTTTAACAACTGCAACAGTTCTATTATCTAAGTCACTTAATTTTTTAAATATATTTGCTTTTTGATTTGAATAAATAGCATTTGAGATATTTATAATAGGATTTTTAGTAAAAACTGCATATTTTTCTCTATTGGGAGTAGAAACTAGATTTGATATAACATCTATTTGTTTATTTTTAAGCATTTTTATAAAGCTATTCCAATTTTGCGCTTGAACAAATTCAATTTTTAAACCGATTTTTTTAGCTAATAGTCTTATCAAGTCATTTGAGTAACCCATTATTTGACCATTTTCACTATAATTAAAAGGTTCCCAATTCATTTCTGCATGAACTTTTATTTTTTGATGTTTATTTAGCCATTGAAGTTCTTTTGTTGATAAATCAATCATTGGATTATATTTTATATTTTCTGCAAGCAAAAAATTTGTATAAATAATGATAATCAGTAGTTTGTAAAATATATGCATAATCAAACCTTTTAGCGTTTATATCAAAATTATAGCTATTATTTTAATAAATGTGAAGAGGTTATATTAAACTAAAATTTGTTATTTAGATTAATTTAATTTACTAATTATTTTTTTTATATTTTTTATTCTATTTTCTGAATTTGGGTGTGTTGATAAGAACTCAAAATTTTCTTTTTTCCCTTTACTCATATTTTCCCAAAATTTTACTGCTTCTTTTAAATCATATCCAGCTTTATGCATAAGATAAATACCTATTTCATCAGCTTCACTCTCTTGCATTCTTCCATAAGGCATAAGCACACCATATTGAGCTCCTACTCCATATGCAATATTAAAAGTTTTTGTATATTGAGGTGCTTGACTTCCTAAAACTATATTTCCTATTACTTGAACACCTTGAGACAACATACCTGCACTAACTCTTTCAGCACCATGTCTTGCAAGAGCATGTGCAATCTCATGGGAAATAACAGTTGCTAGTTGTGAGTCATTTTTAGCAATTTTTAAAATACCTGTGTATACTACGACTTTTCCACCAGGAAGACAAAATGCATTTTTTGCTTTATTCTCAATTAAGTTAAATTCCCATTTATAATCTTTTTTTGTAACTTTTGCAATCTTTTCGCCAATATTTTTAACTCTTAATGCATCTTTTGTATTTTTTATTACTTTTGATTTTTTTAAAGTTTTTTCATAACTTTGCTCACCTAAAGCCAACTCTTGTTCTGTTGAAATTAATATCATTTGATCTCTATTTGTATATGGTGTTTTGTGTGTACATCCAATTAAAAAAAGAGTAAAGATAATTAGTGAAAAAATGTGTTTAATCTGCATAGTATTTCCTTTATTCATATAATTTTAGCAAAA